>Ga0105049_10011106_pt1 | contig 10323 bp, 7 predicted proteins | sample MAT06_FD_78087 | JGI IMG/M metagenome (GOLD analysis project Ga0105049, IMG submission 78087) | Freshwater microbial communities from Lake Fryxell liftoff mats and glacier meltwater in Antarctica - MAT-06 | ecosystem: Environmental > Aquatic > Freshwater > Ice > Liftoff microbial mat | place... | reverse complement strand
CGGCATCGCGGTGTGGGACGGCACCCGGCTGCGACGTGTCGATACCCGGCGCGGGCTGGCGGAGGATCGGACGCTCGATCTCGCGGTCGATCAGTTCGATCGCGTGTGGGCACGCGGACCTGGCTCGCTCGCGCTGATCACGCAGTAGGGAACTTTCGCGAGAGGCCGGTGTCGGACCTGTCGTGCGCGACGTCCTCGAGATCGTGGTCAGCCTCGGTGAGACCACGCTCGAACACCGGTTCGTCGCCCTCGGCCGGCATCAGGTCGCCGGAGTCGCGGTCGACAGCAGCGTCGGAACCAGCTGGGTTCGTTGCAAGCTTGGCCTGGTCGAGGTCGCGTCTCGCCGCACCGCGGCACCGCGTGCGCATCCGCAGGTTCACTACCCGTTCACGTTCCGCCGGCAGATGAGCGACTCGCTCGAACGAGTCGTCGATGACGATCGCGATCGCGATCGCGATCGCGGTCGCACTCGGCGGCACCACCCGGCCGCTCGGCGACATCATGACCCAGGTCCTGATCCGTGGTGACGGTCGCGTCGCACACGCCGTCGTCGCGGATGGGCGCGCCGACGTGGTCGCGTGCCTGGAGCGCGCGCTCTACGCGATCGAGTTCCCTGCCTCGCCGAACAACGAGCTCACTCAGGTCAACGTGCCGTTACACTACGGAACGACGGTCGCGTCGGCCGGCGGCTTCGTCCGGTAGGTCGCATCGATGTGGTCCATCAGGTCGAGCAGGTTCTGCTCCATCCGCGCGGTGCCGCCGAGCGGCGCATCGAGATAGAACGTGCCGCCTTCGCAGAGGTCGCCCGTGGGATCGACCGGCACACCATCGCGCTGCGGACGGCAACGACCGTCGACGTAGACGATGATGAACTTCTGGAACCGGTACTCGAGCGGCTGCTCCGACAGCATGTAGTTCGCGAACACCGCCGACAGATCGACGAGGTCCTGCGGCTCCTGGCCGTAGCCGTGGAAGAAGTAGACCACCGGGTAACGCTTGTTCTCGTTGCCGGGCGCATCGTAGCTGGGCGGCAGGAACAGGCCGAACGGGCTGTCGCGACCGGTGGTCGGCGAGACGAACGTCAGATCCTTGATCAGCGTGCCGCCGTCGAGCGTGTCGGAGCGGTCGCCGTCGGGCCACTGCTTGTCGAGCCACGCGAACGCGGTGGTGACGCGGTTGATGATCTGGACCGGCGTGCCGACGTGGCGACCATCGCCCTGATCGATCCTCGACTGTGTCGCATCGGGATCGCCGTAGCGGAGGTAGACGTGGCGCTGCACGTCCTGCCACGGCACCGTCGTGAAGTCGTACGTCGACTCGGTGCCCTCGCCCGCGAGCGGGAGGAAGTTCTCGTACATGCCCATGTCGAGGCCGAGCGCTCCGGAGAGCTGACCACCCACCGTGTTGACCGAGACCGAGTTGTTGAGGAAGTCGCGGATGCCGGCGTCGAACCAGAACCGCATGTGCTTGCGATCGGTGTCGTTCAGCGCCGCGATGCGGAGGGTGGCGTCGTGGTCGTACCAGCGCTGGACGTTGGGAGACAGCGTCCACACACCATCGCCTTCGCCGTAGTCGTAGCAACCGCTGATTCCGATCGCCTGCTGGCAGGTCGCGGCGACACCGTCGATCCCGACGTCCTCGAACGGCTCGCCCGCGTCGAAGTCCTCGTTGCCCTCGGTGCCGCGCGGGTTGCGCTGCCAGTGAAAGTTGTCGTGGTTCGGATCGGGGTTTAACGCCGCGTCGTAGCCGGGCTCGTCGAGATCGGAGAGGCCGTCGACGCCGACATCCCCGTACGGCTCGAACGCGTTGGTGATCACCGGCTCGCCGGGACCGCGCAGACCATTGCCATCGAGATCGACGGCGAGCAGCAGCTCGGCCGGATCGTCGTGCACGCCCGCCGGATCGAACACGCCGAGGCCGAGCCCCTGACGCGTGTCGCCGCCGTCGCAGAACGTGATCACCTGCTTCGAACCGTCGGGATTGAACTCGCGATCGAAGAAGTTCTGGAGCTTGATCGACTTCTCCGCGGTGCAGCGCTCCGACGGCACCTTCTCGATCTCCGACAGCGGCACACCGGGCGGCGTGTACGGGTTCTCGATGTTGTAGTTCGCCGGGTTCGACATCGCGCGCGCCATGTCGCGGGTGCCCCTCATATAGAGCGAGCGCTGGAGCGTCAGGCCGACGCCATCGCCGTCCTGGAACAGCATGTGCTCGAAGTCGGACTCGATCTCGAACTGGTCCGCGCGCTTGGTCGTCGCCGGGCACAGCGTGCCGATCGGGCCGCGACCTGCGGCTTGATCCGCGGCCGTGCAGAAGCCACCGAACGTGTACCGCTGCACCATCGACAGCGTGTAGCGCATCGACGGGCCGGGCTCGCCACCGAGGTCGGCCACGACATCGAACCGGTCGGTGTTGCGCGTCGCGAGCGACATCGCCGCGTTGCCGCCCATCGAGATGCCGATCGTCGCGTTCCACTTGAAGTTCTCGGTGACCGGCTGACCGGCGTCATCGGCGACGACCACCTGGTACGTCGTCAGCTCGCCGGCGCGGAACGTGATCCGCGAGGCGAACGTGTCCTCGTCGTCGAGCTTGCGGTTCGAGACCAGCGGGAAGAACGCCTCGTCCTGGCCCCCACGCTTCGCGACGACGCGCACGTGTCGGCGCTCGGCACCTGCGGGGAGGCGCGCGGCCTTGTATAGCAGCGTCAGCTCGAACGCGCGATCTGACCACGTACCTTCGGTGCCGAATGCGACGGCAGGGCCGAGCGGGGTGAAGCCCGCGGGCGTGATGTCCTCGGCGCATGCGATCGAGACCTCGCCGCCAGGCACGGTGGTCAGCGCCTGCGCGCCGATCGCCGCACCATTGAGGTCGGCGCCGCCGGACTCGACGACCACCGATCCACCTGCCGAGAGCGGCCCGGAGGTGCCGTCGGCGCAGGTGATCTCGGTCGAGGGATCGTCACCGCCGCACGCAGCGAACGTGGCGACCGAAACTGCGATCAATCTGCTCCCCAGCATGTGTGTCGGAGCCTACACAGAGCCTGCGGAATTGCATCTGATTTCGACGGAGGCGTGACGAGTCGACGTTCTCCGGCGTCACTTCATAAATGTGTGGCGGGAGGCCCGCCAAAAACTCGCGCCGACATCCGCGATCCGTACCTTCGTGGTGAGTGTCCAGGGTCGCCGACATGCACGTTCCACCTGCGCTTCGGCGCTGGGGCGTCCGGCTGTTGCTCGCGATCGTGGTCGCGGTCGCGATCGGCTATCTCCCCGGCGAGGTGCTGCGTCGTGATCCGCGCACCGCCAAGCTCGCTGCGCAGTTGCAGGAGCTCGACGACGAAGCGGCATCGCTCGTCGAGAACAACCAACAGCTGGTCCGTCAGATCCGCGCGCTCCAGACCGACGTGTCCGCAGTCGAGGATCGGGCGCGCTCGGATCTCGGCATGGTCTACCCGGATGAGATCGTGATCCGTGTGCAGGGGGTGACGCCATGAGAACCGCCGTTCTCCGGACCGCGATGCGTCGCGCGGCGAAGGTCTCGCTCGGCGCGCTCGCCGGCATCCTCGCCTGTGGCATCGTCGCGGTCGGCGGGGTCGATGGCGCGGCGCTGCTCGCGAAGCACCCGAGCCTCGGGATGTCGATCATCGCCGTCGCGATCGCGGTGCTGACGATCACCGCGATCGTCCGCCGCATCCAGTTCGTGCCACCGTCCGCGCGCGCACAGCGAGTCTCGATGTGGCTGGCGGCCGCCGACGATCTCGCGGATCTCGAGCTCGTGCTCACGCTCGCCGCCGCGTGTCATCTGATCATCGCCGTCACCGGTGGCCTCGACTCGCCGGCGTATCCGCTGCTCTATGGGCTGATCGCGTTCGCGACGTCGGTGCTCGCGCGCACCGGCGCGGTGGCCACGGTCTCCGTCGCGATCCTGCTCGAGGCGGCGCTGCTCCTCCGCAGCGGACTGACCGCGGGGGCGATCATGCAGGCCTCGATCCACGTCGCGGTGCTGGGCGGTGCCGCCGCCGCACACGCGGTGTTGTTGCGCGGACTGATCGCACGTTACCGCCGCCGCCGGACCGCGCGCCTCGAGGACGAGCTGCTATCGCTCCGCGATTCCGCCCGCGACTACCGCTTGATCGCTGCGCCCCTCGGTCCCTCCAGCCGCGCGCCGCGGGTGCGCGAGGAAGAGGAGCGCCTGCTCACGATCGGCGGCGTCGGCATGATCCACGACTCCGCCGACTGGATGCTCGCCACGCTCAAGCGCTCCCTCGGCGCGCGCACAGTGGCGCTGATGTGGCTCGACGACGAAGATCACCTGAATCTTCGTGATGTGGTCTCCGACGCCGACGACATCGTCGAGACACCGCGGCTTCCGTCGGCCGGCATCCTCGGCGCAGTGATCCGCGATCGGGTGCCGCTCCTGCATGCGATCACCAAGCCCGGTCAGCTGCCGTACTACGCCGCCGGTGCCGCCGGTGCGGCGCTCGTCGCGGTGCCGATCATCGAGAACGGCCACCTCCGCGGCATCCTCGCCGCCGATCGCCTGGCCACGTTCGCCGAGGCCGATCGCGATCTACTCTCCGAGGCCGGGGTCCAGGTGCTGCGCGTCGTCCAGGCCGAGCAGGTGTTCCGCGCCGTCGAGCGCGCGAAGTACGAGCACGAGCGGTTCTATCAGGCGACCGCGATGCTCGGCCGCGCGCTGACGCCCGAGCAGGTGATGGAGACGGCGTTCGATGCCGCTGGCGCGATCGTCGAGTACGACGCCGCCGCGATCGCGCTGTACGACCGCGCGCAGAGCAAGCACACGGTCGCCGCGCTCCGGATCAAGGAGAACGGCGTCGGGTTGTTCGACGAGAAGATCAAGGACCTCGAGTTCAAGGACAACGCCGGCCTCGCCTCGATGGTGGTCAAGAACCGCCACTACCTGCCGGCGAACGGCGAGCCACGCGAGGTCTCGGCGCCGATCTACACGCGCAAGGTCAAGCTCGACGACGCGAAGTCGCTGCTCGTCCTCCCCCTGCTCGTCGCCGACGAGGCGATCGGCACGATGGCGCTCGCGTCGCGCACCGAGAAGCGATTCTCGAAGGACGTCCGCGAGATGCTCGCGGTGATCGCGAACCAGGTCGCGGTCTCGCTGCAGAACGGCTTCCTCTACAAGAAGATGGAGACGATGGCGACGACGGACGGCCTCACCGGGCTGACCAACCATCGCTCGTTCCAGGAGCGGTTCGAGGATCTGCTGCAGCGCGCGCAGCGCCACAACCACAAGGTCGCGCTGTTGTTGTGCGACGTCGACTTCTTCAAGAAGGTCAACGACAACCACGGTCACCCGGTCGGTGACGAGGTGCTCCGCCGGGTCGCCCGCGTGCTCCAGGAAGTGCCGCGCAAGATCGACATCCCGGCGCGCTACGGCGGCGAGGAGTGCGCGGTCATCCTCGATAACGTCGACGTCGTCCAGGCGAAGGCGGTCGCCGAGCGGATCCGCATCGAGATCAGCAAGGTCGTCGTCGAGACCGAGAAGGGCCCGCTGTCGGTCACCGAGTCGATCGGCGTCACGGTGTTCCCGGAGGACGGCCGCGACCGCGCCACCCTGATCGAGCGTGCTGACCTGGCCCTCTATCACGCCAAGCACACCGGCAGGAACCGCGTCGTCACCTGGGCGGAAGCTCAGGCGGCGAAGTCGAAGAAGGCGTCGTAGACTCACCGCACGTGGCGGCCATCGGCACCACCGCCAGCAACTACGAGATTCTCTCGAAGCTCGCCGAAGGCGGGATGGCGGAGTTGTTTCTCGCGCGCGCCGTCGGCCAAGGGGGCGTGCATCGTCACGTCGTGCTCAAGCGGATCGCGCGTGAGCGGGCGACGGATACCCAGTTCGTCCAGATGTTCCTCGACGAGGCGCGGCTGGCGGCGCAGTTGCGTCATCCGAACATCGCCCAGGTGTTCGACATCGGCCGGCTCGGCGTCTCGTACTTCTTCACGATGGAGTACGTCCACGGCGTCACCGTCGAGGATCTGATCGAGGCGGCGGCCGCACATCGCAGCGTGCTCCCGATCGACGCGATCCTGGCGATCCTGTTCGGGACCGCCGCCGGGTTGCAACACGCGCACGACCGCACCGGCAACGACGGCAGGCCGCTCGGCATCGTCCATCGCGACATCTCGCCGTCGAACTTGATGGTGACCTACGACGGACACATCAAGGTCGTCGACTTCGGCGTCGCCAAGGCGCAGATGGTCGGGCGTCCCGAGACCCAGGCCGGCGAGATCAAGGGCAAGGTCGGCTACCTGTCGCCGGAGCAGTGCCGGCTGCAGAAGCTCGATCGCCGCAGCGACCTGTACTCGCTCGGCGTGGTCGCGTGGGAGATGTTGACCGGCAAGCGGCTGTGGAAGCGCGAGACCGCGTTCTCGACGATGGCCGCGATCGCGACCGAGGACGTGCCACTCGCATCGGAGTATCGCGAGCGCCTGCAGCCCGAGGTCGACGCGATGGTCGCGAAGCTGCTCGCCACCGAGGTCACCGATCGCTATCAGAGTGCCGGCGACGTGATCGAGGCCGTGCAGCTGGTGTCGGCGACGACGCGATCGGACACGTCGCCGAGTCAGCTCTCGCGGTTGATGCGCGAGCTGTTCGGCTCTCCCCCCGAGCCATGGCTGGTCGCGCACGAGACCGTGAATGTCGCCGCGGCGCCGATCCCTGCGGAGCTCGACAGGCACGACGAGGATCCGTCGGTCGACACCGTCGAGCACAAGCTGACGTCCGTGTTCATGGCGCCCGAGCACGAGGAGGGCGGCACCAACACCAAGCTGGTTTCGCTGCCGAGCGAGCGGTCGTGGACGGCGAGTGGCGAGCTCGCGATCGGTCGTCCCGAGACCAACGACCAGACCCGCGAGGTGCCGTCGCTCGCTCGCGCACCGTCGGTGCCGAGCTCTCGCAACCTACCGCGCCCAGGCACCGAGCTGCTGCCGCCCGAGGAGACGGAGATCTTGAACGACCGGCCGGGTCCGATCGAGAACCCGTTCCCCGAGGCCGAGGCCACGATCGTCGGGCAGAGCATGCCCGTGGCACCCCGGCATCTGCCGCGTGCAGCGTCGACGCCGTCGATCCCGCCGCCGATGTTCCCGCTGCGACGACCAATCCCGTCGCTCGATCCGACCGCACCGCTCGGCACGCAGCTCCCGGGCACCGGCCCGCGCGCGTTCGAGCCGCCGGTGCCGTCGAGCGGACCGCAGGAGATCTCGAATGGCCCCCGGCTACCACGCTGGCCGCCACCGTCACACGGCGATCTCGGAAAGCTGCGCTGGTTCATCCTCGGCGGCGCACTGCTCGGCATCGCCGCGGTGGTGATCGTCCTCGTCACCCGCGGAGGCGACGAGCACCGCACGGTCGCGCCACCGGCAGACTCGGTGTTGATCGTCGCGCCGCCGCCGGATGCCGCGATCGATGCCGCACCCGTGGCGATCGAGACGGCGCCTGCGGCGATCGACGCGGCCGAGCCCGATGCGGCATCACCCGATGCCGCGATCGAGATCGAGATCGAGGAACCTGGTCGTCGCAAGTTGCGCAGCAAGTCGGAGCTCAACGCCGCGTTTCGCGAGCGTCGCTACAAGGACATCGTCGCCGCGTGCAAGGAGCTCGGCGCCGACGACGATCGCGCGGTCGTCTGCACGCTCGCCGGATGTCGCGCGCGAGCACCCGAGGCGCAGGACTGGTATCGCAACGTGCCGCCGAAGCAGCGCGGCGGTGCGATCAACATCTGCAAGCAGTCGGGTCAGACGATCAAAGACAGCTGCGCGACCGACCCGTCGGCGTGCAGGAAGTAGTCACGATCTGCGCTGCTACTTGCGCCTGGATCCGGCAGCCTCGGCGGCGAGGTCGATCTCGGCCTTGGCCTGCTGGAGCAGCGCCTTCGCCTTGGCCGCGTGTCCTCCGAGGTCGTACTCGTTGGCCTTCTGCGCCGCCTCGAGCTTGTCGAACGCTTGCGCGACGAGCTTTTGCGCCGCCGCGAGGTTCGGGTGGGCGGTCACTGACTTCTTGGGCGCCGGACTCTCGGCAAGTGCGAGCCCGAGCGGCGCGGCAAGCGCGGCGATGACGAACAAGTTGCGACCCAGGGAAATGCGCATCGAGGCCTCCTGGGTGGGGAAGATGACGCGAAACCCGGTACAATTCATCTGACGTGACCGGGGTTGCGGCCGAGGTTGGCTCGACAGCCAACAATTACCAGGTCCTGGCGCGACTCGCGACCGGAGGGATGGCCGAGATCTTTCTGGCGCGTGGCACCAGCACGACCGGCGTCGAGCGCTATGTGGTGCTCAAGCGGATCCTTCGCGATCGCGCGAACGATGTGCAGCTGGTGAAGATGTTCCTCGACGAGGCGCGCCTCGCCGCGCAGCTCCAGCACCCGAACATCGCGCAGGTCTACGACATCGGAAAGCTCGGCGAATCCTTCTTCTTCACGATGGAGTACGTCCACGGCGAGACGGTGCGCGCCCTGCTGCATCGCGCTCGCTCGCTGCGTCGCGAGCTTCCCGCGAACGTGATCCTGACGGTGATCGCCGGCGCCGCGGCCGGCCTGCATCACGCCCACGAGCGCCTCGGCCACGACGGCAAGCCGCTCGGCATCGTCCATCGTGACGTCTCGCCCTCGAACCTGATGGTCAGCTTCGAGGGCGGCGTCAAGGTCGTCGACTTCGGCGTCGCGAAGGCAGAGAACCGCGTGCAGGAAACACGCTCCGGCACCGTGAAGGGAAAGATCGCGTACCTGTCGCCGGAGCAGTGCCGTGGTGCTCACGTCGATCGCCGCAGTGACCTGTTCTCGCTCGGCATCGTGTTCTGGGAGATGTTGACCGTCGAGCGGCTCTACAAGCGCGCGAGCGACTTCGAGAACATGACGGCGATCGTCACCGAGGATCCGGTGCCGCCCTCGTCGCGCCGCCCGGGGATCTCGCCGGAGCTCGATCGCATCGTGATGCGGATGCTCGCGAAGGATCCGAACCAGCGCTATCAGACCGCCGACGAGCTGGTCGAGGCGCTCGAGGATGCCGCGCCGCGCCTCGGCGTGATGATCTCGTCGTCGGCGGTTGGCCGCTTGCTGCGCGAGATGTTCGGCCAGCGTCCCGAGCCGTGGCTCGAGCTCGATTCCCCCACCCTCGAGGTGCCGTCGCCGCAACCGCAGCAGGCCGACCTGGGCGTGACGGTGACCAGCGAGCCGGTGCCGCCCGAGCTGGTCGCGGGGCCGGGCGCATCGGTGGATCTGATGCTCGCGAAGGTTCGCGATCTGTCGGCACTCCCCGCCGAGATGGGGTCCGATCAGAGCGCCTCCGTCCGCTCGACCGCGCCACCCGATCCGATGGACGCGTTCCTCAGCGCACCCGCACAGACGCTGCACGGTCAGTTCCCGCAGGCGAACTACCAACCGTCGCTCGGCTCGTCACCGGTGGCACTCCCGGCCTCGGGACCACACGCCTATCCCCCGACCGGATCGTCGTCCGGAGAGCACGCCTATGCGCCGTCGCATGGCTCGGGTTCGTCGTCGGGCGCGCATCCGTATCCGGCGGGCTCGTCGGCCGGCTATCCGGTGTTGAAGCGTGAGGACCCGCATCCGAATCGCACACCGACGACGATGTCGCGCCGGTGGCCGCTGGTCGCGATCGTCGCGGTCGCCGCGCTGCTCGGCTCGATCACCGTATGGTTCGTGATGCAGCGAGGCGGCGGCACGCCGCCGGATGCCGCGGTGGTCGCGACCGCGGATGCCGCCGTGCTCGAGCCCGATCCCGTCGAGATCACGCCCGACACCGCCGCGGTGAGGCCGGATGCGATCGAGGACGCCGCCGTCAAGGTCGAGGATGCCGCCGTCGTCGTGGTGGATGCCGATCTGCGTGATCCGGTGGTGGTCGCGTTCGACGACAAGCGCTATGTCGATGTCGTCGCGGAGTGCACGCGCGTGTTCACTGTCGAGCACGCGTCGGTGTGCACGCTCGCCGCGTGTCGAACGCACCAGGATGTGCGCGCGCAGAAGTGGCACGGCAAGATCGCGAACGCGGCCGCGAAGCGCACGACGGCCGCGACCTGTCGCGAGGTCGGCGTCGATGTCATCCCGAAAATAATGCGTCCACCGACGAAGCCGGATGCCGGCGTCGATCCGTGCGCGGTCAACCCGATGGCCTGCCAGCGCTAGAAGCGAAACGCGCCGAGCACCATCGCACCCTGCGGAGATGGCGCGACGGTGATCCTGGGCTCGCTCGTCGACGAACCGCCGAACACGTAGAACGCGGCACTGCCGAGCAGCATCGCGCCGCCGACGCCCCAGCCGATGTAGGCCATGAGGTT
>Ga0105049_10011104_pt1 | contig 10325 bp, 5 predicted proteins | sample MAT06_FD_78087 | JGI IMG/M metagenome (GOLD analysis project Ga0105049, IMG submission 78087) | Freshwater microbial communities from Lake Fryxell liftoff mats and glacier meltwater in Antarctica - MAT-06 | ecosystem: Environmental > Aquatic > Freshwater > Ice > Liftoff microbial mat | place... | reverse complement strand
TCGAACGTGGTGATTCCGATGCCGTGACCATCGAGTTCATGACATTCGAGGTCCGACGCAGCCAGGAAATCCGGAACCTCGGCGTGCGGCACTCTTCCGACGGTGATGACACGATCGCTCACCCCGAGTTCCTCGGCGATTCGCAGGAATTCGGTGTCGTAGACCTGGCCGACGACGACGACGACGACGTCGGGAATTCGCTCGATCAACGCCGGGATGGCGCGTATCAATGGTCGTCTGCTCCGGATCGGGATGACGTGCCCGAACGACAAGATCACCGGCCGGTCGCCGAGGTCGAGCAGCTTGCGCACGCGCTCACCGTCGCCCGAATCGAAACCGGCGGTGTCGAGCGTGGCCGGGATGAAGCCGACGGCGCCCTTCGGCCGGTACCGGCGTTGACACATCTCCATCGTGAAGCGGTCGACGGCGACGACGCGACTCGTGCCGAGCCGAACGAAGAACCGCAGCACCGTGCGGTCGATGGCCGAAATGACGAGTCGCGTCACGGTTGCCGTGTGGGTCAACGGGGTGTGGATGGTCAGCACGCGGGGGATCCGTTCTCGCCACGCCGCGACCGAGGAGATCAGCGTGAGATCGAAGAACTGGCCGTTCTGGTGGATGACATCAGGTCGGAACTCCCGAATCACCTCACGAACCTCACGAAAGGCACGACGCCGAAACACGAAGGGGATGGAGTAATTGAACGACACCTTGCCCGGCTGCGCCCACCGTGTACGCAACCGCCTGACGGGAATCCCATCGATGGTGTCGGTGCGGGCTGCCCCATCGGGCTGCGCGGTGAGGACCATCACGTCGTGGCCGCAGGCGGCATAGCGGCGGGCGACGTCGTAGCTGAAGTGTGCACTGCCGGTGGTGAGCGGCGGGAAGAACGCGTTGACGACGAGGATCCTCATGGGCTCGACGGGATCGAGAGCGAATGCAGCACCTGATGAGGCGGGCGGATGCTCTCGCGCTCGGCCCGGTGGTCGGCCGTGCCCTCGACCAGATCGGCGAAGTGGTCGAGCTGCATCATGAGGGGTTCCCCGTGGTAGCGGAGCACGGGGACGTCGATGATCGTCTGTTGGCGATAGCCGAGATCGTCGTCGGTGGGTGACTCCAGCACGTGCCGGTAGATCGTGACATCCTGGCGGAGCAGGTCGACTTCGATCATTCGGTCGGCTTCGGCGATCATCATCGAACGGATCTTGCGCTGGGAGCGCCGTGATGCGGAGAGCGCTGCGACACCGTACGTCCCGAAACGGATGAGGGCCTCGACGATGTCCTCCACCACCCCAGAGCCCTCGCCCGTGCGGTCGGTGAGCCCGATCGCCGCTGTGGGCATCTCGCCGAAGAGCCGGATCGCCAGGTCGAGGTCATGGATGAGCAGGTCACCGCCGACGCCGGTCTGGATGCGCTCGGTCATGGGCGAGTGGCGTGTGGAGCGGAAATGGATCGGCGATCGGCTCAGGTCGAACGCCGTACGGACTGCTGGATTGAACCGCTCGAGCAGACCGCACATGATCGGTGTGTCGTGTCGTTCGGCCTCGGCGAGCAACGCCTCGACCTCGACGACGGTGCCGGCGAGTGGCTTCTCCATCAACAGTGGCTTTCGACTCTCCAACACCTGCAGCCCCACCTCGTGGTGAAATTGCGTCGAGGCAGCCACCACGACGGCGTCGACGCACGAGAGGTCGAGCTCGGGTGCGAATCGGCTCTCATGCCGATCGGCGATCGCGCGCCCCGTTGCCGGGTTGCGGTCGTGCACCCAGGCGAGCTCGGTCCGCGGCGACGTGGCGATCACGCGTGCATGCAGCGCACCCATGTTGCCCGCTCCGATGAGGCCGATGCGCAACGGGGCGCTCACCGCACAGCCGATCGGACGGCAGCGGCGACGGTTGCGACCTGCGATTCATCCACGCCGGGGTGGACGGGAAGCGACAGACAACGTCGAGCAACCGACAAAGCAACGGGAACAGGGTCTTGTCGGACTCGTTCGTCGTCGCGGTAGCAGTCGTAGTCGTAGACGATCTTCGGGTAATAGGCCCCAGAACCGACGCCCTCGCGTTCCAGGTGCGCCGCGAGCTCGTCGCGCGTGAGCGGCGCATCCTCGTCGAGCAGCACCGTGTACTGGTGCCAGACGTGGCGACGGCCCGGGAGTTGTGTTGGTGTCGTCAGCCAGTCGATGTCGGCGAGAGCCTCGGTGAGGAGTCGGGCGTTGCGTTGGCGCACAGCGACGTTGGCGTCGTAGGTCGACAACTGTGGGATGCACACGGCAGCTTGCAGGTCGGTCATGCGATAGTTGTTGCCGGCCATCTCGTACTGGTAGCGAGCTCGCATCCCTTGGTTGCGCAGCAGCCGAAGCTTGTCGGCGATGTCGTCATCGTCGGTCGTGATCAGACCGCCTTCGCCGGATGTGAGGTTCTTGGTGGCGTACAGCGAAAAGCAGCCGGTGCCCCAGCTGCCCGCGTATCTGCCGTCGAGTGCAGCACCGTGTGCTTGCGCAGCATCCTCCACGATCTGCACGTCGTGAGCGGTCGCGATCATCGAGATCGACGCCATGTCTGCGGTCTGGCCGTACAGGTGCACCGGCATCAGCACTTTGGTGCGCTCGGTGACGAGTTCTTCGATGAGATCGCCAGACAGGTTGAAGTCATCGGTCGTGATGTCGGCGAATCTCGCGGTGGCACCAGCTTGGAGTATCGCATTGAGCGTCGCAACGAAGGTGAACGGGCTCGTGATGACCTCGTCCCCGGGGTCGAGGTCGAGCGCTTGCAGTGCAGCGATCAGTGCGGTGGTGCCGTTGTTGACCGCGATCACGTGCCGCACACCGATCATCTCGGCGAACTCGCTTTCGAGGCGAGCAACCAGCGGACCCTGCGCGATGATCCCGCTTCGTAGTACGGCGATCACCAGGTCCTCGACTTCGGGGCCGAGTTGGACTGTGCTGACTGGAATCAAGGACCTCTCCGGATCTTCGTCGCGGCCACGGTGCCTGACGCACGGAACCGGAATGTTTCGGCGCCGATGGTAGCCGGGCTCGGAGCTCGATGGGTCGACACGTCATCCAGGCTTGGGCGAGGCAGACGTGCGGCCGCAATGACCATCTGGAAGTATTGACCCATGTTCACCGTTCCCCGGCGGGTCGCCACTGCCGCCCAGTTCGTCCTCGACCAACTCGTTCCGCCGATCGTGCGTGATTCGTCGTGGTTCATGCGCCTGCCGATGCGCCTGGTGCTCGGCAGGCACACTTCTCGGTACATGAGCTTCAAGGACGATGTCTTCACCTACACGGACGAAGAATTCGCGAACTTGTACCGTTCGGTCGACACCGGTTCGTCGCTGCACGGAGACACCGATCTCAATCAGCGTTGCATCGACGAGATCCTGGGGAATCTCATCGAGGGCTCGGTGCTGGAAGTGGGCTGCGGGCGCGGGTTTCTCGCCGAGCGCATCGCACAGACGGGTCGGCCGGTCACCGCATGCGACATCGTTGTCCCCGATGGCGTGCGCGAGCGGTACCTCGGAGTCGAGTTCCACGAGTGTTTCGCCGACAATCTGCCGTTCGCTGACGGGTCGTTCGATGCTGTCGTGTGCACCCACGTGCTCGAACACGTACAAGACCTGCACGGGGTGGTCGCCGAACTGCGTCGAGTGGCTCGCCGACAAGTCATCATCGTCGTCCCGCGGCAGCGTCCTTACCGCTACACGTTCAGCTTGCACATCCACTTCTTCCCGTACCGCTGGTCGATCGAGAGCGCTTTCGGTGCCGACGATCGAACGCGAATCGTGGATCTCGACGACTGGTACTACGAACAGACGCTCACCGAGTGAACCGCCACCCCACCGCCCCCACCACCACCACGATCTCTATGCTGGCCACGTGAGCGACACGATGCAATTTCGCGGTTTCGACATCCCGATCGATCTGGTCGTCAAGACCGGAGGCGGTCCGGACACCTTCGAGCTGATCTCTGAACAACACATTCGGAATGTCAGCAGTCAGCACCCACTGACCGAAGGTCTCGACGTGCTCGAGATCGGATGTGGAATCGGTCGCGACGCAATTCCGCTCATCGAACTGATCGGACCCTCAGGCAGCTATGTCGGCACCGACGTGATCCGGGAGTCGATCGAATGGTGTCAGCGAAACATCTCGGCTCGGCATCCCAATTTCACCTTCGAGTGGCACGACATCATCGACAGCCTCCACAATCCGTCTGGTGTGCTGCGTCCCGACGAAGTGCGCCTCCCAGCCGAAGACGGATCGATCGACGTGTTCTTCGCCCAGTCGGTCTTCACCCACATGCTCCCCGATCAGTTCAACCACTTCCTCGGTGAGGCAGCCCGGGTCCTCAAGCCAGGAGGCACCGTGTACGCCACCTGCTTCCGGGTCGACGACGACATCCTCGCCACCGCCCGCCGGACCAATCTGACGCAGTTCGATCTCCGATTCGACCACGAGTATTCGCCCGGTTGCTTCGTGAACGAACTGGATCACCTCACGGGCGCCGTCGCATTCAGCGACGAGCTACTCCGATCGTTAGTCGAAGCGGCCGGCCTCCAGTTCCGTGGGCCGGTTCGACTCGGAGCCTGGTCCGGCCACTTCCCCGTCCCGTTCGACGGGCAGGACGTCCTGGTCCTGGGTCGCTGAGCGGTCAGCCTCGACGTCGCGTTCGGCGGACGCCAGACGTAGCAAATCGGTGCCCTTCGTCATGCCGATCACCACGACGGCGGCAAATGCGATGGTCCCGATCATCCACACGGCCATAGGCGACCACGCGTTCGACCACCACCATTCGACGTTCGAGTTCAGGTTGAGCCCCTGACGGTCTTGTCCCGAGACGTACCGACGGATGTTCGTGTGCAACGCCAGCGACTGGGCGATGCAGACGATCGTCGCGACGACACCGAGCTGCACCCTCGTGAGTCGCAGGAACTTGCGGTGGTTCGGCAGCAAGGCGATCGTGAGGATGACCGGAAGCATCGGCAGGAGATAGCGCGGTTGGACCGTTTCCCCGACGACCTCGCCGTCTGCGCTCAGCAACCACAACGGGGCCGCTGTGATGGCGAGCACTGCGACCGTGCCGGAAGCCAGCTTCGCGGCGCGAGCGTCACCCAAGCCCCAGAACAGAAGACCTGCGGCCACGAAGACCATGCCGAGGCCGGTGGTCTCCGGCAGGCGCGTGTCGAGCCAGCCCAGCCCCCAGTTCCATCCCAATGATCCGGCCCACAACGACGGGAGGTTGATGATGTTCGTCCACAACACGGCGGTCCATGGCCGATCCAGGCTCTGGCCGGAGATTCCGTCGGCCGCAGCGCTGGTCTGGGTCGACAGGGTCAGCCAGGCAAGGCCCACCAGGCCGGTCACCACGACAGCAGCGGCCCGGCGCCGGAGCGGGCGCCGCCACGCGCGTTCGAACAGAAGTGCGCATGCGCAGACTGCGGCGAGGTACAAGCCTGCGTCGGAACGTGCGGAGAGACCGGCGGCTGCAGCCAGCACGCCCATGACTGCCGTGGCCCGTAACTCGCGCAGGTTTCGTGAACGAAGAAATCCGACAGCGCAGACGAAGGTGGCGCCCATCGATGCCGACGCCAGGCCGCTGGGGTTCGTCGAGGAGAACAGGAACAGCCCCAGCGGGACCGACGTGGCGAGGACCGCGAGGAAGTAGGCGCGTCTCGTCGATGGCCGCGCAACTGCCAGCGCTCCGACGATCAGGCCCATGGCCATCGTGAAGCTGGCCAGCCTCATGAGCACGACGGAGCGGCCGGTGTCGTCGCTGGCGAAGATCCCCAGGAGCTGATAGAAGCCATCGGGGTACAGGCCCCCGTTCGCCCGGGACTCTGTCAATGCCGGGTCAATGTCGGCTTGGCACGCCGCCGACTTCGTTGCGTCGAACACGTAGCAGAGTGCGCCGGGGCCGATCTCTCCGGGGATCCGCACGCCTCTGACCCCATTGCCGAGTTTGGCGAGACCGTCCCCTGACGAATCCGTTGCACGTTGTGTGGGTTGGCACAGCTCGTCCGGCGCCAGAGCGCCACACCAGATGCTCGCGAGGTGGAAGTCGTCGTCAGGGCTCGAGCCGACCGGAGAAGAGAGCGCCCATGCGCCGCCGACAGCGGCGAGCGCGACCAACAGCCCAGCGATCCAGGCCCGCCGACGGATCGACCCCGAGATGTCTCTGCCGGGCGGGACACTCGGCTCAGGCTCACCCGAGTCGTCCTCGTGGTACTGGTTCATGAGAAGAGCGATCGTGCACCCATGATCGGCCCGAGTCCAGACCTCGACGACGAAGGTGCGCTGCCAGAACGGGGAGCGGCACGGAGATGTGTCGGTCGAGTGTCGATCAGGAGTGGGTCGTAGATGATGCGGCCGCCGCCGTCACGAATGGCCTGAGAAACGGAGACCGTCGATTCGCCGATCGATTCGTTCGGGCCGGCCCGACGCATCGCGGCGATGTACTCCTGTCGGTCGACGATGAGGAAACCGGTGTTCAGGCAGTCGATCGAGTGGGGTTTGAGAGCAAGCGCATACGGGCCCGGATCGCCGATGGGGCGACCTGTCAACGGCGACCACGAGCCATCCGTGACACCGGTGTCCGCCAACTCGGCTCCGCCGACGAGTATGCCGCGATCGTCCACGCTTCGACCGCAGACGGCCACGACGTCGTCGAGGAGTTCGAACCACTTCAGCCCCTCCCAGAGCGGATCCGATCCTCCCAGCACGGCCGAAGGGTCCATGAGGACGACGAACTCCGTCGTGAGCTGTTCGAGTGCCGACACGAGTTCCTCGCCGCCGGCCGAAGGCGGTGGTCCAGTGATGATCGACTGGATCGGGAAGGCCCCTGACTGCGCCACCGCATCCCTCGCCGGTGTGCTCAGCGGGCCGAACGACATCAGCGTCACCGCCGCAGGGTCGACGTGGACTCGACGAAGGTGGAACTCTTTGGCGCCTCTCCACAGGGGAAACTCCGCCACCTCATATCGGTCGGGATGCCCAGTGTCGGCCGCCATGCGCTCGAACATGGCTCGAACCGAGTCCTGTTGGGCCGACTCGGGGGCGTCCGTGTTCGTGCTCGAACCCGTGTGTCGCCGCCAGTGGTAGAGGACTTCTGGGACATGAAGGATGGTTCCGCCGGCGCGACGAATCCGCTCGACGGTGTCCCAGTCGTGGCACCATTCGAAACTCGGATCGTCGTACAGGCCGACCTGGAGCGCCGTCTCGCGCTTGATGCACAACGCATGCCAGACGTACGAGCCGCCAAGGTGCAACACCGGGTCCCAATCCGGGCGGAGGAACGGGTTACGGAACTCGGCTCCATCCAGCACGTCTTCGTCTGAGTGGACGAGATCCGCGCTGCTGTCCGGACCGGCCGTGGACGCGAGGATCGCGAGGGCGTCATCGGTCAACAGGTCGTCGGCGTCGACCGGCACGACGTAGTCAGCGGTGATGGCATCCAGGCACGAACGCATGGTGGTGAGGATTCCACCTTTGGGTCCCCCGACCAATCGAAACCGATCTCCCAGGAGCGTCGAGGCCCGTTCGATCTCGGTGCGCAGATCATCGGTGATGTCGCCGTCGAGTCCGACGATCCATTCATGGAATGCGTAGGTCTGGCGCCCGAGCGACGTCGCCAGTTCCCCGAACAGCTCGGCGTGGGTGCCGATGTACACCGGTGTGATGATCGCGATCGACGGCGGTGCATCGGGCAACGGGTACCGGGCCGCGCGCGTGGTGAGTTCCGTCGTCAGCCATTCGTGATACGTGATCGTCGGCTCCGGTTCGACCGCGAGGACACGATCGAGATGCGCCGTTCGTTCGCGTCGAGTGGTCACACGATCTGGCTGTGATGGATCGAGGGAGAAGGACGCCGAGCGGTTCCGCCCCGATGCAGCACGTGACGCCCGACGACCGATCTCGACGCGCTGCTGCGATGTCCAGGCGTCGTCCAAGGGCTCCAGAACGTCGGCGCGCAGCAATGGTGAATAGACGATACGCCATCCGAGTTCGGACGCGCTGAGGCAGAACTCGGCTCCGACCGTTGACACCGACTGGGGCCGATCGTGTTCGAGGAAGTGCTGGAGGCGACGCGCGTCGAAGACGGCGTGGTCTGCCGCAACGCCGTCGACCGAGCGTTGCTTCAGGTTGTGACTGAACCAGCCGCGCCCGTCTTGGGGTTCACCTGATGCAGGGCTCGCCCAGCCGGTCGGACCGAAGCCGAACACGTCGCCGCTGCTGTGGATCCGACCCGATCGGACGATGGGTCCACCGACGACGGCGACGTCGTCGTGCAGGTCGAAGAGACCGAGCGCCTCCCAGTACCACTGCGGCCGCAGGATCTGAGCTGATGAGTTCACCAGATGGACCAGAGCGTCTGCCTCGGCAGCGTCGCCGACGATCCGCACGAGTTCGTCGAGATCGCTGGCACCGATGACATGAATCTGATGATCGACGAGGGGAAGCGTCGCAAAGTGAACCCGTTGTGGCTCCCCGATCACCACGCTGACGAGCGGGCGCGGGTCGACGTGACGACGTCGCATCCACCAGTCGAGCCGATCGGGGCTGTCGGGGTGCACCTCGATATCGAAGTGCTCGAAGTCCGAACGAGCCTCGATGAATCGTTCGAGCACGCGTCGGTGGGTCTGCGTGGCGTAGGGCTTGGCTCCCGGATTGCTCGCCGTCGACGAGGCGTGGATTCGCCACGAGTACAGCACCTCGGGGATGTGCAGCGGTGTCACACCAGCATTCGAGAAGCGCGTGAAGAGATCCCAGTCGGGACTCGCCTCGGTCGCCGGATCGAGGTATGCGTCGAGTTCCAGCGCCAGCACCCGGTCGACACCACACAGATGCGCGATGTAGCACGAGTTGGAGAAGAGGACAGGATCCCAATCGGGCTTGAGGTACGGCTCGAGGATCTGTGTGCCGAGCACCTTGTCCTCGTCGCTGTAGAACGCGGTGGGCCACTCGGCGGCGCTCAGTTGTGCCGCCACGATCCGCAGGGCGTCGTTCGTCAGCAGGTCGTCGTGATCGACATGGAGCACATACCGCCCGCGAGCCCGTTCGAGACAAGCGCGCAGTCCGCCGAGGATGCCGAGATTCGACTCGACCCGCTGGATGTGGACGTTCGGCGCATGCTGAAGCCAATCGAGCACCTCGACCGTTGCTGGGTTGGTCGAGCCGTTGTCGACGATGACCCACTCCCAGCTGTGACCCAGGTCTTGTCCGAGGACCGAGTCAGCGAGCGCTCGGAGGAACTCGGGCGGCGTGTTCCACACGGCGGTCATCAGGCTGAAGACCATCTGCCCGCCGAGTTCGGGCGTCGGGTACTCGGCTGCTCGTTCGGCAATCCTGAGCCGGAGCCACTTCGCGTACCGGTTCGGTGGCCCGCCGAGCGAGGCATCGGGCAGCGAAGGCGACTCGCTCGCGAGCGCGTCGAGGCGTGCGGAGAGTGCGGGGAGCACCGACTCGAAGACCTCGCCCCAGGTCGGCGGGAGCCCGAGTGTGGAACCCTCGAGCAGGCCAACGGTGTCGTCGAGGCGGTCGACGGCGTCGGCAAGGCCCTGAGCGATTGCTTCGATCGTGGCCTCGGTGCCGATGATGTTCGGTGAGATCTCCGCGAGGCGCTCCCGGGTCTTCGGGCCGAACACCGTGGTGACCGCAGGACCACCGCACGCCGCCATCTCGAGGGGCGGATAGCTGGGATGGGGCGCGAGCATCAGCGAGAGCAGGACGTCGCTCTCTTGCATCTGTTCGGCGTAGCCAGCGAAGTCTTTCCAAGGCGCCGGCTCGAGAACACTTCTCGGCCCGACCGCCACCGGGTCGAACGGGTCTCCCATCCCGACGAATTCCCATTCGGCCTCGTTGAAGACATCCTGCTGAACGGCCAGCTGGATTGCCGCCACGCCCAGTTCGAACAGGTTCCGCAGCCCGTTCTGTGGGCGAGCGTAGAAGAGCAGCCGGCGTTTCTCGTTGGCGCTGGTGGGTACCTGGGGTCTGAAGACGTTCCGATCGACGGTCGGTTCGAAGACCAGCGCCCGGTCGACGAAGTCTGGATCGGCGAATCGACCGACTCGTTCGGTGGCGAGATGGTCGAGCAGTAGCGATGAGTTGACCACGGCGATGTGGTCCAGTTCATAGGTTTCGAGCGCGAGCGCGTACTGGCTCGATGACGCGAAGAACAGCGGCTCGAAGTCCTGGATCAGGTAGACGAACCGCTGGTGTCGCACGAGCGGCAGCGCTGCTTTGATCGACTGTGCTGTCCACCACGCAGTTGCCATGAACAGGTCGTTCTCGCCGATGGCGACGCCGTGGAAGCGGTTCGAGCCGT
>Ga0105049_10011102_pt1 | contig 10326 bp, 7 predicted proteins | sample MAT06_FD_78087 | JGI IMG/M metagenome (GOLD analysis project Ga0105049, IMG submission 78087) | Freshwater microbial communities from Lake Fryxell liftoff mats and glacier meltwater in Antarctica - MAT-06 | ecosystem: Environmental > Aquatic > Freshwater > Ice > Liftoff microbial mat | place... | reverse complement strand
TGACGATGGTGAAGTCGTCGGGCTTCTCTGCGGTGATGCCGTGGCGCTGCCGCAGCAGCGCCTCCACCCGCTTGGCCACGACCGACACCTCGCCGGTGGACGCGGCGGTGACCGTGATGTCGTTCAGCTTGGTAAGATTCAGCAGCCGGTGGGTGGTCGTGTAGGGCATGTAGACGGCGTCGAACTCGTCGTCGCCGGCCGCCGGCCGCACCACCCAGCTGGCGCTGGTCACCACGCCGACGATGCGGAAGGTCTGGTTCCACATCGCGATCTCCTGGCCCACCGGGTCGACGCCCACGCCGAACACCTTCTCGGCCACGACCGATCCGAGCACCATCACCTGGGCCTTCTCCTCCTGCTCGTCCTCGGTGAAGAAGCGGCCAGTGCGTAAGGTCCAGGTGCGCTTGATGTCCAGCAAGTGCAGATCGGTGCCGTGCATGCGGGTGAACCAGCGCTTCTCACCCGAGGGGGAGGCATAGTGCACGCGCGCGTTGCCGTGCACGCCGCACGCCACGTATTGCACGCCCTCGAGCTCGCGAATCGCCTCGGCGTCGTCGAACGAGAGCGTGGCTGACGCGCCCAGCCCGGCTTCGAGATCGCCCAGGCGCTGCCAGGCCAGCGGATGGTCGTGCTTCTCCATCGGGTCGTCTTCCGGATGGAGGCGGATCGGCAGCACGTCGGCGCCGTAGAACGGATCACCGGCCTGGGGCAGTTCCGGCATCAGCTCCTCGACCGGCAGGCGCATGGTGTCCTCAGCGTCGCCCTGGTGCGCCACTGCGCCGCCCACGTCTTCGGTCTTCGGCTTCCAGTTGCCGGCCTTGATGGTCAACTGATTCAGACCCGCGGCCCGCACCTGCTGCTCGATCGACTGCTGGGCGCCGGCGCCCACGGCCATCATGGCCAGCACCGTGGCCACGCCGACCGTGATGCCGAGCATGGTCAGCCCGGTCTGCAGGCGATTCCTGGTGAGCGCCTTGAAGCCGATGTCGATTGACGGGTGCAGGGCGCGAAGACGCTGAAGCGGTGACGCCACGTCGAGACTCCTCGTGAGGGCGAAAACGGAAAGGGCCGCGGCGCTAGACGCCCGCGGCGGCACGCGTGCCCATGGTGGGCTGATGCTGCAGGTCCTGCACGACGACGCCGTCCTTGAAGTCGATGGTGCGCGTGCCCCAGGCGGCGATGTCGCGTTCGTGCGTGATCACGACGATGGTGAGGCCGCGCTCGGCGCGCAACTGCGCGAACACCTCCATCACCTCGTAACTGGTCGTCGTGTCGAGGTTGCCGGTGGGTTCGTCGGCGAGCAGCAGCGACGGCTGGTTGACCAGGGCGCGCGCAATCGCAACGCGCTGCTGCTGTCCGCCCGAGAGCTGGTTCGGGTGATGCTCTTCGCGATCCGTGAGGCCCACCGCCGCCAGTGCCCGGCGCGCCCGTTCGCGGCGTTCGGTGGCCTTCACCGCGCCCTGCCGCGTGTAGAGCAGCGGCAGCTCCACGTTCTCGAGCGCGGTGGTGCGAGCCAGCAGGTTGAAGCCCTGGAACACGAAGCCGATGGTTTCGTTGCGCACCCGCGCCAGCTCGTCGTGCGGCAAGGTCGAGACGTCCCGGCCGCCGAGCAGATACTGCCCCCGCGTGGGCCGGTCGAGACAGCCCAGGATGTGCATGAACGTGGACTTGCCCGAGCCCGACGGCCCCACGACCGTGACGAACTCCCCCGCGGCGATATCCAGCGTGACGCCCCGCAGGGCCCGCACCACGTGGTCGCCCACGTGGTACTCCTTCTCGAGACTGCGAACCCCGATCATCTACCGTCCTCGAGCCGCCGGAACCGCGCGCCGGCGGCTGGCACGCGCCAGTCCCCAGCCCCCAGTCCCCAGCCCCTAGTTAGTTGACTTGGCCGGCGCCGCCGGCACCTTGCCAGCATAGGCATACATGGTCGTGGCGACGGCCTTCTCGGCACCCGCCAGCCCGTAGACCTTGCCGGCGCCTTCAATCACGTAGTACTCGTTGGCGGCGTGCGCGCGCCCGCCCAGCCCGGCGCCGCCCATCACGATCGGCACGCCCTTGAAGGGCGAGATCTTCTCGCCCACTTCGCCGTAGCCGAACATGTAGGCGGGCCAGTAGCCGCCGGCCGCGGCGCCACCGCCGCCGATGCCCCAGTCGGCCCGCACGGGCGAGTGCGGGATGCCCATGATCTCGTAGGTGCGCTGGGTGGCGCGGCCGATCTCGTTGTCGGAGTTCATGAGCGCCCACGGCACGTCGCCGATGAGCTTCATCTCGACGTCCTTGTAGCCGTTCTTGTCGAGCTGCGCGCGCAGCTTCTTCACGATGTCCAGGCCGTTCTGGCCCGGCACGTAGCGGAAGTTGTGTTTCGAGGTGATCTTGTTGGGCAGAATCGCGCCGGCGCCGCCCGCATACATGTTGCCGCCCCAGATGCCGTCGAGATTGAACGACTGGCCGTAGCGCTGCGTCTTCAGCAGCTCGTAGGGATCGTCGGACATGAAGCGCGCGACGCCCAGGTTCTCGGCCGCCACCTTCAGGTCCACCGACTTGGCCGCGGTGCGCAGACCATCGTCCTGTTCCTTGGTCAGCGGCCGGATGCCGTCGTAGAAGCCGTCGATCTTGGGCGTGTTGCCGTCGTCGCTCACGAGCGAGGCCAGCATCTTGATGTGGCGCCAGGCCGGGCTGTCGGTGCCGCGCTTGTTGCTGCCGTGGATGTCCGACACGGTGGGTCCGCGGCCCCAGGCCGTGCCCGAGGTGGTGAGCTCCACGTAGACGCAGCCCTCGGAGCCGCCGCCGTAGCCGCCGCCGCCGCTCGGCGACTGGCCGCCGAAGGTCATCATCGCGTCGGCCCCTTCGAGCAGTTCGGGATGGTCCTTGACCCACTTGCGCAGGCCGATGTCCATGCGTTCTTCGTCGCCCTCGGCCACCACGATCAGGTTGACCGGCAGCTTGCCGTGCACGGCCTTGATCGCGCGGAACGCGTTCAACTGGGCCATCTGCGGACCCTTGGAGTTGGTGGCGCCACGGCCAATCAGCACCTTTTTGTAGGGCGCCTGCTCCACCAGGGTGCCCTCGAAGGGCGGGTGCTGCCACGCGTCGGGCTGCGTCACCGGCATGGTGTCGTACATCCAGTAGATGAGCAGCGTCTTCTCGGCGCCCTCGTCGCATTTGGCGTAGACGACGGGATTGGCCGGCGAGCCGTACTCGGTGATGCCCACGTCGTAGACCTGGGTCTGCTGGCAGCCGAGCTCGTCGAAGAAGCCCTTCACCATCTCGGCCGACTCGGGGATGCCCTCACCGGAGTTCGAGATGCTGGGCTGCTGAATCCACTTCTGCAGGTTGACCACGTGCTGGTCGATGTTCTCGTCGATGTTGGCGTAGACCTTCGCCAGGTCCGGCGGCACCTGACTCATGTCGGGCTTGATCTCTTCGTCGCCGGACGGACGAATCCCCAGCTTCGGGGTGGTGGCAGCAGCCGCATCGGCCGGCTTCTGGCCCTCCGGCGCCGCGGGCTGCTGGCACGCCGCCGCGACAAGCGCAGCCGCACACATGAACGACAGTGACACCTTCCGCATCAGTTCCCTCCGTGGTGTAGCCGGCGCAGTGGGCCGGCTACGAATTCACAACTCAGGTGGTCGCGCTCAGTTGGTCGATGCCTTGGGGGGCGGAATCTTGCCGGCGTAGGCGTAGACCGCCGCGGCAATCGACTTCTCTGCTCCAGCCATGCCGAGCACCTTGCCCGCGCCTTCGATTACCCAGTACTCGTTGGCCGCGTGCGCGCGACCACCGTGGCCACCGCCGCCGCCCACGATCGGCACGCCCTTGAAGGGCGACACCTTCTCGCCGACCTCGCCGTTGCCGAAGAGATACGCGGGCCAGTAGCCCCCAGCCGCGGCGCCGCCGCCGATGCCCCAGTCAGCCCGCAGCTGGCCGTGCGGAATGCCCATGATGTCGTAGGCGCGCGCCATGGCGCGGCCGGCGTCGTTGTCGGAGTTCATGAGCGCCCACGGCACGTCGCCGATGAGCTTCACCTCGACGTCCTGGTAGCCGTTCTTCTCGAGCTGCGCGCGCAGCTTCTTCACGATGTCGAGCCCGTTCTGGCCGGGCACGTAGCGGAAGTTGTGCTTCGAGGTGATCTTGTTGGGCAGGATGGCGCCGGCGCCGCCCGCATACATGTTGCCGCCCCAGATGCCGTCGAGATTGAACGACGTGCCGTAGCGCTGCGTCTTCAGCACCTCGTAGGGATCGTCGAACATGAAGCGCGCGACGCCCAGGTTCTCGGCTGCCACCTTCAAGTCGGTGCCCTTCGACGCGGCCCGAATGCTGGCTTCCTGCTGCGGCGTGAGCGGCACGATGCCGTCGAAGAAGCCGTCGATCTTGGGCGTGTTGCCGTCGTCGCTCACGAGCGAGGCCAGCATCTTGATGTGGCGCCAGGCCGGGCTGTCGGTGCCGCGCTTGTTGCTGCCATGGATGTCCGACACCGTGGGCCCGCGGCCCCAGGCCGTGCCCGAGGTGGTGAGTTCCACGTAGACGCAGCCCTCGGAGCCGCCGCCGAAGCTGCCGCCGCCGCTCGCGCCCTGGCTGCCGAAGCGAATCATCGCGTCGGCGCCTTCGAGCAGCTCGGGATGGTCCTTGACCCACTTGCGCAGGCCGATGTCCATGCGCTCTTCGTCGCCCTCGGCCACGACGATCAAGTTGACTGGCAGCTTGCCGTGCACCGCCTTGATCGCGCGGAACGCGTTCAACTGCACCATCTGCGGGCCCTTGGAGTTGGTGGCGCCGCGGCCGAAGAGCACCTTCTTGTAGGGCGCCTGCTCGGCAATCTGCCCTTCGAAGGGCGGATGCTGCCACGCGTCGGGCTGCGTCACCGGCATCGTGTCGTACATCCAGTAGATGAGCAGCGTCTTCTCGGCACCTTCGTCGCACTTGGCGTAGACCACCGGATTGCCGGGCGTGCCGTACTCGGTGATGCCCACGTCGTAGACCTGCGTCTGCTGGCAGCCGAGTTCGTCGAAGAAGCCCTTCACCATCTCGGCCGACTCGGGGATGCCTTCACCGGAGTTCGAGATGCTGGGCTGCTGGATCCACTCCTGCAGGTTCACCACGTGCTGATCGATGTTCTCGTCGATGTGCGTGAACACCTTGGCGAGATCGGGCGGCACCTGGCTCATGTCCGGCTGAATCTCGGTCTCGCCCACCGGACGGATGCCGAGCTTCGGCGCGGTCGCCGACGGCGCGGCGGCAGCACTGGATGCGGCCGGTGGCGCGGCCGGCTGTGAGCATGCCACGGTGAACGCGAGCAAGGGCAAGGACAGATTGAACACGCGCCGCATCGGGGTCAACTCCTGAGGCACCCGACTGTCGTGGAATCGCCAGCGGGACTGCCGCATTGAAACTGTCGCAGCGCAGGAAGTCAATGCTTCTCTGTGACAAGATGTCGCATGTCTCCGATGGTCTCCGCGCATCGACGCTGCACGGCTGCGGCGCGCGCGGGCAGCACGGTGGCGTGGTCGCGCCGCGCGCTGCTGCGCGGGGCCGGCATGACGCTGCTCAGCGGCGCGGCGGCGGCACTCCCCGGGTGCCGTGGTGCAGCGCCGCCCGCCGCGCCGGCCGTGACCGTCGCCGCCCTCGCGGAACGCTACACACGGCTCGCGCTGCAACTGGCCAGGCATCAGCCCTCGCTCGTGGAGGTCTGGCTCGGCCCGCCCACCTGGGCGGCCGGTGTGCGCGTGCCGGTGCCCACGCTCAAGGTCGAGAGCGCGGCGCTGCTCGCCGAGGTGACGCGCGTCGCCGCGACGCGTTCCACCGCCGCGCCGCACACCGACCCGGGCCCGGACGGGGCGCGTCTCGCATACGTGCGCGGACAAGCGGCCGCGCTCGACGCCGCGGCGGGGCGGTTGCTCGGTGAGCGCCAGACGTTCGACGACGAGGCCCAGCGCGCCTTCGGTCACGTCGCTCCGGTCCGCGCTGCGGCCGCACTCGACGCGCTGCGCCAGCAACTGTCCGAGGCGTTGCCGGCGGGCACCGGCACGTTGGCCGAACGTCACGCCGCATTCCGCCGCGCGCACGCCGTGCCGCCAACCCGCGTCGACGCGGTGTTCGCCGCCGCCGTAGCGTGGTGTCGCGAAGCCGCCCGCGACCTGCTGCCGCTGCCCGCCGGCGAAACGCTCACCACCCGCGTGGCCGACGAGGCCGGGTGGGCCGGGTTCTCGCGTCCGACCGGACCGCGCGCATCGGACCTGTGGGTGTCGCACGGCGGCGGCGCCGATGCCGCACAGTTGCTGCAGTTGGCGGCGCACGAAGGCACGCCCGGCCACCACGCCCAGCACGTGCTGGCCATGGCCGATCTCGTGGAGGCGCTGGGTTGGACGGAACGCGCGCTCACACCGGCCTTCGGCCCGCATCGCCTGCTGGCGGAAGGCGCCGCTGAGGCGGGCGCCGACCTGTTGCTTCCGCTCGCGACGCGGGCGCGCGTGTGCGGCGAGGTGCTACTGCCCGCCGCAGGCTTCGCCGGCGACGCGGCCGCGCGCCTCGTGCGGGTCGAGCGGCTCGCCGCGGCGCTCGGGGTGGAGGTGGCCTCAATCGCCCGCGACTACCTCGACTCGTCCATGCCCGCCGACGCGGTCACGACGCGGCTGCGCGACGAGGCGCTGGTGCTCGACCCCGCCGGTATGCTGGCCTTCATCGAGAAGCAGCGCACCAAGGTGCTCGCCTATCCGCTCGGCCGGCAGCTCGTGGCGCAGGCCGTCGAGACCGCGCCCACGAGCGCGCGTTGGTCGCGTTTCCGAGCGATCACCACGACCCTGACACTCGGAGAACAATGGCCGCCATGACCGCCACTCGCTCGCTCCTGATTGCCGCCGCCCTCATCACCCTGGTGGCCGGCGGGCAGGCGCGCCTCTTCCCGTACCTGCCCGGTGACGTCGCCGTGGAGCGTGCCGTGCAGGCGCTGTCTCCTGGCACCGGCTGGGTGGCGCCGGTGATATCGAGCGCCAGTGCTCCCCTCAAGTACGTGCTGATGGCGATCGCCGTGCTCGGCGCGTGGCGGTTGGCGGGCGCACGCGCGGCCCTCGTCGTCATCGCCGCGATTGCCGTGGAGCAAGCCTTCGGCGAGTCGAGCAAGCTGCTCTTCAGCCGCCCGCGGCCGTCGGGCCAGCTCGTGGCCGTGATGGGGGCGCCGTCGGGCTTTTCGTTCCCGTCGACCTTCATGACGCTCTACAGCGTCACGGTGGGTGCGGTCGGCGTGCTGGCGTGGCGGCTCGCGGCCAGCCCGCGGCGCACGGCGGTGCTCGCGCTGTGCGCCGTGGTACTCATGGTCGCGGCCGGCGCGCGCATCGTGCCGGGTGCGCACTGGCCGAGCGACGCGCTCGGCACCTACGCCATCTGTCTCAGCTGGCTTGCGGCGGCCTTCAGCGCCGCCGGCGTGCCCCAGCGATGAGGAGTCACATGCCGATCCGAGTTCGCGCGTTCATTCCGGCGCTCATGCCGGCCCTCCTTCTGTGCGCGGCCGCGGCCTGTGCCCCGGCCACGCCGCCCCTGCCGCCCGCCGACGTGATTCTGCTCAACGCGCGCGGCTACTCGATGTCATGGCCCGATCCGGCGCTCGACGGCACGCCTGCCGGGGGCGCGCCGCACACCGTCGCCGGCTGGGCGCCCGACGTGGCGGCCGTGGCCCTCACCGGTGGCCGCATCGCCCTCGTGGGCTCGCGCGTGATGGTGGAGTCGCGGCGCGGCCCGAACACCCAGGTGATCGATCTCGGCGGCGCTACGCTACTGCCGGGCATGGTGGACTCGCACGCGCACGTGCTCGAGCTGGGCGCGAAGCTGCAGGCCGTGGATCTGGCGGGCGTGGCCACCGAAACCGAGGCCATCGAACGCGTCGTGGCCTATGCGGCGTCAGTGCCCAAGGGCGAGTGGATCACCGGCCGTGGCTGGGACGAAGGCGCGTGGGCCAATCGCTATCCCGACTGGCGGCAGCTCAGTGCGCGCGTGCCCGACCATCCCGTGGTGCTCTACTCGCTCCACGGCTTCGGCGTGTGGGCCAATCGCCTGGCGCTCGACCGCGCGCAGATCACGCGCGCGACGGCGGCGCCCGTGGGCGGCGAGATCCGGAAGGACGCGAAGGGCGAGCCCACGGGCATCTTCCTGAATCGCGCCACCACCCTGATGGTGGCGGCCGTGCCGCCGCCCACGCCCGCGCAGATCGAGAGTCAGCTGCTGGCCGGCCTCACCGAGATGGCCAGGTCGGGCTACGTCGCTATCCACGAGGCGGGCGTCGACCGCGCGATGCTGAACGGGCTGATGGCGCTCGACGCCAGGAAGCAGCTTCCGATCCGCGTCTACGCGATGCTCTCGGCGCGCGACCCGGAGCTGTGCCGCGAGTGGGCCGCCAGAGGTCCGCAGGGCGCACCCGGCGACATGCTGGTGGTGCGCGCGGTGAAGGCCTACTACGACGGCGCGCTCGGCTCACGCGGCGCGCGGCTGCTCGACGACTACAGCGACCAGAAGGGCCACCGCGGCCTCAGCGGCGCCGGCTACGGCTTCGACCGCGACGTCGTGGCCACCATGATGCGCGCCGGCTTCCAGGTGGGCGTGCACGCCATCGGCGATGCCGGAAATCGCGAGACACTCGACTTCTTCGAGGGCGTGCTCGAGAGCGACGAGCGCGCGCGCCAGGGCCGCCATCGCATCGAGCACGCGCAGGTCGTGTCGCCCGCCGACCTGCCACGCTTCCAGCGCATGAGCATCATCGCCTCGATGGAGCCGCCGCACGCGGTGGAAGACATGCCCTGGGCGGAGGCGCGGCTCGGCGCCGAGCGCGTGAAGGGCGCCTACGCCTGGCGCGCCTTGCGCGAGCACGGCGCGCGCTTGATCTTCAACTCCGACCTGACGGGATCGGACCACAACCTGTTCTACGGCCTGCACTCCGCCATCACGCGGCAAGACAAGACGCATCAGCCGCCCGGCGGCTGGCATCCGGCCCAGCGCATGACGCCGGAGGAAGCGGTGCGCGGCTACAGCACGTGGGCGGCGTATGCGGCGTTTGCCGAGGGCGACACGGGACAGCTCGTGGCCGGCCGCCTGGCCGACCTCACGGCCCTGTCGGTGGACCCGCTGACGCTCGGCACGACCGACCCTGGTGCGCTGCTCGCCGGCCGCGTGCGCCTCACCGTGGTGCACGGCAAGATCGTCTACGACAGCCGCTAGCGATTTGTAACGGGACCTGGCACGGTTACCTCTCGCGGTGATGCAGTTTCTGCCATCGGGGTCTGACCCCGATGGCATGGAAATCGCGCGGTTACGCCATCGGCGGAGTGCCGCCGTTCACGAACGGCCGCAGCAGGGTCTCGATGAGCGCGTGCGTCGGCGTGGGCACGCCCACCTCGGCGCCCAGACGCACCACCGCGCCGCTCAGCCACGGCAGCTCGAGTGGCCTCGCGCGCTCGAGGTCTTCGAGCATCGACGACTTGGCGCCTGGCGGCATCGACCGCACCATGCCGAGCGCCTCTTCCATCACGCTCGCGGGGAGCTCCACGCCGCGCGCGCGCCCCACGGCCAGCGACTCGTGCACGGCCCGTTTAAGCAGGGCCATGAGTGCCGGCTCGGCGCGCAAGACGCCGAGCGGCGAGCGGGTCGCGGCGGTCAGGCCACTGAAGACCGACAGGCGGGCGAACTTGGACCACTGGTCTACCTGGATCTGCGCGCTCGCCGTGAAGCTGAACCCGGCCAGCGACGCGACATCGCGCAACGCCACGAGGCGCGGTGACAGCGCGCCGTCGAGTTCCCCGACGATGAGCGCGTCGAGGGCCGTGTGGCGAATCACGCCAGGCGCCTCGATCACCGCTGCCACATAGGCCACGCCGCCCGCGGTGCGCGCCCGACCCACGTGTCGCGCCACCATGTCGGTGGCCTCCACGCCGTTCTGCAGCGTGACCACCATGGTGTCGGGCCCGAGCAGCGGCCCGAGCGTGGCCGCGGCGGAGTCGACGTCGTACATCTTCACCGTGAGGAACACGACATCGGCAACGCCGAGCTCGGCCGGATCGGCGCTGGCCCGCACCGGCGCCACGTGGGCATCGCCCTTGGGACTCACGAGGCGCAACCCGTCGCGCCGAATCGCCTCGAGATGCGCGCCCCGCGCCACGAACGACACGTCACACCCCGCCTGCGCCAGGCGGCCTCCGAAATATCCGCCGACGCCGCCGGCCCCGAACATCACGATCTTCATTGGTGACCTCAAAAATCAGGGGCTGGGGGCTGGGGACTGGGGACCCGGGAGGGGCCAGCGTCCAACTACGGCGTAGCCTCGAATGGGAGACCGATCTCTGT
>Ga0105049_10011098_pt1 | contig 10328 bp, 9 predicted proteins | sample MAT06_FD_78087 | JGI IMG/M metagenome (GOLD analysis project Ga0105049, IMG submission 78087) | Freshwater microbial communities from Lake Fryxell liftoff mats and glacier meltwater in Antarctica - MAT-06 | ecosystem: Environmental > Aquatic > Freshwater > Ice > Liftoff microbial mat | place... | reverse complement strand
CTGGCGGCCTGAGTTTCCAGCAGTTACAATTTAGCGCCACTCCTGATGGTACGTTGCTGCGAGTCGCAGGAACTGGTCAGGTTTTAGCGAATCTGGTGGGGGTTAATGGGGCGATCGGCTCCTCTGATTTCCTCTCATCAAATGTCTTCCGCGCAGAGGGCTAGAATAGGCGGCGGAAGTCCCCTATTTTCATAACAAAACGCCACAGCAGCTCAAAACTTCTGTGGCGTTCCTCATATAGCAACCGCGCCCGATGATTAGGACGTTCTTAATTGCCCAAACCGATGCCGTCGATTGATTCTTGCTGCTTGCTTCTGCTATAGCTCATTTTTTTAATACAAACAATTTTATGACAGTTGTGCGATCGGACATAATCAGAAACTACAACTCATTCCCAATTCCCAATTCTCAATTCCCAATTCCCAATTCCCAATTCTCAATTCCCAATTCTCAATTCCCAATTCTCAATTCAAACACTTAACTTATGAAAGCACAATCTGCTTGCGTAAAAACAGCCGTCGCGGCTGGCCGAAAACCCAACAAGTCCAATTCCAATCCACCTGTTGTAAGCGGTAGCCGGCTTGATAGTACAACTGTCTCGCCGGATGATTATTTTCCAAAACGTGGAGGTAAATCTCCGAAAATCCCCATTCTTTGGCTGTATCCTCGCAGTTGCTGAGCAATAGTTGAGCAACTCCCTGCCGCCGATACTCCGGGTGGACGGCTAAATTTGACAAATAAGGATAGTCAGAACTCGGGATTTGCCAAGGGAAGCGAGAACGCAGAGCCATTTCTATGGTTCCTGTTATGCACTGATCTCGTCGGTGCGATCGCACTTTCTGCGTTCCCTCCTCGCGCGAGACTAGATCAGCTACCAGACAAATATAATGTTCTACTTTAGAACGCAGTCGATTTTTTAAATCTTCGTAAATGCCTAAACGCAACACCGGATATATCCATTCTACAAACCCCTCGCGGGAATAAAAGCTCATGGCCAAAATATCGGCTAGCTGCGTTAAGTCGTTCAACGCAGCGACGCGGATCGAAAAGCCAGAAAGTCCGGGAGTTTGTTGTTGGTGAGACGGTGAGGAAAAAAAGGAAGGATTCACAATTCCAGGTCACTATATTAATACTTTTTACGCTAGTTTTTCAGATGCCAAAATGAGAAAAATTACTGATGTTATAACTAATCTTATCACGTAATTTATAGGCGTTTATTAGCAGAATTAAATCACATTTTTTGTGCTTAAGTTTAAGTAGGATCTAATGTAACTTAGAAAGTTTCAGCATTTTAGACTAAATTTCGGGTCAATCAAAACCAATCCCCTAATACTAGATTTGTAGGTAGCGCCGGAGGTATTAAAAACAATCAAAAAGGTTTTAACGTCTGGTTGCCGACACCCTAGCACTCTTTGCTTACGGAAATACCCGATCGCCTAAAATGTATCGGTCAAGCGGTAATTGCAAAACTCGCAAAACTCAACGACGTTTGATTGATTCTAACATCGGGGACGCCAATCGATCGGATGTTCGTCGCGGCAGCGCAGAACCTGACAACCCAACTTTCCGCAGTTTTGGGCTTCATTGCCCGTCACGGGAGCGAGGCGGCTTTACCTGTTTCACCTTTGGGCTCGATATTGTGCTGCGACACTCTGCGCTGCGGGCTTATGAGACTTTCAAAACCTCGAGGAAAGCTAATTGGCCGGTTTCCACAAAGTACATCCCTAGCTAAGATTAACAGATGGACGCTCAAGCTTGCGGTGTTTCGTCGCAGTAATTTGCCGATCGAAAGTCTGCCCAAAGCACAAGAGATGCCACGATTAGGGGAAAAAGCGCAAGTCTAACTCAAATCGATCGTACAGCAATTGCACCCGCTCTTCCGCGCTCCGGCTCTGTAGTTGGTCAATCAACCCCCTAATATCAGTCAGGGCAAGGGCGCTGGAGAGCGGGTGCATCTCATTTTCGCAAACATATTCGTAGGGGCTCTGGCATTTCGGTAGTAAATCTCTGGTTCTCGCTCATAAATTGTCGGTCAAAATGCTTCGCTTCGTCCTTCCACTCATTGATACGCACCCGCCGGAGCGCCGGCTATATCCCGCGATCGGACTAAAGTGTAATCTTGGGAGAAAAACACAGGTGAATATATTGAGTGAATATTATATCGTGCTGCGAACTGTTTTCACATACCAGATCAAACTGATCGGTGGAACGAGAATAGAAGATAAATTTGGCGAATCAAATCACAATCAGGACGGTTATTCCTATGTATTATGAGATATCCATACGGCTGTTAGAAGTGCCGGATTTGATTTTCCTCTCCTGCATAAAGGTGAAGGGTCAAGGACACTTCCGGCAAGACGAGTTTATGTGAAGATAGTTAAATAATCAAATTGGGGTGTACGACAGAAAACTGTGGCTTGTGAACAATTACGAATTAAACACCCAGATATCAAAAATTAAGGTTAATTTTTGCTTCAACAAATTCAGAGCAATTTCAGATTGATGCATTATTGTGACTTCAACAATGGAAATCTCCTAAAAAGCCTGTTTTGAACAGGCTTCTGGGCCTGTTCCACAAGAATTATGGGAGATGTCTAATGGAAATCGGCGAATTCTTCCTTTCATCACACTTATTAAATCGAACTGCCCCGGGGCACAGGAGAACGGTGCATGAATTCCCAAGAAAATCCTAAGATAAAAATTCTGGTTGTCGATGACGAACCGGATAACCTCGACTTGCTTTACCGCACCTTTCATCGGGAGTACAAAGTGCTCAGAGCCGAATCTGGCCCCGCCGCCCTGGAAATTTTGGCAAAAGCGGGAGAAGTTGCGGTGATTATCTCCGACCAGCGAATGCCAAAAATGAGCGGTACGGAGTTTCTCAGTCTGACGGCGGCTCAATACCCCGACGTGATCCGAATTATTTTAACTGGCTATACGGATGTTGAAGATTTAGTCGAAGCGATTAATGCTGGCAAAGTATTCAAATACGTTACCAAGCCTTGGGATGCTGAAGAACTCAGGGATCTTGTGAGTCAAGCTGTTGATACTCACAATATCCTGAAGGCACGCACCAATGAACTGCGCAGAGCTCTCTCGCAAGAATCGCTGCTTTATGCCGTTACCAATACTATTCGATCGGCTCCCAATTACCAGCAAATGCTGCAAAGAATTGTGGAAACTATCGGGCAGATGTTTGAGGTGAGTTGCTGTCTGCTACGGCCTTTCCAAGACGGCCGGGTGGCCGATGAGTGGTTCGTTTACCATTCGCCGTTCGCGAATCTCCGAGATGGTTCTGCTGCTGGACTTTCGCCGGATTTGCTGCCGGATTTGGTTTGGGAAACTCGGGATGTGGAGGTGATTCAAGATGCCCAAACTGACTCACGAGTTTTAAACTGGGACAATCAGCGGCGGCAGGCTTACCAAGCTGCGAATATTCGATCGAGCTTAATCGTACCGCTGTTTTACCAAATGGAACTGATGGCAGTTTTGGCGCTGCACCAGTTCGATCGATCGCGCCAGTGGGAAGACCACGAGGTACAGTTGGTAATTACAGTGGCCGACCAAGCTGCTTTAGCGCTTTCTCAAGCGAGGGCTTACGAAAAGGTGCGGGCGCTGGCAAAGCGCGAGGCTTTAGTCAATACTATTACTACGGCAATTCGATCGAGCCTCGACCCCCAAAATATTTTTGCAGCCATTACTCAACAACTCGGTCAAGCTTTACAAGTTGACGGCTGCGCCCTTTCTCTGTGGACAGAAGATGATGAATACGTCCAGTGCGTGGGGCTCTACGACACAAATAGGGATACCGTGGCTGTCAAACAAAGTTTTAGCAATCCAGAGGTAGTTGGGAACCCTTCTGGCCCTGAAACTGCTGCTGAGAGCGCTGCTGCGAACGCTCGCGGCTGGGTTTTTGCCCATCCTTCCCTGCCGCAGTCTTTGGTGCCGATTCGGGGCAATCCGGTGCTGCTGCAAGTTATGGTATCAAAAGAGCCGGTGGCTATTGAAGACCTCTACGAACGCCCCGATTTAAATGTTACAGAACTGCAAGTTCGATCGCCAGCCCGGGCCCTGTTAGTCGTTCCTTTGCTCTCCGAAGGCAAAATCATCGGCAGTATTTCCCTGCGCCAAAATAGCAGCACTCGCCGCTGGAAACTCTCAGACATTGACCTGGCTCAAATAGTGGCAACTCAAGCTGCTTTAGCCGTGCAGCAGTCGCGCCTCTACCAGACTACCAGACAGCAAGCAGAACGGCTCCTAGAAGCCGATCGGCTCAAAACCGAATTTTTCCAAAATATCTCCCACGAATTCCGCACACCTCTAACACTAACCATCGGCCCCCTAGAATCAGCTTGCGGCCGCCAAGAAGACTTACCCTACGAACAAGCGGTAATCGCTTTGCGCAATTCCCGCCGCCTCCTGCGCTTGGTAAATCAACTGCTGGACTTGCAGCGACTCGATGCTGGACGGATGCAGCCAAGTTTTCGCCCCTGCGATTTAGTCAGTTTCTGTTACTCTACCGCAGAGTCATTCCGCGCCTACTGCGAGAAAAAAGGACTACAATTAATCACCCAACTTCAAGAATGTCCTTTACTTTATTTGGATATTGAAAGATTTGACAAAGTTATTTACAACCTGCTCTCAAATGCTGTCAAATTTACCCCAGAAGGGGGAACAATCACCCTGACAGTTGAACAAGCCGGTGCTCACTGCTTGCTGCAAGTAAAAGACACAGGCATCGGCATTCGCACCGAACAAATTCCCTATTTGTTCGAGCGCTTTCACCAAGCCGAAGGTTCTGCCAGCCGTTCCTACGAAGGCAGCGGTTTAGGTTTGGCACTTGTCAAAGAATTAGTCGAACTCCACGGCGGTCAAATTTCCGTCGATTCAGTTTACGGGGAAGGTACTACTTTTAGCGTTTGGCTGCACTTCGGTTCCACTCACTTGCCCTCGGAACGGGTACTAGAAATACCAGCAGAATTTCACTCATCCAAAGCTGCGGTGGAACTGGCAGACGTGGAGGCTGATTTGTCGGAAAATGAGGCAGAAAATCATAATTTCGAGGCTCTCGAACCGATAAATTCAGAAACAGCAGTCGGAACGGTTCTGGTGGTTGACGACAATCCCGATTTGCGCTTTTATGTATCGGGAATTCTGCGAGATTCCGGTTTTGCAGTTTTGCTCGCCCGCAACGGACAAGAAGGATTTGCCGTGGCAAAAAACCGCAGACCGGATTTAATTGTCACAGATTTAATGATGCCTTTGATCTCGGGTTTGGATTTAATTCGGATGATTCGACAGGATGAGGAATTGCAGGGAACTCCGACAATTTTGCTGACTGCTAAAGCCGACGAAGATACTCGGATTGAAGGGGTAGAACGGGGTGCTGATGCTTATTTGTCGAAGCCTTTTAACGATCGCGAATTATTGGCAGAAGTGCGGAATTTGATCGCCCTCAAACAAAACGAGCGCCGAGTGCAGCAGTTGAACAGTTATTTAACTGAGTCGGTGCTGCGCCGATTTTTGCCGCCGTCGATGGTGAAGGCGGCTGCGGCTGGAGATTTGCTCCTAGATTTGCGCCCGGAACCGCGATTGATTACTATTTTGTTTAGCGATATTGTCGGTTTTACTGAAATGGCAAATACGCTGCGATCGCGCCGGGTAGCTGAGCTTTTGAATGAATATTTGGCGGCAATGACTAAGGCTATTTTTGACAGCGGTGGTACGGTGGATAAGTTTGTGGGGGATGCGGTAATGGCTCTCTTTGGCGCGCCGGAGGAACTAACGCCTAATGAGCAAGTACGCCGCGCTATAGCTGCTGCAAGACAAATGCTGCGAGCCCTGAAGGAACTTAACGAGCGGTGGTTGGAGCAGGGAATTGTGGGGGAAAATGGGGTGTCTCCGGTGCGGTTTCGCTGCGGAATTCACCAAGGTACTGCGGTGGTGGGGATGTTTGGTGGGCCTGATCGATCGGATTATACTGCGATCGGGCCAAGTGTGAATATTGCTGCCCGTTTGCAAGAGGTAGCGGAACCAAACACTGTGCTGATTTCGGCGGCGGTTGCAGATTATGTTGAGGAAGGTAGAATTGTTAAATATAAGCCGCTTAAACTCAAGGGAATTGATGAAACGGTGTTGACTTTTATGCTGAATTGTGATTAGATTCCTGGGGTTTTGACTGGCTTCGGTGTGTTGGGTGATTGTGGGAAAAAACAGTCAGGGCGATCGGCTTCAATTTCTGCAAAAGCGGGCGGTTGAATTAGGACTTGATAAGTCATAGACGGGGAGGAATGTTGAACTGCTGCTGTAGCACTGTCATGGCTTGGTCAACGGGGATTCCTTCACCTCGATCGAAGCTTTCGAGTCCTTTGCGGATACCGATGATGGCTTCGAGGTAGTCGATGCGCTCCTTCTGTTGTTCGTAGATATTGAGTTGGCTGTGTGGAGATGATTTGAGCGATCGCACCAAGCTCAGAAGCTCGGTGAGCAGTTCGTCAGGGGTGCTATCGATTTCTTGCAGGAGGAGTTCTTTGATGGTCATCGCGGCGTTTTGGGATGATTGATACTTTTAGTATAACCAGTCTCGATCGGGCCGCTCGAAGGGGTGTGTTGACATGACGCGATCGCCCTTTTGTTTGCTGGGGCGATCGGCCTAGGGGATAGCTACGCCGCGCGTCCTGTGTGCAATCCTCGCCCTTTGAAATGGTGGAAATGGAGCGGATTGTCAGTGGAAAGAGAGGTTGGGTGACACGAGGGTTAAGGGAATATGTCGGATGGGCGATCGCACTAAAGCGTCCAATCTTCGATCGACAATCCGGGAACTTGAGCAAAGTCTCGTTGGTTGCGAGTGACAACGGTAGCACCGACGGATAAGGCAATGGCTGCAATCCGCATATCTTTTTGCAGGCGATTTTTCCGCAGGGGCGGGTAATCTTTTAACAGTTTCTTGAGACAACTATCAGCTTCTGCTGTAAAGTCGAGTACCTCAATAGTTTGGAGATATTTTACAGTTGTCCAAAGTTTTGAATAGATTGCAGGTAGGTTATGCAGCAGGGATGGATCGTTAATCCTGCCAATCCAGCCATTAAAGAGTTCTTGAACTGTGATAATGGTGACAGCAACCTGATATTTTGCCGCCTTAGCGGTGACTTGGGGGTGATTGTAAAGAATCAGCGAAACGCAATCGGTATCCAGAATATATCGACACACTTTGAGCCACCTCTACAGGTAATAGGAAGGATCTACTTCCGAGTCATCATCTGAGGTTCGTTCGGCGCGAATTGATTCCATAATTGCCGCAAAATCGGCATCGTCTTTAAAGACACCTGCAAATTTCATCCAGGTTGGCTCTGAAGCCTGAATCGGCACGTTCCAGGAAATGGCTTCTATATTTTTGAGCCGTTCTAAAAAGGTAGCTTGAATTTGGGCGATCGCCGTTTCTCGTGTTTCTGCTTTGACTCGACAGTCGGGAAACTCTCTAACAGATGCCACAATTTGGCCGGATGTCAGTGCTTCTAGCAGTAGTGTGACTTTGAGGTTGGTGAATGGATCGGACTGCGGTAAGTCTACGTTTATCATGTTAATTTTTGCAAGACTAATCATGAGCTTTAGGTTGATTGTAGCGCATAGGGCGATCGCGCTTTATGCTTGATGGGGCGATCGCCCTACGGGATGGCTACGCCGCGCGTCCTCTGTGCAATCATCGCACTTTGAAATGGTGGAAATGGATCGGATTGTCAGTGGAAAAAGAGGTTGGGTGACACGAGGGTTAAGTGAATATGCTTGCTGGCGATGCCAAGGGTCGGCTTCGCCTACGCCCTTCCGATCGAGCTATAGGATCAAGTATTGACAAACTAGCTAACTTGTATAATACAGTTATTAGAAGCATTATGAGAGATTGAAATGCTTTAAAAGAAGGCTTGCTGATTGCTCAGGCTCGGATATCAACTATCAAAAACTATTTACGGTCGAAAAATGATACAAATTACCACGACTGAATTACCCCAAACCCTCCAGACTCTATTTATAGAGGTTGAACGTACTAAAACTCCCCTCACCATCATCCATGAAGGAAAACCATTAGTAATTATCTATCCTGCCACTACCCAAACCCCACGCGCCCCGTTTGGTACAATGAAAGGGAGCGGTGAAATATTAGGAGATTTAATTGCTCCTGTCGCGGAAATGTGGGAAGTTTTAGAATGAAACTTTTACTCGATACCCACATTTGGCTTTGGTATTTACTCGGCGACGAACGCCTATCGCTCCAACTTCAAACGGTCATTTCCGATCCTAATACTGAACTTTGGCGCTCGTCCAATTAGCATTTGGGAGACACTCATTCTTGCAGAAAAAGGACGGATATCTTTACAGCCAGATCCGGTTACATGGGTTAACTTAGCTTTAAAAACCCTGGCAACTCGTGAATCCCCAATGAATCATGCCATTGCCATTTTAAGTCGCGAGATTGCACTACCCCATCCATACCCGAAATCATTTGTATACACGCTCCATGACTCCACCGAATGACACAGCTACATTGTATCCAATGCGGATGCCAAATAGACGAGCATTTGGATGTTTTACCCCCAGGTTTCTGGCTGCTTTTAACCCTGTTTCATCTACTTCGTAGTCTCCTGATTCAAAGTCGATGATTACGATTTTCCCAATATTTTCGTCTATCTCGACTTGTTGGCGGATGCTGTTTTCGTACAATTGTCTTGCGCGCCGTGCCACTTCTGCGCGGCTTAAAAGGATGGTTTGCATAGTCTTACCTCGCGATCGCTACACTGATATTGTATCGCAGAGGGCGATCGGCCTTTTGTTTGCTGGGGCGATCGCCCTACGGGATAGCTACGCTTCACGCTAAGAGTGTGCAATCATCGCACTTTGAAATGGTGGAAATGGATCGGATTGTCAGTGGAAAGAGAGGTTGGGTGACACGAGGGTTAACCGAATATGCTTGATGGGGCGATACCTTCGGCCTGCTTCGCTTACGCCCGTCAGAGCAAGAGATAAGATTGTGAGTCAAAAAAGAGGTTGGGTTTCAAGAGCGTCAACCCAACATACAATCAGCTAAACTATCACAAGCACTCACGCAGTACGAACCTTTTCTAGAACCCATTCCCGAATTAAATCGGTGTAATTGATACCTCTCGATCTGGCAACTTTTTTAACGGCTTCTACTTCTTGCGAACGCAAGCGTATTTGTACCAAAGCTTCTCGATCGAAGACGGGTTCTATGACTTCTTCTAACTGTGCTTCAAAATCAGTTAAGTCATGGGTATCCCAGAACTGCGCTAACTCTTGAATTGAGTCAGTTTGGGGAATTGTTTTAATATTCATCGGTTCCTCCATTGCCTATATCGCTGCTTTTCTCGATCAGTCATCGATCGCGCTGTAACTGGATATCCCCTACCATCAGGAAATTGAATCACGACGCAGAATAAATATCGTCCAGCTTCGGTTTGACCAAGAACGTAGTAGACAGGATTGTCTCCTTCGGATTTTGCACGTTGTACTAGCGCAATCCCAAAACAAATTTCTTCGACTTCTTCAGGGGTAACACTGTGTCGTGCAATATGGTCAATCCGATCTTGGTTCCAAATGAACTCGTAGATCCTCATAGACCAATTTTAGCGAAACTTTGATGGTTGCGCTGTCTGAATTTATGCCTCGTGGAGCGAGATCCCTTAAATATTACGTTCATCATGTTAATTTTTGAAAGATTAATCATGAGCTTTACCTTAATTGTAGCGCAGAGTTCGATCGCCCTTTGTTTGCTGGGGCGATCGCCCTACAGGATAGCTACGCCGCGCGTCCTCTGTGCAATCCTCGCCCCTTGAAATGGTGGAAATGGATAAAATTGTCAGTGGAAAGAGAGGTTGGGTGACACGAGGGTTAATGGAATATGTAGGATGGGGCTTCACCAACGCATTAAGCCAATACCAAGATGCTTTCTACTTCGCTATTCCAAAATTGAATTATAATGTCAAAATTATCTCTTAATATCTGAACAATCTTGGACGTTGGACTGTTACCAATGCGAAGGTAGATAAATTTGGGTGGATGCCCGTACAGCAAACTCCGTTGATGAAAATCAGAATCCTTGGAAACAATTACGAAATTATTCGCTTTTGCCTATTCCCAAATAATTGAATCATCAGTATTGGTAAGTGCCAAGGTTTTGACATGAGCGGAATCTGGATACAAATCGATAATCCTGTGAATAATCCCGTCTGACAAGTTTTCGTCCAGTAGTAGTCTCACAAAGATGCCACAAATAGTTTTTTCTCACGGTCAGCAGCAAAGGCAAGGCAAGCTTTGAT
>Ga0105049_10011096_pt1 | contig 10328 bp, 9 predicted proteins | sample MAT06_FD_78087 | JGI IMG/M metagenome (GOLD analysis project Ga0105049, IMG submission 78087) | Freshwater microbial communities from Lake Fryxell liftoff mats and glacier meltwater in Antarctica - MAT-06 | ecosystem: Environmental > Aquatic > Freshwater > Ice > Liftoff microbial mat | place... | reverse complement strand
CTGGGCCAAAGCTGGGTGGACTTGGTGTTGACCGACATCAACATGCCGGACATGAACGGCGAGGAACTGGTGCAGCGCATGGAGCAGGACGAACTGCTGCGCAGCGTGCCGGTGATTGTCGTTTCCACCGATGCCAGCACCAACCGGGTGAAGAAAATGATGACCCTGGGGGCGCGCGGCTACGTCACCAAGCCCTTTCCGCCCGATGTGCTGGCCATGGAGATGGAGCGTGTTTTGGAGGTGACCCATGCCTGAGCCGATGCCTGAGCCGATGCCTGAGCCGATGCCTGAACGGAACCTGGATGCGTTGCTCGACACGGTGGTGGCGACCGTGCTGGAGACCATGTTTTTCTCAGAAACTTCGGGGGAAACATCGCCGGAGAGCGACGCGGGCAGTCCCCGTCTGGCGGCGGCGCTCACCTTTCGAGGTTGCCCCTCGGGCGAACTTGCGCTGGCGATTACGACCGCAGCGATGCGGCCGTTGGCGGCCGGATTTCTGGGCGAGGATGAGGCGGATCTCCCCGAGCGGCAAGTGGGCGAGATGGCTTGTGAGCTCGCGAACATGCTCTGCGGGTCGATGGTGAGTCATTTGGAGACGCAGATGAGCTTCGACCTGGGGTCGCCGTTGCTGATGAGCCCGGAGGTGGCCTTGGCGCCGCGCGCCGGCCGGACGGCGCGGAAGAGCTGGGCTATCGACCGCGGTACCCTCACCGTGGTTCTTTCACTCGACGAAGGAGCATGATGCTCGGGCGCAAGATCCGGGTGCTGGTGGTGGACGATTCGGCGATTGTGCGCAAGCTGCTCACCGATTGCCTTTCCTCCGCCGAGGACATTGAGGTGGTGGGCACGGCGCCAGATCCGTTCGTGGCGCGCGACAAGATTCTGGCCCTTTCGCCCGATGTACTGACGCTCGATCTCGAGATGCCACGCATGAATGGCGTCGACTTCCTTAAGCGGCTGATGCACTTTCGGCCGATGCCGGTGATTGTCATCAGTTCGTTGGGCACGCGGTCGAGCCAGGCGACGATGGAGGCCATGGCGGCCGGGGCGGTGGAGGTGCTGGCGAAGCCTAGCGGGCCGCAATCGGTGGGCGAGCTGTCGCAGCAGTTGGTGGCGAAGGTGCGCGCGGCTTCGGTGGCGCGGGTGAGGAAGGCGGAGCGGCCGGCGGAGGTCCCTCCGGCAGTATCAGGTGCCGGGGCGGGGGCCTATTCCTCCTCCGCGTTGATCGCCATTGGCGCTTCCACCGGCGGCACCGAAGCGATTCATCAGGTCTTGCGGCAGATGCCCGATAACAGCCCCGGCGTCGTGATCGCGCAACACATTCCGGCGGTCTTTTCGCGCGCGTTTGCCGAACGGATGGATTCGCTATGCCCCATGCGGGTCCGCGAAGCCCGCGATGGCGACGCGGTGGAGCCGGGCTTGGCTTTGATCGCCCCCGGTAACTTTCACCTGCTGGTGCGCCGCGTGGCGGCGGGCTATCAGGTGGCGGTGAAGGATGGGCCGTTGGTCTGCTACCAGCGGCCGGCGGTGGATGTGTTGTTCCGGTCGGTGGCGCAAGCGGCCGGAGCCCACGCGGTGGGCGCGATCCTCACCGGCATGGGCAACGACGGCGCCGAAGGCTTGTTCGCCATGAAGCAGGCCGGGGCGCGGACATTCGCCCAGGACGAGGCCAGTTGCGTGGTGTTCGGCATGCCGCGGGAGGCGATCAAGCGGGGTGGCGTGGACCGAGTGGTGCCCTTGGCGGGTATGGCCGGGGCGCTGTTGTCCCAAGCGCGGCATACGGGCTAGCTATAGCCACCCCCCCCGCCCGAAACTAGGGGAAACGTGAGCGCCAAGCGGCCCAGTCAGTCCTGAAGAGTTGGCCTCGGCACTCGGTTCCAGACGTTGGCCGCCAAAGCGGCGAGCCGCCACCTCTTGGTCGCGGAGTCGAGTGCCTGGATCGCAAGGGGCTTCGTCAAAAAGTCATCCATACCCGCCGCCATGCAGCGCTCACGGTCCTCCGGCAGCGCATTGGCGATGGCGATGATCGGGACGCCCTTGCCACCGGCCTCGGCTGCCCGGATCTACCTGGTGGCCTCAAGACCATTCACCTCCGGCATTCGCATGTCCATCAGGATGAGATCTGGCCCCTCTCGTTGCCACGCCTCGACCGCCAGGCGCCCATTGGTTACCTCGATCGGAAAGTGGCCCAAATTTTTCAGTAGCCGCACGAGCACCAACCGGTTCACCCGATCATCCTCCGCGACCATCACGCGCAGGCCAGGGCCGCCGCTAGCCGGGCCACTGAGTTGCACGGCCGGCGGGTCTTCCGCGAGTGGAGATGGAATCGAGAAGGAGAAAGTACCGCTCCGGTCCAATTGGAATTGAACGTCGATTCCCGTGCCTCCCAGCATTTCCACCCAACGACGCGCCAAGGAGAGACCAAGGCCGACGCCGGGAGCATTCCGCGGTACGTTCGCGGCCCGGTGAAACATACAGAATAGTGCTCGGTTTGAGCCGCGGAGGCTGCGTGGCCGTTAAGGTCCCTGATGATCGTTAGCGCAGCGGACGCCAGCAGGGCCACCTTCGTCGGGCGCCTTCTCGGTGCGTTGGGAGACGCGAATCCGGGGAAGTTCGGAGTCCCAATATCCGCCCCTGGCAATGGCGAGAGCATTCCCGGCCAAGGGCGGAACGACCTTGGTCCCAACGGCGTCTGCTTCGAGGTCGTACTGGTTAAAGTAGCGATCCAAAACCCACTCTGAAACGTTGCCGAGCATATCGTAAAGCTCGAACGCATTGGGCTGCTTCAGCCCGCCGGGATGGGGCGAGGTATCGCTATTCGCCTGGTACCACGCTATACGCGAAGGACTGCCATAGTAAGGCTCGGCGGAGCCGGCTCGTGCCGCATACTCCCACTCGGCTTCTGTGGGAAGCCTGCCCCCGGTTGCGGCGCAGTACGCCTTGGCATCCAGCCAACTCAAACCGTAAATCGGCAATCCTGGGTCCCCATTTTTTTCGAGGGGCCGCTTCACCACGCTCGAATAGGTTCCATTGGTAACTTCTGTTTGTGCCAGCCAAAACCCGGTGGTGATCTCCACGCGATGCAGGGGCTTTTCATCGGTCTCACATTCGCTGTCCCCGGCGGAACATCCCATCAGGAAAATGCCGGGAGGCACGAAGACATATTTCTGGCTGTCCTTTGAATTGGTCCAGATGCGGGGCTTTGCTTTGGCGGGTTCGACACCGGGATTCGGACGATTTACGCCATCCAGGGGAACCGTGGCTGGACTCCCCTCGAGAGGCGTTTCCAGTGGAGCCACGACGGATGAACCCGGATCCGGAGTCACCGGACCCGGCGAAGGGCGCAGGTACCAGAAGAGTCCAGCTAAGCTGAGGAGGGCGGTGGCGACGCCGCCGGCGACGAGAGCCGTTTTTTTCTTCGGATTGGGGTGACGTGGTTCGGGATCCGGGTAAGGGTCAAAGGGTTCCGACAGCAGCCTGGATACCGTGGCAATCACGCTCTGCAGCGTCTTGTCGTCAAACCCCTGGGAAGCATCCAGCCATTGCCGATGGGCCAGAAAATACTCGAAATCCGGAGGCATTTCCAAAGAAGCAAGCAGAACCGGTAGAATCCGCTTGTTCTCGTTGAAAGCATGGCCGACTTCACTTAGGACATGAGGCGAACTGACAGCGTCCCCGGTAAGAAGCACGACCATCGCTTCGGTAGCGGTAATGGCCTGGACGATGGAACCCGCGAAGCCCGTGCCGGCTTCGATGTCTCGCGGAGCAATCCAACACGCGAATCCCGCCTTTTCCAGACCGCTACAAACCCGATTGGCGATCGGGTGGTCTTGCGATGAGTAGCTGATAAATACCCGGTGCGTCATGTGGATCGCGAAGGAACAGGCCTTGGCTCTCGGACCATGCTACCGTATCGGGCCCCAACATCGGGGACGGCATTTCGGCATTTCGGACGGCATTTCGGGACAGTCTGGTGTGGGCCCACTGCACCCAGCGCGCGAAATGAATGAAAAAATCTTACTTGGTGTCAATCTTGCTAACGCTTTCCGCATCGCATTGGAAAAGTTTGGGACACGCACTTCCTGCACATTACCGCGCAGGCGGGCATTTAGCAGCCACTTTGCGGGTGATGGCGGGTCATACCAGACTGTCCCCCTGCGTGCCGTCCCCCTGCGTGCCAGTCGCGACACGAGACGGCACCCGTGCCGAGAAGGCGCGCGGCGTTTCTGTCATCCGAGTTGGCAAAAAGGCGTGAAATGGTTGAGTCCTGGCGCCTGTCTTGATGAAGCTCATACAGCCAAACCGCACCGCTGAGACGAGCGCCTTCCGCAATCAATCGGGTTGAGGGGGGAATCGGGTCATAGAGGCTATGATCCGGTTTCTCTCCCAGAGGTGTTATACTCCCCCTGGCTCGATGAGAGCCCGATATCCTGGAGGAGAGCGCTAATTGCAAAGCTTCGCTGAAAACCTTGCTCTTCTGCCAGCTGTAAAAATACGCAAGCGGCACATCGCTGCGGCAACCATAGGCAACGCGCTTGAGTTCTACGATTTTCTGGTGTACGCCTTCTTCTCGATTCAAATCGGCCATGCGTTCTTTCCGGCCCAAAGCGCGTACGGTAGTCTGATGCTGTCGCTGGCGACCTTTGGAGCCGGCTTCGTCACCCGTCCTATCGGTGCATACGTCATCGGCAACTATTCGGATCGCGTGGGACGCCGACCGGCCATGATGCTGTGCTTTGTGCTGATCGGCTGCGCGATCGTGGGCATGGCGCTCATCCCAACCTACGCCACCATCGGCATCGCCGCGCCCATTCTGGCGGTGATCGCCCGCATGCTGCAAGGCTTCTCGCTGGGCGGGGAGATCGGCTCAAATACGGCCTTCCTGCTGGAAGCTGCACCGCACGACAGGCGTGGCCTGACTGTCTCCTTGCAAGGCGCCAGCCAATATCTCGCGCTGATTGCCGGAGGATCGGTCGGCGTCGTTCTCACCGCGGTCCTGCCGCCGGCCGCCCTCGAAGTCTATGGTTGGCGCATCGCCTTTCTGCTGGGCGCCGTCGCGGTGCCGTTCGGCTTGTGGCTGCGCACCAACCTTCCCGAGACACTTCACGCGCCGGAGCCCGAAGCCCCATTGGCCAAGGTGAGGGATGCCGCGGTCTTGCCGCCATCCCGCACGCGACTGGCATACACCCATTGGCGCGTTTTCGCGCTGGGGCTGGCCGTGCTCGCCTCCGGAACCATTGCTTCGTATGTTTTTTCCTACATGGTCACTTATGCGCAGCACACCTTGCATCTGTCTGCCCGCGCCGGCTTCATCGCCACGACTTGTGGCAATGTACTTGCCATCCCCCTCGTTCTTCTGGGTGGTTGGCTGTCGGACCAGTATGGGCGCTGGCACATCACTGTCTGGGGTAATCTTGTCTTCCTCCTGATGATCTATCCGACCTTCACGTGGATCACTTCCACGCGATCTGAGTTCGCGCTCATCGCAGGCATAACCGTCTTGAGCGGGGTCTCCGCCTTCCCGTGGGGAGCGTTTTATGCCGCGCTCAGCGAGAGTCTGCCAAGAACGATTCGCGGAAGCGGCGTCGGCATCGTTTATTCGGTCGCGGTCGCCGCCTTTGGCGGGACTACCCAGCTGGTCGCCACATGGCTGATCCACGTCACCGGCAGCGCCATGGCCCAGCCTGGTATGTGATTGGCGCGGCTGCCGTCGGCCAGATAGCGCTGATGCTGATGGCGGAGAGCGCGCCGGTGCTATCTCCGCGCGCGCCACAACCAGCAGCCGTTTTGCCAGGCGAAGCAAACGTTCGCTTCGAGCACTGAGCGGACCCAAGGCTCGGCACGTTAAGTCGGCATACCGTGGATGAGCATAATCTCCCCGGCGGCTGCTACGCGCAGGGGGACAGTCTCGCGCACCCCACCAGACTGTCCCCCTGCGTGTCGTCCGGCAGCGACTCCGGCGGCCACACCGATGCCGTCCTGCGCAGCTTCACCGGCTCCTGCCAACTCATCGGCGTCGAGCCCTTCGCCTGGTTCCGCGACGTCCTGGCCCGCATCAACTCCCACCCCATCAACCGCCTTCACGAACTCCTCCCACACCATTGGGCCGCCGCTCGGGCCTGAGATCTCGTCGCTCACACGTTGGCCATGCCCTGCGCCCCAGGCCGGGTGTTTCTCAGCCGCTTACCATCGGCAGCCTTTTCTGTGGCAAATCAGGGTTTCTCCTCCTTTTCAGAGGAGCCCCTTTTCGCCACTGCTGCTTGCGCCGCTAGCCCGAACTCATGCCGATCACCATTCCGATCCTGCGGCCAAAAAGTGATCGGCATCAGCCAGGAATCGTGATCGCCATCACTTCGGAATCGTGATCGGCATCTCCCGGAATCCGCATCTGTCACTGCGGATTAGAACGAGCGCCGATTGAGAATGTCTGGTTGTACATTCGTTCCCGTTGTGGGTCGGCGAACTGATCCGTTGTTTCTTGCAAAACGCCGGAGAAGATATTTTCTCCTGCGAGCCATCGTCGCTCTGCGTCGTCGGTCTCAATCGCCCGTGCCAGTCCTCGAATGGGGGAAGTGGCATTTCGACCCGGCAGACTATCCGCTGTTGCGGCAGATTCAGGCGGGTCAGGGAGAGATTCTCGCTCAGAGCTTCATGGGCGAGACGCGGTTCTACCTGGACTACCTCAAGCTGGATACTCTTGACGCGTGCACCTTCCCGGACCCTGAAGAAGCGATTGTGTTCATCGGGCTCACACGCTTCCTCGTGCACGAACTCCTCAAGCTTACGGGGATCCTCGCGGCCTCGATAGAAGTGCAAACGATCATCGGAGCCCCGGCGTCCCCCGTGGGGACAATGGACGTGGCTGATGCGCTCTTCTCCCTCACGCTGCAGTTCGTCATCGCCCACGAAGTCGGTCACTATGTTTGTGGCCATGTCGTCGACCGCGCCCTCCACTTCGAGTTCTCCGGTCCTGCCCACCGACCTGTGAACCTCCGGCGTCACGCGGACGAAGTTGACGCCGACGCCTACGCCATCCTCGAGTTGTGCCGCAACTTGCTCGACGGCGACAGCGGCTCTGCGATCGTCGAACTCCTCCCGCCTGGCGGCATCTACGGGGATGACCAACTCGCGGCGCTACTCGTAATCAGCGTCACCGCCATATTCCTCCTGCACCTCAGCCAGCCACGACGCGATCTTAATCTCGCAAAGGACAAGCACCCGCCTCTTGCCTATCGCTATCATCTGGTCATCGAGATCATCCAGCACTGGCTCAAGTCCCACGACAAGAGCGCAGCGGCCGTGACGGGTGAAGGCCTACACGCGATCATACAGGCCGTAAGCGACGCGTTGCCGACCGACCTCCGACCGCGCTGGAACGCGCAGATAGATGTCATGGAATCACCGGCGGGCAAGGCATATCTCGACGCGCTCGATCAGATGATCCGTACGCGTCTTGGGAACGCATCTGAAGAAGGTTCGGAGACATAAGTTTCGGGGACATACCCGCGCCAGGAGACATGGCTGCCCTCAGAGTGTCAGATACCGTTGCGTCGGAGATGACGCTAGGGCGGCGGCGGAGCACATCCGGTCAGGCGCGTTCGGTCAGGCGGTCTCTTATTCCGGAGCCACCAACCGCCGATAGCTGCCGTAGCCTTCGGCTTCCAGTTGGCCCAGGGGAATGAAGCGGAGCGAGGCCGAGTTGATGCAATAGCGGAGTCCTCCGGCGGCGGGCGGGCCGTCGGGAAAGACGTGTCCCAGGTGGCTGTCGCCGTGGTTCGAACGGACCTCGGTGCGAACCATCCCGTGCGTCACATCCCGGTTTTCGATGACGTACTCCGCCTCCACCGGCCGGGTGAAGCTGGGCCAACCGCAACCGGAATCGAACTTATCGCGCGAGGTGAAGAGCGGCTCCCCGGAAACCACGTCGACGTAGAGGCCGGGCTCGTGATGGTCCCAGAAGTCGTTCTGGAAGGGCGGTTCGGTGCCGCTCTGCTGGGTGACTCGATACTGCTCCGGCGAAAGACGGGCGAGGGCTTCGGGGTTTTTGGAATAGGTCGGCATAGGGTGGGCTTCTTCCCTCAGTGTACGCTGCGGGCTAGCTAGCGTATGAGCCCACAGCTCACGCTGCGGGCTAGTAAGGGGCTATTAGGAGGGCGAAGGTGACCCCACAGCTGACGGTCAAGCGGATCGGAAGTCGATCGGCTTCGATGCGTCGATCACCAGGGACGTGATTCCGGAAAAGGCGAAGGTGGCGGCGCAGACGACGAAGAGGGCGTTCCAATTGGCTAGGGAGGGCGTTTCCCCCAGCACTGCATTGTAGAGTAGCGGGGCCACGGCGGCTCCAAAGTTGCCCCACATGTTGGACCAGCCCATGATGGACGCGGTGAACTGTCCACCGACATCCTGGGCGTAGGCCCAGATGGCGGGGACGCCGAGATCGCTACTGAAGGAAGTGAGACTGAGGCAGGCGATGATCGCCCAGGGGATTGTGCGAGACGACCCATCGGGCGGCAATTGGCCAAGCAGGACGCAGCCCACGTAACCGGCGGCGGCGACGAAGCGAGTGGACATCAGCGGGAAGCGGCGGCCCCACTTGAGGCCGAAGCGGCGCGTGGCGGCGTCGGTCCACCAGCCACCGCACAGCATGCCGCCGACGCCGGCGACGATGGGGATGGCGGTCATCGTGGCTTGCTCGTTCAAAGGAACGGCATGGACGCGCTCCAGATAGCGGGGGAGCCATGTCACCACGAAAAGCCAGCCGACGTTCATCAGGAACTGCGTCACCGAACTGCCCCACAGGCTCAGGCTGGTGAGGACGCCGCGCCAGGGAAACGGCGAATTGCCCACGGCCGGTGCTGCATCTTTCCGGATCAGCGCCCGCTCAGCGGAATTGCAAGCAGGATGTTCGGAGGGCGTGTTGCGGCAAATGACGGCGAAGGCGGCGGCGACCACGATGCCGGCCGCGCCATAGAGCAGGAGTACCGCTGACCAGCGACCGTCCCACAGGGTCATTAGGGAGGCGGTGAGAAGCGGCGCCAGGACGGCGCCCACGCGGCCGCCCATGGTGACGATGGAACTGGCGACGCCGCGCTGCCCGATGGGGAACCAGGCGCGCAGCATTCCGGAAGCGACAGGATAGGCTCCGGCCTGGGTGGCGCCGCAGAGGAAGCGCCACAGCAGGATGAGCGATACGGCCGACGTCGTTCCGAGCAACCCGGTGAAGAGGGACCACCCGGCGATGAAGATCGTCAGCATGATGCGCGGACCGAAGCGGTCGCTGAGCCAGCCGGCGGGGACTTGCCCCAAGCCATAGGACCAGAAGAAGGCGCTCAAAAACCAGCTCATCTGCGCTTGGGTCATGGCGAGATCTACGCGCATTCGCTCCGCGGCGATCCCGACGGCGAAGCGGTCGAGATACAGCAGGCAGGCCATCAACGTCAGCACTCCGGCGGTGACGAAGCGGATGCGAGTGGGCCGCATTAAGGGGCGCCCACGCAGGCGGACCAGATCCCGCGCTTCGCAACGGACACCGGGACGAGCCGTTCCGGCGAATGGCGAATCTGGTGTTCGACATCGCTGAGTGGGAAGCTGCCGCGTTCGTGCCGCAGCAGGACGACGTCGGCCTGCAGGCCGGTGCGCAAGGAACCGATGCGGTCCTCGAGCCGCATCGCCGTAGCCGGCGCCAAGGTAGCTGCGCGAATCACGGCTTCCATCGGCATGCCCAGATAGAGGAACTTGCTCATGGTGGTGGGCAGGTCAACCACGGGGCCGCGCAGGTTGAAGTGATGGAGGTCGGTGCTGATGGTGTCGGGCCAGAAGGCGAACTTCTGACAGGCCGGTTCGGCGACGCGCCACGCGAAGGCGCCGACGCCGTGGCCGACGTCAAAGATGACGCCGCGCGAACGGGCTTCGAGCATGGCGTCGAGCGGGGCCCCGTGCTCGTCGAAGCAGTGGTCGGGATTCGGATGGTAGAGGTGGGTGTAGGTATCGCCGGGCCGCAGCGCCTTGAGGACGGTCTCGGTGGGAATCTTCGACGCGGCGTGATGGATCATGCACGGGCGCCCGGTTTGTTCCGCCGCTTCGAAGACGCCTTCGAAGCCGGCCCACTCGTTCTTCACGTCGTAGTTGGCGAGCCCCGACGTCAGCCGGACCTTCATCCCGATGAGGCGTTCGGGATAGCGCTTCACGCATTCGACGGCCGACGGAACGTGGGCGTGCCGGGCATCGTTCAGGTCTCCCATGTAGGGGGGGAAGTCGGGGTGCCCTTGGATGCAGCCGATCATGGAGATGTTCAGCAGGGCAAAGACTTCTTCTTGCGCAGCCGGCAT
>Ga0105049_10011095_pt1 | contig 10329 bp, 11 predicted proteins | sample MAT06_FD_78087 | JGI IMG/M metagenome (GOLD analysis project Ga0105049, IMG submission 78087) | Freshwater microbial communities from Lake Fryxell liftoff mats and glacier meltwater in Antarctica - MAT-06 | ecosystem: Environmental > Aquatic > Freshwater > Ice > Liftoff microbial mat | place... | reverse complement strand
GCGCGCGGGCCTCGCGACGCTCGCCGTTCTGTTCGTGCTGTCGGCCGGCGCGCTCGTGTACTGGCGGGCGACGCAGTCGATGGCGCAGGACAACGTGTGGCCCTATATCGCCACCGTCTATGGCAGCCTGTCGTTCGCCGTCGTCGCGATGATATCGTTCCCGTCGCGTTACACGCATGCGCATGCGGCGTGGGTCACGTTCACGATTTACATGACGGCGATGGCGTTCGATACCTGGCTCGACGCGCCGCTCTATACGATGGGCGCCATCCTGAGCGGCCACAGCCTGAAACACCTGCTCGCAGCGGTCGCGCTGTTCTGGCTGGGCTGGGGCGCGTTGCCGCAACGCCGCGCACGGCCCAGCGCCTAACATCTCAAAAATTCGTTCGCCCTGATGTATGGACGGGCGAACAAATTGTGCAATCTGGACGATGCGGGGACGTTCATGCCCTTCGACAAGCTCAGGACAGGCTTCGATACCTCAGCACGAACGTCCTTGGGTAGAATTTTCCAGGCCAGTCAGGCGGCGTCGCGCGGCTGCTCTTCCGCCATGCGCGTCAATTCGGGAACCGCGGGCAGCAGGTCTTCGGCGGTTTCGCGCACGTGCGCCCGCATCAGCGCCGCCGCGCGCACGCCGTCGTTTACCCGCAGCGCCGCCAGGATCTCGCGGTGGCAATCCTGCTTCACGCGCAGACGGTCGAGGTACAAAGCCTTGTTGCGCGCATCGTCCTTCGACATCCGCAGCAACGCCGCCCGGTAAAACAATACCAGCCGCTGCAGCGCGTCGAGGAGCCCCGTCAGATGGCGGTTCCCGCTCAACTCGAGTATGTCCGCGTGAAACTGCGTGTTGAGCTTGAATGCGAGGTCGAGATCGCCACGTTCGATCGCCTCGTCGGCGCGACGCACCAAGTCGTCAAAGCGCGCGGCAACCGCTTCGTCGAAGCGGCCCGCCGCGTCTTCCGCGGCCAGCGACTCGAGCGCGGCGCGGCAGCGGTACAACTCCATGAGATCGACTTGCGAGGTCCCGCGCACTTCGTAGCCGCCCTGCGCGAGCGGCACCAGCACCCCCTCCTGCTGCATTTTGCGCATCGCCTCGTGCACCGGCGTGCGGCTGACGTTGAGCTTGCGCGCCCACTCGATGTCCTTCAGGCGCTGGCCGGACTCGATTTCGCCGCTACGGATTTTTTCCCACAGAATGCCGTGGATCTGCTCGAACAAATGATTGCGCGCCGGCAGGTCCAAGCCTGTTTGCGTGCTCTTTTGCGTGCTCTTTTGCGTGCTCAATTGCGTGCCCTGTCCTTCGGATTTTTTCATCGCGCGGCTGCCGTCATGCCGCGAGCGCCAACTGCATGGCGTCGCGCGCCTTGTTCGTCCCGTCCCAGATCCGCGCAGGAATACAGATCTGCCCTTCGAAGAGCTTGCGGCAGGTGCGTAGCAGGTTCGCTTCTTCGAGCACGAATTTGCCGCCGACCTGGCGCGCAAAGACTTCGACCTCCAGCGTGCCGCCGGGATGTTCGATGGTGACTATCTGACGCCCGCTTCCCTTCAACCGGGCGAGGCCGTGGACAACGGTCCCCGGCAGGATGCACGCGGTGGCGAGCGCCATCGAGCCAGTGACTGAATAGGTGGCGTGGCAATTGAACGGCACGAAGTCGCGCGACGCGATGGTGCCGCCCGCACGCGGCGCGGCGACCAGCACCGGCTTGGGGATTACCAGCTTGCTGCAGTCGCCCAGTCCCATGCGCTTGCCCGCTTCGACGCGAATTTTTTCCAGGCGCGCGATCAACTGCGCGTCGGGATCGAGTTCGGCCTTGGACTCATAGCCGGTCTTGCCGAGCGCTGCGGCCGGCACGATAACCATCGGCACGGCAACGTCGATGCAAGTCACTTCGACGCCATCGATTTCCTCCCTCGCGTTGCCGGTCGGCAGGAGCTTGCCGGTCTTGCTGCCGACCGTGCCCGCGAAGTTTTCCTTGACCGGCACCGCCGTTCCCGGCACACCGGCAATTTCCGCGTCGCCGTCATAGGTGACTTCGCCGCCCGGCGTGTGCAGGATGACTTCGATGGTCGAGTTGGTATTGATATTGAAAATGACGATGCGCGTGTCCGGGTCCGCGGCCGGGACCAAGCCCATTTCGATCGCGAACGGCCCGACCGCCGACAGCATGTTGCCGCAGTTGGACGAGTAGTCGACTACGTCGGATTCGGGATTCACCTGCACGAACAGATAGTCAACGTCATGGCCCGGGCGCGACGATTTTGAGACCACCGCGATCTTGCTGGTGAGTGTCTCCGCGCCGCCGATGCCGTCGATCTGCCGCTTGTGCGGCGAACCCATGGCGGTGAGCAGCACGGCATCCAGCGTCTTGCGGTCAGCCGGCAGGTCGCTCGCGAGGATCAGCGGCCCCTTGGAAGTGCCGCCGCGATAAAGGGATGCGGGAATGCGGGTAATCATGGTCATTCCATTTTGATATTCGCCTGCTTGATGACCGTCGCCCAGCGGGCGACGTCGTTTTCCACGAAGGCGCCGAACTCCAGCGAGGTCTTGCTGGGGCGCGCTTCGAGGCCCGCGCCGAAGAACCTTTCCTTCGCATCGGACTGCCCAACCGCTTTGGCGATTTCACGCTGGAGCCGTTCAATGACGGGCTTAGGCGTGCCAGTGGGCACTAACACACCGTACCAATTATCAGCGACGAAATCGGCCACACCGGCTTCCTTCATCGTCGGCACATCGGGCAGGAAAACGGACCGCGCATTGCTGGCCACGCCAAGCGGCCGCAGCCGGTTACCCCTGATCAGCGGCATTACGGCGGGCGCGGTTGCGAACATCACCTGCACCAAGCCGCCTGCCAGGTCTACCGCCGCCGGGCCGCTGCCTTTGTATGGAACGTGGATCATTTTCGTCCCGGTGCGCAGCAGGAACATTTCGCTGGCGAGATGCACGCTGCCGCCGGTGCCGCCGGACCCGTAATTGAGTTTGCCGGGCTCGGCCTTGGCGAGCGCGATCAGCTCGCTGACCGTTGTCGCCTTCACCGACGGATGCACGACCGCGATGATGGGTGTGATCGCAGCCAGGGACACCGGCGCGAAATCCTTGACCGGATGGTAGCCGGCGTCTTTATACAGACTGATGCCGGTGGAAAAACCGGTGTCCGCGAGCAGCACCGTATAGCCGTCTGCGGGGGCTTTCGCGGTAATTGCCGTGCCGATATTGCCGGCGGCGCCTGGCCGGTTATCGACCACGACCTGCTGGCCGAACGCTTCGGTCAGTTTCGCGGCAATGATGCGCCCCGACACGTCCGAGCCGCCGCCCGGCGACCACGTCACGACCATACGGATGGGCTTGTCGGGATAATCCGCGGCGATAGCGCCGAAGCTTACTGCAGCGGCGAGAACAAATAAGCTGACGGACAAATGCTGGAGTTTCATTGGGGTTCCTATCTTCGTGACGTAGTGTGGTTGGCTGCGTTGGATGAGTTCATTGCATTTCTGCGCCGACCGTCTGGCGCACCGGGATTCCCGCCGGATCGAATTCGTGCAGGCAGAACACGTTGATGCCGAAATTGTCCGGCGTGACGCGTTTGCGGTGGAACGGATAGATGCCGCAGGTCTTGCAGAAATAGCGCTTCGCCGTTTTGGTGTGGAACTGATACTCGCCTAAGGCCTGCTCCGCGGTCAGCAGCCTGAATTTGCTTTCATGCACTTTGACCATCAGCGCATTTTTGCGGCGGCAGATGGAGCAGTCGCAGGTCGTGAGTTCGGGGAAGTCCGTTTCGATTTCGAAACGTACCGCGCCGCAGTGACAACTTCCCTGATACTTCTGCATTGGCCGACTGCCCATGGGCATTTGACTCCTGAAGGCTGACGATGCATCAATCCAACGACCGGAACCCGCGACTTGCCATCTAATACTATTCTAGCGCAAACTCGGATTTCAGTATACCGTATACCATATTACGTAATTCGTTGTAATTATTACACTTTCAGGTTCCCAAACGATAGGAAAATCAATCCCGCCCCTTTCGCGCAACTGGCCGGTTGCAGCACTCCTGAGCCCAACGTCAAGCTTGCCGTATCGGGAAGGCAAATGGGGTCAGGTCTTGCCTTTTGCCCCCAGCGCGGATAGTCTCCTCGCATGTCCCGCCCCCTGCGACTGGAATTCGAAGGCGCGCTCTACCACGTGACTTCGCGCGGCGACCGCCGCGAGCCGATCTTCGAGGATGACGCCGACCGCGAGGCCTGGCTGGAAGTGCTGGGGCACGCGCTCGTGCGCTTCGATGCGACGGTCTTCGCGTACTGCCTGATGGGCAATCACTACCACGTCGTCGTGCAGACTCGTCAGGCCAACCTGTCGCGGCTGATGCGGGAGTTGAACGGCGTTTACACGCAGCGCTACAACCGGCGCCATGCCAAAGTCGGCCATTTGTTCCAAGGCCGGTTCAAGGCCGTGGTGGTGGATGAAGAGGCTTATTTCCTGGAGGTCTGCCGTTACGTGGACCTGAACCCGGTGCGGGCGCGGATGGCGCAGAAACCGCAGGACTGGGCCTGGAGCAGCTACCGGGCGCATACCGGGCGGAGGGCGGGGCAGGAATGGCTCGACAGCCCGGCGCTGCACCGGCGGCTCGCCCCGCGCGCCCCGCGGCGCGAAGGCCCGGCGGCCTACGCACGCTTCGTCGCGCAGGGGCGAGGCGTGAAGCTCTGGGACGAGGCGCTGACGGGGCAGATCTTTCTGGGGGGCGAGGCCTTCGTGCGGCGTATGGAGGCCCGGATCGGCGCACTCGCGGCCCGCGAGATCCCTCGCGCCCAGCGCCGGCCGGCGGCGCGGCCCCTGGAACACTATTTCAGACATGTGGAGCGGGACGAGGCGATCGTGGCCGCCTATCTGGAAGGCGGGCATACCCAGACCGCGATCGCACAGGCGACGGGGCTATCGGTATCGAGGATCAGCCGGGTGATTGCGAGGCAGGAGGCGAAAGACCGATCCTGATCTTGGGACTCGCTGGCGGATGGCGCTCTTGCGGGAAATAAAAAATATCATTATAGTGATATAAATTAGTTTTTAATATCACTTAAATGATAAAAATTGAAAACAAATACACTGCCGCTCCCGCAGGGCCGCCGGCATTGCACGCCCACCTCGCACAGCTCGGCGCGCGCATCCGCCTCGCCCGCAAGCGGCGCGGCCTCGGTCTTCGGGAACTGGCCGCTCAGATGCTGGTGGCCATCAACACGCTGCGCCGCGTGGAAGCGGGCGACCCGGGGGCCTCGATGGGCGCCTATGCGGCGGCGTTGTGGGCGCTCGGGCTGCATGAAAGCCTGGACGAGCTCGCCAAACTCGATGTGATCGGGCTGGTCAGAGACAGCGCCTCCCGCAAACGCGGTAATGCCAAAGCCGCGCGCGATGACGACTTCTAGGGACCTCTACGTCCACGCCTTTCTCCCCGGCACGGCGGAACCCGTGCCCGCGGGCAAGCTCGTCATCGAGCAGGAGGGCCGCTTCGCTTCCGGCACGTTCTTCTACGGCCGCCGCTACGCGGAGCGGGAGGATGCCTATGCCCTCGATCCTGGGGTCCTCCCGCTCGTGCCCGGGGTCGATTACCGACAGCCTTCGCGCGATCTCGAGCAGGGCGGGGGATTGTTTCTGGTGTTTCAGGACGCGTTGCCGGACGGCTGGGGGCGGCGCGTGCTGGTGGCCGCGCACGACGGGCACCTTCCGGACGATGTGTCGCTGCTGCTCGAAGCCAACGACGCGCGCACCGGGGCGCTGGTGTTCTCGTCCACCACTGCATGGAATCCGGACGCGGAGCCGGTCGAGCGCGCGACGCTAAAGGAACTGGCGGATGCCGCGCGCGCACTGGAAGCGGGGCTCGATGCGCCGCTGCACCTCAAACGCCTGCTGCGCAAAGGGTCCAGCCTCGGCGGCACGCGCCCCAAAACGCAGATCGAACGCGATGGCCGGCTCTGGCTGGCCAAATTCCAGTCCGCCTCCGATGACTACGACTATCCGACGCTGGAGGCGGCAACCACTGCGCTCGCCAGGCGGTGCGGCATCCGGGTGCCGGCGTTCCGGCTCGAAGCCCTGGGCAAGGACAGAGTGCTGCTGCTCGAGCGGTTCGACCGGCCGGTCATCGGCGCTGGAGAAGCAGCCCGGTTCGGACGCCGGCATTTTCTGAGCGCTTCCACGCTGGTGGGCTTGCCTTATCGGTCGGACCAGGGGAGTTACCCGGCGCTTGCCGAGAAGCTGCGCCTGCGTTCCATCCATGCGCGGGAGGATCTCGCGGAGCTGTTCGCGCGCATGGTCTTCAATATCCTGGTTGACAACACCGACGACCACCTGAAGAACCACGGCCTGCTGCACGAGCGGGGCGATTACTACGCACTCGCGCCGGCGTTCGACGTGGTCATGCAGCTCACGAATCTGGGCCAGCAGGCGCTTCGCGTGGGCGCGCGCGGCGCCGCCTCGACGATCGCCAACGCGCTGTCGGCTGCCCCGCATTTCGGGCTGGACGAGCGGCGCGCACGGGCGCGTGTTGAGGAAATCGTAGAGGGGGTCGAACGGTGGCGCGAAGTGTTCACGGAGTATGAAGCCAACGCCGAACTGCTCAGGCGAGTCGAGGCGACGTTTTCGGCACGACTGCGGCAGGCAGGAGAGTGAGCGGAACCGGCGACCGGCCGCGATCTCCCGGTCCGGTATGTCAGGCCCGCCGCCCGTCACGCCGCACCTTCATTCCCCATCTATAATCCTCCGCCCGCCCCAACAACAATACCCGGAGGAGCCATGTCCCGTCTGCCCGCAGCACTCTGCGCCGCGTACGCCGCGCTCGCGTTTACCACCGCCCACGCCCAGACTTACCCGAACAAACCTATCCGCATCGTCGTGCCCTTCCCCGCCGGCGGCAGCACCGACATCATGGGCCGCGTGGTCGCCGAGCAGTTGAGCGCAGCCTTCGGCCAGCAGGCCTTCGTGGACAACCGGCCCGGGGCGAACGGGGTGATCGGCACCGAGCTGGTGGCGAAGGCCGCGCCCGATGGCTACACCCTGCTGATGGGCGGCATCGGTTCGCTGGCGATCAACCCCGCCATCTACTCGAAGATTCCGTACGACCCGGTGCGCGACTTCACCGCCATCATCCAGATCGCGCAGGTGCCGAATGTGCTGATCGTGCACCCCTCGCTGCCGGTGAAGACGGTGAAGGACGTGATCGCGCTCGCGAAGGCCAACCCCGGCAAGCTCACGTTCTCGTCGTCCGGCAGCGGCTCCTCCGACCACATGTCGGGCGAGCTGTTCAAATCGATGGCGAAGGTGGACCTCGTGCATGTCCCCTACAAGGGCGGCGCGCCGGCCATCACCGACGCCATCGCGGGCCAGGTCAGCATGACCTTCTCCAACCAGCCCACCGCGCTGCCGCACGTGAAGTCCGGCAAGCTGCGCGGCATCGCGGTCACCAGCATCAAGCGCTCGACCGCCACGCCCGACCTGCCGACCATCGATGAATCGGGCCTCAAGGGTTTCGACGTCAGTTCGTGGGTGGGCGTCAACGCACCGGCGAACCTGCCGCGCGACATCGTCACCCGGCTCAACGCCGAAATCGTGAAAGGCATGAGCGCCCCGGCCGGCCGCGAGAGGCTCAATCAGCTCGCCTTCGATCCGGTGCTGTCCACGCCGGACCAGTACGCCGCGCACATCAAGTCGGAAGTGGCGAAGTGGGCGCAGGTAGCCAAGACGGCCGGCGCGAAGCTGGACTGAACGCACCGCGTTGGCGTCCCTGATCCACGGGCTCGACGGTCCCGCGCAGGTGCTCATCGTCGGCGCGAGCCGCGGCATCGGTCGCGCGCTCGCGCAAGCGCTGCTCGCCAGCGACGGGGTGGCGCGCGTATTCGTTGCGGCCCGCTCGGCGCCGGTGTTCGACGCCCCGAAGGCGCACCCGCTGGCGCTGGATATCGGCGACGAACCCTCGCTCGCGCGGGCCGCCGCCGCGGTCCGCGCGCGGACCGAACACCTGCACCTCGTTATCAATACCGCCGGCCTGCTGCACGACGGCGAGGCCCTGCAGCCCGAGAAGTCCGTCGTGCGCGTAACCGCTGAGGCGCTCGCCGCGGGCTTCCGCGTCAACGCATTCGGGCCCATCCTCCTCGCCAAGCACCTGCTGCCGCTGCTGCGGCACGCCGCGCCCTGCGTCTTCGCGTCGCTGTCGGCGCGCGTCGGCTCCATCGGGGACAACCGGCTCGGCGGCTGGTACGCCTACCGCGCGGCGAAGGCGGCGCAGAACCAGTTGCTGCGCACGTTCGCGGTGGAGCTCGCCCGGCTCAATCCGCGCGCGACCGTGCTCGCGCTGCATCCGGGCACGGTGGACACCGGATTATCGCGACCGTTTCAGGCGAACGTGGCGGCGGACAAACTGTTCACGCCGGAGTACGCGGCGGCGCGTCTGCTGGAGGTGATCGCCGCCCGCACGCCTGCGGACACGGGCACGTTCCGGGCCTGGGACGGACAGACGATCCCGTGGTAAGCGACCAACGAGCCGTTGGTGGAGACCTTACCGATAACCCGTTCGTATTGCGTATTGCGCCCTTCGTCAGACTAGGGACAGACTGCGCGCACCGAAGTCGAAATAGTTGAGCGCCCCGGCCGGCCGCGAGAAGCTCAACCAGCTCGCCTTCGATCCCGTACTGTCCACGCCGGACCAGTACGCCGCGCACATCAAGTCGGAAGTGGCGAAATGGGCGCAGGTCGCGCAAGCGGCCGACGCGAAGCTGGATTAATCCGCCCCCCGGCCCGCTTTTCGCTTCTGCCGGGTGACCACGCGGTTGGCGGGCGCTTGATGTGCGGGATGTCGCGGGCCCTAGCGCGCACGCCCGCATCTCTAGCCAGGGCACGCGGCGGTCGCCACGCGAGGTCACATGGGAGAGCGCACCTTCGAGCTCGACGGAGGGGGCAGAGGGCAGGAACCTGATCTGGTACGGGAACGTGGATCCTCAACGAAAAAAACACCTGCGCTTGCGAGGAGAAATATCGTGAGATATCATGATATCTTATGTGACATGGAGCGCCGGCATGGCCCAATTCATCGTTCGCCAACTGGAAGATGACGTGAAAGCGCGTTTGAAACGCCGTGCCGAGCGCCACGGCCGCAGCATGGAAGAGGAAGTCCGGCATATCCTGCGCGACGTGGTGAAGCAGGAGAACAAGCATGCCCCCAACCTCGGCTCGCGAATCGCGGCACGTTTCCATAAAGTGGGGCTCACTGCGGACCTGCCCGAATTGCACGGCCAGGCTGTGCGGTCGCCTGACTTCGGAAAATGATCATTCTCGATACCAATGTGCTCTCGGCGCTGATGCGCCGGGCGCCCGAGGTGCCTGTGGTCACATGGCTGGACCGCCAGCCAGCCGAATCCGTCTGGATTACCAGCATAACGTTGTTCGAGAGCCGCCTCGGCCTGGCGCTGCTGCCCAAAGGCCGCCGGCAGCGAGCCTTGGAAGCGGCGTTTGCACGCCTGCTGGCAGAGGACCTGGAAAACCGCGTGCTGGATTTTGACAGCGCAGCCGCGACCGAGGCGGCATCGTTGGCGGCCCAACGTCAAAAAGCCGGACGGGCCGTGGACATGCGGGATACGCAGATTGCCGGTATTGCGCTGGCGCGACGGGCCACGCTCGCCACCCGCAACATACGGCATTTTCAGGATCTGAACGTGCCCATCGTCGATCCTTGGAAAGTCCAGCATCGCTAGCGTGCTGCACAACTGTCTCGGGAGGGGGAAAGCCAAAACCCACCCGTTCTTTCGTTAGCAGGATGCGAACGAAAAACCGGCGTCACATCTCGACCTGCCGCCTGCGCATCGTGAACGTGCCGCCGACGTGGATTGTGGACAAGGCCGCGAGGGCACCGACCATCATCGAGCTTGAAAAAAGCGGCGGCAAGCCGGTGGTGACAGCGGTGCGGTAGGGTAGTTACGCAGTGCACGGAACATGAAGCCGGCGATGTGGAAGGTTTCGCTGGATAGCGCGCGCCATGATGAGTGCATGCCCGTAGGCAAATCGCCCTCACTACGAGATCACGGGCGTGGGCAGGGGGCAAAAGGCAAGACCTGACCCCAATATTGGACATGCGTTCCCGAGAAAGTCGGCCACCTCGCCGTCTTTCATCAGGGAACCGTCCTCGCGCAGGTATTTCTGGCGGTCGAGCTTCGGCAGCACCGTATCTACCCATGCCTGCTTGCCGACCTTGGCGACCCGATACTGCGAGTGCTGCTGCGGGTTCGCCCAGCCGCCAAGCTTGCCCACGTTGCCGCCGGCGGCATTGAACTGCTTGCGCAGGCGCTCGGAGATGT
>Ga0105049_10011094_pt1 | contig 10329 bp, 8 predicted proteins | sample MAT06_FD_78087 | JGI IMG/M metagenome (GOLD analysis project Ga0105049, IMG submission 78087) | Freshwater microbial communities from Lake Fryxell liftoff mats and glacier meltwater in Antarctica - MAT-06 | ecosystem: Environmental > Aquatic > Freshwater > Ice > Liftoff microbial mat | place... | reverse complement strand
TCGAACACCGGCCCTCAGTTACCCGACATCTCCAATCCTCGCATTTCCAAACAAGAACAGAAGAATCAAATCCAATTCATCCAAAGTCTCAATCGACAGAAGCTGGATCGTGACGTCGAGCAACCCGATGTCGAAGGGATAATCGAATCGTACGAATTGGCTTTTCGCATGCAGGATACGCTTCCAAAACTGATGGACCTAGCTGGCGAGTCCGAAAAGACCCTGGCGCTCTACGGAATCCATGGCGACGATACAGATAGCTTTGGCCGGCAATGTTTAATGGCCAGAAGATTCGTTGAATCGGGAGTTCGCTTCGTCGAGGTAACACATGGCAATTGGGATCACCACCAGCGGCTAAAAACGGAGCTACCTGAGAAGTGCAAGGAAGTTGACAAACCTATTGCAGGTTTGCTCACCGATCTCAAACAACGTGGATTGCTTGACGATACTCTCGTCATCTGGGGGGGCGAGTTCGGACGATCACCCGATGCGCCCAATGGTGACGGGCGAGACCATAACCATAAGGGCTATACGACCTGGATGGCAGGTGGCGGGGTACGCGGCGGAATTAGCTACGGATCCACCGATGAGCATGGCTATCAAGCGGTCGAGGACAAATGCCATATTCACGATTGGCACGCGACCATCTTGCATCTGATGGGACTGGACCACGAGCAGCTGACCTACCGCTATGCAGGTCGCAATTTTCGATTGACGGATGTTGCTGGAAACGTGATCGACAAGATCATGTAGCTTGGTAGAAGCTGCCTCAAGGTTATTCGTAGAATGTCATTCTTCGAATTCTTCGCGAACGGCCTCGCCCGGACTTTCCACCATTTGGCAATAGCTGTCGTACCGGCGCGGATCCAACCGACCATCTGCAACCGCGTCTTTGACAGCGCATAGGTTTTCGTGAATGTGGGAACAGTTGGGATACCTGCAGTTCGATGCGAATGGCCGGATATCGCGAAACAGCCCCGACATTTCACTGGCCACAATATCCCATAGTTGGAACTGACGGACCCCAGGCGTGTCGATCATCGAGCCACCGTAACTGAGTGGAAAGACTTCGGCAGTGGTGGTCGTGTGCTTGCCCTTCTGGTTTTCCAGACTGACGGCCTGGACGCGTTGCCGGAGGCCGGTGTCCAACGCGTTGAGAATCGACGACTTGCCAACGCCGCTCTGCCCAACCACCACGCTATTGCGATCTCGCGTGATCGCACGCAAGCGTTCGATACCCCAGCCTTTGGCAGCGCTCACCATAACGACTCGGTATCCCATTTGAGCATAGGAGCCAATCAGAGGCTGCAAAGCAGAGACGTCGATCAAATCGCACTTGTTGATGCATATGCAAGCGTCGAGGTGGTTTTGCTCAGCAGTTGCCAGCACTCGATCGATCAAATTCGGCTTGATCGATGGTTGCGCCGCGCTGGTCACGATGAGCAACTGATCGACGTTGGCGACCATGACATGCCGACGATTTTTGCTGGTACGGCTCAAAGTCGAGCGGCGAGGCTCGATTCGCACAATCCAGCCTTGAGCATCACCTTCGGGTAGCAAAGTCACTTGATCGCCTGCAACCAAAACATGCCGTTGGTCGGTCGCCATGTTCTTGAGGAGGCGGCGGACTGCGCATCGAAAGACCCGACCATCGTCGACGCGAACAATGGACTCCAGTCCGTGGACTTTCAGAACCAACCCATGGATCGCACGTTTGACATTGACGTCCAAGTCGATTTGTCCGAACGCGTCTGTCCCCTCGTTCTCGATGAGGTTGCCCTTGACGGTCCGGTGGCGGGTCTGTTCCCCTTTGCCACTGACTCTTTGAGATGCAACGGTATCGATATCGTCACGATCTGAGGCATAGTCGCTGGTCAAGTCTGCGGCGCGGGCCTTCGATTGATGGTTCTTTCGAAACTCGATCCGGACCTTGTTGGATTTTTTGCGAGGCATGTTTTCTGTTGGTCACATGACCGTTGCCAAAACGCATCGCGTCTCGGGACCAGGGCGCTAGTTAGCGCTCACTGTTTCAGCGGAGGATGTTTTCTTCACGTGAACACTTGGGCCGATAAGTTCGGTGATTTCATTCTCATCGAGTTCCTCTCGTTCCATCAGTCCATCCTTGAGTCGTTCGAGTTCTTCGCGACGGGTGTGCAGGATGTCGGTTGCGCGTCGGTCTGCGGCCCGCAGCGTATCCCCGACTTCAGCATCGATTGTCTCTTGAGTTCGCTCGCTAAACTGACGTTGTTGATGGATCTCTCGGCCCAGGAACGGATCGCTATCGGATAGTTTGTAAGAAACCGGTCCGAGTTTAAGGCTCATCCCCCAATGGGAAACCATACGACGTCCAAGGCTGGTGGCCCGTTCGAGGTCATTCTCCGCCCCGACAGAGGTCTCGTCGTAGATGATTTTTTCGGCGGCCCGGCCGGCTAACAATACGACCAATTGATCGCGAATATCGCTCTCGGACATGTTCATCCGATCTTCGTTGGGTAGGATTTGCGTGCTTCCCAGCGATTGCCCACGCGGTACGACCGTTACTTTGTGAACGCGCTGCGCACCTGGCAAAAACCAAGCTGTGAGCGTATGACCAGCTTCGTGGTAGGCTGTTTTTTCTTTTTCGCTAGGTAGCAAGACTTCTTCGCGTTTGGCTCCCATCAGGACTTTATCACGGGCGTAGTCAAAGTCGGACATACTAACGCGTGTTTTGTCGTGTCGGGCCGCCCAAAGCGCGGCCTCGTTCACAATATTGCGAAGATCGGCCCCGGTAAGACCGACGGTCGCTTCGGCCATCGTGTGCAGATTAACGTCGACATCGAGAGGTACTTCACGAACATGAACCTTCAAAATGGCTTCGCGGCCCCTGAGAGTGGGCCGTCCCACAGTGACTAAGCGATCGAAACGACCAGGACGGAGCAGAGCTGGGTCGAGCACATCAGGCCTATTAGTGGCAGCCATAATGATGACGGAATCGGTAGGAGCGAAGCCATCCATTTCGCCCAGAATTTGGTTGAGAGTCTGTTCGCGTTCATCGTGTCCGCCACCTAGTCCGGCCCCGCGCTGACGACCAACGGCATCGATTTCGTCGATGAAGATGATCGCAGGCGATTGCTCCTTGGCGGTGGCAAAGAGATCCCGGACTCGCGACGCCCCGACTCCAACAAACATCTGAATGAATTCGCTGCCATTCACCGAGAAGAATGACACCCCGGCTTCTCCCGCGACCGCCCTGGCCAGCAAAGTCTTGCCGGTTCCTGGTGGCCCATTGAGCAAAACTCCTTTCGGAACGCGTCCCCCTAGCTTTTGGAACTTTTCGGGTGATTTCAGAAACTCCACAATTTCTTGTAGGTCTGCTTTGACCCCTTCGAGGCCAGCGACATCGTCAAAAGTGATGCTTTGATCGGAAGGTTCAAAACGCTTGGCCGTCGATTTCGTAAAACTTGTCAGGAACCCGCCCCCCATCATCGAGTCGCGACTCCTGCGGAAAAACATGTACAAACCAACGATGGTTACGATCAGCATCGAAAGGAAGATCAGCATCATGATGGTGCTGAGGGTTCCGCCCGGAACGACGTTGTACTCAAAGGGTTTTTGGGGTTCGGGCGAGGAAGGGTCGTCTGGATTGATAGTCGTGGTTTTCGAAGACTTTTCTCGTAGCTCGTTCAGTTTTACAAACAGGTTCGATTGGGCTTCGGTTGCCGAGGGGATAAATACTTCGAAATCCTTTTTGTACCTTTCTTTGCCCTCGGGACCTTCCTTTTGCTTTTGAGGCTCACCATACATGTTGTAAGTAACGGGCTTCTCGGGAGCCACCTTAAAGGCACCTTGGATGTACGATTCGTAAACCGTAAGACGCTGAACGTTCCCTTTCTCCAATTGTTCCAAAAAGAAGCTGTAGTCGATCCTGGAACTGGTCATACCAGGCAAGAAGAACAGCAACGTAAAGACAGCTAGCAAAATCAAGCCAACCATCCAAAACCCTTGGCCGCGCCGGACCGTTTGGGTCGATTGGCCTTCGTTTCGTTCCTCCTTAGGAGTTTTGCTCATATTCCGATGCTGTCCATATCGCCTGTTTGAATGAAAATGGGATAAACCCGACGTGGTTATTGTAGCGGGCTGCCTAATCTACTGGCAGTGCTACCTGTTTTTCAACGGTTCCATCTTGGCTTTCCGCCTGTTTTTTGCTATTTCCAACTCTTCCGGCACGGTTTGATGGCCTTTTTCGTATCTGTGAGAACCGCGATGCATCCCGATCTATCCACCAACGCCCTGTTCGAGCTCATTGAGTCCAAACTGCATTTGCTGAGCGAGATGCAAGCCATTTCTCTCACTCAAATGGACCTCGTAGCTCAGCACGACATGAACACACTCATGTCTTTGCTGTCGCGCAAGCAAGAATTGCTGGGAACACTCGCCACCGTACAAGAACGCCTTTCGCCCTTCCAATCGCAAGATCCTGAGCAGCGGACCTGGTCTGATCCAGCCAGGAGAAAAGCCTGTCAAGCGATGGTTGCTCGTTGCGATCAATTGCTGCAGGAGTTAATTGTGATGGAGAATCGCTCGCTCGGCAGCCTGAGTCTGCAACGCGATTCCGTCGCTGCACAATTGCAGCAGAACGTGGACGCTTCGGCTATCCAGAACGCTTACCATGCGAGCGACATCGAGGAATCCTCCTTCGATAGCTCGCTCTTGATTGAGGGGTAAACCATGTTTTCCAACCCGACTCTGAGAAGCCTTGAGCAAACCGTAGCTTTCACGGAACGAAGGCACGCTATTCTGGCCGGCAACATCGCCAATACCGATACGCCTGGCTACCAATCGAAAGATCTCTCGGTCGATGCTTTCCAAAGCAGCTTGCGCGATGCCATCCAAGCCGAGAGGCGGGAGCGAGAAATGTCGCCAGGACTCCGATTGAGTTTACTCGGTGCGCCTAGCGAGTTGACAGCGAACAATTACCCAGACGCAAAAAAAATAGCGTTGGATCAGGTTCGCGATTCGATGAAGCAGATTGTCTATCACGATGGTAGCGATGACAGCATGGAAATGCAGGTGACCCAGATCGCAAAGAATCAATCCATGCATACGATGGCAATCGCAATGATGAAGAATCAATTTCGACAGCTGCAAATGGCGATCTCTGGGTCGGTCAATGCGTAGTCAATAGTTTCGGAAGAGTAATCACAAAGGAACTGCCACTGGAACTGCCTACGTGATACGTTAAAGTACCGCCGTGATCCTCGACGATTCCGCGGCTGATGGCGAGCCCCATCCCCAAGCCTGATGGTTTGGTGGTAAAAAATGCGTCGAACAACCGGGTCATTTCTGTTTCTGGAACCCCACCGCCAGTATCGTTCACAGAGATCACGGATTTGTCCGCAATACGATTCATTTCGATCGTGACGGTTCTGTTCGAACTGGGCTGATCCGTCATGGCATCGAAAGCGTTTAGAATGAGATTGACGAGAACCTGTTGTAAGCGGATTGGATCACCGAGCGCTTGTAAGTTGTCCTGCGACTCGATCACTTGAATCGACATTCCGCGTCTTCGTGCGTCTCCCTTGAGCATCGCAACCGTATCGGAAATCAACGTGGCGATAGAAAGTCTTTCCGGTTGATGTCGCCCTGGGGAAACGAAATCCCTCGTCCGTTTAATGATGCCAGCGGCCCGAGTTATCTCGCCGTTGAGTCGAGCTAGGACATCGGATGTGGTATTTGCGGCTTGGGATTCCGAAAGGATTTTGCTTAGGCTGGCTACGTAATTCCGAATCGCATTGAGGGGTTGATTGAGTTCGTGAGCGAGTTCGCCGGAAAGACGCCCCATCACGCTGACCCTGGAAAAATGAGCCAACTCCGCTTGCTTGCGGTCTAGCAATTCTTGCGCATGTTGTCGGTTTGCGATTTCAGAGCGGAGCGACTCATTGACGGCCACGAGCTCCAAAGTTCTGGCCTCGACCCGTTCTTCTAGCCGATGGCTGTATTGCTGAAGTTCCATTTCCGCTTGCCGACGTTCTGTGATGTCGATCGCTTGACCTGCGACCCCAATGAACCGGCCGTCGATGCCGTGAATCTGCTGGCATTGGGCCAGCATCCATCGCCAATCTTCGTCCCGACCTTGCAAACGCAATTCATACCGAACCGATTCTGCCTGTCCCTGCAATAGAGAACCAAGGTTTGCATTGACTGTCGGCAAGTCGTCTGGATGCACGCAGCTGCGCCAGCCTATTCCCAGAGCTGACCGGATCGCTTTGCCCGTAAGCGTCTCCCAATAGTCACTCACGAAGATCAACTCGCCGTCTAAATCGAGTTGCCAAATAATTGCAGGAACAGAACTGGTCAAGTCTCGCATCAAGTTGGATTTCTGACGGAGCTCCTGTTGTGCCTGGAGTCGAAACGTGAGATCGACGATGCTGCCGATGTAGGAGACAGTATTGTTATGTGTGTCTGCGACACGGTTCAAGGATAACTCAACCGTACATTCGCGTCCGCCTCGCAATACGCAGTCGATTCGATCTCCAGCGGTGCGAGAATCCCTTCTCCCAATCAACGGTGCCAGCAGGTGCCGATGTTCGTCGGCCACGAATGCCGTCCATTGCTTACCCTTGGCTTGTTCGGCGGAGAGACCGGTGATTCGTTCCCATTCTGGATTAACGTAGGTGATCTGGCTCGATGGATTGCACTCAAAAATCCCCACCGGACAGGTATGCGCTAGGGCAGTAAAGCGCTGCTCGTTCTGCTCGAAGAGCCGGAACGCTTGCCTAATTGCCGAGATGTTTTTGTAGCAGGTGATAAGCCCAATGCACGTGCCATCAGGATCTTTGATTGGGCTTCTTGAAACCAACAGAGTACGAAGTTCATAGATCAAATCCCAAGTTTCTTCGCCCGACACCGCGATCCCAGACTCGATCACGGCTAGATCTTTGCGTCGGATGATCTCAGCCAACTCCTTCGGGAATTCCTCCGGAATCGCCCCGTAGGCATCTCGCCCGGGCAGTTCTTCGACGGAACAACGGTAAAAATCAGCGATACTCTGGCTGCCAATCAGTATCGTCCCCTCGCAATCCTTGATGACGATCGCCTCATTCGAGGAGTTGAGCGCAGCGGAAAGCAACTCCATGGTCAAGGGCAGTATGGGTTTCCGTTTAGCCGTTTTACTCGCCAATTTTGATTCCTAGATTGCTTCTTGATTTACTTGAGGTAGGCCAGGGTTAACAACACGTATCCGGTCACCAAATTTGGGTCCCCTTCCATCCAGCGCGCGTCGGGATTGGTCCATGAGCCATTCGCGTGTTGCGTTGCAGCGAGTTGCAACAACAAGTCGGCTTGCCAATCACGAGGGCCATCGGCGGTCGCAAATGGTTTTTCCCCTAGGGCGTCTAGGGCTTTGGCCATCGTGTGTTGGTAGTAGTACAAACCGGAGCTCCCCATGCCAGGATTGGTCGAGACAGAATAGTGATCGAACAAAAACTTTTTGGCGGCCTTCACCCGAAAGTCTTCTTTGTCCACTCCAGCAAAGACCATGCTCTTTAGACCAGCATAGGTCATCGACGCGTACGAGCGTAAGCCCCCACCTTCGTCTTTTCCCGCCATAGAATCGCCGCCCGCAGCGGGTGTGTAGTAGAAGCCACCATCGTTCACCTTGGAGGCAAATTCGGTCCTGTTGTGTGGTGACTCAATATTCTGGCATCGCGACACGAAAACCAAAGCACGCTGGATGGCGGGATCATCCTCCTGACAACCCGCGCTCCGCAAAGCGTCGATGAGAAAAGCGGTGTTCGAAAGATCCGGACGAGATTTGCTGCCGTAGCCAGCGCCACCGTATGCTGCGTCGTCCGATGTTATGCCTTCACCTTCGTCCCATTGCTGCTGCTTTACAAATTGTTCGGCAGCCTGGATCAGTTCCGAATATCGACCGTTGCTGTTTGCTTTAGAAAAAGCCATGATCGCAAGGCAGGTTTCGTAGTTGGCGTGCCTGGATCCGGGAGCATAGAGTCCACCATCGTCGTGTCGCGTACTCTCGAGATACTTAAGGGACTTCTCTACCACAGGACTGTCGATTGGCTGCTCGACCGCTAGGAGGCCTGCGGCAACGAGGCCAGTCACACCCGGTCCCGTCTTGCTGCTAAAGGAACCATCCTCGGACTGACCGATCTCTTCCAAATACCCGATCGCACGGTCTACCATCGACTGTCGACTGGTCGCCGGCTGAGCTTGGCATCGTGGAACCGCCAAGATGAGAACTGGAATCGCAATTGCAATCGCTATTGCAATCGTGAAAAAGCTGGATGACTTCATGGTTTGTTTCGACCGAGAATAGAGGTTTGTTTTGCACGCGTCCGGCACCCGAAGTATAAAGCCGCCGGCCCAGAAGGACACTCCAGCCTAAGCACAATTTTTGTCCGTTAAGCATTGCCTTAGACACTATTTTGAAAAGAATCCTTTTGTAGTGAGCTTTGGCCTCAACTAGTATTGATTCGAGAGCCGATAGTTTGATATTGAGAAGTCCGAATGAATTCGGCCCGCTTCACAGCTTGGTCATACACGTCGGTTCGGATTCCTTCCAAAGTTTCGTTTCCGATCGATTCCGGTTTTGAGTTTTTCTCTTTCGAAGAGGTGATTGCATTGCAGAAACCGTTCGATGATGTGACGCGGGTTCTCTCCTGCCCTCTCTGTTTAGTCGTTCCCTAGACCGCTTAAACTCTCTACTGACGATTGATCCACCGCGACGCTTATCCCGGCTCATGTAATCTCCTCCGATAGTCTCACACGACAGTCGATCTACCCAAGGAGTTTTCAATTGAGGGTTCGCGGTCATGTTTTCCAATGTTTTCGTTGTGTGTTTTTGTATCGGCGTTGTCCTATCTCCTAGAGGCAACCGCTCCACTGAAGAGTATGTGGATCTCATCGAGCTAAATCATTTTTACGACCAGTATGGTCGGCTCGTTTACGATCAGGTTATCTTTTACGAACAGGCTCCTGAATCGGGGCGTTTTCAAGTGCGAGCGTGGTGCTTGGTCGAAGACCGCGAAACGCTCAATCGCCGACCTGTCAAGAATCTCGAAACACAACTCTACCAAGTCGATTGGTTCGATTCGGACCAACGTATGGTTCGCAAGATCACGAGCCGCCTCTATCGCGAAAGCTGGACCCAACATGATCCGGAACGGGTCAACAAAAAAGTACACGAAGAGCGTCTGCGCATCGCCATGATGCAACATCCGAGTCGTATGCTAACTCAAGATCCGCCTCCCTTGGACGAGCCCAAACAGACCGCAACCAACGAGCCGAACGCGATCGCTTCGATTCCAACACCCATCGCGGAGCCCGCTGCACCTGAATCGACTCCCCAAACCAACCGAGCGGATGCGTTAGTGGTCCGATAGTGCTCAGGTTAGTCATGGCAAGGCAAAAACGCATCCTTAAGGCGATTGCTTGACGTTTCGGATCTGACGTAAAAAGGTATCCATGTCAGGCGTTCGGCTATCTGGATTCGGCTTGATCGCCGCCATGACAGCCGCGGCGAGCGATTTATCCAGATCCGGACAGAGCTCGAGGATCTCTCGTGGCGGCGACGTGTCGTGATGCAAAGCCGCCCTACCCGTCGTATCTGAGATCTGCCACGGCAGATCTAGAGTAATCAAGTAGTAGCAGGTCACGCCGAACGAAAAAATGTCAACGCGATGGTCCGTTGCTCGTCTACGAACGATCTCGGTCGCCATGTACAACGGTGTGCCCGTCCGATTGCCGGGCACCATGAACGCCTTGGTAGCGGGCAAGGTCAGTCCGAAGTCGATCAACTTGACCGTCTCCAAATCCTGCGAACACATGAAATTTCGCGGACAAATATCGCGGTGTATGAACTCTTTGCGATGCACGTACTGGAGCGCCTCAGCCATCTGGACAATCATGCTCAGACGACGCCCCTTGAGTTGATCCTCTGCTTTCTCCTGAATCAATACCTGCAGTCCTGGGCCATCCACGAATTCCATCACTAAATAAGGCTGGCCTTTGGTGGAAAACCCGTACTCAAAGGTCTTGACGATGTTCGGGTGAATCATCTCCATGGCGATCTTCCCCTCAGAGGGCTTTTTGAGCCCTTTGAATCGGTTCTCAAAGAACTCCACCTTGTCGATGTCACACAATTTCACCCCTACGATCTGATCTTCGTTGAAGCGGTCCTTCGCAACGAAAAAATTGCTCATGGTTCCCGAAATTGCGGATCGGATGCGTTCAAAACGCAATTCGATGTCACATCGCTTACTGCCTTGATTGCCAGGCTTGGTGGCTGTCTTGGCGGCCGGTTTTGCATCGCTTTTGCCAAATAGTTTGTCG
>Ga0105049_10011088_pt1 | contig 10332 bp, 6 predicted proteins | sample MAT06_FD_78087 | JGI IMG/M metagenome (GOLD analysis project Ga0105049, IMG submission 78087) | Freshwater microbial communities from Lake Fryxell liftoff mats and glacier meltwater in Antarctica - MAT-06 | ecosystem: Environmental > Aquatic > Freshwater > Ice > Liftoff microbial mat | place... | reverse complement strand
TGGGCGGAGCATGGCGAATACACCCGAGCCTGTCCATGGTCCCCAAGAGGTCCAACAAGAGGTCCACCAAGAGGTCCAACAAGAGGTCCGCCAAGAGGTCCGCCAAGAGGTCCGTTAAGAGGTCCGCCAAGAGGTCCGCCAAGAGGTCCGCCAAGAGGTCCGACCGTGAACTACGATCCCTGTGCCCCTGCCCCCGCCGCCCCGATCTCCCTCATCGGGAACACGCCGCTCGTCGAGCTGAAGACCGTCGCGCCGCGCCCCGGCGTGCGCATCTTCGCGAAGCTCGAGGGCTACAATCCGACCGGCTCGATCAAGGATCGCATCGCGCGGCGCCTGGTCGACGAGGCCGAGGCCAGCGGCAAGATCCGCCCTGGCATGACGCTGGTCGAGGCCTCGACCGGCAACACCGCGATAGCCCTTGCCATGGTCGCCAAGCAGCGCGGCTACAAGCTCCGCATCATCCTGCCGCACGGGGTGGTGCCGTCGGTGCCAATGATCCTCGGCGTCTTCGGCACCGAGATCATCTGGTGCCCACCCGAGGCCGGCACCCGAGGCGCCATCGAGATGGCGCGCAAGATGGCCGAGGACGAGCCCGACAACGTCTTCGCCATGCAGCAGTTCTCGAACCCGCTCAACATCGACACGCACTATCACCAGACCGGCGCCGAGATCGTCGAGTCGCTCCAGAAGGTCGGCCTCGGCATCGACGTCCTGGTCGCCGGCATCGGCACCGGCGGCACCATCATGGGCGTCGCGCGACGCGTGCGTGCGACCTTCCCAAAGGCGCGCATCGTCGGCCTCGAGCCGGCTCTTGGCGAATGCCTGCAGGGCCTACGCCGCATCGAGGACAGCTTCTTGCCGCCGCTGCTCGATCTCTCCGAGCTCAACGGTCGCTGGATCGTCACCGCCGCCGATTCGATCAACACAGCCAAGCTCGTCGCCGAGCGCGAGGGTCTGCTGGTCGGCGTCTCATCGGGCGCCGCCCTTCACATCGCGCTCAAGGAAGCCGCACGTGCAACGGGCGACTGCAACATCGTCTGCCTCTTCTCGGACTCGGGCTGGAAGTACCTGCCGGCCCAGCCCTGGGAGGCGGCGGCGGGCAGGGCCGTCGCTCTCGACGAAGTCCACTGGTGGTAGCATACGCCAGGCGCCGACACCGGCGCGACCGCGGTCGGAGGCGAGTCCGCCCTAAACGTTTTAGCCCTTCTTCTTCCCACCCGGGCCAACCAGTGACTTCAGCACGGCGCGTGCGACGAGCTCGCCAGCGGCGTTGCGCATCTCGACCGGCACGTCGTACTCGCGCCGCTCGTTGGTCTCGGGGATGGGGCAGACCGACGTCGCGGTGATCGGCCCACGCGCCTTCTTGAGGTATTCAATCGACAGGCCCGACACGATGAAGCGTGCATCGTCCGGCATCGAGAACAGGAGGGCCACGTTGCCCGCGAGCTCGGCCAGGTTGACCAGTGCTACCGCGTGCACTGACGCGAGGTGATTGCGCACCGCGCGGCGGTCCTTCATGACGACCTTCGAGTAGCCGCGGCCGAGCTCGACCACCTGGGCACCGATGGTGCTGCTGTAGGGGGCCGCCAACCCGATGAGGCGAGAGAACAGCGCCTTGCCACCGGGCACGGTTGCAAGCCGCGTCCACGAGTCGCGCGCAAACTTGCCGAGCGCGTCGGTCTTCGGGATGAATGAGGCCATCGGGTTCGCCATACGAGCTCCGTCGCTACGAGAATGGCCCCCCATGTAGCATCGGCGCGGTCGGACGGAAACCGTTTCGTCGCACGCCCTACTTCTTGCGCGTGACCATCATGTGGTCGTGCTCGTTCTTGTCGGGATAGCCGAACTGGAACGGCAACGGCTGTTGCGGATTCGTCTTCCAGAGGTCGATCATCGCGAGCTCGCCCTTCTTGGCGCCGGCAAACATGTTGCCCTGGAAGACTCCCCACGTGTCCTGCACGAACCCCTTCTCGGCCGCCTGATACGGGGTCGGGCCGGTCGTGTCCGAGATCATCCACGACATGTGCATGAGCAGATAGTCGCGGATCACATGGAAGTCATCGCGCCACATGAGGTAGCTCGCCGCCTTGGTCATGCCAGTGATGGGGCCCAGGCTCTCGAGGTACTTCAGCACCGCCGAGTCCTTGAGATTGTCGTCGTGCAGATTGGCGCGCATGTGCCGCCAGGTCTGGATCGGCGCGCTCGGGTCGCCCGACTTCCGGAACGTCAGCTCCATGTGCGCGAAGAACTCGTTGCGCTCCTTCTGTTTTTTGCCCGCGGGCGTCGCATCGAACGCGGAAATCTCGCTCGGCGTGAGGTAGTGCACGGCGCCATTGGCGTCGAGGTGGAACCAACGCGCCGCTATCGGCTCGTAGCCTAGGAGGTCGAGTGCCGTCAGCCCGAACACGAGCGGGGCCGGGATCGGCGACTGATTGAGCTCCTGCAGGTCGACCGTGCGGTTGTGGTTGACCTGGAACAGCTTCACCAGGAACGCGTGCTGCTGCCCGAGGTTCTTCCTGAGGTCGCCCGACTCGAGCTTCAAGATCGCGCGCGGGTCCCCGACCCACTCGAGCGACATCGTCGTCAAGAGCGACAGGTTCGGGAACGTCGTCAGCGCCGTCATCAGGTCCGCGCCACCGAACGGGTACACGACCGTCTTGACGACGTCCGCCGGCACGACTTTCGCCAGGAACGGCCGCGCCTTGTCGAGCCAACGCTTGCGGAAGCGCTCGACCTGGGTCCTCACCTTCTTGCACGAGGCATCGACCTGCTTGAGGGTCATGCCTTCGGGCGGCTTCACGCCGTCGCTGACGCGGGCATCACACGCGACGAGCCGGCGCAGATGCGCAAGCTCGCTGGCAAACGACGCCGGCTCTTCAGCGCGGGCAACGCCGATGAACGCCGGTAGGACAAAGGCGACTGCGAGACTCGTGACAAAGCGCATGGCGGGCTCCTGGGGTCGCGTCCGAAACGCGAGCGCTCCATAAACCCACGAGCGTGATCTGTCATTCGCTCCGAACGCTCAACCCATCACACCCATCACGCCCACGTCACGGGGACCACATCGGGGTCGAGGCTGCTCAGATACTGCACGAGCAGCTTGTGCCCTGCGTCGCCCTGCTTTGGGTACGCGCCGATCCACGCCAGCACCTTGTCGCGCGACGCGCCCGAGTACAGCGGGACCGCTGCGGTCCCGTAGCCGGCCTTCACCTTCGAGCCATGGGCCTCCATGAACTTCTTGGTGACGTTCTCCCAGTACCGCAGGAGCAGGGTCTGCTTCATGATCTTTTCGTACTTGGCGGCGTCCGGCAGCTGGTCCGCGAAGTTGCCGAGGAGGTTCTGCAGGTTGGTGTAGAAGGCCGACAACCCCTGCTTGTCGATGTTGCCCTTGTCGTAGGCGGCGGTGAACAGCGGCATGCCGGTGTCGACCATTGCCTTCAACGTCTCGAAGCTCTGGAGTGCCTCCTCCGAGCTCGTCTTGTACGAGGTCGAGCCGTCGTCCTTCTTGAGTTCGGTCGCGACGTTCTTGCCCCTCTTTCCGCCCGCCGAGGTCGCCATCTTGTTGCGTGCCGCGTCGATCTTGCCCTCGTTGAGGGGTCCACGCGTCGCCATGTCCCAGCTGCCCATGTGCGTGAGCGCGCCCGTCGCCGCCGACGGCGAGTAGCCGACGTAGGCCCAGATGCTCTTCACGTTGGGGAAGATCGACCGGTACTGGTCGAGCTTCTGGTTCTGCCCGGTGTTGCAGGCCGACATCATCAGGTCCTGCACGCAGCCCGTCGCCTTCGGGAAGATCGTGTGCACGATCGCCAGCTCGTCGAACGGGATGTCGCCGTTGTCGTCGCCCCAGAAGCTCCAGCCGCCGGAGTGACCCGACAGCACCGCGCGCGTGAAGATCGACTTGCCGGTCTCCGCCCCGTGCAGCGCCTGCGCGAGCTGCGCGAGCTCGTCCTTGGCGGCGAAGTCCGCGTTCTTCAGGAACGTGACGAGCAGATCACGGCGCCCCTTGTCGAGGCCGCCGACCAAGGAGCCCACGAACTTCTGCACGCCCTCGTCGCTGCCGAGGTCGGTGTCCTGTCCGCCGACCTTGACGTTGCCCTGCTTCCGGTCGCCCTTGATCGCCGTGACGTCGGCGCCCTGACCCTTGAGCTTCGAGTGCTCGAGGTCCTTCGAGCTCGGGTTCATGCCGAGGTAGAGGATCCTGTCGGACTTGACGTTGTTCTCGAGGCCCTTGCCACCCGGCTCCTGCGCGAGCCAGCCCATCGTGATGTCACCGCACTTGCCGTCCGCGGTGAGGCCCATTTTCGTCTGCCAAGCGGCGATCGCCTTGGCGAGCGTCGCGTCCATCACCGCCGACGAGCTGCCGACGATCGTCGCCACCTGCGCCCACACCGCGGGATTGAGACCCTTGCCCTTGTTGAACGTCACCGCCGAAGCGACCGCGGCGGGTGCCAGCGCGGCTGGCGCCGGGGTCTTCGCCTCTTCCTTCTGGACCGGCCCGCCGCCGTCCTTGGCGCTTGCCGCCGCCGGCCCGAGCAGGCTCTCGGCCGACTCCCCGGCGACGACCTTGGCGGCCACCGCATCGGCGTTCTGCTCGTACGCGTCGCCCGCCTGGCCGACCCCGCCCGCGAGCTGCACGCCCGCCTGCTGCTGCACGACGTGCGCGGCCTCGTGCGCTGCCGTGAACACGTCCGGCTGCTGCTTGAAGGCGACGTCGTTGCCGGTCGCGTAGGCCTCGGCGCCGATCGACTCGGACGCCTCCTTCGCATCGCCGCCGACGTGCGCCTGCACACCGCCTACGTCGTGGCGCCCGAACGACGCCTGGATCTGGTCGAGGTGCGGCATCGCCTGCCCCCCGCCCTGCACGCCCTGCGCGGCCGCGGCCTGCACGTCACCGCCCTGCTTCGACTCGCCCGCGGACCGCATCTGCACCGGCCCCTCGGGGGCGAGCGCCGCTTCCTGCGCCGCGAAGTCTTTGCCGGCGAGGTCCTTCTTGGCGGACTTCTGGACGAGCTCGGCGTTCTTCGACACCGCAGCTTCGGGTTTGCGGTCCTGGTGCGTCTGGGGCATGGCGCTGCAACTCCTGCCGAACCCCGCGCTAGCAAAAGTGACGGGGTTGATGGCTTGGCGGGACCGACCTGCCGAGGCTAGCCCGATTCCGCGCCGCGGATCAAGCTCGCTCTATCAGCTTCGATCACCTCTGGGCCGCGGGTACGCCCTGTGCGTGGGCCTCGGCGAATGCTACACGGCGACATGGCCGAAACCGCGTCGACCTATGATGAGCTGCCCTATACCGGTCTCGCGTACTGGTTTAGCCACCCCGATCACCTGAGCCTGGTGGGCGCCTTGCACGGCATCGCCACGGCGCGAGCGCCGAACTGCCGGGTGCTCGAGATCGGCTGTGGCGACGGCGGTAACCTGCTGTCGCTCGCGTCGCTCCTGCCCGACGCACGCTTCGTCGGGCTCGACCTCTCCGAGGTCCACATCCGGCAAGGCCAGGAAATCGCGCACGCGGCCGAGCTGCACAACGTCGCACTCCATCACGCCGACCTCACGACGTTCGAGGTCGAGCCGGGCAGCTTCGACTTCGTCATCGCCCACGGCCTCTATTCGTGGGTCCCACTGATCGCACGCGATGGCCTGCTCGGGCTGGCGCGGCGCGCGCTCGGCCCCAACGGGATCGCGGTCGTGAGCTACAACACACTGCCCGGCCAGGGCCTCTTCGAGCCGATGCGCAGTCTCATGCGTTTTCATACCCTCGCCCTGACCGATGCCGCCGCCAAGGTCCGCCAGGCCCGCTCCATCGCGAGCGCCTGGTGCGAGCACTTCATCCAGACCGATCTCCAGGGGCGCGGCGCCATCGCCAAGCGCCTGTCGCACGTGCTCGAACGACTCTCACCGATGATGGTGCGCCACGACTATCTGTCCGAATTCGAGGAACCGATCTGGTTTAGCGACTTCGTCGCCCACGCCGGACGCCACGGGCTCGTCTATCTCGACAATGCCCTCCCGAGCGCCCAACGCCCGCAGCTGCTCGAGCCCGCGGCGCGCGAGATGTTGCAGCAATTGGACGATCCGATTCGCGTGCAGCAGTACTTCGACCTCTTCGACAATACGCGCTTTCGGGTGACGCTGCTGGCCCGGGCGGACGCGCCACGCACGGCTCCGTTGCCGCTCTCCGAGATTTCGCTCGAGGACCGCCTCAACGTCGACAGCGATCCCAACGACGTGAACCCGACGCCACGCGTCGTGCTCGACACCGCCAGCGGCAAGATCGAGCTGAGCGACATCGCGACCCGCATCGCGCTCGCCTACATCTTCGAGCAGGCGCCGCGCCCGGTCCCGATGGGCGAGCTGCGCGACGCGGTGATGGCCCGCTTCGCCATCCACGCCCCTGAAGCGGAGGCGATCTTCCCGCCCGACGAGGACGGCCGTGCGCACCTGCTGGCCCACCTCGAGACGGTGCTGGCCGAGCTGTGGCGCCATGATGTCGTACATCGCTGGCGTGACCCGCCGACGCGCCATGGGCGTCGGGCGGACCACCCCGAGACCGGCCTCCTCCAGCGGATCCTGGCGGCGCGCGGCGGCTTCGTGCCGAGCCTCTACCATCGCCACGCGGACCTCACTCCAGCCGCGCGGGCGCTCCTCTCAGCGCTCGATGGCAGTGTCGATGCGGCGACATTGGCGGCGCGCTTCGGACCCGAGACCGAGCAGCACCTCGCTGCCCTGAAGCGGGAGCGCATGCTGTTCACCTGAGCGCTGGGGTCAGTTCGCGCCGCCCGCGAGCAGCTTCGCCTCCTTCGCGATAACCAGGTAGGTCCATGGGATCGCTGCCAGCCGACTCCAGACCGCGAGGCGTCCGTCGCCCAGCAGCATGTGCCCGGTCTGGCCGAGCGCCACCTTCGCCAGCAGTTGCGGGTCCTCGTACACGACCGGCTTGTAGTTATCGGCGTCCTTGGCGATGTCCTTCTGACTCGAGCGCACGACGATGATGCCCTTGTCGTCGAGGATGAACGCCTCGCCGCCCGCCGCCTTGAGCGCCTCGTTCTCGAGGAAGTTGTCGATGAAGTAGTTGAACGTCAGGTCGACCGCGGCGACGCCGAGGAACTCGCCCTTCCGATCGAACAACGACTGCGCGCAGGTGATGAGCAGGCCTAACCCCGACTCGTCGACGCCGGACGAGCTCCACTGGGGTCCGTACTTGCCCTTTGTCTGGGCGAACCAATCGCGCACGCGCGGATCATAGGCGTCGTCCGGGCTTTCCGTCTGGTACTCCCAGATCCCGGGCATGCCGGCGGTGATCCCCTCCGAGGTCGAAACGTAGGTCCAGACCAGCGGCGCCCCCTCTTCGAGCACGACCTTCTCCGCACGCTCCAGCGGTAGGGCCAGCGCCGAGCGCCCCTTGCTCGCGAGCAGCGCCTTCCTCAGCACGTCCTGCATGCGCCAGAGCTGATTGGCGCGCAGCTTGTGGGGCGGGGTCGTCAGGTCGAGGTCGGGCGGCGCCGAGAAGTCAGCGAACTTGAGCGACACCTTGTTGCCATAGACCGGTGATGGCAACGCATAGGTAGGCATGCCGGCGGGCTCGCGCGTCTTGCCGCGATACTTGTAGATGACCATTTCCGGCACATCGGACGCCGGCTCCTGGAGGACCTGCTCGGCGACGGCTGAGATGCCCTGCACGAGCGCCTCGTAGTCGTTGAGCTTCTCGGTCATCGTCAGCGCCTGCGCGCCGACGGTCGCGACGATTGCCTGCAGCTGCTCCTCGCGCTGGCGCGCCGAATCTCGCTCCGCCTGCAGCGCGACGGCACTCTGCCACAAGACCGCGGTCACCGAGATGCCGATGGCCGCCACGAGGCCGAAGACGAGGGCGATTGCCAGGCCGCGATGGCTGCCGACCCAGCGCTTCAGGCGGCGTAGCCCGGTGTCGGGATCGGCGATGACCGACTCGTCGCGGAGGAAGCGACGCAGGTCGTCACCGAGGCCATCGACCGACTCGTAGCGATGGTCGGGGTCCTTCGCGGTGGCCTTGTGGATGATGGATGCCAGCTCGCGCGGGATGGCCTCCTTCGAGGAGTAGGGCTCGATCGGCCGCTTCATGCCTTCGGCCGCCATCGCGACGACCTCGAGCACGGACTCGGCGGTGATCGCCCGTTCGAGCGTGACGAGCTCCTGCAGGATGAGGCCGAGCGAGTACTGGTCGGAGGCGCCGTCGAGGTTCTCGGTATTGCCGCGCGCCTGCTCTGGCGACATGAACGAGGGCGTTCCAACGAGCGACCCGGCGCGCGTCTTTTCGACCGAGTCGCCGTGGGTAACGCGCTCGCGCTTGCCGATCGGGCGGGCGATGCCCCAGTCCATCACCAGCACCTCGCCGAAGGCGCCGACCATGATGTTGTCGGGCTTCAGGTCGCGGTGGATGATGCCGCGCTTGTGCGCGTAGTCCATGGCGTTGAGCACCGGCAACAGGATCTCGATGCGCGCCTTGAGGGTGTGGTCCTCGTCGGGCTTGCGCTGGTCGAGCTGCTCACGCGACTCGTCGATGTACTCCTTGAGGGTCTTGCCTCGCACGAACTTCATCGCGTACGAGAGGCGCCCCTCGCGGTCGCGCTCGAGGCCGTAGATCGGGACGATCGACGGGTGATCGAGCTGGGCCGTGATCTGCGCCTCGGCGAAGAAGCGCTGAGCCATCGCCGGCTTCTGGAGGAGCTTTGGGTCGAGCCGCTTCACCGCGACCGTGCGCTTCAGGTGCGGGTCGAGCCCGAGGAAGACCTCGCCCATGGCGCCTTTACCGAGCAGCGCCAGGAGGCGGGTCGAGCCGCCGATGTCGAGGTCGGCCGGGTTCGGCAACTGCGAGAGCGACACCTCGTGGTCGGTCAGCACGTTGCGCATGGTGTCGGACGAGAGCAGCCCCTGCTCGTGCAGGTGCGAGACGAAGCCTTCGACGTCGTCCTGGTCGCGCTGGGCTGCGAGATAGCGCTGATACAAGCGCTCCACGTCACGCCGACGCTCGGGCGGGAAGAACTCCTGGAGTTGTTCGAGCTTCACGGCGGGCAGCATAACCGGGTCGGGCGAGGCGTGCCACCCGGGGTCGGTCCGGGTGTCGGGCACCGCAAAAAGGCAAGGTTTCATGTAGGCGCGACGAGGCGTTGCAAGTTACGATGGGCGCATGAGGATACCGAAGCGGCTGCAACCGCTCATTGAAGAAGGGCTCATCGACGAAGTCGTCCGGCCCATTACAGCGGGCAAGGAAGCCGAGGTCTTTGTCGTATGGGCGAGCGGGCATCTGCGGGCGGCCAAGGTCTACAAAGAGGCCAACCAGCGGAGCTTCAAGAATCGCGCGGACTATCTCGACGGGCGCAAGTCGCGCGGCTCGCGTGACGAACGCGCGTTGAAGCGCGGCGGCAAGCACGCCAAAGAAGCCGAGGAGGAGGGCTGGTACATGGCCGAGCTGCTGGCGCTGGGTCGCTTGCATGCGGCCGGGGTGCGAGTGCCCGAGCCGCGCGCGTTCATGGACGGCGTGCTCATCATGGATCTGGTGCTGACGCTCGAGGGTGAGCCGGCGCCGCGGCTGGCCGACTGCAACTTCACGCCGGACGAAGCGCGGATCTTGTACATCGAACTCGTGCACGAGGTGCAGCGCATGTTGTGCGCGGGCATCGTGCACGGCGACCTGTCCGAGTACAACGTGCTGCTGGCGCCTTACGGCCCGGTCATCATCGACTTCCCGCAGATGGTCGACGCGGCCGCGAGCCTCGGGGCGCGTAAGTTGCTCCTGCGCGACCTCGGCAACTTGCGCACGTTTGTCGGGCACTACGCGCCGGAACTGTTGGACACGCGCTACGGCGAGGAGATGTGGCTCTTGTATCAGAGCGCCACGTTGACGCCCGACTCGGTGCTGACTGGCAATTGGAAGGATTCGACGCGGATCGCCAATGTCGATGGCGTGCGCGAGGCGATCTCCGACGCGGAGAAGGACCACGTCCGGCAGAGCGCGCGAGCGCCCCGCACCTCGGGCGGGCCGCAAGGCAACACGCGCGGCGGCGGACGCGGACCGGCCCCGCGTGGACCAGGCCCCCGCGGAGGCGGCGCGAACACGCCGGAGCTGGCGACCGGCACCGGTCTCAAGACCCACCCGCGTGGCTCGGTCAGCCCACCACCACCGCCCGCGGCGCCGCCGTCGAAGACCCATCCGCGCGGCTCGGCGAGTGCACCGCCGCCACGCGCGCCGCACTCCGAGGGACCGCGTCCTCCGAGATCGGCGCACGCGCCGCGACCGGGACCGCCCCCGCCCAGTGGGCAACGCCAGCAGGGACCGCCCCCGCCCAACGGGCAACGGCA
>Ga0105049_10011085_pt1 | contig 10334 bp, 8 predicted proteins | sample MAT06_FD_78087 | JGI IMG/M metagenome (GOLD analysis project Ga0105049, IMG submission 78087) | Freshwater microbial communities from Lake Fryxell liftoff mats and glacier meltwater in Antarctica - MAT-06 | ecosystem: Environmental > Aquatic > Freshwater > Ice > Liftoff microbial mat | place... | reverse complement strand
TTCCAGTATTCAGCTCGGCTGACGGTGATGTAGTGCTCGCCTGTGTGCCCAGCGCGTTCGATCACCTTGCGCGCTAGCAAATGAATATTGGTGCCAGCCAGATCCAGCAGGCTGCGATCGTTGACTCGGGCCAGCGCTATTTCGTGGAGCAAATTCGTGGCGACTTGAGCCTTCGCTTCACCGGGATCATCCAGAAGTGCGAGGAGCTGAGTCAGGCGATTCAGATTCTTATCGATGACCTCAATCCGATACACAACATCCACGCTCACACCGAAGCGCTCAAGATGCGTGAGCACCGAACCGAGAGCAATGCGCGAAGCCAAGATCTGTGCGCGGCTTGCTTCAATCGATCCCGACCCATCGAGCAACGCATCGCACACCCGCGGGAGGCGAAAGAAGGGGGAGTCGCTGAGCCCGGCCTTGGGTGAACGAGCCCGTATTTCACGGGATAAGCCGAGCGCTGAGGTGCGCGCGGCGATCAGGGCAATCGCATCCAGTAGCCCCTGGCGCAACCTGCTGGCCGCAGTGGCTGAGAGCAGGGTTCGAATGCGCAGGGCTTCCGCGGCAGGGAGTGCAGCGAGCCAACTTGCGGCTCGGTGATCCGCGAACCAAGCCGTGAGCAAGGCACCCAAATCGCCTTCATCGCGCAGCGTGGGTAGAAAGCGGCGCGCCAGGCGATCTTTGCTCTCTTCCCAAATGCCTCGATCATTGGAAAGCCCGCTTTCAAACAGCGGCATTGCATCCACTTGAGCCAGCGTTGTCGCAAGCAAGCGACTCACCGACCCCTGAAACGTGGGAGCGGCCTCAAGCGCATCGAGCAACGCCGACAACCGACCTTGCGCTCGTTTCGGATCGCGCGTGGGCCAACCGCGCAGCAGCCAACGGACCCCGCTTGCAAGTGCGCGCGTGCTCGCCTCAACGCTCACTTCCGTGTTGGGCAATCCACTCAGCCAAGCGAAGAGCTCGCGGAGCGCACTCCGGTTCACATGCGCGCGAGCGAACCGCATGCAAAACGCTTGGCTACTGCCAGTGAATTCAGCGTCCACATCGGATACCCCGGAAATTTCCACGTGGCCGCACTATACCGGTCCCGCTTCTGAATGGCAGGGCCCACCTCCCGTTGAGCTGATGGACTGGACACACCAGTTGGTGTTGATGCCCATCCCGCTGCCGCAGAGCGCAGCAGTCGCCCCTCCCAGGCATTGCCCCGTCGCTGCGTGAGGGGCACGACGGGGATGTATAGTGGCGAGGCCGCGCCGCGGGAGCGCCAGGTGGGCTGCCCTTTTCGTTTCTTCCAAGATAGTAAGCATGCTTACTATCTTGTGCTCGACTTTGAGATAGAGCTCACCGACAAGTTTGGGAGCACTTGGGAGGCTCGACGGCACGCTCAGCGTGAGCTAGGAGCCGAGGCTCCACGAGCACAGCTTCAGGCTATTCCCGTAAGAATCACTGCCAGGCCACCAGGGTCACCAGGGTTGACCAAGTCTGTTTCACACGCGCTGGCCGTTTGGCGCTTGCGACGCGTGTCATCACACAAAAAGCGGATCCACGATACAAGATGGTGAGTGACAAGCGCTGATTGGTAGCCATACAAGTGCACGCGAATGCTGTGGGCGCGTTGACGTGGTCAATGTTCGCCACAGGTTTTATTTTTTTGGAGAACACAAATGATATCCTCAGCACCTTTCCGTACGTCCTTGCCCAAAATTATTCTCCCGTTTGCCTTGGTTCTACAAGGGGCCGCTGGGCTGCTCTCCATCTCGTCCGTGGGCTGCTCAGCTACCCAATCCCCCGACACCACTGCCGCCGCCGGCGGGGCAGGCATGACAGGCGGCAGCACGGCAGGCCTCCTGCTCTGGCTCAAGCTCGACGAAGCGAGCACCAACGGGGCGCCTGCCGATGCTTCCGGAATGATGAATATGGCAACGTACGGCGTCGCAAAGCCCCTCGTGGCCAGCGCAGTGCCGGCCGCAATCAAAGGCTTCTCCAACGCAGCACTGAAGTTTGACGGAGTAGCCACGGTTGAGATCCCCGCTACTCCAGCGATGACGTGGCCGGACAACGGCAGCAGCTTCACGATTTCGGCGTGGGCCAACCCGGAGTCGCTCCCCGTAACCGGGGAAAAATGGGGCTCGCTAATCGCCAACAATCCAGGCGGCACCGGAGACCAAGGATACTGCGGCATCGCGATCGCTCCGGACGGGAAGTGGTCCTTTGAATCGAACGGGCAGGATACAGCGACTATGGGTATTGCCGTGCGCGGGGCCGCGGTGGCGCTAGGCACCTGGCAGCACGTCGCCATTGTTCAAAACGGGACAGCCAACACCCAGACCATCTACGTGAACGGTGTGGCGGGCCCCGCACAGATGCGTGGGTCGTCTCCGTGCAATAGCACCGCTTCATTTTCGATCGGCTTCAAAGATGGCGATGGATTCACAGGCATGGTTGACGACGTTCGAATCTATGGCGATCCACTGACGGAGTCCCAGGTGAAGGAGCTTTTCGCGGGCAAACAAGCGATCACCCCAACACCCTGAGTGCTGCTGTTGGCGGTCGAAGGATTCTGCACGAGGCGTCTAGCTCAGCGCAATCGGAGTACCGCCCACTTCATCACCCACCGCCGCTTGGTCGAGTCCGAATACATTCAGCACGCTGCGTAGCAGAAGATTGTGTGGCGTTCCGCTGTAGGCGATGGTGCGGCCCGCCGTTACCTTGCCGCCGGCTTTGCCAAAGGTGTGGAACGGAATTGAGAGGTGGGAATGGGACTCCCCGTTCGAAAAATCCGTGAAAAAGAACACGAGCGAGTTGTCCAGCATGTTCCCGGAACCTTCAGGGGTTGCCTTCAGTCGGTTCAGGAATTTCGCCACCTCAGCTGCAAAGAACATCTGCACTTTCTCCATGCCAACTGAGAGCACGCCACCGTGTTCGAGCGCATGATGGTCATCTTTCACGCCCAGCCAATCGAATGTCACTTCCGTGTGTGCTGTTCCGAGGAGTTGCATTGATGCAACGCGAGTTAGGTCGCAGTTGATAGCCTGATACAAGAGCTCAAACTGTTGAGACGTGACTCCCGGAATATCGGGGCCGGGACCGGAGCCTGGCGGATAGGATTGCGCGTAAGGAACGGGTGCGAGGGTGGGGGCGGCGCAGCTTGGCCCCGCTGTGGCGCCGGGAATGCCGTAGTCTCCCGCCGGCTTGCCGCCAATAACCTGCTTTTCGAGCTCGCGCAGGGACGTCAAATGCTGATCGAGCTTCTGCTGTTCACCCACGCCTGCCACAGCTTTGAGCGCCGTGACCTCAAGAATCATGCGGTCGAGCACACTTTTGCCACGGGCTACGGTGTCGGCAGCCGATGCGGTGGATGTGGTGCCGGTGCTGCTAGCGCTCGGGATGCCTGTGCCAAAGAGGCGAGTGAACATCTCGCCTGGATCTTGAATCGGTGGCTGTGGAGTGCCTCCCTTGAAGATCATGCGCCGCTGATCGAGCGGGTTCGAACGGGTTTCCGAGACCACACCAAACTGAAGTGTCGTGAACTTGAGCTCAGAGCTGATGCGCTGAGCGATGATCTGATCGATGCTATCGGAGTCTGCCCAAACCGAAGCATTTTCCCTGGGTTTGATGCTGCTATCCCCAGTGAGGAGCGTGCGAAGCTCGGCTCCATGAGGCTCACTCGTTACGCCCCAGATGGCCGCCGCTGCGGCGTTGTTGATCCCAGTGAATACAATTGAATCGGATTCAAAGGGAAGAAGTGGAGCCAACGCGTTCGCAAAGCTGAACTTTCCAGTAGCTTCGCAAGCGGGCATGTAGATAGGGATGAAGCGTGGAAGGATCGGGCTTGCCTGAGCTTCAGCGAGTGTTTCCCGAAACACGGGAGCGGCGAGGAAGCTCGCGGAGCCAAGACCGAGCAGAAGCTCACGGCGTTTCAAAATAGTTCTAGAAAGCATGGGTCTGTTTGTCCTCTAAAGGTTCCGTTATTTGTCCGAGCGAAACCCGAATTCGTCTCGCAACACGAGCGCCACCGGGAGCTCTCGGATGTCGGAGTTGTTCGTGCTGAGGCGGGCTGCCAGCACAGAAATCATCACTTGGTCTCGAATCACGTTCGGGTCGGTGCTGGGCGCCGCCACCGTTTCACGACCTATCGACCAGCGCAGCGCTTCGCGTGCCACACAAGCCTTCAGAACCTGGCTTGGCGCGATGCGCTTGGCAAACTCAAGGGCGTTGGCGAACGGTCCGTCGATTTCAGGAGAGATGGCGTTGATCGCTCCCGACGCGTCGATGGGGCGATCGTTTTCTTTCGTGCGATACGCCCCGGTGGCGTCGTAGTTCTCGAAGGCCAGACCCAAGGGGTCAATCAAACTGTGGCAGGCGGCGCAGCTGCTGCCTGCCTGTCCGTGTGCGGCCAACGCCTCACGCGTGGTGAGGTCGTCGGAGAGGATGGTGAACTGAACCATGAGCTCCGGCGGAGGAGGAGGAACATCGCCACAAAGAATTCGGCTCCGAAGGCTCTTGCCGCGGCGCATAGGAAACGACTCGCGAGCTTTAGAGGTGGCCACCAAGAACGCCGGCTGGGTCAAAATGCCCAGGCGTTGATCGACGGGAAGAGTGACCTGTTGCCAGTCCGTAGGCGCTTGGGCCAAGCCGTAGTGCGTCCCCAGCTCCGGATTGGCCAGGGTCCAGTTGGCGGTTAACAACGTCTCCAGCGAACCATTCGATTGCGTCAAGATGCGGCCGATGAAACGCGTGGACTCCTCCGTGATCGCGACTGAAAGCGAGCCTGTGTAAGTTGGAAAGGCTCCTTGGTCCTTGGACACGTACCCCGCGTCCGCGATACCGAGCCACTGCGTCACGAAAGTGGTGAACCAGGCCATTCCTCTGGGTGTGCCTAAGAGCCTCCGTACGTGGGCTTCGCGCTCGCTCGGAACTTCCAGTTTCGCTGTTTCGGCGGCGGCGGCGAGCTCAGCATCCGGCATGCTACCCGTCATCAAATAGGAGAGCTGCGTTGCTAACTCGTACGCTGTGAGCTTGCGGTCGACTCCAGAACCCTCTCCGATTTCTGTTTTATACAAAAAATGCGGGGATTGCAGCATCGCCTCGGCGACCAAACGAATGCCCCCAGCGTAGTTCGAACGCGTTTGCTCCCTCGAAAAAATGGCCGAATAGCCCGTGAGCTCTTCGTTCGTGATCGGCCTTCGGAATGCGCCTCTGCCAAACGACTGGATGAAGGCTTCGGCGCACATCGTTTCGGTGCCGCCCGCCGCGCACGGGGCAAACTTGGCCACATCCAGAGTGTTGGCGAGAGTTCGCGCGGTGATCGCGTAACGCTCCGCCAGCAACGGTGTCACCGTCAGTGCGGCGGCAATGTTCTTGTAGCCGAGGCTTGCGTCGTCGTCTCTAAACTGGCGTGTTGTTCCCGGGGCGACCTTCAGTAGGTCTTGCACGGTGTTCTCGTACTCAGGCGTGTTGAGGCGCCGCAACGCGATAGGGCCAAGCGCCCCGTTGGTCGGAAGATCTACGGGAAAAACGGGAACCGTCGAGGTGCCAGTAGCTGTGGTTGTCGGGACGCCCGGAGTTCCTCCCGCGCCCGGGTTCTCCGTCGAGGCCGTAGTTGTTGGAGAGGTGTCCGTCGCTTGGGGTGAAGGTGACTCGCTGCTGCAGGCTGCTCCGAGGAGGGGAAACGCTAGAGCAAAGAGTTGTGTCTGAAGAAACTTCATACTGTTGCCGTTCTTGCCAGGATCCGCCGCGCGCTCACTTCGAGTGAGTTCAGGTGGTCTAGCATTTTATCCCAACGCGACATTTCGGCAAGCAGGGCTGGTCGATCCCTGCAATTAATCTCGACCGATCTCGTACCCGTCCGCCAGGATGGTTGCCTCAGACGTGCACCAAACGCTCAGCCAGATGAGCGTTATTCTATTGTATGGATAGACCAGCGTAGGCAATTGTTCGGTTTCTCACTGAGCGGTTGCCTGAGGTTCTGCCTCGGGTCCCGCATGCTCCGCTTCAGGCCAAAGCCTCGGGAACAAGAATCGTAGACTGGCAAGCGGGATGTTGAACGAAACCGGTGCGCGTGGGCCCGTTGCCACGAGCAGACCAAAATCAAGCAAGCTTGCGAGCACGCGGCGCGCCGTTCTGGGCGGCAAGCCCGTCATCGCGAGGAAGCGCGCGCGTTCGAGCGACCCCGTCAATGCGACGTAGTGCACTGCCTCAAGTGCCTCCAGCTTAACCACAGATCTTTCAACTCCAATGTCCCAAGGGTGCGCTGCTAGCCACTGCAAAAGATCGTGGATCCTCACCTTGAAGTGGGTTAGCTCCAGGAGCTTCCGCATGAATTGCACCTGCTCAATACACAATTCGATCAGCCAACTCGCGAATTTACAGAGCTCCTCCTGAGAGAGCGATCCGCGACCGTCGAGATCGTTTCGGCGCGGCAGATCGGCGTTGGCTAGGCGTGCGTAGTACTCCTCGTGGGCTCGCGCCATGGCTCGCAGGGGCGACCAAACCCCGTGCGACAGCCCGAGCTGAACGAACACCAAATGGGTGTGGAGCCGGGCTGTTCGCCCGTTGCCATCGAGGAAAGGGTGTACCCAAAGCAAGCGATGGTGAGAGCAGGCGGCACCGATGATGCGTTGCTCGATACCGGGCAGGCTTGAGTAGAACTCCGCCCATGAGGCAAGCAGCCGTGGAATGTCCTCCGCGGGCGGTGCCGTATGTTTGCCCGCTGTGACGAGAGCTTGGCGCCAGGCACCGGGAACAACCACAAGATGGTCTTTGGTCGTTCGATCCGCCTCGGGCAACCTTTGGTAGAGAGCTCGGTGAATATCTTGGACGAAGCTGGCTTCGAACAATTCTGCACTCGAAGCTCGGGTCGCAGCCTCAAGTTGCACCTCCGCGTCAATGTGGGCCAACGCGAGTCGCTGTTTGGCAGCCTGACCTTGGTCGGCATCAAAATCTTTCACCAATGCGCGTTCGATGTCGTAAGGGCGTGTGTGTTGGCCTTCGATCTTGTTGGTGTAGTAGCTGTTCATTGCTCGAAGCAGCGGCGCCAGCGCCGGCGTTAACGGCCGGGCCTGTGCACCCAAGCGATGTGCTTCGCGGACGAGTTCGGCGGCCAAGCTCATGAGCGGGGCGAGCGCTCTCGCCTCCGGCAAGAGAGGAAGAAAGCTCGGGTGGGATCGTGTGGCCAAACGCATGGACGCTATTGTGGACACTACCATGGACGGTTCAATGGGTACTCATTAATCCTAACTATTGAATATTACGTAATAATATGCGGCAACCTAAAAGCTCGAGGACATTTACCTGGACAGTTCTATGGCCGCTACTCCCCACCGGAAAACCCAGCCCAAAATGCGTCCGCGAAGTGAAACCCACGCTGCTGAGGCGGAATGACCGGGTCCAACACAACGGGGCGATCTGCCGGTAGAACGGCATGAAGCAGCACAGGCCGAGCTGCTAGAACGAACCCTGTGGTTGCGTCGGAGGAGGTTGAGGAGCCCCTGGCCCCAGGTGTCCCCAAGCCACGACGTTGTGTAGGTCAGTTGCGGCGCCGTTGCGGTAGTAACCGATGGCTGTATGCCTGACTGTGCGGCTTTCCTCGGAACTGCGCAGGCGGTGAACAGCCCCGCCACCGCCGCCGCCAGTACGATCGCTGTCTTCAGCGACCACCATGCTATGCCTAAGTGCTGGCTCATGATTCGTCTCCTTCGTAGCAATACCGAAGGAGGCTGACAATGTTGCTTGAATTGCAACTCTAGAAACTAAACAGCGAATGCGGAGATCATCAGATGATGGTCAAACTTCAAACGATCTCGGTTCATTCCGCATCGGATTGGGCCGATCACCAATTTCTACCTTCGGTTTAGAGGAACGCGAGCAATTCTTTGTTGAATGCGTCAGCATGAGACGCGTTGATGCCGTGGGGCCCTCCCTTGATCACGACAAGCTTTGCGCCGGGGATGGCAGCCGCGGTTCGTTTGCCGCTCACCTCGAACGGTACGATGGCGTCTGAGTCACCGTGAATGACGAGGGTTGGGATGTTGAACTTCTTGAGATCGTCACGAAAATCCGTGCGGCCAAAGGCACCGATGCAATCCAGCGTCCCCTTGGCGGAAGCGAACGCTGCGATGTCCCTGGCGTACTGACGCTGCGCTTCACTCACTTTCAGATCTTTACCAGCGCTGAAAAACAACTTGGTGAAATGATCCAGGAAGGCCAGTCGGTCGCCTTTCACGCCCTCCTCGAAACCTGCAATGGTGGCGTCATCCAGTCCGCCGTCTGGATTGTCCTTAGATTTGAACAGATAGGGTGGGATCGCAGCCGCGAAGACTGCTTTCGAAACACGCTCGGTGCCGTGCTTTCCGACGTAGCGGGCCACCTCACCTCCTCCCATGGAGAATCCGACGAGCGTTGCGTCACGCAAATCCAGGTGGCGCATCAAGCTGTCTAGATCGGCGGTGAGCGTTTCGTAGTCGTAACCAGCCCACGGCTGAGAAGAGGCACCAAATCCGCGACGATCATACATGATGACGCGAAAGCCTGCGGCCACCAGGGCCGGCACTTGATTTTCCCAGGTACGAGCGCTGAGCGGCCACCCGTGGATGAGCACGACCGGCTTCCCGGCACCATAATCCTCAAAATGCAGTTCTATCGGGCTGCTGTTCTCGGTTCCTACGACAAGCTTGGGCATGTTGGCTCCTGGGCCAATGTGTATAAGACGTTTGCCAGCGGCGGCAAGGGGGTGGGCCCATGTTGCCCACGGAGCCTAAGGATCCCAAACAATGCCGACGCGCAGCCCGCCCCGGATGAAGTGGGCTGCTGGGCGCGTGCTGTTCTCAAGGTAGTACTCATACCCAAGCGCAATACCTGCCCAAGGAATCACGTTCCGGGTGCGCAACGCGTAGACACCGACGGCGCCGCCCAGCCGTGCACCGAGGCTGATTCGCGTGTTGTCAGCGTTAAAGATTCCGACCGGTCCGCTCTCAACATCGTAGTGCCAATCCAGATCACGATAGCGCAGCACAATGGGCAACGCAGGGAAGTAGTTGATCAAAAATTCGGTCTGCGTGCCGCCTGGCCTCAGCATGGCACCGCCTCCAAACTCAATGCCTGAGAGAAGTGTCCATTGGTCTCCCAGGCCGATGCCAGGGAGAACTCGTCCGAGGCCGCCGCCTCCAAACGTCCAACGCCCCGCGCTGTTTCGGAGTTGCAGATTACCTCCTGTTTCTACGTTCAGCGTGAAGCGTTGCCGGTCGGTCTGCCTGCCTAGAAATCCTACTTCTTGATCAATCCAGAACGGACAGTCTCCAAGGCTGTCGAGAGCCCGCGTGAGCGCCCCCAGCTGGCGAGCGTTGGTGAGCGCGTGCTGAAACTGTCGCGTTTCCTGGCGTCCGTTTTGAGCAAAGATGGCCTCGGGGGTTCCCAGGAGCTTGCCGCGCCCTTCTAGGATCGATCGGGCTCGGCTACGTGCGGCTTCTGAGCTGCGGCACACAGACTCCAAGAGTGGGCCCTCAATCTCTGCAAACGCCACTCGATCTGCAAACCAGCCACTAGATTCCGTCGATTGAACGATTCGCTCAAGATCTGAAAGCAAACCGTCGGCACCTGCGCTGTCGGCAGGCGCTGCTGGCAAGGTATCCGTGTTGGCACCGAGTTGCTGCGCGCGCGCCTCCAGGGGAGCAACTAGAAGTCCGATGCTTAGGCTCAACGCGTAGGCAAGGCGAACGAGAGTGGAGGGAGCATGAAAGTCCACGTGACCCCGGTACTTGGGGCAGGTCCTCCAAAAATGCAATGCCTACCTTAGAATAGGCCAGAGGCACTGAGCGCTGCAGCCCGCCGCGCCATCACACTGTTCGCCGCGGTCGGTCTGAATGCGGCCATCGCCACACTTGGGGGCATTGAGGCAACCTTTGGTGCAGAGGTTGGCACCGTAGGGATTGCTCTGGTTCTGAGCGTCTCCGAGGTCGCATTGTTCGGGACCATTCTTGGCCGCGTCGCCGCAGTAGCCGGCGAAGGTGCAGTTCGCGTTGCAGGTTCCGTAGCTGCCATTGTTGACGCCATCATCGCACTGTTCGCCGCTATCGACGCTGCCGTTGCCACACTTGGTGCGGCAGCGAGTGTCGCAGGTGCTTTGAGCGCTGCCATTGGAGGCGCCCGCGTCACACTGTTCTATGCCTTCCTTGACGCCATTGCCACAGGAAACGAGTGGTATCGCGGCTTTGCAGTCGCTCGCGCAGGAGCCCGCGGATCCATCGTTCTTGCCGTCGTCGCATTGTTCGCCGCGCGCGAGGCTGAGCTTGCTATCACCGCACCACTCGATGAGCGAGCACACTTGGCCCGGC
>Ga0105049_10011083_pt1 | contig 10336 bp, 4 predicted proteins | sample MAT06_FD_78087 | JGI IMG/M metagenome (GOLD analysis project Ga0105049, IMG submission 78087) | Freshwater microbial communities from Lake Fryxell liftoff mats and glacier meltwater in Antarctica - MAT-06 | ecosystem: Environmental > Aquatic > Freshwater > Ice > Liftoff microbial mat | place... | reverse complement strand
GTTTCGCCGCCAACAACTCAGCAGGTAAATGTAAAGCCACTACCTACAGGATTCTTCACCGCAGTTTCTCCGGTTTGCGCATTCAGTACAACATCGATTGTGTACTCCGGAAATGCAGCGGCCAATTCATTCTTTAACTGGGATTTTGATAATGGTGTAATCGTTTCAGGATCCGGTCCGGGACCGATACAGGTTTATTGGGAAACTGCGGGACCAAAAAATATCAGGCTAACTGTCGGGGAGGATGGCTGTACATCGTACGAGGAAATAGAAATCGTAAACGTTAACCCGATTCCGACCAACACATTTACCGCTACATCACCAATCTGCCTGGGTGAAAGCTCAACAGTTGTTTACACCGGTAATGCCTTTGCATCCGCCAACTACAGCTGGAATTTTGGCGATGCGACGGTTCTTTCAGGCACTGGTGACGGACCTTTTGAAGTCGAATGGGCAACACCGGGGCAGCATATTATCACGCTTAACTTAAGTCAGTTTGGTTGCCCGGGTCCCGAATCCACCCAAACTGTACAGGTAAACCCTATTCCAACATCACCTTTTATTGCCAACGACCTTGTTTGTGTTGGAAGCTATGCAACTGTAACATACACAGGAACAGGTTCTGTTTTGGGTTCTTACAACTGGAATTTCGACGGAGGAATCATTGTATCCGGCACAGGTCAGGGGCCTTTCCAGGTCTATTGGAATACATCGGGAACCAAAACGATAACGCTTTCGCTTGTTGATAATGGTTGTCCTTCGCTTCCATCAGCAGCAACCGTGCTGGTTATCCCTTACCCTACTTCCGATTTTGTCGCAGATCCTCTTGCCTGTCAATCTCAGGGAACAACAATTCTTTATACTGGGAATTCCTTGCCGGATGCTTTGTTCGACTGGGACTTTAACGGAGGAGAGATCATTTCGGGATCAGGAGCCGGGCCTTATGAGATCTCCTGGCCGGTAACGGGTGATAAAACGATAACCCTTACGGTAAACCAAAGCGGATGTGAATCCAGTCCAAGCGTCGTTACGCTAAATGTTGCACCAACTCCGGAAGCCAATGCAGGAGATGATCTGCTGCTTTGTCCGGGCGATACCGCTCAGATCGGAGGAATGAACATCGACGGATATTCTTACCAGTGGTTGCCGCCGTTTGGATTGCTTAACAGCACCGTTTCAAACCCATCCGTCGTTTTGGAAAACTTCACCAACGAGCTGCAAACCAACACCTATATTGTTGCCACAACTCTTGGGAATTGTACCGCTCTTGATACGGTTACGGTTACCGTGAAGCCCCTTCCACAAATCGTTTGGAACGCTCCGGATGGACAGTGTTTGCAAGGAAATGAGTTCGCCTTTTCAATGTCAGGAAATTATTCTTCCACGGCTCAGATACAATGGGACTTCGGGCAATTCACAAACACTCCAACCTCAACGCTTGAAAATCCTTCGGGAATAAACTTCACGACAACGGGTGTGCATATTATCACGCTTTCTATCAGCGACTGGGGCTGCATTAGCCCGGTTTATACCGACTCCATTGAGATTTTTGAGATGCCGGTAGCGAACTTCTCAGGAACCAACCTCGAAGGTTGCCCACCGTTGAAACCGAATTTTGTAAACCTTTCGTCTGATATAGGAAATCCTTCCTTTTTATGGAATTTTGGAGACGGAAACATCCTGGATGGATTTGCACCCGACTACAGCTATAACACATCTGGCGATTTTTCTGTGACCCTTGAGGTTACAACTGAAAATGGCTGCCGATCCGAATACACTGTCCATTCGATGATAAATGCTTATCCAGAGCCGATAGCAGGGTTTATAGTAAATCCGTATATCCTGTCCACCGAGCATCCTTTGGCAAATATTATTGACCGTAGTGTGGGAGCGATAAGCTGGGAATATCAGTTGGGCGATGGAACCATATCTTACCTGAGAAATCTTGATCACAATTATTTTATTGCCGGTGAGTATGATCTTCAACAACGTGTTTCGAACCAGTTTGGATGTGTTGACACAGCTATTTACCATCTAAAGGTTGAGCCGATAATGACCTTCTTTATTCCAAATGCTTTTACCCCTGAAGGCAATGGAACTAATGAAATTTTCAAATGTTATGGCTTGAATATCGTAGATTTCAGGATGGAGATCTATGATCGTTGGGGCGAACTGTTATTCCAATCAAATGATATTGATGTTGGATGGAACGGAAAGAAATTCAACGAGGCCGAACGCCCGATGAGCAAGATGGATGTTTATGCAGTTGTCGTTTATGTAAGGGATACGACCGACCTTCCTCCAAAAAGGATCGATGCAAGGGTGACGTTAGTGAGATGAGCCAAGCAAAAATGAAACACCAATAGCCCGCACGCCCCCTCACTCAAATCATCACACACGCTGTAGTGTAAACCAGATAAAATCCATCCTTATACTCCGCCTTCAGCCGATATTCCCACCGCTGATCATTCTTTTTCAGAATAAGCTTTAATTCAGTTTCAGGCCTTTCACCAAAAGGTGCAACAACAATATCTTCCCTGAAGACAATCTTCTTCTTTCCATAACTTTTGTAAACGCTTTCCTTCGCGCCCCAGATTACCTGTAGCACCCACTGGCGGTCGGGATGGCCTTCCAAAAAATCCAGTTCTGATGGGTGCATCACTCGTGTGATAGTCTTTTCAAGCTCAGGTCTTTCCACTTCGATGTCGATTCCCGGCAAAAAAACATCCGAAACAATTATTGCAACACGTTCCAGGGAGTGAGTAACCGAAATGGCAGTGGTTGAACAGGAAGGCCATGGTTTGCCAAATTCATCATAGATCAGCGAGGTTTCGGGGCCGAAGGCATATTTTACCAACCGGTTCAGTCCTGCCGTTTCATTCTTTCTTCGTGCGACGTCAACCCTTGCGGACAATTCCAGCATGTAGATTCGAAAATCCGGTTCTATGCGGAAGGCATGCGGAATGTTGAAAGTTTCTTCACGATTTTCTGATGTTTCTTCCACCTGTATTTTTTAATTTTGATTTATTTCGTACTTTTGAGCTATATCAGTTTTGTATGGCTCTACCGATACGCGCTTCAATTTTACGTTTTTGTTTTCTTATTGCAGGCTTATCATCAGTTTTTCCTGCGGTCGGGCAGATAAACATCGACACAAGCCTCACCCCTTTTCAATACATAAATAACCTTGTAGGGCTTGGTGTTTCTTTCAATAATGTGCAGTTTCAAGGTGATGAGCAGGCTGTAGGATTTTTCTCCGGGGCAAACGGAAGTCTCGGTTTTTCCAGCGGTGTTATACTTTCAACAGGACCAGCAGCGAACGCAAGCGACAATTCAACTTTCGGGGCATCTTTACAATACGGCCTTACAGACATGCCTGATCTTCTTTCGTTAGTTCCTACTGCCTGTTTTAGTGCTGTGAACGATGGTGTCGAATTGGAATTTCAGTTTGTTCCGCAGTCATCTCCTGTTTCTTTCCGCTATATTTTTGCTTCTGAAGAATACCCCGAATACGTTTGTTCTCAGTTCAACGACGCATTTGCCTTCCTTATCTCAGGACCAGGCATCGCAGGAACACAAAACCTGGCACTCGTTCCCGGCTCAGGGGATCCGATAACAATCAGTTACATTAACAATGGGTCGGTTGGCGCAAACGGAAATCAATTGAATGATCCATGTGTTTTAACCAATTCGCAATACTTCAATTTCGCAACACCAACAGGTATTTCGTATGATGGTTACACCAACGTAATGACGGCCGTCGCCGACGTTATTCCTTGTTCAACCTATACCCTCAGGTTGTTGCTTGCAGATTATTGCGATGGTGGATTTGACTCTGCTGTTTTCCTTGAAGCCAACAGTTTTGGCGCTGCACCAATCTCCATTAGCCAAACAACTTTAAATGGAGATTCCACAACTTATGAAGGTTGTGCTCCTGCAGTTCTAAGATTTTCCAGGCAAAACGCTGATCCGTTCGATTACGTGTTTCCTTTTACCCTAACAGGAACTGCTCAGAACGGAGTCGACTATTCTCCGGTACCGCCCACAGTCACCATTCCAGCGGGGCAAACCTTTGTCGACCTACCAATTTCTGCAACAGTTGACGCCGTCATTGAAGGCTCTGAGTCTGTTATTCTTTCCTACGAAACAATCTGCGGATCAATTTCGACGACCGTCTTTATCACTGAAGCGCCAATAGTAACCGTTACTTCTGATCCCGCCCCATCTATGTGTGACGGTCAGGGTCCTGTAACAATTTCAGGAGCTGCTTCCGGTGGTGTGGCTCCGTTGGTTTACAGCTGGTCAAACAGCCTTGGCACAACCACAAGCGCAAGTGTGAATCCGAACGCTACAACGACTTACGTGCTTACGGCAACCGACTTTTGTGGGACTGTAGGCACTGCAAACATCACTGTTCCCGTAGGTGTTACTCCAGGGGCACCAGTTATTCAACTCCCCGTTGATCCTATCTGTGAAAATGAAACCATCAACCTTTCTGCATCAACAGCAACGGCAGGCGCTACCCTCGAATGGGCAGGTCCAAATACCTACTCAAACACAGGGACTTCAGTTCTAATCAATAGCGCAACAGTTTTAAACGCAGGCGTCTATTCAGTTTTTGCAACATTAATGGGATGCGACAGCCCTCCAACAGAAATCAATATGGTTGTTAACCCACGACCTTCGATTCCTGTACTAACTTCTAATTCACCTGTATGCGAAGGAAGCTCTATTTACCTTACAGCAACAGTTACACCCGCCAATTCGGTGATAACCTGGAACGGTCCAAACTTATTTTCGGCAACAGGAGCTCAGGTTAGTATTGCCTCTGCCGCCTTGAACTCTGGTGGTCTTTTTGCGGCAACTGCGACGTTGAATGGATGTGACGCAACAGCCGGATCAAGCACACAGGTTTTCGTTAATGACACTCCTGATGCACCTTCTGTAACTGCCTCAACTCCAGTTTGCGCCACCTTTACCCTTGACCTTTCTACCACGGCCACCGCTGATAGCTATCAATGGAGCGGACCTCAGGCTTTCACGGCCGCAACTCAGGCAGCGTCAAGACCAGCAATGAGTTCAGGAAATGCAGGTATTTATTCGCTTGTGGTTACGGTTAACAATTGCCCTAGCCCTGCAACCGATGTTACTGTTCAAGTTATTGACGCATCCTTTCTTCCCCAAATTCTTTCAAATAGTCCTGTATGCGCGGCCGAAGAACTCACCTTCAATACACCCCTGGTAAATACCGCCCAGTACTTCTGGAATGGGCCCAACGGCTTCAGCAGCAGCGATCAAAACCCTTCTATCGGTCAAACAACAGAAGCAATTGAAGGAGATTACACACTTTACCTTGTAATCGGAAGTTGCACCACGGCTACCAGTACTTTAACCACTGATATTGTGCCCGTTCCAGTTCCGGAAGCGGGACTCGATATTCAAACCTGCTCCATGGTTCCGGGGCTGCTGGGAGGTGCAGGTACGACGGGATATTCCTACACATGGGCTCCAGCAGAAGGACTTGACTTTGCTACCATCCCTAACCCTTCTGTTACGCTTAATAATGTTACCGGTCTCGTGCAACCAAGAAGATACGTGCTTACGGCTTCTTTTAATGGTTGTTCCGCTAAAGACACTGTACTTGCCGAAATCCTTCCCCAGCCAATCGCTTCGTTTGAAGTGCCTGAACCTCAATGCTACGAGGGACATTCTTTCGACTTTAAAGGAGATGGATTTTACAGTTCGGCCAATCCAAGGTTCGTTTGGGAATTTGGTTCGCTTGCACAGCCCGATTCTTCTTCGGACATAAATCCTCAGGACGTAACTTTTGGCCAGACTGGTCTTCAAATGGTTAAACTCACAATAATTGACAGAGGTTGCGTGAGTAATACCTTTTCGGCACCGGTAACGATCTTCACAATGCCTGTTTCAAACTTTGTCCCCGATCAGTTCGAAGTCTGCGAGCCAAAGGTGATCAGGTTTACAAACATCTCAGAAAGTAACGGCAATGATCTCATCTATAACTGGGATTTTGGCAATGAGGTCGTAAGCACGCTTGAGAACCCAACAGCCTTGTACAGCCGGGCCGGGAAATATGATGTTTCCTTAACAGTAACCAGTAACGAAGGTTGTTCGAATACATATTCCGTAAACGATATGCTAACTGTGAACCCACGTCCACAGGCATCTTTTAATATCTTCCCGGGTAACGTTATTAATATCAGCGATCCACAGATCATTATTACAGATCTCTCGACCCATGCATCCGAATGTATGTACATTATCGGAACTGACTCGATATTTGAATTCGATAAGACTTACACTTTCCGTGACTCAGGGACTTACACAATTTACCAGCTGCTTTCCAACGAATTTGGTTGTACAGATTCTTATAAGCAGGAAGTGAGAGTTGATCTTGGTTATAAGGTATACATTCCAACTTCTTTTACACCAAATGACGACGGACTTAACGATTATTTCAGGATTTACGGTGAAGACATTCAAACCACAGAGATCTTCATTTACAATCGTTGGGGACAGATGATTTATTCATCCTATGATATTGAAAATGGTTGGGATGGAAGGACGAAGCTTGATGGCTCAGTGGTTCAGGGTGGAATCTATATATATTCAATAAGGCTGGTCGACACTCACGGAGTTAAATTTGATTATGATGGAACTGTGACTGTTTTGAAATAGAATAGTAGCAAAAGAAAAAAGCCCGCTGATCTTCCATCAGCGGGCTTTTTTCTTTATATAATCATTATTCCTTTTTCCCGATAGACTCTTGTTCCAGAAAGTTCTTCACCACTCTAACAGATTCACCGTTCTTGTGGAAAAAGTTTGCACTTACAATGCCTGCAACTGGCGTGGTATTGAAAAGATTGAAAAAGTCCTCTTTACTCTTAACACCAGCAGAAACAAGTATCGGGATAGTTGTGGTTGAACAGACCTCATTCACGATATCTGTAACAAAATCAGCCTCGCCTTTCGTAATTGTGGAAAGAAGGATCTCCCCGGCCCCTCGCAGCTCGATCATCTTTACCCAGTTAAGCAGGTCAATCTCGGTTCTTGCCTTGCCACCATTAAGATACACTTTCCAGGCGCCGAAAGTTCTTCGTGTATCGACAGCGACTAGAATCGCCTTTTCGCCGTGGGCGCTTGAGATCTTATTGATTAGTTCAGGATTCCGGACTGCTGCAGAGTTCACATAGATCCTCTGTGCACCGGCTTTCAACAGGTCTTCAACATCGCTGGTACTATGCACACCGCCCCCAAAAATAAATGGGATTTTAAGTGATTTGGAAACATCTCTAAGAAACCTGTTAAGATTGCGGCGACGTTCGCCGATAGATGTCACATCCATAAAAATGATCTCGTCGGCACCCTGGGCTTCGTAATCCAATGCAAGCTCTAGCGCCTGGGTGTAATCACGCACGTGGCGGGAATCAGTGCCGGTGGTCTGCCCGTCAGAGGTGTAGATACTTGGAATAATTAGGCGGTGGCGGAGTTGTTCCATATGATTTTTCAAAGATAAGAACAGACGCCATAATGCCTTGCATTGCTTACAACTTATATTACTTTAGCGCCTCGACTTCTAAAAACACTTATGCCCAAAGAAAGAAATCATCCCAGGGGTTTATACTTCCTTTTTTTCACTGAGATGTGGGAGCGCTTCGGATACTACCTGATGCTCGGGATTTTTGTGCTTTACATGACCGATGTCGATAAAGGCGGTCTTGCCATTGCGGACAGTTCAGCCGATGATATTTTCGGAACATTTATCGCCCTCACCTACCTCACTCCATTTCTGGGAGGTTTTCTTGCCGACAGGAAACTGGGATATATCAATGCCGTTTATCTCGGTGGTTCATTGATGGGTCTGGGTTACCTCGGACTCGCTCTGCCAGGTATGTTCAGCTTTTACGTGAGCATGGGACTTATCATTGTAGGTAATGGCTTCTTTAAGCCCAGCATCTCTACCCTATTGGGAAATCTGTATTCCCAGCCGCAATACCAGGACAAAAAAGACGCCGGCTACAACATCTTTTACATGGGCATCAATATCGGTGCATTTACCTGTAATATCATCGCTGCATTTATGCGCAATATTATTGGCTGGCATGCTGCATTTATTACTGCCGGGCTCGGGATGTTCGTTGGATTAATAATTTTTTCAATCGGGCGTAGGGAAATCAAACATGCTAACATCATTAAGCCAGCGGGTCCAGAAGATATGAGTATTATGAGGGTTATCTACCTCGTCTTTCTGCCGGCTGTTTTCGCTGGCTTTATCGGTTGGATCATTCCTGGAAATATCCTCGGAAGTGACACCACCGACGCTTTCATTTTTGCCGTGATACCTGTCATCGGATTTTATGCTTCACTTTATTTCAAAGCAAATACTGATGATAAACGGCCGATAGCTGCTCTTCTGGCAATTTTCCTGGTAAGCATAATGTTTTGGGCGGTTTTCAAACAGAATGGGACCGCTCTAACACGTTGGGCAAAGTACAATACTGATCGTGAACTTCCCGCAATCATCGAAGGTCCTGCTCAAAAGCTATATCTGGCGGAAACCATTTCAAGTATTCCCGACACAGTTACCAGTTACGACAGCCAGTTCAGAGCTATAAAGGAGAATGGAAAAGTTCAGAAGGAGTTTGGAAGAGATGTTTATTTCAAAAACCTCCCAAAAGAAAAAATACCTCCTGAGGGTAAACCTCTTTACCTTATGAATACTGAGCTGTTTCAGTCGGTAAATCCAGGTTGGGTAATATTTCTTACCCCCCTTGTAGTTGCTTTCTTTGCATTCATGAGACGCAGAAAAAAGGAACCTACTACACCGGCTAAGATCGCCTGGGGATTATTCATCTCTGCGTTATCAACATTGGTTATGGTAGCTGCCGTTTACGCAGGAAGCAACGGAGCAGAAAAAGTTTCTCCTTTATGGCTGGTAGGATGTTATGGCGTAATTACAATCGGAGAATTATTCCTCAGTCCGATGGGCCTTTCGCTGGTTTCGAAGTTAAGTCCGCCACGCCTTACAGCGCTTATGATGGGAGGATTCTTCCTCTCTACTTCTATCGGGAATAAGTTATCAGCAGTGCTTGCTGTACTTTGGTATAACTATACCAACAAAGCCAATTTTTTCCTTGTAAATTTTCTTTTATTGCTTGGAGCCTTTGTGCTTGCATTTTCCTTACTAAAATGGCTTAATAGAATTATGGCCGAAAAAAACATCCGTTAACTTATGACAACCAGCACACCAACTACTACAGGACACCCAAAAGGATTGTATTGGCTGTTTTTTGCCGAAATGTGGGAGCGATTCTGCTATTATGGAATGAGAGGTTTGCTTATCCTCTACCTTACCAAAACGCTCATGAATTCCGACAGCGATTCATACGCCATCTATGGAGCTTACACTGCACTTGTTTATGCAGTTACTGTGCTTGGAGGAAAAATCGCCGATAACCTCCTCGGCTACCGCATCGCAATCATTTTTGGTGGAATTATGATGGCCATCGGGGAATTTCTGATTCTCGGAGGCAATCAGTCCTGGCTGCTTATTGGAATGGCAACTATTATAAGCGGAAACGGCTATTTTAAGGCAAACATATCCAGTATGGTTGGGCGGCTTTATCCCGACGGCGATCCGCGAAAGGATTCCGGCTTTACAATTTTTTATATTGGTGTAAACCTGGGCGCTTTCCTGGCTACTACCGTAGTTGCAGAAGTCGGAAGCCGCTATGGTTATGATAAGGGCTTTTTACTTGCCGGTATTGGGATGATGTTAGGTGCCACGATCTTTATCTTCGGCCAAAAACATTACGAAGGCCACGGTTTACCTCCCAACAAAGAGCGTTTGCACAAGCCTGTCGTGGGTCCACTTTCACGCATGCACCTCGTTTTTATCGGTACAGTGTTCGCCATACCGATACTTTACTTCTTGCTAACTAACACGTCGATTGTGGGATACCTACTTCTCGCAACCGCCCTTTATGTAATCTATGTCCTTTTGTCTGCGGGAGTTAAAGGCGGAAATGTCCTGAGAGACCGAATGATTGTTCTCATTCTTCTAATGCTTTTTAACATTGTCTTCTGGGCATGTTTTGAACAGGCAGGATCTTCCCTCACGTTATTTGCCGATCGCAATGTTGACCGGAATTTCCTCGGTTATGAGATCGGAGCCGCTACCACCCAATTTTTTAACCCATTGTACATCCTCATCTTCGGAACCATTTTTTCGTTCATGTGGATTAAGCTCACAAAAATTGGAAAGAACCCAAATATCCCTATGAAATTCGGGCTAGGTATCGTTCAACTTGGCCTC
>Ga0105049_10011074_pt1 | contig 10339 bp, 6 predicted proteins | sample MAT06_FD_78087 | JGI IMG/M metagenome (GOLD analysis project Ga0105049, IMG submission 78087) | Freshwater microbial communities from Lake Fryxell liftoff mats and glacier meltwater in Antarctica - MAT-06 | ecosystem: Environmental > Aquatic > Freshwater > Ice > Liftoff microbial mat | place... | reverse complement strand
TCCGGGTATGGTCACCAACCGGTGACTGTTACCCGGAGTCAGTAATGCCCCGCCGTTTTTCGCGATCTTCGCGTGACCGGCGGTGCTCTCGGCTTACGCGGAGCGATCGGAGAGCCATCTGGGCCTCCGAGCAAAAGACCGACATGCAGCGCCTCGTCGTTCGAATCGAGACCAGACAAAACGACTCCGTTCCCCAAGCACATCGATAACGGAAGCCGTTCCAATACCAAAACATTGGGATGTAACTGCAGACAATCCAGAAGTATTCGCTGCACTGATCAGTAATATCGCCGCGGACCGTGGAGGTCGGCGGCGCAACTTACGACAAGATCCGCGGTGAACGTATCGGCGCCGCCGAGCGTCACGATCACGTCGCGGGTGACCAGTTTCTGCCGTACCGGCGATGCCGGGAGCGCGTTGGCGTACGTATTCCAACTCTGCAATCCGTACCACCAGTCATCGTAAGCGGCACAGCTGGTGGTCGAGGCCGGCAGAGCGAAGCCGCTACCGGCAGCACGCTCGGGACCGAGTTCAGCCACGTGTACGGGTTCGCTGCGATATAGCGAGTGGGGATGTCGGTCAGTGTTCCCGCAACGCGGCTGGTGGCCGCACAGCGATGCAGGAGCTGTCCGCCTCCAGAGTGTCCGACCACCACACTACGGGCGAGTCGCGCGAACCTGGTGCGAGTACCAAGGCGGCCGACGATGGTGTCGAGCACCGCGTAGGAAGTGATACGCGGCAAGGGATCGGTGCTGCTGGACAGCTCACCAGCGCGCTATCCACCGGACAGGCGCGCCTATGGCTGCTTGACCAACTCCACCCGTCGGTTTTGCTGACGACCTTCCGGCGTGGTGTTCGGCGCTGCGGGTACCGACTGGCCCATGCCCTTCGCGGACAAACGTGCCGCGCTGATGCCAACGGTCGTGGTCAGATACGTCCGCACGGCCTCTGCGCGCTTTTGCGATAGCGACACGTTGGTGGCCGCTCCGCCCGTGTTGTCTGTGTGCCCTTCGATCAACAGCTTCAGCGTTGAGTTCTCGGTCAGCATCTCACCGATTTCCTTGAGTGTGGGCGAGCTCTCCGGACGAATGCGGTCGGAGCCTGGATCGAAGAAGATGCCCTGCGTGGCCACACGGCCACTCTCCTCCAGCGCGTCGTACAATTTCCGACCGCCCGAGGCGAGCCGGATGTTGTTCAGCAGCACGGGTTCCTCAGGCGTTCCATCACAGTAGAACAACAGCTTGTCGCTACGCGTGTAGTCCAGGTTGGGAATGTTCACTACGCGCCGCTCGTTCACGTAGGCCTTGATGTACCGACCATCAGCCATGATACGCGCCGTGAACGGCGTACCCATCAGGTCATCGTTCGGCGCCCGGGTGCCGATCTTCCGACCGTCTTTTCGCACCATCCCACCGTCATGTCTGGCGCCGAACCACACGTAGTCCTCATCGACTTCGCCAGATGGGTAGAGCCAGCATGCGCCTCCGCCTTCCGCCACGAAATCGAATTCGAGCGTCCAGCGCGACGGCAAGGTTGCACCCGCCGGTACATAGAACTTGTTGTCGTTGTTTCCCGCCATCTGCAGCCAGCGGGCACCCTTCCACATCACCAGTTCCACGTTGCCAGTGGACGCTTCAAGACGGCGGGGAAAGTCGCCGATCACGTCCTTGCTGAAATCATCGCTCAGCAGCGGCTTCTCCCCGGGTACGAAATCGTAGTTCGCCCACGCACCTTCGCCGGCCCGCAGCCGCGGCGCCGCAGGCGCCAACTCCGTCTCGGTCGGATCGGCGGCAGCGGCCTTGGTCGCACCAGCCTTGGTCGCACTCGCCTTCGAGGCAGCCGGCTTCCGCGACAGCTCATTGCCGTCAGCGTCGGTGAGAATCACCGCGTTCCCGGTCTTTTCCGCCTTCTGGATACAGGCCGGATCCGTCGCCAGGCACGAGATCGCGCTCTCGGCACCGTCGAGCATCTTGTCGATCCCGGCGTCCGTTTTCCGATTGACACGATCCTCAATTTTTTGCTTCGTGCTCTGCTCGGCCCGCTTCTTCATGCGGTCGAGGGCCCCCTGCGACTCGGCCGGTGCTGGAGCCAGTGCCAGCACCAGACCGGTGGTCAAAACGCCGCGGCAAACGATCGAGAAAGTCATACACACTCCGGAACGCAAAGATGAGGATTGTATTGTTGTGGCTCGCGCCGTATTCGTCAAGCATGCGCCGTCGTACTGTTCCTGCACCGAGTGTGGGCGATATCGCTGTCACGATGCTATTTTCTTCGCCATATGCATCTAGAAGCCCCACCACTTGCGCCCGCCCTTCGCGAGCTCTTCGACATCATCCGACCGCTCGGCGTTGGTGGTATGGGAGCCGTCTGGCTGGTGCGTGACCGTTTTCTCGATCGATCGGTCGCACTCAAGGTGCTTCGTGACGGTCAGGCCGCACCCGACGAGCAGGAGCGGTTTCTTCGTGAAGCGCGCACGAGTGCCAAACTCGAGCACCCGCATATCATCGATGTGTATCGCGCTGACGAGACAGATGGGATCGTGTGGTTCACCATGCGCTACATCGACGGCGAATCGCTCGGCGATCGACTTCTCGAGCGAAAGACCCTGCCGGTCACCGACACGGTACGCGTACTCAGGGAGGCCGCGTGGGGACTGGCGTATGCGCATGCGCGCGGTGTCGTGCATCGTGACATCAAGCCCGACAACATTCTGCTCGACCGCGTCTCGGGCCGAGCCGTGGTCACGGACTTCGGTATCGCCCGCGATCACGGGAACGAAGCGAACGGACTGACGATGGATGGGCACGTCCTCGGGTCGGTGCACTACATGAGTCCGGAGCAAGCGTCTGGTGACGTGGTCGATGGACGGACCGACCTCTACGCCTTGGGTGTGGTGGGATATCGCGCGTTGACCGGTGCGTTGCCCTTCGATGGCTCGCCGCAGAGTGTGCTGGTGGCGCATGTCACGCGGCAGGTACCCTCGCTCGCCACGGCGGCGCCGCACGTGCCGGCCAGCGTCGTGGCCGTGATCGAGCGATGCCTGCGAAAGCGCCCTGATGAACGATACGGCACGGCCGATGAGTTGGCGAACGCGCTCGATGCGGCCATGCGCGACGCGGAGGCCGCCGAGAACACGGTGGCCGACGCAGCGCCTGGCGGCGTGCTGTCGGAGCCGGAAGCGCTCGCGGTGTGGCAGCGCGCTGCGCAGCTACAGGCCCAAGCTGCGCACCGCATGGAACGCACCCCCACGCTGCAGGCGCCGACCGCGAACGAGCAGTCTTCTGGCGAGAGTGGGAGCTATCGCGTACGCGATGTAGAAGCCGCCGCTGTGGAAGCCGGCATATCACGCCAATATGTCGCGCTCGCGCTCGCCGAACGTCGCACGCAGGCGTCGGGTGACGTCGTCCCGGTGGTGAGCGAGCGTCTCGACCGCCAGTTCACCAGCATGCTGGGTACTGCCGACCGAGCGATCAGCGTTTCACGGGTGATCAACGCGTCGCCCAAGGCGACGCTAGCGGCGCTCGACACGGTGTTCACCGGCGCGCCGTACAAGCTCAAATTCAACGAGGCCATGAACGGCCACCCACTCGATGGCGGCATCCTTCGCTTCACGATGCCACGGCTGACGACCAGCGGTCTCGCCAACTTCTTCAGCATGTTTTCCAAAACCAATCGATTTGCGTACCGATTGGAGCAGTTGGAACTGTTCGACTTGCATGTGACGCTCAACGCACGCGGAACGGCTGAACGACCCACATGCGAGGTGGTGATTACCGGCGATCTCCGTGCCGGTTTGCGTCGAAACCTGTACACCGACTGGGGGATGATGGCGTTTCACGCGGCGATCGCGGGAACAATCGGCACGAAGGCGCTGGCGGGCGTCGTCGGGTCGGCAGCACTCGCGGCCATTCCGGGTGTTGCCTTGGGCGGTATGGCGGCGGTCGCCTCGATCATCTGGTATAAATGGCTGTATCGTCAGGTACTCGAAAAGACCGTGGTGGAATTACAGGAACTGATGGCGGCCATCGAACGTCACCTGGCGCGAGAACAGCTGTTTCGGGCGGGGCCTGAGGCGGCGTTGACTTCGGGGCGATAGGCGCTGATGGCGAGCGCACCACGACAGGCCAACCGTCTTCGCTGTCGTGGTGCACCCATTCTTACGGTACTTCTTCGGCCATCAGCTTCCGAGATTCGGATTCGCCAGCCGCTCGGCGTCAGGCAACGGCCAGCAGCGCTGGTCACCGTACACACCGCCCTTCGCGTACTGGACGCCGACGGCCGGCACTTGGGCGAGGTTGAATCGCTTGATGTCGAACCAGCGGTTGCCCTGCAGAAACAGTTCGCGCCGACGCTCTTCGGCCACGGCCGCGTCGAAGTTGGCGGACTCGCCCGCCGAGAGCGCCGGCAGCCCAATACCGGTGCGGCCCCGGAGTGTGTTGAGAATCGCGACACCGTCGGATCCGCCGCGGGCCTCGGCGAGAATAAGCCGCGCCTCGAGTCCGCTGGCGATCGGGTACGTCGCGGTGAGCGAGGTGAACTTTCCCTGCGTCCACAGCTGATTCACTTGATCCGTTGCCAGCCGATTGGCGTTCGTGGACACGACGCGCGGGTCCGGCGCGCCGTTCCACGTCAGCGCCCGATACGAGGTCGCGATCGACACGGAGAACGACTGGTTGTTCTGCTGGAACACGCGGTTGTTGCGCCGTCCAATCGTTGCGTCGGCCGTGGCGTTGAAGACGAACGACACCGGCACCAGCGCCGCGTCGGACGCCGCGCCGATCTTCTGTCCGCGATTGATGCGCGATCGCGCCCGACCCACGTACGCGAGGTTGAGCAGATTGGCATCACTCGCGGTCGTGGCGGCGGCAATGGCTTTGGTGAACCGTACCTCGGCTGAATCGAACATCTGCGCCGGTGTGAGCGACCGCCCAACGTTGATCGCACCTTCACAGAAGCCTTCACCCAGCAGCAGCAGACTGAATCCGGCCATCGCCGAGTTTACGGCGATCAACCGCTGCCGGTTCGGGACCTGCGCGTCGGTCCACTCTTCCAGCTTTTGCACCGCTTGATCATTGGTGTAGCGGGCGGTGTTGACCGGCGTGTAGACACCGATGCCTTCGCATCCGAAGGTGGCGTAGACGGCATCCACGGCGAGGGTGTTGCGACGATCGTACGACCAGCGTTGCGCGGTCTGCGTCGTTTCCACGAGTTCATTGGCGGCGAGTCCGCTGGCCACCGCATATCCGCCCAGTGCGCACTCGTAGTCGGCTACGGCCGACGCCGAAATGAGCGCGGCGTTCGCCGGCACCAGATAAGACGTCTCCGCCAGGCGACTGGGTGTCTTCACCGCGAGCAGTCGATCGAAATTGCAGGCAGTCGTTGCGCCAAGCGCCAGCGCCGCCACCAGAACCTTCAGCATCGTTGAGCGCATGATGATCAGAAGTTGAGAGAGACAGTCGTGACGAATTGACGGAGCTGCGGCAGGACACTCTGTTCCCATTGTCCGAAGGCACCGCCGCGCGCACCACCGTTGAATGACGCTTCGGGTTCGATACCGGGGAAATTCGTTCGTAGGCCGAGGTTGCGACCGGCGAATGTGATCGTCGAGCGGCTGGCGCCGATGCGGCTCGCGAGTCGAGACGGCAGCGTGTAAGTAGCCGACAACTCGCGGAAGCGCATGAAGCTCGCGTCGGAGATCAGGTGATGCGTATAGGCGGTACCGGCCTGCACGGCGCCGAGCAGGGCCTTGTCCTGTACTTCATCGGGGAAGTAGAGCTCACGACACAACACGAACGCGCCGCAGCGTACACGGTAGTTGCCGTCCAGCTTCTTGTAGCCACCGCGCCAGTCGACGAACGCGTTGATGCGCAGGTTCTTGAAGAGCGTGAGGCCTGCCGCGATCGAGCCTTCCGTTTGCGGCACGCTGTTGCCCAGGAAGACACGTGGCGCCGTGGCACAGGCGACGGTCCCCCCTTGGCCGTTGTCGCACAGAAGGTTCGTAGCGCGCTTGGTCGTGGCATCGTAGTCGGCCGACACGACGCGCCGGTCCCACCAGGCACCCGGTGCATAGCCGACTACATGCTGGATGTTGTTGGACACCGACACCACTTGGTTGGCACCGAGAGATGCGATGTTGTACGTGTTCGTGCTGCCACTGAGCGTGAGGTCGAACGAGACGTTGTCGCGTTTCAGCGGCGTCGTGCGCACCATCCACTCGAAGCCGTTGCGATTCACGAGGCCGGCGTTGAACAGCTGAAATCCGGGGAACCCATTCGAGGGTGGCGCCTGACGCGACAGAATCGCGTCTCTCGTCTTGCCGTTGAAGTACGTGAACTCCACGCCGACTCGATCGTTCCACAGGCCAGCGTCGACGCCGAGCTCCAACTCGGTACTCGTCTCGGGGCCGAGATCGGGATTACCGGCCGATGACGGCGTGAGGAAGCCGCCACTGGCGGAATAGGTGCGGATCGCGTCGAACGCGCCGGGCTGCAGACCACTGGCGCCGTACGCCGCGCGCAGGCGCAACTGATTGACGAACGTCGGAATCGACAATGACGGCTCTTCGCTGAGTACGTACGAGGCGCTGAGCTTCGGGTACGTGACGGCGTCGAAGTTGGTGCCGAACGCCGAGTTGTCATCAGTACGAATGGCGGCGGTGACGAAGAGCCGATTGTTCCACGCGAACTGCTGCTGAATGAAGGCGCCGATGGTGTTGTTCTCGAACACTTCGTCGTCGGACACGTTGCGGATGGTCGCCGACGCAATCGACGTCAGACCGGCAGCGGGGAATGTGATGCCCGAGATCCCGCGGAATCGCGAGCGACGCAGGTACAGCTGACCGCCCACCGACGTCACACTGCGCAGCGAGGACGTGACCCCGAACTCGGCGTTCGCCAAATAGTCCATCGTTGTATACGTCACATCGCGGGTCGAGGCCGAGATCGTGCCAGCGGTGGGCAGCCCACTGCCTGCGAACGCTGCATAGGTAGCACCGATGATATCGTTGCGCGGAGTGCGGTTTTCGTTATTCTCTGCCAGACGGTCGACGCCGAGAATGAAGCGATGGTTGAAGAACGACGTGGGGCGATTGGTGAACTGGAAGCTGCCCGTGAAGCGGTCCGCATCCTGGAAGATATCGTTTGCTTCGTAGTACGCATTGGGCGGACCGGAGCGGAAGCCCAGCTGCGGATTGTTCGGATTGCGCGACGGGACGCTTACGCCGCCATAGAGGAAGGTGGGCGATGCGAAGAGCGTCCCCCACACGGCGCCGCCGGCACCCGATTCCGCCGGGAGATACGTGCGCCCGGTAGTGTATCCGAGAGACGAGGTCACATCGAGCTTCGGACTCGGATTCGCGCTGACATTGACCCGCAAGTTCGAGCGGTTGAGGCGATTCACGCGTTCGGCACCGCGATTCTCCTCGTAGCCACCGCCGACGTAGTAGCGAATGGCACTCGTGCCGCCGCTCACGGACATCTGCATGTCCTGGAGCTGTCCATTCGTGAAGATGTCGTTGCCGAATCGCGAGTTGAGCGAATCGTTGAGCTGTCTGGTGCTGATACTGACCGTGTCCAGCGCCGTCGCACTGCCCGCCCGGGGCACGGTGCCGTAATTGTCGGGGAAGCGCGTCAGGAAGTCCGGCAGCCAGCTGCTGCCCATGCGCCCCGTGAAGCTCCACACGGGTTTACCGGCCGCGCCCTTCTTGGTGATGATCTGGATGACGCCGTTGGACGCTTCCGTGCCGTACAGCGTGGCCGCCGCCGGCCCTTTGATGACTTCGAGACTCTCGATGTCATCCGGGTTGAAGTCGTTCCACCGGGAGATCGACGCGGAACCGAAACCTTGGTTGGCCGGGCCGGACGCCTGCGTATTGTCTACCCGAATACCGTCCACGTAGATGAGCGGATCGTTCGTGAGGGACAAACTGGAGGCGCCTCGAATACGAATGCGGGCACCGGTGCCGACCTGACCGGAACTCGCCACGATGCTCACTCCGGAGGCGCGGCCGTTGAGCAATTCCTGGAAGGAATTGACCGGCTGGGTGGCGACGATTTCGGCGGCGTTGACCGTGCTGACGGCGTTGCCGATCGCGCGCTTCTCGGCGAAACCGGCCGTGCCGGTGACGACCATTTGCGACAGCTCCATCGCGCGATCGCCCAAGGCGATGCGAACGTTGGTCGCGCCGATGGTGGCGGTGACCGTCTTGGGTACGAAGCCGATGCGACGCACGACCAAGCGGACGTCACCTGCCCCTGTGAGTGCGGTGAGCCTGAATCGGCCGGCCGCGTCGGTGGTGGTACCGACGGTGCGCCCTTCGACGACGATCTGCGCGTCGGCGATCGGGGCGCCATTGCGTTCACTGACGACGGTACCGACGATGGTGCCGGTGCCTTGCGCGGGTAGCGCACGACTCGCGGCCAGTGCTCCACACACACTGGCGGTGAGACAGAGCCCACGCACCCAGTGCGAGGTCCTGCGAACGACGTTCGGCGGCATGCAAATCTCCGGAGGGAATGAGACCGATTCGTTACATGCGGCGAACATAGGGGCCGGCGCGCGGAAGGCAAGCGTGAAAACACGCGCGTCGACGCGGTCGGCGACCCAGCCGTATCTATTGCCGCCGTAAGGCCGACAACGCGGCCGCATCGCGCCATCGACCTTGCGTATAGATTCCGACCGGGTCGGCATAGGCACGTGTCGTTTCGAGTGGGTTGGCGCGTAGCAGCACCACGTCTGCGGCCCGCCCCACGGTCAGCGCACCGAAGCGATCGCTCTGACCGAATACGCGTGCCGGGGTGCTGGTCGCCGACTGCAGCACGGACAATGGCGACAATCCCGCATCACCGAACAACTGGAGTTCAATGGCCAGCGATTCCCCCGGCCGCGTGCAGAAGGCGGAAGCATCCGTGCCCGCCAGCACCGGCACGCCAGCGTCGATCACCATCCGCATCAGGCGTTTCCCCACCTCGGGTAGTGCTGCCTGCTCCGTATCGCTCAGTCCGTCGAACTGACGCAGGAAAAGCGCACACCCCTCCCGCCGGCTTTCGGGCAGCTGGGCCAGAAGCGCGCGCGAAGCAACGGGGGACAAATACGAGGCGACCAGCGTCGGGGTCAGCACCAGACCCGCATCCCCAGCGCGTCGGAGCCGCGCGCGACAGTCGGCCGTGTCTACCCGATCGGCGAAGGCCGTGTAGATCGACGGAATCGACTCGCCGGAATTCCGAAAGCGCGCGGCGATGACCCGCTCGAAGTAGCTATCTGCATCTGTCGTGCATTCGGCAAGCGTCCCGAAGTCGAGGTGTTCGATGGTGGCCACGCCAAACTTCGCATGCTCAGCCAGCGTCATACCCGGCTGTGCGTGGCCCGCGACCGTCAGCCCGCGCCGCCGCGCCGCCGCTACGAGTTGCGGCAATCGGGTCCGATCAAACCCGGCGTAGACTTTGATGAAGTCGACTCCGCGATCAGCCACGCGATCCACCGCGGCGTCGGTGTCTGCCGGATCGATGACGATCACTTGTTGCTGCTTGTCGCCGTAGGGCAGGGCAAAGGCCCAAAACGTCGGCCCGGCACCGATCATCATGGGCGCGTCCATACCCGGCTGGCCGAGTCGCGCCAAGAAGGTCGTTCGTGCGTCGAGGCTCGACCCCATATCGCGCACGTGCGTGATGCCGAAAGACAGCGCGCGTGCGGCGTCGAGTTCCGCGGTAGCCTCGCCACCCTGCAACAAATGCACATGGGCATCCCAGAGGCCGGGAATCGCATAGGCGCCGCCGGCGTCGATGATGTGCGCGCTCGTGCCCACGGGCACTCGGTTGGCGGCGACGATCGCGCGGATGGTGCCCCCGGCGAGCCCGAGCGCCCGATCACGCTGGATCACCCCGCGATCCGTCTGGACAACGTGCACGTTGCGGAGCCAGAGGTCGACGGCGGTCGACTTTAGCGGAACCGCGGGAGACGGCGACGCGCGTACGCATGCGACCAGCAGCAGGAGGTGCAGCGGCACCACGGTCGCTGCGTGGCGCGCGAATGCCAGTCGTTGGGACGCGAAGCGGCGGAACGTAGAGAGAGCGTAGCACGTCAACATAGACCACCCTCGGGGTTTGAAGCACCACTCGATCGACGCGGATGCGTACCAATCAGTTCGTGTGCGTCCCGACTTTGGATGCAGTCGTTCGACGCCCGGCGCGCGTCTCACTCCTCCAACGCCTTCACTCGAACTGCCGTCCCATAGCACAGCACTTCCGTCACGCCTTGCATCATCTCCGTGGCATCATACCGGATACCGATCACGGCGTCCGCATCAGCCATTTCCGCCTGCACCAGCATCGTGTCGAACGCT
>Ga0105049_10011073_pt1 | contig 10339 bp, 7 predicted proteins | sample MAT06_FD_78087 | JGI IMG/M metagenome (GOLD analysis project Ga0105049, IMG submission 78087) | Freshwater microbial communities from Lake Fryxell liftoff mats and glacier meltwater in Antarctica - MAT-06 | ecosystem: Environmental > Aquatic > Freshwater > Ice > Liftoff microbial mat | place... | reverse complement strand
TGCAGCTTCGCCGTGGGGCGACTACGCTCGATGACGTGATGGCGAAGCTATCGAAATTGGTCCTGCTTTCCGGCGTCCTGGTGCTTGCGGCCTGCAAAGGCAAGAAGCCGGACACCACGCCGAAGGACACCGCGGACGGCGGCATCCCAAAGGTCGATCCCACACTCTGCGATACCAACGGCAAGAACGTCATCACGTACGACCTCAACCACGACAACCGCCCCGACGTCTGGCGGCTGTACAAGGCCGAGGACGAGGGCGGCACCAAGGTCGAGTTCATGACCTGCAAGCAGGTCGATTTCGATCACGACGGCCGCAAGGACTGGGTGGTCGCACTCAACCGCAAGGGCCTGCGCCTGTTCGAGCGCGCGGACTTCGATTACGACGGCAAGTGGGACATGGCCGCGGTCTATGACACCAAGACCGGCAACGTCGCCGAGGTCGAGCGCGATACCGATTTCGACGGCAAGTTCGACGTCAAAGAGGTCTACGACACCGGTGGCGTGCTCACGAGCGTGCGCCGGGATCGCAACAACGACGGTCAACCCGATCTGTGGGAGCAGTACAAGGACACGACGCTGCTCGCGATCCTCTACGACGACGATTTCGATGGCAAGGTCGATCGCCGCGAGGAGATCCCGGGCGCACGCCCGAAGATCGAGATGCCGACGACCGAGGATCCGAACGCCTCGGGATCGATCAACGACAAGCCTGGCACACAGGCTCCAGCAGGTTCGGGTTCGGGCGCGCCGTCGCCTACGCCACCCAAGTGAGTCGGGTCGTCGACAAGCCCTGGGGTCACGAGCTGATCTGGGCCGAGACCGATCGCTACGTCGGCAAGATTCTCCACATCAAGGCCGGCGAGGCGCTGTCGCTGCAGTACCACCGGGTCAAGGACGAGACGATCATGGTGCTCTCCGGCCGGATGCAGCTCGTCTATTACGCCGACGGCGATCCGCCCAGGTCGCGCGAGCTCGGACCGCGTGAGCCGTTCCGGGTCACGCCGGAGCTTCGCCATCGCTACATCGCGCTCGAGGACACCGACCTCCTCGAGGTATCGACCACCGAGCTCGACGACGTGGTCCGTCTCGAAGATCGTTACGGCCGCGTGACCTGATGACCGCTGGGGTGGGGGGTGGGGTGGTGTGGTGGTGTGGGGTGGCCCGCCTCACCACATTCACTTCTTCCTGGGCGGAGCTGACTGCATCTTCTTCTTGAGCGCGGCCAGCTCGTCGTCGACGTTCGACGATTTGCGCCCAGCCGATGCCGCTGGCTTCGGGCTCGCCGGCGCCGGACCGGTGGACGCGTTGCGCTTGAGTGCCGCGAGGGCATCGTCGAGCGAAGCCGCGGGTGCCGGGCGCGCGCGCGGCAGATCGCCGAGGTCATCCAGGTCACCGAGATCATCGGAGGCGCTGGCCGGTCGAGCGCGTGGCGGTGGTGCATCGCTGATCGTCTTGCGAACGCGCTCGAGCTCCGCGAGCTCGGTCTCGAGGGTCGCGAGCTCCGCGAGCAGCGTGTGCATCCGCGCGCGCTCCGCGTCGGCCTTGCGATCGAGCCGCGATGCTTCGTCGGTGGCGCCGCGATCACGCGCGGACTTGGCTTGCTCGCCCAGGCTGGTGGCGGCATCTCGCGCGGCCATCATCGACCTCGACATCTCCGTCTTGCGCTGCTCGACCTCACCGCGCAACCGCGCGAGCCCGGCGGCATCGGGGATCGCCGAGGTATCGAACGCGCTGTCGTCGCCGCCGCCACCGAGATCCTCGAGCTCGCCCGGCATCGCCTGCGACGCCGCCGCGGCCTGCGTGGCTACACTCGCCGCGCGCACGCGATCGCGCGTCGCTGCCTGCGCGGCCATCCGGCGCTCGTCGATCACACCGCGCTTGTCGCCCGCGACCGCCGCGACGATGTCGGCGGTGTTGTCGCTGCCGTCGGCGGTCGGCGCGGGAGGCACGCCGGTGAACGCGGCCTCGAGCGCGCTCGACAGCAGCAACAAGCCCTTCGCCGCGATCCCGCGCCGGCGCGTCTCGAGCGCGGCCGCGGCCCTTGCGGACCCCGTGACCGTGTCGTCGACGAGCGCGACCAGCTTGCCGCCGACCAGCATCACGCGCGCGACCGTCTCGGGACGCGGCCGCGCGACGATCACGTCGGCAGCGCGCCACAGCAGTGGAGCATCGGGGGTCGAGCCGAACAGCTTGCCGCGCAACCCGAGCGTCGGCACCTGCCGGCGCAGCACCGCGGCGGCATCCGCATCGCCGGCGGCATCGAACAGGAACTGGATCTTGTCGCTGCCGTCGAGCAGGGAGAGCTGCAACGCGAGCTGACCGGTGTGCTCACCACCAAGCCCGGTGACCTCGACCAGCGCGACGCGCGTGCCGAGCTTGAACCGCGTGCGTAGCGCGCCGCGATCCTGCGTGCCGGTCTCGGCGAACGCGCGCTCACCGAGCGCTCCGACGACCAGGATCCGATCGCCTTCGACACCGGCATCGGCGAGCGCGACGGCCGCGAGCTCGTCGACCGCAACGAATCGATCGCAATCGGTCTGCGCCCATGCCGCGGCGGGCTCGAGCTCGCCGACGACGCCGATCACCGGCGCCGCGGCACCCGCGATCGCGGGGACGTTGTCGCGCGCGGTGGTGAGCGAGACCGCAGCATGCGGATCGAAGACGACCGCCGCATCGGGCGGAGACAGCTCGAGCTCGCGACGCAACCGCCGCTCCGCTCCTTCACCGAGCAACGCGCGACGCACGCGATCGGTGACGCCTCCGCCGCCGCCACCTGCGGCGCCGAGATCGATCGCGCGCACGCGCATGCCGGCGGCCTCGATCGCCGCGAGCACGGGCACCACGGCCGACGACGGCGCTCCACTCGATGTCACGATCAGGATCTGCGGCTCGGTCACCGGCGGGCTCCAATTTGATTGATCTGGTTGATCTGGTTCTTTGGACGGACGCCGGAGAGCACCGCGATCACCGCATCTGCACACAGCTGAGCCATCGCCGTCCTGGTCTCCGTGGTAGCCGATCCAATGTGCGGCGCCAAGACCACACGCTCACAGCCGACCAGGGACGGCGAGATCCGTGGCTCGTGCGCGTAGACATCGAGGCCTGCGCCGGCGATCCGCCCCTCTGATAGGGCCGCCGCGAGCGCGGCCTCGTCGACACAGGCACCGCGCGCGGTGTTGACCAGGATCGCGGTCGCCTTCATCAGCGCGAGCCGGCGTGCGTCGACCAGGTTGCGCGTGGCTTCGGTGAGCGGGCAATGCAGGCTGATCGCGTCGGCGCGCGCGAACAGCTCGTCGAGCGGGAGTCGCACGTCACCTGGCTCGGGCGCGGCCGTCGGGCTCGCGAACGCGATGCGCATGCCGAACGCGCGTCCACGGCGCGCCATCGCACGCCCGATCCGACCGTAGCCGACGATGCCGAGCAACTTGCCGTGAAGCTCGCATCCGAGCAGTTGATCGAGCGCCCAGCCCTTCCAGGCGCCCGCGCGGATCATCCGCTCACCCTCGCCGAGCCGGCGCGCGGCGGCGAGGAGCAAGGCAAACGCGAGCTCTGCGGTCGCCTCGGTGAGCACGTCGGGCGTGTTGGCGACCGCGACCCCCGCCGCGGTCGCGGCCGCGAGATCGATGTTGTCGATGCCGACGGCGCAGTTCGCGATCACCTTCAACGAGGGCGCACGTGCGAGGAGTGCACGATCGATCTTGTCGAGCAGCAGACACACCAGCGCGTCGGTGGTTTCAAGATCGATGCTCGTGAGCTCAACGTGACGAGGCGGAACCGTGACCTCGGCGTCAGGGAACACCGCGGCAACTTGCCCCGCGAGATCGATCGGAAGACTGGACGTCGCGACGACGCGCACGACCACAGCATAGCTGCTAGTGTTCAGGCCGTGCGAACGCACTGGCTCGGCTTGCTCGTCGTCGCGTCGGTCACGACGCCGGCCTACGCCGAAAAACTGACGAAGAAGAAGCCGCCCCCTGCTCCGAAGGAGAGTAAGCCGAAGGAGCGCGGACCCAAGGTCGAGGTCGCGACGCTGACCGACGACCCGCTGCTCGGGAAGGCCGATCGGATCGAGGGCGAAGAGCTCAAGGGGTACGTCACGTTCACGTTCGACGATGGCCCGAACCCATCGACCACGCCCGCGGTGATCGATGCGCTCGAGAAGTACAACGTCCCCGCGACGTTCTTCATCGTCTCGCAGCGGCTGATGGGAAAGAACGGCGAGCACAGCCGCGCGGTCCTGCAGCGCGAGATCAAGGCGGGGTTCACGATCGCGAGTCACTCGTACTCGCATCCCAACCTGCGCGGCTCGAACGCGACCAAGCTCGGGCTCGAGATCGACGACGCGGTCCGGATCCTCGCGAAGGAGTCCGGGAAACAGATCGCGCTGTTCCGCGCGCCGTTCGGTGCGCTCGATGCCACCTCGCGCGGCTGGCTCAAGAAGCGCGGCCTCACCGAGGCGTTCTGGTCGGTCGACACGCTCGACTGGAAGGCGTCGGACTCCGAGCGCCTACGCAAGAAGGTGCTGACGATGATCGTCAAGCAGAACGGCGGCGTGGTGCTGATGCACGACGTCAAGCCGATCACCGCGAAGATCGCGGCGCTCGTGCTCGACGATCTCGAGGCCGAGAACTGCAAGCGCCTCGCAGACAAGCGAGACCCGATCCTGCCGGTCTCGATCCACTACTTCATTCGCGACAACAAGCAGCAGCGCGCGATCCCCGACGACGTCAAGCGGACCACCGAGGCGTATCGCAGTGCACTTCCCGGTCGATGTGCGAAGCGCCCGGAGCCGAGTAGATCGGAGCCCCCGGCGGTGAAGAACCCGCCTTCATCCAAGTCTGAGAAGCCCGACACCAAGCCGGGGAAGACCTGAACCGTAGCCTGAACTTCGGAGGACTCTTGCGATCGATCGCTCTTCTGGTGCTGCTCGCCCCTGCCGTGGCGCGTGCAGAAGATGAACCAGCGGCCATGGCCCCTGCACCCCCTGCGACTGCGACTGCACCTACCACCGGTGAACGCGTCACCATGCCCGCCAAGCGCGGCATGGTGCACGCGCAACTCGGGATCAACCTGTCGACCGATCTCGTCGGCGAGCCGATCTCGCTGTCGCCCGACATCTGGTACGGCGTCAACGAGAAGCTGACCGTCGGCCTGATCCATTCGGCGGTGGGCGCGACGGGGATCCAGGGCCTCCCTGGCACCAGCTTGTGCCTCACGGGTGAGGACAACGGCTGCGGCAAGTTCTACGACAACGTCGGGATCGACGTTCGATACACGGTGAAATCCAACGCGAAGCTGCAGCTCGCGCTGGACGGCGGTCTGTTCGTCAACAGCTTGGACCCGTTCGCGCTCTCGTTGAAGGTCGGGGTCACCGGCCGCTATCGCCTCGCGAAGCAGGTCGCGCTCGAGTTCTCGCCGAATCTCTTCTTCGGCATCACCGGGCGTGACAGCAGCACGAACGGCATGGTCGTCGTCGCCGGCAACAAGGAAGTGCTCGCACTGCCCGTCAACGTGGTCTACGGGCTCAACGAGAAGGTCGGCCTGATGTCGCAGCTCGCGCTGCTCATGCCGTTCGAGGACGCTGGCGATCTCTACACACTCGGCTTCGCGGTCGGCGGGAGCTACGCCGTCAACAAGCAGCTCTCGCTCGAGCTGATCTTCGCGTTGCCGGTGCTCGTGACCGGTCTCAAGGATGTGATGGGCGACAGCCTCGGTGGAGTTGATGCTCGCACGCTGACGCTGGGAGGTTCCTATGCGTTCTAGTCTGTTCCTCCTCCTGGTGATCGGCTGCGCCAAGCCCGATCAGCTCAAGCAGTGCTACCCGATCGCGTCGTTTCAGACGCCTTCCTTCAACTGTGAGGGTGGTGCACCGCCGCCCCCGCCGAAGGTCGAGGAGCCACCGAAGGTCGAGGAGCCGCCGCCCCCGCCGCCGGTCGCCGAGATCAAGGACGAGAAGATCGAGCTCAACGAGAAGGTGCAGTTCGAGCTCGCCAAGGCCGAGCTGCTGCCGCAGAGCAAGAAGCTCCTCGATCAGGTCGTCACGATCATGAAGGAGCACCCGGAGATCGAGAAGATCCGGATCGAGGGTCACACCGACAACGACGCCAGCGACGCGTACAACCTCAAGTTGTCGAACGATCGCGCGGCGTCGGTGAGGGCCTATCTGGCGAGCCAGGGCGTCGACGGCAAGCGGATGGAGAGCAAGGGCTTCGGCGAGAGCAAGCCGATCACCGACAACGGGACGGATGCCGGCAAGGAACAGAACCGGCGCGTCGAGATCCGCATCGTCAAGAAGAAGAAGTAGTCGTCCGACTGACGACTCGGCGAGGCTGATCGAGGCCGAGATCGTCGCTTGGGAGATCGGCGCCGCGGGTGCGGACTGAACCCGATGGCCGCCGGCATCGGGATGCTGGTGCGGCACGCCATGTCGCGCGTGCTCCGTTGAGCTCGGCGCTCGTCGGGGCCGGTCAGTCGGTTACGCGCGCGACTTTCGCTCAGCTGTTGACTTGACGTCAGTGCAAACGCGAGGTGTCAGAATCGACGTGACGCTGCTTCGTCGTGATTGACAACCACACGCAACCACATTAGGTTCCGCGGCCTTCGTCGGTCAAATGACCCTGGGGACGTGTGGAATTCTCATGGAAACATCGAAGTTTAGAGGCGCGCGGGATGCGTCGGTGGGAGCGTTCGTGTTCGGGGAGGTCGACATGCCAGTGAAGTGGGATCAGACACCGCCGCCTCAGCGTATGGAGGTCCCGCTCGAAGGGACGGAGCGCACGCCGACCTTCGAGCCAGCGGATTTCGGCGAGGGCGAAGGCGAGCGAACGGTCGTCACCAGCACCGGATTTGACGTCAAGGCACGCTACACGGGTCGCGCAGGCGCGATCACCCGGCTCCAGGAGCTGGCGGACAAGGCGTTCGCGCGGCGCGAGCTCGCGTTCGTGTTGATCGCCGCCGAGCCCGGCCTCGGCAAGAGCCGGATCATCAGCGAGCTGGCGGCGCGGATCCGCACCAACTATCCGGCCGCGATGGTGATGACCGGCATCGCCGACGAGAACGCACCAGCGTATGGCCCGGTCGCGCGCGCCCTGACCACGCGATTCGGGCTCGTGCCCGGCGAGGATCCGGAGGAGAGCCGGGACAAGGTGCAGGCCGGCGTCGCCGAGGTGATGCCCGCCTCGCGCGTCACCGAGACCGCACATTTGATCGCACATCTCCTCCGCTGCCCGTTTGACGACAGCCCGGTGGTGACGCCGCTGCTCGAGTCGCCGCAGCGTCTCGAGGCGCGGCTGTTCATGGCGCTCAAGCGCCTGCTCGCGGCCGAGGCCGAGCGGCACCCGGTGCTGTTCGTTGTCGAGAACCTCGAGCTGTGTGGCAGCGATACGATCAACTTCCTGCAGTACCTCGCGGCGGGTCTGCGCGATCAACGCGTCGCGATCATCGGCACGGCCACGTCGCAGCTCGCGGAGCGTCATCCGTCGTTCGGGGATGGCGAGGTCGCGCCGATCAAGATCGAGCTGTCGCCGCTGACGGCCGACGAATCGGAAGAGCTGCTCCGCCTGCTGTGCAAGCCGCTCGACGACGGCAAGGCCGTACCCGCACAGATCGTCGCGCACGTGCGCAGCCTCGGCGGTTCGCCGCGCGCGATCCACGAGCTCGTGCGCTTGCTGCTCGAGAGCGATGTCGTCGTCCGCGAGGGCCTGATGTGGCGCATCGACGTCCCGAAGCTCGCGGCCACCAAGCTGCCGCGCAACTACGACGACATCGTGTCCGCGCGCCTGCGTGTGATGGACGCCTCCGAGCGCCGCGTCGTCGAGATGGCGGCGGTGGTCGGCGAGACCTCGTGGCTCGACGCGATCCTGTCGCTCGAGCGCGCGCTGTCGACGCGCAACAGCGGCCCACTGGCACCGGATCCCGATGGCCCGACGCTCGCGCAGATCGCGGCGAGCGGCGACCACTCGCGGCTGTCCGTGGTCGCCGCGCTCGGCAAGCTCGTCGAGCGCGAGTGGCTCACCGAGGTGACGCTGTCGTCGATCGCGGGCGAGCGCGAGCTGCGGTTCGCGTCGCCGAATCTGTGGTCGGTCGTCTACAAGAACATCGAGGAGCCGCGGAAGCGCGCGCTCCATCAGGCGGTCGCGCGCTGGCTCGAGCTGCACCCCGAGGGACGTGGTCCGGCGGCGCAGGAAGAGGTCGCGCGTCACCTCGCACTCGCCGGAGAAGCCCGCGAGGCCGCGAGCCGGTATCGCCGCGCGGCCGAGGCGGCGCGTGCACAGTTCGCGAACGAGCGCGCGATCCGGTTGTTCGATCGCGCCCTCGCCTGCATCGGCGACACCGATCTCGCCGCGCGCATCCACCTCTGGCACGACCTCGGCTCGGTCTACGAGCTGATCGGTGACTTCGAGGCAGCGCTCGGTGCGTTCGAGCGCATGTTGCGGCTGTCGTGGGTGGCCGCGAGCAAGACCAAGGCGGCCGTCGCATTCAACAAGATGGGCCGCGTGTGGCGCCGCAAGGGCGATCTCAAGCTCGCCCTCGAGTACCTCAACCGCGGCCTCGAGCTGTTTCGTGCCGCCGCGGATCAGCGTGGCATCGCCGGCTCGCTCGACGATATCGGCAAGAGCTTGTTGATGCTCGGCAGGTACGACGAGGCGCACGCCAAGATCGTCGAGGCACTCGCGCGTCGCGGCAAGCATGGCGACAAGCGCGCGATCGCGACCTCACTGTCGCGGCTCGGCGACGTCCAGCAGGAGCGTGGTCAGTACGAGGCCGCGCAGCACTGCCACGAGGAAGCGCTCGAGCTGCGCCGCGGTGCGGGCGATCGCTGGGGCGTGATCGTCTCGCAGAACCATCTCGCGGCGCTGTCGTTCGAGCTCGGTGACTACACCGCGGCTCGCACCGGCTGGCTCGCGGCGCTGCCCGAGGCCGAGGCGATCGGTGCGCTGCCGCTGTGTGCGCTGATCCTCACCAACCTCGGCGAGCAGGCGCTCGTCGACGTCAAGCTCGAGGAGGCTCGCAGCCGGCTCGAGAACGCACTCGAGATCATCGAGGACATCGAGGATCGGGGGCTCGAGGCCGATTGCTGCCGCCACCTCGCGCTGCTCGAGAAGCTCCAGGGCCACACCGGCGCCGGAAAAGATCTAGCCGAGCGTGCGCTCGGCGTCGCGAAGAAGGCCGGGCTGCGCGAGAAAGAGGCGCAGGCCTACCTCACCCTCGGCGACGTGCTCGCGACCAGCCTGGTCTCGTTCGGTGGTGACGACGAGTCCCCGCCGATCGCGCCCGCCGAGATCGCGTTCGGCAAGGCGATCGAAGTCCTGCGCAGCATCAACAACGAGGCCGCGCTCGGCAAGGCGCTGTTCCAGTTCGGCCGCTACAAGGCCGAGATGGGCGAGGTCGCCGACGGCAAGGACATGCTGCGCGATGCGCTGATGTGCTTCTCGAAGCTCGGGTTGGCTCGTCCCGCCGGCGAAGTCGAGAAGCTGCTCGCCACGCTGATCTGAGAGAATTTTTCTATTGCTTGGCGGCGAGTTGACCTTGCCTCCACCGGCTCGGAACGGCATGGTCCCCGTCCCGCGCGATGATTTGGTTCTGGATCGGCTTCTTCGCGTTCGTCGCAGTGCTTCTCGCACTCGACCTCGGCGTGCTGCATCGCAAGAACGAGACGCCGACGATCAAGAACGCGGCGTACTGGACCGTGGCGTGGATGTCACTCGGTCTCGCGTTCACCGGTTTTGTCTACTTGATGTACGACAACGCCTGGCTCGGCGCGACGCTGATGGAGCGCCACGAGGTCACCAACGTCCTCGAGGTCTCGAAGAATCCGGGACCGAACGCGTCGGTGATGTACGTCTCCGCGTATCTCCTCGAGTACGCGCTCTCCGTCGACAACATCTTCGTCATCTCGCTGCTGTTCACCCAGTTCAAGATCCCGGGCAAGTATCAGCATCGGATCCTGTTCTGGGGAATCATGGGCGCGATCGTGTTCCGGCTGTCGATGCTGTCAGGCGGCGCGTTCCTCGCGCAGAAGTTCGACTTCATCTTCTATCTGTTCGGTGCGTACCTCGCGTACCAGGGCTTCGGGTTGCTGCGTGGCGAGCACGGCGGCGACGAGGAATCGCCCAAGCAGAGCCGGCTGGTCCGGATCCTGCGGCGCTGGGTGCGCATCTCCGACCGTGATCACGGCGGCAAGTTCACCGTCCTGATCGACGGCAAGAAGACGTGGACGACCTCGTTGATCTGCTTGATCTCGATCGAGCTCACCGACGTCGTGTTCGCGCTCGACTCGATCCCTGCGGTGCTCTCGGTCAGCGAAGACGTCTTCATCATGGTGACGTCGAACATCT
>Ga0105049_10011072_pt1 | contig 10340 bp, 9 predicted proteins | sample MAT06_FD_78087 | JGI IMG/M metagenome (GOLD analysis project Ga0105049, IMG submission 78087) | Freshwater microbial communities from Lake Fryxell liftoff mats and glacier meltwater in Antarctica - MAT-06 | ecosystem: Environmental > Aquatic > Freshwater > Ice > Liftoff microbial mat | place... | reverse complement strand
TCCTCACGGGTTTTCACCATGTTCACACGACTCGCACGCACGGCGATGTTCTCGCTTTTCGCCACACTCGCTACATGTGCTTCATTCGCCACCGCGGCGGATAGCGACCGGCAATTAAAGGTGATTCCGGCGAAGGGTTTGGGTGCCGTGCAATCCGTGAATGTCTATCACACGAAGGATGGCAAACGAGTGTCGGTCGCGGAGTTTACGAAGTTCGACAAGCCGCTGACGCTGCAGGGCGAGGGGCCGTTCGAGGTGTTCGTGAAGCCCAAACTTGGCATTCCCGTCCGCGTTCTGGAGAAGCTCACGGTCAAAGCCGGCGACACGCACGAGTTGAAGATCGGCGATGTTCTCGGCGCGGTCGAGGTGTTCGGCGACAACTTCCCGCGTGCCGACAAGATCGTTCTCACCGAACTCAAGGACGATGGCCCCGGCGAGAAGGGCCACGTCGCGCTTCAAACCGCCACCGATTACCGCGTGGATATGCTGGTGCCGCCGGGGATGTACGCCGTGTGGGTTGTCCCCGCGAACGGCGCGAAGGCGCAGCGAGTGGCCGAGAACGTCCGCGTGCAAGCCGGCCGCTCGGTCCGTGTTGGGGACTAGCCGCTTGCGGCTTCGCAACAACCCCGCCAGCTTTACCGCGAAGTCGCAAGCGGCTGGCTCAAATCGGCGGCGTGTGTTCCCGCGCCAGGCGGCGCAGTCGCACGCCGATCAGGATGAGTACGGTCGCCCACGCTGCGCCGAACTCCAGCGGTGCCCACTGCAGATCAATCGCCATCACAAGCGATAGCGCCAAGAAACCGAAGCCAGCCGCGGCGCAGTAGCCCCACACGGTTGAAGCGAGGGCGAAGAACGCCAGCGCCGTCAGGCACGCCAAACTTTGGTAGAGTTGGGGGGCAACGGAGACGTACCACAAACCGAGCGCGAGGTGTTGGCTGATGCCGATCCCGAAGCACGTCAATAAATATCCGCCCCACACCGTCCACAGATGCCGTTCGAGCGGCCCTTGGGGTGAAAACCGCCACCCGCGGAAGTAGCCCACCAGCGTGAGGAATGCCACGACCCGTGAACAGTTCCCCGCCGTCAGCAGGTGAACGGACCAGCCGTTCCGGATCACCACCGTGTTCCAAATCTCGGGCAGGAACATCACCGGTGCGAGGGCGAGCAAGAGCGTTCCATACGCCGCGAACCGCTCGTGCAACTGCACCCGTTCCATCGAGTGCGTGAGCCGGCCCACGAAGCCCGAACGAACACTCGACACAGGCTCGCCGGCGAGGAACTTCACCAGGTCTTCGGCCAGTTCCGTCGCCGTGGGATAGCGCTGCGTCGGGTCGCGCTCCAGGCATCGCAGGCAGACGGCTTCCAGGTCGCGCGGCACGGACGGACAGAGTTCGCGTGGCGGCCGGACGTCCTCGGTGAGCAGGAGAAGCAGCGTGTCCGTCGCTGTTGGGCCGCGGAACGGCGGCCGGCCGGTGAGGAGTTCGTAGAGCATCGCCCCGAGCGCATACACGTCGGCCGCTGGGCCAACCCGTTTCGCGCTGCCGGCTTGTTCGGGGGCCATGTAACTGGGAGTGCCCATCACGGCCCCGGTGCCGGTCAGTTCACCCGCATCACCTGAACCAATCCGGTCCATTCGCTTCGCCAACCCGAAGTCCGACACCTTGGGTGTCCCGTCGGCCGCGAGCAGCACGTTACCAGGTTTGATGTCGCGGTGAACAATCCCGGCTGCGTGGGCAGCGGCGATCCCCTGGCAGATGCCCAGCAGCAGTTCGGCAGCGGCTTTTGCCGTTAGGCTGCCTCGACCGGCCGAGGCGAGCGACCCGCCGGGGCAATACTCCATCGTGAAGAAGGGCAGTCCGCCGCATTCGCCGATCTCGAAGACGGTCACGATGTGCGGGTTGTGAAGGCGGGCCAGCGCCTCGGCTTCAATGCGGAAGCGGGCGACATCGGCACCCCCGGCGTGGTCGCCACTGAGGATCATCTTGATGGCGACTTCGCGGTTCAGTGCGAGTTGCCTTGCCCGGTAAACGACACCCATTCCGCCACGACCGAGTTCGCCGAGGATTTCGTAGCCCGGAATCTCGGCGAAACACGAGCGTGGCGGCCCGGCAGGCGCGGCGATGGTGCTGTTCGCGTCGGGGTCGGTCTCGGATGGCGTGGTGAACGAGCGTGTTCCATCGGCACCGGTGGCGGGGTCACTCATCACAAGGTGACCTCAAGGAATAGTAGTGATTGTCTCGGCCGGCGCTGTCGGTGCGGGTGGCGTTGTCGGCTCGAGCTTCACGAGGAAGAGCAGCATGTTGCGGCCGTAGCGACGAACGTCCCACGCATCGGGTGTCGGAAGCTTATCGAGGGGGAAGCCGTCTTCAGCTTGAATCGTCAGCACTGATTCGTTCGGCGCTTTCTCGATCAACGTGTTCACGAGCGTGAGGAACTCCTCCGCTTTCTCGCTAAGATCGGGGAACGGCGGACTGAGGAAGAGGTTGACGGGGTCGCGGCCTACGGGAATCCAACGTTCACCCCAGCGGTAGACGTCAGCCTTCAGGACTTGCACCTTGGACGCGACGCCGAACTGATAGGCGTACTTCTGAATGTCGAGAACCTGTCGCGCGTCCTTCTCGATGAGCCGGGCGGAACTGGCCCCCCGGCTGATCGCTTCCAGGCCGACAATTCCGGTGCCGGCGAACACATCGTAGAAGATGCGGTCGGGCACCGCGTTCCCCAAAATGCTGAAGAGCGCTTCGCGCACCATCTGCGGCGTCGGGCGCATGCCCTCGTGGACGATGGCCGTGATTCTGCGGCCACGCAAGTTGCCGGCCACGATTCGTATCTGGATTTTTTCGAGCATGGGGAACCGACACACCTCCGGGCGAATACGTTCACACCAATTCACTATACCGGCCCACGCCGCTTTCGGGCGGCAATCTTCCGCTTTTCCCACTTCACCCTTCAAGTCTCACACTCCCGCACCCGCCCACTCTGCCTTCCGAGCGATCCGGGCTTTTCCGTTCCGGGCACCGGGGCTATAAGGGCGCAACCGCGGAGGGCTTGGCCTTTCACGAATGGCCCCACTCCGCCCCGGTTTCAGGAGAGAACGCATGCGACCCGCTGGCTTCACCCTCGCCGCTGTGCTCATCGGCGTCACGACGGTGGCGTCCGGGCAACCGCCCGCCGTCCCCGGCACGCCTGTTGCGCCAAAGGCACCACCGGCGCTCCCGGTTGCCGACCCGAAACTCGACGCCCACCTTACCGCGTGGGAAAAGACCATGACCGCCCTCACGAGTTTCCACTTTGAACTCAGCCTGAAGCGAACAGAAGTTACTTATAAAAGCGAGCGCTCCTATTCCGGCGTCGTGCTGTGCATGAAGCCAAACTACGCCGTGCTGCGGCTCAATTACGCTGGCGACAAAGACAAGAAAGAGCAGGATCGGAAGGAGAAGGATCGCCAGGATTACGAAGCGTACATCTGTAACGGGAAGGCCGTCTTCGCGTACAACGGCCTCGAAAGGTCCATCACTGAATTTCCGATCCCCGACCCGGCAACCAACGCGGGCGGCGTCACCGATAACCTGATGATCGACTTCCTTTCGGGCATGAAGTCCAAGGATGCCAAGGCCCGATTCGATATCAGCCTGTTCCAGGAAGACCCGAAAAACTTCTACATCTACCTCGATGTGAAGCCGGTTTTGGCGAAGGATAAGGCCGAGTTCCAACAGATGCGAATGGCGCTCTACGGGTCGGCCACGCAATGGCCCTACCTGCCTGCTCAGGTGTACCTCGTGAAGCCCAACGGCGATACGGAACAGTGGTCGTTCAAGGAACCCAAAACAAACATCCCAGGTTTGACCGCCAAAGATTTCTCATTCCAGAAAGTGGAGGGCTTCACGCTCCAGAAAGCCCCGCCGGCCCGCCCAGCCCCGCCAGCCGTGCGACCCGGAATGCCCATGCTCCCTGGTGGAACGAACTTACCACCCGGCCCCGGCAATGTCCGCCCGTAGGAATGGGCCATTTCCCGCGACTATTTCCCGCGATGCCGCAAGCGGCAAAATGCCCGCCGCTTGCAGCTTCGCGCGAACTCGCCCCGCTGCTCGAAAGTTCCCCCGTCAGTCTCGCCATTCTGGACTTTCTCATTCCCTTTTCATGCGTGCTGCGTAACGATGTGGGAAGACGGTGGCCCGTGGGGTTGCCGGTGTTCTTGCTCTCGCCAGAGGTATTCCCATGCGCGGTATGCGGTTCGCGGTGGCCGGTCTGTTGGCCATCGGTATGGTTTCGCTCGTCCAAGCCCAACCCGGCGGTTTCGGTCGCGGTCAACAAACAAGCGTCACCTTCCTGATCACGGTCAAGGCCGTGCAGGAAGACCTGAAGATCACCGAGGAGCAGACGACCAAGCTCAAGGACTGGTCGAAGGAGTTCGCGAAGAAGGCCGGCGAAATCCTCAAGGACAAGGGCGTCGAATTCACCAAGGGCACGAAGATCGATGAAGAAATGCTCGCGAAGATGGCGAGCGCGAGCACCGCAATCAACGCGGAAGCCTACAAGCAACTCGGCGACGTCCTCAAGAAGGAGCAAGTGACCCGCCTGAAGGAGATTCAACGTCAGGCGATGAGTTTGGCTGCCTTCGCCGACGCCGAAACCGTCGCGGCCCTCAAACTGACCGACACCCAGAAGACCTCCGTCAAGGGCATCACCGCCGACCTCGCCAAGGACTCCAAAGAGATCCGCGACGAAGCCGGCAAGGGTAAGGGCTTTGATCCCGAAACGATGAAGAAAATTGCCAAGGTCCAGAAAGAAGCCTTTGGAAAGACCACGGACCTGCTCGATGATGCCCAGAAGAAGACCTGGAAGGAACTGACCGGCGAGACGTTCGACGTCACCAAACTCCAGTTCCAGTTCCCCAAGAAGAAGGACTGATCGTGGGACTCGTCCCCCGCAAGCCGGGGGAGGTAAATGGGTTCGTTCTTCAAATCGCCCCCGGCTTGCCGGGGGTCTTTGTGTTGTTCAACGGGTTCCCACTGGTTCAATATCCTGCAACGTGCAACAGATGCGCTTCCCGATCGCACCGCAGATGCGGGAGAGCGTGCTAACGGTCGGATTGCCGTGTTTGCCGGACTCCAGTTTGGACAGCGTCGCTTGGTCGATCTCGGTCGCAGCCTCGACCTGCGCGAGAGTCATGCCGATGCGTTCCCGCTCTCGCTTGATTGCCGTCATGATCGCATGAATTAGAATCACATCACCAAGGGGCAAAGCGGCGGCGTCGCCACTCTCGGCGAGAGCCTGTTCCAGTGACGGTTTCTCGCTTTCGTACTTTTCACGGATCGCCTGCAATTCCCCTTGTTGCTCAGGGGTTCGGCTCGTCTTCTGATAAACGCGACGGACACTCATTGTTAGTTTCCCCCAGGTGGCTGGGCGTCAAAGGCTGTGACTGGCTTGACCATGCGGGGGTCATCCCAGACGTGTTCCCACACGACACCGAGGTAGCGACCGGAATTCGTCCAACCGAACGTCAGAGGACGTCCCGTCGAGCGGCTTCGTACCGTCGGATTCGACGGGTCTCCGAGAATTTCCTCGACCTCGTCCTGTGTGATCCCGTGTTCGGCAATGTGGGCAACGTTGCCGTCAGGGTCATCGGGCATGTCCCAAACAACGATGGGTTCCATGTATACCGCCGTTAGGATCGACACCGGCAACCACGCTGCTTGAAATATATCTCAAGGTACACGGTAAGTCAACAGTTGGGATTTACATAGCCCCCGGCTTGCCTGTCTTTTTACGTTGGCATTTGTACAGATAGCCGCCTCAAGGAATGCATGAAATCTAAGGGGATATTGAACGGGATTTGTCAATTCTACGAATATTAGAGAGTGAAAAAGGCTCTCTTTCGTCTAATGTGAAGCCCGCAGAGCGTCAAATTTCCCTGGAAATCGGCCTCTACCTGTACATCTGCCAACGTAAAAAGACAGGGCTTGCCGGGGGTCTTTGTGTTTGAGTTTGGCTTGCCGGGGCTCAATTATGATGAGGCCGGGTCAATCCTTCTTCACGGTCTTCGGCGGAACGCGGAGCGACTCCAGGATCGGGTCGAGTTTCGCCTTACCCAGCGCGGCGACATTGCGGTTCAGGGCTTCGCCGAGCGTCTGGGCGAGGTTCGGGTAGCGGAGCAGCAAGCTAACTGCCTCACGCGGAACCCGGTCGATCTTGTCGAACTTCGGCCCTTTCACCGGTTCCACCACGGCTTTCAAGATGGCCTCGTTCGACTGTGCGGCACTTCCTTGCGAGGCACTGTTTTGAGCGGCGAGATCCCAGTAAGCGAGGACCACGGCTTGACCGAGGCGGCCGACGAGGCTGGGTTGCCGGGCGATCAGCGGGGCGGTGCGGGAGAAGTCTTCCTTTTCGAGCCTCTTGAAGCGTTCGTTGGCTTCCGCCCATCGGTGTTCGTTCATGTAGAGCAAGCCAAGTTCGACGGATGCCTTCACAACCTCGTCGGGCTTGGTTTCGCGGTTCGTCAGGAACGAGAGCAGTTCGCGTTCCCGCGTCGTGACGATTTTCGCTTCCTTCGGAATGCGAACCTCAAGCAACCCGGTGGCCGGCGCGGCTGCTGTGGCTTCGGTCGCGTGGTGGAGTTTCAAGTACGCGAACGCGCCGCCGGTCGCGGCCGCGGCGCACGCCAATAGCGAGAACACCCACCGACCCCAGCGCAGGGGTTGGGCGACAACCGGCAAGGCTCCGGACGCACCTTGCGGCGCGGCCTCGGTGGCCATCGGCAGACCGTTCATCCCGTTGGGGACCGACGCCGAGAGTGATAAGTGCGCCACGGCCTGCGATGCAGTCGGTCCCTGTCCATTCGCGGTGTTCGTGGGCACGGAGATGCCGTCGCGCACCTTCACCAGATCGCGGATGATTTCCCGTGCTGTTTGGTAGCGATCATTGGGGTTCTTCGCCATCATCTTGTGAACCATACCGCACAGATCGGCGGGCAGGTCCGGCCGCAATTCCGCCAGTGGCTTCGGCTGCTCTTGCACATGCTTGAGGGCTACGTCGAAGGCGGTCGCGCCCCGGAACGGGGGTTCGCCGGCGAGCAGGTGGTAGCAGGTGACGCCCAGCGAGTAGATGTCCGTTCGGTGGTCGATGGTGTGTCCTTGAACCTGTTCCGGGGACATATAGAGCGGCGTGCCGAGCGTGACGCCGCTTTGCGTGAGGTTCGTGGCTGGCCCTTCGCTGGCGAAGAACCGCGACAGGCCGAAGTCGGTGACCTTCACCTCAACCCGCCGCGTGACCAGGATGTTCTCAGGCTTGATGTCCCGGTGGATGATGCCTTCTTCGTGGGCTGTCTGAAGGCCAAGAACCACCTGCCGGACGATGCTCAGTGTGACGGCCAGGTCGGGCGGCCCCTTGCGCAGCAGGTAATCGCGGAGGTTGCGGCCTTCGACGAATTCCAGGACCATATAGCGCAAGCCGTCGTGTTCCCCGATTTGATGAATGTGAACGATGTTCGGGTGGTTCAGCCGGGCGACGGCCTCGGCTTCGGCCTGGAATCGCTTGAGTGCCGTGGGGTTGTTGGCCAGTTCGTTCCGGAGCAACTTGATGGCGACATCGCGCTTTAACGAGAGTTGCCGGGCGAGGTACACTTGCCCCATGCCGCCGACCCCGAGGCGGCGCAGCAGTTGGTAATCGCCGAGCAAGCGATTCGTGAGGTCCGGCAAATCCTGGCCTGGCGGGGCATCAACTGTGGGTGGGAGTTCTCGGGCGTCCGGCATGTCGTTAGCTCCGGGTAATCCTTACCAGAACAACCCCGGAACGGGGCGGATGTTTCAGGCGGGCACGGCGGGTTCATGTATGTTACCGCACCGCGAGCTAAAAGGACAATTCGGAATGCCGGTTGCCCCGGAACCCACTGGATTCTTTGGGAATGGTCAGCGCTTCAGGGCGACCGATGTGGCATATTGGGCGATTGCCCGCTGAATTGCCGCGTACCGTTTCCCTCCCCAATTCCACTCAGAGTTTCAACTTGGAAGAGTTCTAACCACAGAGAGGGTTCCCGTGAGCGGGAGGAGAGGCACGGACGAAGGCAGAGAACAGAAGACCGAGAACAAGTGAAATATGGAAGGTGTGCCGTGTTCTGTGATCGTGTAGAATCGATGTCAGACGGACGCGACCTGCGATTGCTCTGAAATGGGACGCACGCAATGGTTAACCAGTTACCACCGATTGCCGAAGAAGCCATCGTGGCTCACGTCAAGATCATCGAACATCTTGCATATCTGAAGCAGATGGCAGACGATGGGGTTGTGTCGCCCGGACTCGCCCAAAAGGCTAAACTCGTTTGGCACGCTGCCTGGAATTCGGTTGAAGATCGCCTTCCGGTTCCGGCCGGAGCAGCCTTTCCGAACGGACCGATTGAATTCCATTGGGCGATTGGGCCGCATCAACTGTCGGCCGAGATTTCCGCTGACGGGCCGTGCCATTGGACCTACCGGAACAAAATCACCACTGAGCTTTGGGGTGAGGAAACTGCGGTCGATGACGGCCTACCGTCGCGGTTGGTCGAATACCTCACCCGAATTGCAGCGAGCAACCGCTTTCAATCCAGCTTCTGACCCATCCCGCCCAAACTATCCCGCCTCCCGTTCGTAAGTTCTGAATCAATCCCGCCATCCCTCCACACCCCTGAGGGCCACACTGTGAATGCTCCGAGTTGTCCGGGTCCGCGTATCTCGCGCCGACGCATGATCCAGGCCGGTGCCGCGTCGTATCTGGGCTTGAACCTACCCACGCTGCTTCGCGCCAACGAAACGCGGAAGACCAACGCGACCGCCGACGCCTGCATCGTCATCTTCCTCGACGGCGGGCCGTCGCACCTCGATATGTGGGACCCCAAACCGGATGCGCCGCCCGAGATTCGCGGCGAGTTCAAGCCCATAGCGACCTCCGTGCCCGGCGTGTTCTTCGGCGAACACTTGCCGAAGTTCGCACGCCAGATGAACCGCTGCACGGTGATTCGCTCGGCGCACCACAGCGTGAACAACGCCCACGCGGCCGCCGTGTACTGCGCCCTCACGGGCCATGATCGTGGCGAAATCGGTGGCGGCGCACGGCCCGACGACTACCCCTGCATCGGCTCCGTCGTGGGTATGGAGCGACCGCCACTGGGTGCCGTGGTGCCGCACGTTCTGTTGCCTTACATCACCAAGGAAGGGGCCGGCGGGCCGCCGCAGCCGGGCTTCTTCGCGGGCTGGCTCGGCAAACCGCGCGACCCGCTCATTATTCTGCGCGACCCGAACGCCGCTGACTTCGCGTTACCCGAACTCACCCTCGGGCCGGACATCGACCCCACCCGCTTCGACGCCCGCAAGCAACTCGTGGGCAGTCTGTCGGGTTCACGCGGCCTGTCCGAACTCGACAGCATCCAGGCGAAAGCGTTCGACTTGCTCACGTCGAAGGCAATGCGAGAAGCCGTGCGAATCGACCGCGAACCGGCCAAGGTGCGCGACACTTACGGCCGGAACATCTACGGGCAAAGCGTGCTGCTGTCGCGCCGCCTGATCGAGGCCGGAACCCGGGTCGCCTGCGTGTCGTGGGCACCCGACGCGAACGCCACCTGGGACACGCACGGCAACAACTTCAAGAAGCTCAAGGGCGAACTCCTGCCGCAACTCGACGCCGCGTATTCCGCCCTGCTCGACGACCTTTCCGCTCGCGGGATGCTCGAAAGAACGCTGGTAGTCGTGGTTGGGGACTTCGGCCGCACTCCCAAGATCAACGCTCAGGGAGCAGGCCGCGATCACTGGAACTTCTGCTACTCGCTCGTGCTGGCGGGTGGCGGCATCAAAGCGGGTTACGTCCACGGCGCATCGGACAAGATCGGCGCGAAGCCCAGCCGCAACCCCGTCACCCCCGCCGACATCATCGCCACGATCTACGAGTGCCTCGGCATCCCGCACGACCTCGAACTCCGCGACCGCCTGCAACGGCCGTTCACCCTTTGTCCGTGGGGAAGCCCCATCCGCGAGGTCATCGCGTGAGCAAGGAAAAGACCCCGACGCTGGGTGATGTTCTGGCTAACCCAGTCCATCCGGGCCGAGATGTTCGTCTCTTTTTGCCAGCAACGGAGGTCTGGTCACTGTCGGTTCCGGCCCTCGTTGTCTGTTTCGATGATATCGACGAGGATGCGGAAGATGTTGAGCGTCGAACCGGCTTCCAATACGCACTGCTCCTGTCTACTGTGCAGGATAATATACGGAACGCAACACAACAATTGCGGTCGCCAACACGCGAAGAATTGCTGCGTGCATTCCTGTTCTACCACGACCGAGACGCATTTATCGACTTCAACAATTCGCCGGAAT
>Ga0105049_10011069_pt1 | contig 10341 bp, 8 predicted proteins | sample MAT06_FD_78087 | JGI IMG/M metagenome (GOLD analysis project Ga0105049, IMG submission 78087) | Freshwater microbial communities from Lake Fryxell liftoff mats and glacier meltwater in Antarctica - MAT-06 | ecosystem: Environmental > Aquatic > Freshwater > Ice > Liftoff microbial mat | place... | reverse complement strand
GACCAGCGTGCCATCCGGCGACAGCCGCTGGATCAGGTTGGGGTTGTAGTGGCTGATGTAAAGGTTGCCCGCTTCGTCCAGGGCCACCCCGTCCGGCACGGTGCGGGGCAGCGCCACCAGCACTTCGCGCTGACCCGCCGATCCGTCGGCATTGATCGCCACGCGCGTGATGCAGGGGGGCGCGCTTTCCGCAACGATCAGCCAGCGCCCGTCGGCCGACAGACACATGCCATTGGTGAACCCGTTGGCGCTGCGGTCCCAGATCGTGGCCCGACCATCCGGCCCGATCCGCCAGATCCAGCCGTCCTGCGCGCCAAAGCCCCCCGAATCCGAGACATAGAGGTTTCCGGCATCGTCAAAGACCGGATAATTCGGCACCCGCATTGGTTGATCCGGCAGGCCGGCGGAATACCGGTTAATCTCGCCCGCCGGCGAAATCCGGTGAACGCAGGCCAGCCGTTCGTCGCAGGCATAGGTATTTCCCGCGCCGTCATGGGCCATGCCCAACAGGAACCCGCCCGGAACCTGCGCCACCAGTGTGCAGGGCCCGCCTGACAGGTCGAACCGGTACAACTGCCCCGCCTCGCCCCCGGCATGGACCAGGCCGTCAGGCCCGACGGCCACCGCTTCGGGGTGATCAAAGGCATGGCCGACATTGGCCAGCGTCATCGACGGCGGATCGTCGGGCATCCGGATTCTCCCTGGCGGCTTGCCCAATTGCTATGTTGACTTGCCAGCAGAATCAAACCTAAATTTCCGGAAATCCGGTGTCCTGTCCGGGATGGCGGAAATGGCAGGGGGCTGGTCCCGACCTTGATCTTCGCACCCCGCATGGACCTGACGGTGGCAGGCGACTGGCCAAAGATGGATGGGACCGATGGCATTGCTGGCCGACCTTGTCTGTGTGATCACTGGCGGCGGGCAGGGCCTTGGCGCGGCGATCGGGCGTGAAATGGCGGCTGAAGGCGCTTATGTCGTGCTGTTGGACATCAGGGCCGAGGGGCTGGCGGAAACGGCGACGGGCATCCGGGCCGCTGGCGGGCGGGTGAACACGCATACCCTCGATCTGACCGACGACGCGCGCTATGCGCAGGTGGTGGCGGCGATCATCGCGGAACATGGCCGGATCGACGTGCTGGTGAACAACGCGGCGATCAACCCGCCCACCTGGACCATCCTTGAAGATACCGCCGAAAACTGGCGCAAGACCATCGCGATCAATCTGGATGCGGTTTATGTCGGCTCGATGCTGGTGGCCCCCCACATGGTTGCGGCAGGGTCGGGCAGGATCATCCATATCGCCTCGGTGCAGGGCTATGTTTCCAGTGGCAAATGCGGATCGTACAATGCGGCCAAAGGCGGCATTCTGGCACTGACCAAATCCATGGCGGTGGAACTTGGCCCCCACAACATCCTTGTCAACGCGGTCTCTCCGGGGTTCATGATCACGCCGATGACCATCGTGAACGGCGTGGATGAAACCGACACCCCCGAATTCCGCGACTGGTATGTGGCGCGCGGGCGCATCCCGCTGCGCCGCGCCGCACAGCCCGAGGAAGTGGCCGGAACGGTGGTGTTTCTGGCGTCCGGCCTGTGCCGCTACATGACCGGGCAGATGCTGGTCGTGGATGGCGGCCTGACCAGCACCTTTTGACAGCGGCATCGCAACACCAATGGAGGATGGCAAAAGATGACACGAAACCTGATCACAGCACCCGGGTTCGGGCGGCGCAGATTTCTGCAAGGCTCGGCGGCGACGCTGGGTGGGGCAACCATGGGCAGCCTGCTTGGCCCGTTGCGCGCCAATGCCCAGACCCCTGAGCTGACCATGTGGTGGTGGGGCGAGCAGGAGCTTCCCGGTCTGCAGGCCTATGTCGATGAAAGCATCGCCGCCTATACCGACGCCACGGTCACGTCGATGCTGCAAGACACCGCCGTGGTGATCTCGCAGTTCCAGACGGCGGCGGCGGCAGGCAATCCGCCCGACATCCAGTATCTTTGGAACGGCATCTACCACATGGAAAGCGTGTGGTTCGGTTACCTAAAGGCGCTGAACGGGCTGATGTCGGAAGACACGCTGCGCGCCTCGAACCCGACGATCCTGAGCAATTTCGGCGGCAACACCTATCGGCTTGGCTGGTACCCGCTGCCGATGGTCTGGTATTACAACAAGGATCTGTTCGAAAAGGCGGGGCTCGACCCCGAGGCACCGCCCGCCACCTGGGCCGACCTGCTCGCCGCTTGCGACAAGCTCAAGTCTGCCGGAATCGAACCTCTGGGCGGCGGTATTCAGGACGGCTACTGGAGCGAGTGGTACATGAGCCACGCGTTTGTGCAAACGCTGGACACGGTCGGCGAGGCGGTCGAACTGTTCATCGGCGACAAGGACTTTCGCGATCCGCGCTATCACGAGCACTGGGTCCGGCTCGAAGAGTTGCGGACGCTGGGCTATCTCAACGTCGACATGCCATCGCTTGAACTTTATCCCGGCATCGATCTTGTGGTGGCGGGCAAGCTGGCGATGGGTCAGTCGGTGGGCTCGCGCTTGCCCGCCGACAGTACGGCGACCAATGGCCGGATCGGCAGCATGGTGATGCCGGTGTTCGGCAAGGGCAAGCTGGCGGGCAAGCCGATCGTCGATATGCAGGGCCTTGGCATTGCCGAAGGCGCGAAAGACCCGGCGGCAGCGGCGGCATTTCTGGAATTTCTGAACACGCCCGACCGGCTTGATGCCTTCCACCGGACCACCGGGTGGATTCCGTCCTCCAGCCGGTTCTCGTCGGAAAAGATCGAGAACGCGTCGGTCCGCGACATGTGGAAGGCATGGGGCGAAAGCCCGAATATCACCAATATCACCAACCTGATGCCCGGCCAATTCTATGAACAGGCGGCAATCCCGACCGGCCAGCAGGTCGTGGCGGGGGATCTGACCGGCGAACAGGCGGGCGATCTGGCGGCACGGGTCGCGCAGGAATGGCGCGAATTCAATCCCGATCTGGTCGAGAAGTACCAGCAATGGGTGGTGGACCTGTCGAAGTGATCCAGACCCGTTGTCTTGCCGCGCCCTGTCCGGGGCGCGGCGGTCGGCCGGCGGGCGCGTGCGAATGACCCTTTCGCGCCGATTCACGCCCTATCTATATGTCGCCCCGCTGATCGGCCTTCTGGCCTTCGTCTTTGGCTATTCGATCCTGCGCATGCTTGAATTCAGCTTCAAGATGGTGCGCGGGATTGATGGGCCGTGGATCGGTCTGCGCAATTATGAACTGGTGCTGGGGCAGGCGCTGTTCTGGGAATCCGTCGGGCACAATCTGTTGTTGCTGCTGGCGATACCGGTCATGGTCGTCATTGCCCTGCTGATCTCGCTTTTGCTCTATGAACGGTTGCGCGGCTGGAAACTGGTCCGCACGCTGGTTTTCGTGCCCTACATCCTGGCCATTCCCATCGTGGCCGTGGTGATGAAGCAGATGTTCCAGTTCAGCGGTCCGGTGAACGAGGCGCTGCGCTGGCTGAGCCTTGATTTCATGGCACTGGACTGGATCGGATCGGGCGACGTGGCGCTGTGGACGGTGATGCTGCTGATCATCTGGCGCGAGTCTGCGCTGGGCATCATCCTGTTCCTGTCGCGTCTGCTGAGCCTTGACGAGGCGCTGGTCGAAGCGGCGCGGCTGGACGGCGCCAAGTGGTGGCAGCGCGCATGGTATGTGCTGATCCCGCAGATGCGCGGGGTGATCGAGTTCTACGTGGTGATCAGCGTCATCACCATGCTTTCGGCGGTGTTTGCCTATATCTACATCATGGGCGGCGGGCGCGGCGGGCCGGGAACCTCGACCATGGTGGTCGAGTTATACATCTACAACGCGCTGGTGCGGACCAGTCTGCCCGGCATCGCGGCGGCGGTCTCGGTGATGCTGTTCGCGGTATCGCTGGTGCTGATCTGGCTGTTGTTCGCCCTGCGACGCCGCGCCGAAGATGAGAGGGCCTGACACCATGCGGGCCGGCGATGCCATCAAACAGTTAATCCTGATCGTCGCCTGCGTGCTGGCGCTGGTGCCGACGATCTTCATGCTGCTGACCGCGCTGAAATCGCAAGACGATTTTGCCGCAAACAAGATCGGCCTGCCGCAGGTGGTGGTGCTTGACCATTTCCGGGCGGTGCTGTTCGACAGCCCGTTTCTGCTCTGGATGCTCAACTCGGCCATTCTGGTCGCGGGGGCGGTGGCGCTCAGCACCGTGGTGGCCTGCCTCGCCGCTTATGCCATAGCCCGGATGCAATTTGCCGGACGCGATCTGATCTTCACCCTGTCCACCTCGCTGATGGCGGTGCCGCCGGTGGTGCTGATCGTGCCCTTGTTCGTGCTTTACACCCGGCTCGGGCTGATCAGCACGTTTGGCGGCGCGATCGTGATCTATGCCGGGCTGATCACGCCGTTTTCGGTCTATCTGCTGACCACGTTCTTTCGAACCATCCCGCAAGAGATGTTCGACGCGGCACGGATCGATGGTGCGTCGGATTTCCGCATCCTGCGCCATGTGGTGCTGCCATTGTCACTGCCTGCCCTGCTCACGCTGGTGGTGGTGAATGCGCTGTTTGTCTGGAACGACCTGCTGATCGCGGTGATCTTTCTGCAAGATGATGCCAAGCGCACGCTGATGGCGGGGATCTCGGTGTTTCAGGGGCGCTATAACAACCAGATCCCGCTGACCATGGCCGGAATGGTGGTGGCCAGCGCGCCGATGCTGATCCTGTATATCAGCTTTCAGCGCTATTTCATCCGTGGCCTGATGGCCGGTGCGGTCAAATGACCGGCGATGTCATTGTGGAAAACGCCGACCTGCGGGTGGTGCTGTCGCCGGATATCGGCGGGACAGTCACCGAGGTTTTTCACAAGGGGCTGCGGCAGTCGGTGCTGGGGCGGGTGCCGTGGGACCCGGTGCGCCTGGCGGAACCGGGCCTGTTTGCCGCGACCGAGGCGGTCTGGCTGACCCGCTATACCGGGGGCTGGCCGCTGATGTTTCCCAACGCGGGCGACGCCTGCCACTTTCGCGGTGCCGATCACGGCTTTCACGGCGAGGCATCGCTGGCCCAATGGCAGGCGACCCTGCTGACGAATGGAGTACGGCTGGAGCGGCGGTTCATTGCTGTGCCGGTGCGGATGACGCGCAGGTTCACGCTGGATGGCGACGTGCTGCACCTGACCGAGACCGCCGAGGCCGAAGGAACCGACGAGATCGAGGTCATGTGGGGACAGCATGTGACTTTCGGGTCGGACCTGCTGGATGGCCCGGTGATCGTCGAGGCCGGTGCCGCCCGGATGACGGTGGACGATGCCTATGATCCGCCCGCAAACCCGTGGGTCGTCGGAGCCACGGGCGAATGGCCGCAGGTGCCCGGAAAGGACGGCTTGGCCGATGCGTCGCGCCCCTCGGGCCTGATGGCGGCCATGGCCTATCTGACCGGGTTCGCCCGCCCCTTTGTCGCGATACGGCGGCAGGATGGGGCGGTCGGGGCGGCCCTGTCCTGGCAGGGCGACGTCTATGACTGCGTCTGGTATTGGTGCGAACTGGGCGGCACCTCCGAGCCGCCATGGTACGGCAAGGCGCGGCTGATCGGGCTGGAGCCCTGCTCGACCCCTTGCGGCCATGGGCTGGCCGAGGCCGCGCGCCGGGGTGCCCGGCTGATCCGCCTGTGCCCCGGCCAGCCGGTGACGGCATCGCTGCGCCTGCACGTCTTTCGGCCGGCGGGTGCGGTAACCGGAACCGATCCAGCAGGGCGGGCAACGACAGCCTGATGGCGACACCTGAGGCCTTGCAGCCAGACGCGCCTGCACCTAGCGTGTTGCGCCCAATTGGTTTCATATCCTGCGGCCTTGAAGAAGTTTTAGCATTCCTCTTCGCTGAACAGATCGCAGACTTGGCCGATGACCGACCATAGCGCGTCGTGGGTTCTTGCGGCTGCCCCTCGAATGAGGGCCTTGAGCTTGGCGAATATGAGGGGGCGACGCCATGGGTTCGAGAGAGCCCCCGATTGATTTCGACGGGGCTCAGATCCGGGCTGTAAGGCGGAAGGCACAGAAACCACGCGCCGATGGCCTTCATGGCTGCCGTCGCGCCGGGGCTTTTGTGCGATGACAGGTTGTCGAGAATGATCACGTCGCCTGGCCGCAAGGTCGGCACCAACTGCGTTTTGACATGGAGATCGAACAATTCCCGGTTCATCGGCCCGTCGATCACCCAGGGAGCATCCAGCCGATCATGGCGCAGGGCGGCGATGAAGGTCTGCCCTCGGGTCCACCCTCGAACCGGTGGTGGACCGCCCCTCGATCCAATGGCCGAAGGGCGCATGACCGATCAGGCGCGCCCCTTTCGGGGCCGAGCCGGTGGCCTTGACCGTGTTCGTCTTCAACGACCCTCACCGGGGGTATCGATCCCCCGGATCAACTCCTTTTCCCGCCTCGACGTCGATGAAACCGATGCGTGGCACCAGGTTGCGCATGAAAGGCTGACGCCGCGTGATCCAGACGTGGCGCGCCTCGCTGACATCAGGCCGCTTCTGCTCGCTCGCCGCTGCCCATCGGGTTTGAACCGATGGCGCCTCGATGGGCAACTGCTTGAACCAATGGCGCATCAACGGCTCGCCTTGCAGGTCTATTTCTGTGCGTCAAACCGAGGCCGCGCAAGAACCGCCAGACCGAAACGCGGTGATGCGTGATGCCGTGGCGATCCGCCAGTCTGAGGCCGTCTATGCCTTCGTCAAGGTAACGCGCCTGCCAGCGCCAGACGGTGGGCTTGGACATGTTCGAATGTTGCATGACCTCATTGGTGCCGCAGCCGTCTGCCGTCACCAGCACGATCCCGGCCCGCCAGACAACCTTGCGCGGGGTGTTTCGGTCGGTGAGCAGAGCTTGAAACTCCGCACGGTCTGCGGGGCCCAAACACAGGCATTGTCATCCGTCTCATCTCGTCAGTATGACACGCTGGATCAAGAATGGGAATCATTCGTCTGGTGACGAACACCAGGCAGGACCTTCGTCGTGACGTTCGATCCGCCATACTCTGATGGACGATATGGGCTATCGTAGAATTGCAGCAAACCCCTCTTTTATCGTCATTGGCGCTCTGGGCCGGTTATACATCGTCTTGAGACAAGTCTTCAGTCGGGGTCCCCCTGTGGCTGGCCTGCTTTCCGGGGCTGGCGATCATGATGACGACGATGGACTTCAACATTCTGGCCATCTGGTTCCGCACAGTCACCGAGCCGGCACGGCGCTGGCGGCTGGAACGGCGCGGGGCGCGCGCATGAGCCTGATCGAAATGCAGGGCCTCTGTGTCAGCTTCCGGTCGCGCGGGCGGGAGGTCAGGGTGCTGAACGACATCAGCTTTGCAATGGAACCGGGCGGGATCGGCGGAATCCCTGGCGAAAGCGGGTCGGGAAAATCCATGACGGCAGCGGCGATCATGAGGCCGATCGACACGCCTCCCGGGTGGATCGAGACCGGGCGGATCCTGTTTCAGGGGTGCGACGTGCTGGCCCTGCCCCGCGCGCGGCACCGCGCCCATTGCGGCGCTGCGATGGCGATGGCGATCCACCCAGCCCGCTGTCGCCGCCTTCGGACTGCCGGTTCCGCACGCGCTGCTGGAAGGCCAAGGCCGATTGCGCAGCCGAAGGTCCGCAACCGGTGGCGCGCGCGGGGTCGGACCATCCCTGCGCTTGCCTGCACATCTGACACGCAAGGCATGGGGCCGCTGCCCCGCCGCATGGCTGCTTCGTTCCGGTGGGTATCGCTGCTGCTACGGCGCCCGACCGTGGATTGCGTCCCGATGCCGACCAATATTAAGGCCGGGTTGCATTGCCGGAATGGCCTGACAGGCATGAACATTCAAACGCGAGGTGGTGCTCGCCTGCAGTTGCGGGATGGTGTCCAGCATCCGATAATTCGAGATAGCGCAGGAAATGCGGGCAGACCGCTACATTCTCCGCATCAGCCGTATGGGCGACCTTCAGCCAGTGCGCGATGCCGCCAACCCAGGCGACACAGGCCGCCACGACCCCACTTCCACCAGCGCGCGGAATGCGGCGGCAAGGCCGGTCAGATTGTCGGCGGGCATCGGCGCTCGGAAGCAGGTGACGCCACGGTCGGCCAAGAAATGGGCGCGTTGCAGGGCCTCGTGACAGGCAAAGGCCTGATTGGTATGGGGCCGTGCTGGGCACCGGGGTCATGCGGCTTTGTGAAACAGGGGCAACCCGGTCAAGCTGGCAAGCTGATGCGCCGCCCGCTTCGACCCGGAGCGGTGTCCTCCGGCGCATGCGCATTATGGCTGACTTGCACATCAAGGCGCGCCCGTTCCGCCGCCTGGCTGTCCAGCGCCTCGACGCCAAACAGTTCGGCATGCAATTGATCCAGCGCCTGACCCAGCGCACCAACCAGGGTGGCGCGATCGCCCAGACTGCCGGTCTTGATGTCGATGAATTGCGGAATAGCCCGGGGCAAAAGGTCGCGAATCCGGTCACGGATTTCGCTGCGCCTGCCGATGCTGCCACCCAGAACAAACAACTCGGGGTCCACGACCGCGTAGACCGAGCTTATGGCCAGCACCAGCAGCCGGGCGGTTTCGTCGATGGCGGCGGCGGCGGCCCGATCACCGGCATTCAGTGCCAGAAAGATCTCGCCGACGGTTCCACCGGCAGCGCCGCCATAGCCTTCATAGCGCCGGATCACCGCCGCGCTGTTGACCGCCATCTCGAATGTTCCGTCGGCAAATCCTGCCGGATCGAACGGATCGCCGCCGACAGGAAGAAAGGCGATCTCTCCAGCCGCCCCCCGCCCGCCGCGCAACAACTTGCCATCCGACACGATGCCCATGCCGACGCCGCTGCCAATGCCGAAATAGGCGAAATTGCGGGCGCCCCGGGCTTCGCCCTGCCAAAGCTCACCCAGCGCGGCCAGCTTGACGCCGTTTTCGATCGACAGCGCCAGATTGAGTTCGGCGCCCATCTCGGCCACCACATTGATGTCGCTGAGGTGGGGAATGCTGGGGGCAATGCCGATGCTGCCGGATTTCGGTTCCACCACACCGGGGGTTCCCATCACGCCCAGCCTCACCTTGTCACGCCGGATGCCGGCGGCAGCGACCAGCGCCTGAAACATCCGCCCGACCTGATGCGCGACCTCGCGCCCGCCACGCGGATCGGTCGGTTCGGAGGTTTCGGCCACGACATCGCCCCGGATGTCGGCCACCGCCATCTGCAGCACCGATCCTTCCAGCCGGATCCCCAGAACATAAGCCGACGCCGGGTTCACCTCATAAACCGGGGCGCTGCGCCCCAGCGGGCCCTGCATCCGGCCGCTGACTTGCAGCCAGCCGTCGCGCTCCAGTTCCAGCACGACCTGCGTGGTGGTCTGGCGCGACAGTCCGGTCAGTTTGGCCAGTTCCGCGCGCGAGGTGGCACCCCGCCGCAAGATCGTTTCCATTATGGCGCGCACCGAAAGCTGGCGGGCGACCGGTGGCGGTTGCGTCCTGGTCATGCGGAATTCCTGTTGTCGCCCGGTTGGCTGCGATATGAGGCGATTATCGTTGCAGCCGTGCAAGCAGGCTTGAAGTGTCCCAGCGTTTGCCGCCCATGCCCTGAACATCGGCGTAGAACTGGTCCACCAGCGCCGTCACGGGCAGCTTGGAGCCGTTCTTTCGCGCCTCGTCCAGCACAATCGACAGATCCTTGCGCATCCAGTCGACAGCAAAGCCGAAATCGAACTTGCCGGCGTTCATGGTCTTGTAGCGGTTTTCCATCTGCCAGCTTTGCGCCGCCCCTTTCGAGATCACCTCGATGACCGCCTCGATGTCCATGCCGCTGTTCTTGCCGAAATGGATTGCCTCGGCCAGGCCCTGCACCAACCCGGCGATGCAAATCTGGTTCATCATCTTGGCCACCTGGCCCGAGCCGGAGGTGCCAAGAAGCCGACATGCCTTTGCAAAGCTCATGATCGCGGGTTGGGCGCGATCAAATGGTGCCTGATCGCCGCCGACCATTACGGTCAACTGGCCATTTTCGGCACCGGCCTGGCCGCCCGACACCGGGGCGTCCAGAAAGTCGAACCCACGCTGGGCGGCATCAGCATGGAGTTCGCGCGCGATGCCGGCCGACGCCGTGGTGTGGTCCACGAAGATCGCGCCCGGCTTGACGCCCTGAAACGCGCCCTGCGGACCAAGGGTGACTTCGCGCAGATCATTGTCGTTGCCGACGCAGGCAAAGACGATGTCTTGGCCCGCAGCGGCTTCGCGCGGCGTCAGCCTGAACGTGCCGCCGTTCTCGCTGACCCACTTTTCCGCTTTTGCCGTGGTCCG
>Ga0105049_10011063_pt1 | contig 10346 bp, 5 predicted proteins | sample MAT06_FD_78087 | JGI IMG/M metagenome (GOLD analysis project Ga0105049, IMG submission 78087) | Freshwater microbial communities from Lake Fryxell liftoff mats and glacier meltwater in Antarctica - MAT-06 | ecosystem: Environmental > Aquatic > Freshwater > Ice > Liftoff microbial mat | place... | reverse complement strand
TCGCCAAAGCCGCCCATGAATTCCCGGTAGTTGTGCGTGTAGCACGAAGCCATGTCGAAGTGACCGTCCGGCGAGATCGCTCCGACTGGACACGCCGCCACGCAGAGCTTGCAAGACAGGCACGGGTTATACTCGATGGGCTGGTTGTACTCAGTGGCTGTTCTTGAAATGTTGTGGCAGGCGGCCCACACGTCTACGGAAGGTGACCTGATTCGGCTGGAAGACAAGGGTCGCAGCCGCTGGGACCGACAGAAGGTTGCTGAGGCCGGGGGTTGGTCGCGCGCGCGGTCGCTTCGCAGAAAATCGGCTGAAAGTTTTTTCGGTCATGTCGAATTCAGTCGGTCCCGTTCGACTATTGGGTGAAACGAGCGGGGTCGCTCGACTGGCTCACAAACGAATGGAGACTACGATGAAAGTCATGGTCAAAGCGACCAAAGATTCCGAGGCTGGCGCGATGCCGAGCGAGAAGTTGCTCCAGGATATGGGTGCGTTCAACGAAGAATTGGTCGAGGCGGGCATCCTGCTCGCCGCCGAAGGGCTGCACCCCAGTTCGACGGGCAAGCGAGTCCGCTTCTCCGGTGAGAAGCGAACCGTGATCGACGGGCCGTTCGCGGAAACCAGGGAACTGGTCGCGGGCTTTTGGCTCTGGAATGTGAAGTCCATGGATGAGGCGGTCGCTTGGGTCAAACGCTGCCCGAATCCGATGATGGAAGACTCCGACATCGACATTCGCCAGGATTTCGCGCCGAGCGACCCAACGGGGGACATCCACTTGAAAGAAGCCGAACTGCGGGAGCAAATCGAGAAGCAGAATTCGCCGAAGTGATCGTGGCATTCGCGTAAACGACGACGGAGTCTTTGAGCGTCGGATGGCCCCTCGCATTTTTACGCAAAGCGTTTTGTCGCGCGGTTTCCGTGTCGCTAACGCGGTTTCAACGGTGCGATGTACAACTCGGGGACGCTGAGTTTCTTTGCGGCTTCGTTTAGTGGGACTAACTCTTTCGCCGTGATCGCGTCGAGTTCGGCGATGTACTCGGTTAGCGTTTTCTCGAGTTCCACCGCGAGTTCTTTTTGCGCTTTTGTTGGCGTGCCGTCGCCGTCGGTGGCGTTGCCGAGTAGCCAGACGAATTGCGAATAAAGCATCGCGCCGCCGCGGGCTGCGAACACGTCGTAAACGACTTTCGCCTTCGGATTGTGCAATTTCTCTTCGAGCGTTGTCAGTTTCGCGGATAGCGTCTCGGAATCCTTGACTAGCGGTTTCGCATCGTCGCGGTCTTTGAGTAGCTCTTTGCGGAAGCGGATTTGTTTCTGCAAAGTACGGATGCGCAGAACGGTGCGGGTGAGTTTCGTCACGCCATCGCGGATGCCGAGTGCGAAAAGTTCTTGCTCGATGGCAGGCTTTGCATCGCCGCGCGGGTCGGGCTTTACTTCGACTGTCGTCGTGGCGATTTCCTTTCCGTGCATCAGCTTGATCGTGTAGGTACCGGGCGATGCGGGGATGCCCATCGCGGGGTTGCCCGCATCGACTTTCGCCTTCGGTATGAACTCGGCTCCGTCGTGCGTAAAGTCCCAGACGAACTTGTTCAACCCTGGCTTCACCGCGAACGTGCGCTCGACTTTCGGCTCGGCATCTTCATCGTCATCGTCGTCGCTTTTCGAGTCGAGCTTGCCCTTGACCTTCGCAACGAGCGTGCCTTTCGCATCGCGAATTTCTACGAGGATGCCGTCCTTCGTCGGCTTCGGCACGTGGAACCAAATCACCGCGCCGTTGTCCGGGTTGCTGGTCGAACTGCCTTTCAAGTGCGAGGTGATCGGCCGCTCGCCGAGGTACCACTTCGTTGCGGGGAGCGGCGCGAACACGTGCAGCGGTTTCTCGTTTGTGCTTGTGGCGTAGTTGCGAATCGCGGTGAGGTCGTCCAAAATCCACAGGCTACGGCCGTGAGTCGCCACGACGAGATCGTCGTTTTTCACCACCAGATCGTGAACGGCCACGGTCGGCAGATTGAGTTGCAACGGCTTCCAGTTCTTGCCACCGTCGTTCGAAAAGAGGATGCCGCGCTCGCTGCCGAGGTAGAGCAAGCCGACTTTCTTCGGGTCCTCGCGAACGGCGTGGAGGTGCGTAGCCGCATCGAGGCCGGTACTGATTTTCGCCCAGGTTTTGCCGAGGTCGGTCGTCTTCCAAATATACGGGCGATAGTCGTCCATCCGGTGATTGTCGACGACGAGGTACGCGGTCTTCGCATCGAACGGCGAGGCTTCGATGCAGACGACGGTACCCCAGTCGGGTAGCTCCGGAACGTTCGCGGTCAGGTCGGTCCACGTCTTCGCATCGTCGGTGGAAACGTGAACTTTGCCATCGTCGGTGCCCGCCCACAACAGGCCCTTTTGCTTCGGCGATTCGGCGAGTGCGAAGATCGTGCAATAGACTTCCGCGCCGGTGTTATCGCCGGTGATCGGCCCGCCGGACCACTGTTGTTTCTGCTTGTCATTGCGCGAAAGATCGGGAGAGACAGCCTCCCAAGTGGTGCCGCCGTCGCGGGTGCGGAACAGCACGTTCCCCGCGTGGTACAGCGTCTTCGCATCGTGCGGCGAAATCAAAATCGGGGCCGTCCACTGGAAGCGATACGCCATCTTCGCCGGGTCGATGCCGGACGGGTTTGTCTGGTTGACCGTGATGTTTCGGGCTTGTTTCGTGCGGAAATTGAAGCGAGTCAGGATACCACCGTACTCCCCGGCGTAGACGATGTCGGGGTCGGTGGGGTCCGCGATGCAATGCCCCGCTTCGCCGCCCCCGACAGTCGTCCAGTCGCCGAGGCCGATGCCGCCGGGCTTTAGCGAATGGCTCGGCCCGCTCGCGCTGCCGAGGTCTTGCATACAGCCCATGACGCGGTACGGCGTGCGGTTGTCGGCGCTCACGTGGTAAAACTGTGCGAGCGGCAACGGCGGCGCGTGCCACGTCTTGCCGCCATCGCTGCTGAGGTCGACGCCACCATCGTTCGCGTTAATCATGCGGTTCGGGTTCGCCGGGTCGATCCACAAATCGTGGTGGTCGCCATGGTGCAACCCCTTCACAATCTGGAACGATTTTCCGCCGTCGATGCTCTTCAGAAGTGGCACTTGCGGCATGTATAACACATCGGGGTTCGTCGGGTGAACGACGATCGTCGAATAGTACCACGCACGCTGGCGAATGATTCGTTCGCCGTTGATGAGCGACCAGTTTTCACCGCCGTCATCGGAACGGTACAGACCGCCCTTTTCGGCTTCAATCGAAGCATATATCCGGTTGCCGTCCGATGGCGAGACCGCGACGCCGACCTTGCCCCAGATGCCCGGCGGGAGGCCGTTCTTGTCGCGCTTGGACTTCAATGACACCCACGTGTCACCGCCATCGCGGGAGACGGACAGATCCGAACCGGGGCCGCCGCTCGTCAGTTCCCACGGGCGACGCAACGCCTGCCAGAAACCGGCAAACACCACCCGCGGATTACTCGGGTCAATCGCGACATCGGACGCGCCCGTCGCGTCGTTCTGGAACAGCACCTTCGACCACGTCTGCCCACCATCGGTGGTGCGGTAAATGCCTCGCTCCGCATTCGGACCGAAGGCGTGCCCCAACACCGCCGCATACGCGATGTCCGCCTGTTTCGGGTGGACGACCATCGTGCCGATCTGGCCGATTTGCTTCCAGACGTGCTTCCAGGTTTTGCCGCCGTCGGTGCTTTTGAAGATGCCCGCGCCCGGCGAGAGGTTGCCGCGAATGTTCGCTTCGCCCGTACCCACATAGACGACGTTCGGGTCGCTCGGTGCGACGGCGATACTGCCGATGCTCGCGGTCGGTTGGTCGTCGAAGATCGGCTTCCAGGTGATGCCCGCATCGCCCGACTTCCAGACGCCCCCCGATGCTGCGGCAGCATAGTAAGTGAGGGGGTCGCCCGGCACGCCACTCACGCGGGAAACCCGCCCACCCGCATACGGCCCCACTAGTCGATAGTTCAGCGCCGCAAGCTCTTTCGGCGACTTTTTCTTCTCGGCATCATCCGCCGCACGGGTGGTTGTCGATGCAATAACAGTGGCACAGATCGCGATCCAGAAACGAACGGGCATATGGTGTTCCTGCGAAGGAATGTTGCACGGCAAAATCGGTTTAATTCGCCCATCTTAAACGAGGATTGGCAACGGTCCAGATCGAAATCCGAGCAGAATCGTGCTGACACCGCGAGGAAGCGTCACAACCGGTGCGGCTCGTGGGCTACGTCCGTTTTTGGTTCTGCCAACCGTCCGGTATAAACTGATACTTCTTTCATGGGGTGACAGGAACGTGCAACTTACCGAATTGTTTGCGGCGAACTCGACGGAGTGGCTGGTCGATAACGACCGGTTTCGCTCGTCGACGCTCATACTGCTGTCGCTGGCTGCGCTCGGTATGCTGGCGGCCATTCTCTTTCAGCTTCGCGTAATTGGCGGGGTGTTGTGGGTTGCGGGGGTTTTGGTTCGCGGCGGGATTCGCACGGGGTTTCGCGTGTGGGAGCAGTTCCTGGCGTGGGCGTCGTGGCGGCTGTTCCTGGCGGTTCAACTCGGCTTTTTGGTAATGGGCGTGGCGATTGCGGGGTCAGTCCCGATAGTGGCCATCGGCTGCGCTCTGATCCCGCTGGCGATGGGCCTCGCGGCGTGTTTGGCGTACATGTTCATCGATGTCGAACGTTACGAAGTGGCACGCGGATACAAGGCACTTTACGACCCGATGAAGGGGCAACGGCTCGCGGTCGAACTCGCAAAATACGGCCAACAAGTCGGCGTTCCTTTGCTCGCATCCTCCGCCGTCGGGATGATCGGCGGCTTCGCGTTGCTCAATTTTGCACTCTTCGAATTGCTGGGCACGAAATGGTACAGCCAGCCGACCGCCGACGCGACGTACCTCGACTTCGTGGCGTCGGCGCTGGTTCACTTGCTCAGCGTCGTGGGTCTCGTGAACGTAGCCAACGCGCAGCATGTCGTTCACGTGGCCATCGCGTTACCGGCGGATGGGGCGGCGTCTGCGTTCCTCGCGATGTTCAAGTCGTTTTTCACGTTGGTACTCCTTCAGCAGATCTTCGCTTCATTGCGAAAGGGGCGGTTGCTTACGGAAACGATCGCCGACTTCTGGAGTCCGCACGAGCCGATCCACGAACGGGCGCGGGCGTCGTTGCCGCAATACGGGGCGATCGCGCTTGGCCCGTTATTAACATCGCTCCGATCGACGGAGGTGCTGACGCGAGAACAACGCGAACAACTGCCGCAAGTTCTGGCGACGATCGGGCCGGCGGCGATCCCGCACCTGATCGCCCACCTCGACGATGCGAGCGAACACGTCCGTTCGGTGGCCGTTTCCACGCTCGGACGCCTACATGCCACGAATGCGTTGCCGCTATTGGCGCAACTGGCAAACGACCCGAGCGACCTCGTCCGGTTGAGCCTCGCCGAGGCGCTCGGTGGAGTCGGCGTTCCGGCCCCAACGAACGCCAAGCGCACGCGCAATCGGCGCGGTGTGTGGCGATTTTTCTACAAGCGAGAACGGTCCGTTTCGCACGTCGACCCGGACGCAATCCGCGTTCCCCTCTTGAAAAGCGCACTGACCGACGCCGCGGCCACGATCCGCGCGCAAGCGGCAATTTCGCTCGGACGCTTGGGGACTTCGTCCGAAGCCGCGATTCCGGAATTGATCGCAAGCCTCGCCGACCCCGATGAGACGGTTCGCGCTCGCGCCGCCGAAGCGCTCGGTGCAGTCGGAGCAACTGATCCGCAGACGGTACCCGCGCTGGCGGCATTGCTCGACGACCCCAGCCCCGCGATTCGGGAAGCGGCCGCACGGGCGCTCGGCGGCCTCCGGGGGGCCGCGACTTTGGCGGTCGAAAGGCTCGTGCCGCTGCTTCAGGACCGCGACGAAACGGTTCGTAAAGTGGCCGCCGACGCCGTTGGTCGCATCGGTATTTTGCCTGAAGCCGTCACGGAGACTTTGACCGAAGGGCTGGAAAGCAAGGATAATCTGGTCCGGGCACAGACAGCGGAAGCACTCGGCGACATCGGCGGCGCAGCGGCAGATGTGGCCGAGGCGCTAGTCGAAGCCGCCGGAGACGATAACGACCGCGTTCGCGCCAAGGCCGTCGAGGCACTCGGGAAGATTGGCGAAAGCGCCGCCGACGTTGCCGTTCCCCGGCTCGTTCGGGCGCTCAAAGATCCGGACAACTGGGTGAGTGCGCTCGCAGCCGAAGCGCTCGGCGAAATGGGGGCGGGGGCCGATGAAGCGATCCCCGCGCTGGTTCGATCGCTGACGCATGCGAACCTGCAAGTGCGGGTCAATGCCGCCGAGGCGCTCGGCAAACTCGGTCCGAATGCGGTCGCGGCGGTTCCCGCGCTCGAGCGGGCTGCGAAGGATACCGATGGCGGCGTTCGGCTCGGTGCGGTTCGCGCACTCGGTGCCGTCGGTCCGCCCACGCCGGAATCGGTCCGGGTCGTTCGTGCCGCACTTGCAGACCCCGACCCCCAGGCCCGCGCGGCCGCTGCCGAGGCATTCGGTACGTGGGGGCAAGCCGACGATGCCACGCAAGCCGATTTGCTTGCGATGCTCGACGATGCGAACGACGAAGTCAAAGCCCGCGTTGTGCGGATTCTGCAAAAACTCATCGGTGCCACACCTGCCGTCGTCGACGGGTTGACGCGCCGGCTGGCGGAAGACGACAGCGACTGGGTTCGCGTGGAAGCGGCACGGGCGCTCGGGCAACTCGGCGCAGCCGCCGCTCCGGCCGGTGGGGCGCTACTCCGTGCCGCACAAACCGGAGAAGTGGCATTGCGCGAAGAAGCGATGCGGGCAATGGCCGTTGCCCAACCCCCCGAAGCTGCCGAAGCGTTCACGTCTGGCCTGCGCGATGCGGAAGCGCAAGTCCGCAAGTTGGCATCGGCCGGTTGGCGGAAGGCCGTCGCCGTGCCCGAAGCCGCGATTCCTGCGTTGATCGAAGCGCTGCAAGACCCGGAGGTGCAGGTGCGGGCGAATGCCGCTTACGCGCTGAGCCGCCTCGAAACGCTGCCAATTGAGTCGATTGCACTCCTTGCCGAGTGTGCCACTCACCCCGATGCCGGGCTTCGCCTCAGTGCCGCACTCGCGCTGCAAGGCGCAAAAGGCCAGGCGGCGACCGATGCATTGCACGCGCTCCTCGACGACCCCAACCCGCGACTGCGACTGATCGCCGCCCGACGGGTACTCAGCGACGACGCTACCGATGCCGAAGCCATTGCGACGGTTTCCGATGCACTGGCATCGCCAACAGAGGGGATTCGCAAGGCGGCTGCTGAATTACGTGATGCGTTTCCGAATCCTGCGCAAGTGCAATCCTAATCGGGCTTTATGTCGTAAAACCGAATCGCCAGTGAGTTTCATTCGCGAATCGGTTGTTTTTGCGGTCTGATTTCCAGGAACTTATCGCGAACGCTTTGCATCGTAGTTGCAGAACGCGACGGAACCTCTTGCACCGCGCGGGGTTTCATCCGATAATCCACACGCATACGGTACAGTTCACTCTTCTCAAAGGGCTTTCATATGTTCGGCATAACGGATCGTCGTCACTTCATGGCCCACGCCGCTGGCGCTGCGGCTGTTACCATCCCCGGCATGGCCTTCATGACCGATCTCCGCGCCCGCGCCGCCGAGATGAAGAAGAAGCAAAAAAGCCTCATCATTATGTGGATGGGCGGCGGTCCTGCAACAATCGACCTCTGGGACATGAAGCCCGGTAGCGCGAACGGCGGCGAACACAAGCCCGTCAGCACTGCTGCCAGCGGCGTGCAAATCACCGAACACATGCCGAACGTCGGCAAGCAGATGAAGAATCTGTCGATCATTCGCTCGCTGTCCACCAAAGAAGGCGACCACGCACGTGGTACCTTCCTCATGAACACCGGCCGTTCGCCGAACCCGCTGACCGAGTTCCCCTCGATCGGTGCGGTGATGTCGTACTACCAGGCGATGGACCTTGAGGCGATGAAAAACGCCGATATCCCCAGCTTTATTAGCGTCGGTGGCGGTCGCGCCGGCCCTGGCTTCCTCGGCATGAAGTACGCCTCGTTCGGCGTGCAAAATCCCGGTAGCCCACCAGAAAACGTCTCGCCTCGCGTCGATGTTTCGCGGATGGATCGCCGCAAGTTGCTGTTCGAAGGCCTCGAAGGCGGTTTCAAGACGAACGTCCCAGCCGATGCCGCAAAGTCGCACAAGGAAGTCTACGACAAGGCCCTGAACCTCGTCACGAGCAGCCGTAAGGAAGTCTTCAACCTCGACAAAGAACCCGCCGCACTCCGCGACGAATACGGTCGTACCGGCTTCGGCAACGGCTGTCTGCTCGCCCGGAAACTCGTCGAATCGGGCGTCGCTTGCGTCGAAATCGGCCTCGGTGGCTGGGACATGCACGCAGGCATCTTCGGTGCGCTCCAACGTCGCCTGCCAGAACTCGACAAGGGTATGGCCGCACTCACCCGCGACCTCGCCGACCGCGGCAAGCTCAAGGATACCGTCATCGTGTGGATGGGCGACTTCGGACGCACGCCAAAGATCAACCAAAACGGTGGCCGCGATCACTGGCCACGTTGCTGGTCGGTCGTGATGGGTGGCGGTAACATAAAGGGCGGCCAGGCTTACGGTTCGACCGACGCCGATGGCACCTCGGTGAAGGACAACCCCACCGACATCATGGAGATGTACGCCACGCTGTACCGTGGCCTCGGTATCGACCCGACGCCACAAGCCGTCGCCGACGTCCGCGACAACCTCGGCCGCCCCTACTACATCGCCGGCGACAAGCCGAAGTGGATCAAAGAACTCGTCAGCTAGTTTTCGACAGCAATCGCACGCGGCCCGCTCATTCGAGCGGGCCGTTTTCGTTAATGCTAACGAATTCTTGTCAGTCCGACGCGCCATCAAGGAGGTGGGTAGCGGAAGTCGTAAGACTTCGGGAAGCAAGCAGGGAGTCACTGCGTCAGAAGTCTCACGACTTCCGCTACGAGCAGCAATCGCAACTGAAACTTATTTTGCGAGTCGCACTGCGATTATCGCAGGCTACTTGTCGCGGTCGGCGTGTATGCGGCGCAGCACGGTGTCGATCGCATCGCGATACGCCGTCTCGGTTTGTCGCGCGCGATATTGTTCGATGCGGAGGAGCAGGCGGGCGTTGTTGCCCGTTCGTTGTTCGTAATCGTGGGCGAAGGAATACGCCGATTCGATCTCGCGCCGCGTCGATGCGAAACTCTCACCGCGGTGTGGCGTCGGCGGCGTGGTCATCTCGGCCCGCACGGTACGCCGTTCGACGATATGGATGCCTTCTTTTAATTCGATCGTACGCCGAAATTCCCGTGCGAGGCCATCGACGGGCGAAACGAAAACGTCATCGGTACGCTGCCACGGCCGATCGAGGCCGGTCGGTTTCTCCCATTCGGCGGTCCGTTGCACGGCCGACAATTCGACGACCTGCGCGCCGTTCTGCACGACGGTTCGCTTCGCGATCCATTGGCGTGCGGGTCGCGTCGGTTCGTCGATCGTCCACGTCTGGCCGATGGTTGCGACCGTTGCGGGCAGGGGTACGAAGAAGCCGAGTTCGATGGTCGCCGGTTCGTTCAGTGGTAGCGGTGTCACCGGTATGACAGTCGTTTTGTCATTGAGCAAAAATGGCGGGGACGGCTTGGGGCGAAGCATCTGGATCGCGCCGCGGGCATCGACGCGAACGAGTTCGAGCCGCACGACGGCGGGGACTGGCCCCGTGGCACTCTTCAGGCCCGTGATCGAAGCGGCGGCTCCGGCGATGCCCGGATCTTCGAGCGGAGAGAGCCGAGTTAGGATCGCCAAGTCGGTGGAATCGTCGCGGCCACTCAGTGCGAATACGCGCACCTCGAGGCGGAATTTGCGCTTGTACGGGCGATCGTGTCGCGTGCATTCCTCGATCACTTCGCCGGTGTAAACCATCTCGTCGCCGACGCAAAACGTCGGCCCCATCGCACGCGGTTCGGCCGCCATCGGTGCCCAAGTCGCCAGGAAGAGGATGCCAAGCACGTTCACGGATGTCCCTAAAAGTAGATGGAATACGGGCGACTATAGCAACCGCCCCGAACCGCACAACGGCGGTATGGGGAAGCGGTTGAAGTGCTTTTGGCGGAGAGATTGCGTCAGAAAAGTTTGCAAGATACAATACCATAGCCAATACAGGCGAGCGAAACGTGCAGACAGGTGTAAGATGCTACCCGCCGAACTGAAAACGCCTGAAGAAACGCAAGCTTCTGACCGATCGGCTCTCCCCACTCTCGTCGATTTTGTCGGCAAAATCGTGAGT
>Ga0105049_10011062_pt1 | contig 10346 bp, 5 predicted proteins | sample MAT06_FD_78087 | JGI IMG/M metagenome (GOLD analysis project Ga0105049, IMG submission 78087) | Freshwater microbial communities from Lake Fryxell liftoff mats and glacier meltwater in Antarctica - MAT-06 | ecosystem: Environmental > Aquatic > Freshwater > Ice > Liftoff microbial mat | place... | reverse complement strand
TCAAGGATGGTGCAGAAAAAGAGATGGGTCAGGCCCGCAAGAGCTTCGACGAACAGATCGCCCAGCTCGAGCGCGTCTGGGACGACTTCCGCAGCCTCAAGGTCGGCGACCTGAAGCCGGAGGATTCGGTCTTCCAGGAACTGCAGGACCGGTTCGGAATGTACTTCGAGGCCTACATGGGCGCTGAGGCGATCCAGAAGCGCCTTCAGGCCTTCGACCTCGAAACCGAAAGTGTAGACCTGCACGACCAGATCGCCAACGGCAAGGGTCAGAAGAAGATCCGTGCGATCAAGCGACTGCGCGTTGTCAACTCTTTCCTCCAGACCGGCAACTCGCCTGCCGCCATGGTGCTCGAAGTTGTGCCGGTCATCCCGCCGGAGCTTCGTCCGATGGTGCAGCTTGACGGTGGCCGCTTCGCGACCTCTGACCTCAACGACCTGTACCGTCGGGTGATCAACCGCAACAACCGCCTCCGTCGGCTGCTTGACCTCGGCGCGCCCGAGATCATCGTCAACAACGAAAAGCGCATGTTGCAGGAGGCCGTAGACGCCCTGTTCGACAACGGTCGTCGTGGCCGCCCGGTCACGGGTACCGGCAACCGTGCCCTCAAGTCACTGAGCGACATGCTCAAGGGCAAGCAGGGGCGGTTCCGCCAGAACCTGCTTGGCAAGCGCGTCGACTACTCCGGTCGTTCGGTCATCATCGTCGGTCCGCAGCTCAAGCTCCATCAGTGCGGTCTTCCCAAGCAGATGGCACTCGAGCTGTTCAAGCCCTTCGTGATCAAGCGCCTCATCGACCTGAGCCACGCGCAGAACATCAAGAGTGCCAAGCGCATGGTCGAGCGAAGCCGTCCGCAGGTGTGGGATGTGCTCGAGGAGATCATCCGCGAGCGCCCGGTGCTGCTCAACCGCGCGCCAACTCTGCACCGTTTGGGCATCCAAGCCTTCGAACCACAACTGGTCGAGGGCAAGGCCATCCAGCTGCACCCGCTTGTCTGTGCGGCGTTCAACGCCGACTTCGACGGTGACCAGATGGCGGTGCACCTTCCGCTGTCGGTCGAGGCACAGGCTGAGGCGCGCGTGCTCATGCTCGCGAGCAACAACATCCTCAAGCCTTCTGATGGCCGCCCGGTCACCCTGCCGACCCAGGACATGATCATCGGGCTCCACCACCTCACCACCGTCAAGGAGGGCGCCAAGGGAGAAGGCCGTGCCTTCTCGTCGGTGGCAGAGGCGATCCTGGCGTTTGATGAGCACACGCTCGACCTGAACGCGATGGCTCGTATTCGACTCGAGAACGTCTACTTTGCCGAAGGCGAGGCGCCTGTCGGCTTCGTTCAAGGCAACACAGTGCTCATGCCGACGAGCCTCGGTCGTGCCCTCTTCAACGAGACCCTCCCGGAGGACTACCCGTACATCGAGGCAGTTGCTGACAAGGGCGTGATCTCGTCGATCGTCAACGATCTCGCCGAGCGCTACGTAAAGGTGGATGTTGCCGCGGCTCTTGACCGCATCAAGGATGCCGGTTTCCACTGGGCCACTCGCTCCGGTGTAACGGTTGCCCTGAGCGACATCGTGACGCCCCCATCGAAGCCCGAGATCATCGGTCGCTACGAGAAGCAGGCCGCCAAGGTGCAGGACCAGTTCGAGAAGGGCCTCACGACCGACGCCGAGCGTCGTCAAGAGCTCATCGAGATCTGGAACAAGGCAACGGCTGAGGTCGCGACCGCGATGCAAGACAACTTTGCATCCGACAACAACATCAACCGCATGGTCTCCTCCGGAGCCCGCGGTAACTGGATGCAAGTGCGCCAGATCGCGGGTATGCGCGGCCTGGTCTCGAACCCGAAGGGCGAGATCATCCCGCGCCCGATCGTGCACTCCTACAAGGAGGGCCTGACGGTCGCCGAGTACTTCATCTCGACCCACGGCGCTCGCAAGGGACTGGCAGACACCGCGCTTCGCACCGCAGACTCGGGGTACCTCACCCGTCGTTTGGTTGATGTTTCGCAAGACGTCATCATCCGTGAAGACGACTGCGGCACCTCGAAGGGTCTCGACCTCACGATCGCCGCTCCTGGCCCAGACGGAGTGCTCGTGCGCGACGTCAACGTCGAGAACTCGGTCTACGCCCGCAGCCTCGCTGAGGACGCCGTTGACGCCAAGGGCAAGGTTGTTGCCGCCGCCGGCAGTGACATCGGTGACGTGCTCATTGAGACGCTCATGGCCGCTGGTGTTGAGCAGGTCAAAGTTCGCTCGGTGCTGACGTGTGAGTCAGCTGTCGGTGTGTGTGCGGCCTGTTACGGTCGCTCGCTCGCGACCGGTTTGCTCGTGGACATCGGCGAAGCCGTCGGCATTATCGCGGCACAGTCGATCGGTGAGCCGGGAACCCAGCTCACGATGCGTACCTTCCACACCGGTGGTGTGGCATCCGCAGATGACATCACTCAGGGTCTGCCGCGTGTCACCGAGCTGTTCGAGGCGCGCACGCCGAAGGGCGCTAGCCCGATCGCCGAAGCCGCCGGGCGCATCACGATCGAAGACACCGATCGCGCCCGCCGACTGATTCTGACGCCGGACAACGGTGACGAGCCGATCGCCTACCCGGTGTTGCGTCGCGCGAGCCTGCTCATCGAAGACGGCCAGCACGTCGATCTCGGTCAGCAGTTGCACGTCGGCAACCTCGACCCGAAGGAAGTTCTTCGAGTCAAGGGTGTTCGCGCGGTGCAGTTGCACTTGGTGGATGGTGTTCAGGGCGTTTACCGCTCGCAGGGCGTGCCGATTCACGATAAGCACATCGAGGTCATCGTTCGTCAGATGCTTCGCAAGGTGACTGTTGTTGATCACGGTGACACCGGGCTTCTGCCGGGTGAGCTCGTCGACCGGTTGAAGTACAACGACCTGAATCGTGCTGCGCTCACCGAGGGCAAGGCCACCGCTTCTGCTCGCCAAGAGGTCATGGGTATCACCAAGGCGTCTCTCGCGACCGAGTCGTGGCTGTCGGCTGCGTCCTTCCAGGAGACCACCCGCGTGCTCACGCAGGCCGCGATGGAGGGTCGGTCCGACCCGCTGCTCGGGCTCAAAGAGAACGTCATCATCGGAAAGCTCATCCCGGCAGGAACGGGTCTTCCGCGGTACCGCGATGTGTCAGTTGAGGCGACCGAGGAGGCGAAGGCCGAACGGTACCCGAACCGCATCTTCACTGATGACGCAAAGTTCTCAGAGGCCGACTTGAGCTTCGTCGATTTCGACAGCTTCAGCTCGGACGACTACACGCCGGGTACCTACAACTAGCGTTTAGATCTCGTTCTCGAGAGCCCCCGCCGTGAACTCGGCGGGGGCTCTCGGCACTTCCCGCTTCACATATTCGGTACCGTCGGCCACGACGGTCGCCAAGATCTCGCGCCCACTTGGCAGGATCCTCGCGGTGACCCGCCCGTCGAGAGACGAGCTCAGCACTTCGACTATCGCGGCGGATGCTCGTTCCAACTCACTCTCGCCGAGAACGGCGTCACCGCTGTCGTCGAGAAGCACGACCTCAACCCCCCGCAGTCGTGCGGACCGCGCCGCCGTGATCACGTCGGCCCGCGCGAGCTTGGCACCACGCACGCCATCGCGGAGCGCGGCTTCTGCAACGGCGAACTCCCGACGGTCATCGGTCGTGAGGGTTTCGCCGTCGACCAACCGCCGCAGCAGGGGAGCCGCAAACTCTTCGAGTTGAGCTAGGCGCCGTTTGCGCTCGTTCGCTGCGGCACGATTGGCGGCCTCCGTTGAAATCCTCGCTGTGGTTTGAGCGGTGAGTTGCTCAAGCCGATCGCCGGTGCGGCGAAGACCGAACGAGAATAGCGTGCCGACAAGGAGCACTGCCGCCTGTCGACCGAGAGCGTCGACTGCTGGCATGAACTCATTGAAGACCGCAAGATCGATGGCGATAATCACCGCGGAGAGGAGACCGAAGCCGACCCAAGAGAGCAGGATTCTGCCCCGCAGCGAGAGGTAGAACAGTGTCAGGGTCGCCGAGCCAATGAACCATTGGGTGTAACCGGGGCTCGTGCCCTCAAGCAACATGAGCGCCATCACCGGTCCGCCAGCGAGGATGACCATCGACGCACCGAGGGGCATCCGTTCTCCGCGACCGCGAACCATGACGACAGACACCACGCCGAGAGTGGCTAATCCAAGAAGCACCAGCAGTGGATTCTTCGCATCCCCGATTGTCCAGCCTGCGAGCACCGCGGAGACTGCGAACTGCAGAGCGATCATCCCTTTCGCCTTTGCGCCAGTGAGTTGCTGAACATCGACGCGAGTCGGTCTCGCGCCCGCGATGCTCACGGCGCCCGCCACGTGAGCGTCACAACGGTTCCGCGTCCCGGGGTGGACTCGACACTCGCCAGACCACCGTCGACGAGCGAGAGTCGATGGCGGATGCTCAGCAGAATTCCCAAGCGTTGTGGCGGGACCGCGCTCGGCTCGAACCCGACCCCGTCGTCGACGATCCGCACGGTCACCGTCGCCTCCGACAGTGCGAGTTGAACACTGCGCTGAACGTCGCGTGGCCCGGATTGGGCGTGGATGAGACTATTGCGCACCGCCTCGGCCGTGGCATCCACGAATGCCGCAACGACATCCGAACCGATGGTCGTGGCGCGCGCTCCGGTGATGCTGTAGCGCACACTGTCATCCAGACTCGCAACGGTCGATCGAAGCCGCACGCTAAAGTCGTGCGCCGAGCCAGGCGCGCTGCTTACCGACGCGTCCGACTCGATGCTCGATACCTCGGCGAGTGCCCGCACAGCTTGCGCGCGAACGGTCGGATCCAACTCGGTGTCGCCCTTTGATGCGTAGTAGAGCGCCGACATGACCTCGTCGTGCACGAGCGCGTCGAGTCGACCTTGCTCGCGAAGCCGCGCGGCCGTCGATGCGACCCGAGTTGCGGTGGCGCGCTCCATTGTGGTGACTGTGTCGAGTTCGCGCGCGCTTCGGATTGCCACCATCGCCAAGGAGGTGAAAATGGCGGAGAAGGCGACACTGTAGATCGCATCTTGAATCGGGAGGTCGATTGAGACTCCGCCAGCGGCGAAGTACCGCACCGCACCGAGGAGCGCTGAGTTCACGATCAAGAGAGTCCAAGCGATCGACGATCGCCACGACAGCGCGGCCGAAACGGTTCCGAGCGCCAGCACTCCCAGCGGCCAGGGAGAGGCCTCGAGGGGCATCGGGTACTCGGTCAACGCTGGCACCCAGGCGATAAGCACCATTGAGTAGGAGACGGAGTACACGCCGTGTGCTGCTCGCAACCCCGGCAACGGCAGGAACCTTGAAACAATCGCGATCAGGACCGGCAAACCGAACACCACGGCGATCATGATGCCGAGTGACAGAGCACTCAGGTAACCGGACTGCTCAACGATCGGTCCGAGAGCAAGCGCAAAGAAGACGAGCGCAGCAACTCCGAAGACGATCGTGATGACACGAACAACCTGAGTCTCTGCCCGCGTTTCGAGTCCGGGCTCCGCGGTCGCGACCGTCACTGTAACTGTGGTCATGACTCTGGAGCAGGCAGGATGCCGTCCTCGACGGCGCGCTTATACAGATCGATCTTGGTGTGCGCTGGCCGGCCAGCGAAGGCGTACTTCGAGCGGATTCGGCGCACGTATTCTGCAACGGTGCCGGTGGAGAGACCAGCCCTCGTGGCGACAGTCGTCGACTTGTCTCCGGCCGCGTACAGCCCGAGCACTTCGCGCTCTTTCGGGCTCAGCCCGGCGGATGCGAGGTGGGGATCAGAATCGAGGGCCGCGGCCCATTCGGTGGTTGCGATGCTTTCACCGGTCGCCGCCCGTTGGATCGCGTCGACGACTATCTCGCGTGGCTCAGACTTGCGCACGATTCCAAGCACGCCAGCGCGCGATGCCGCCCGCAGATCTGCAGGGTTGTCAGCGCCGGTGAATGCAAGCACACGCACTCCATGCGCGTGGAGGGCGGCAAGGTTGTCAGCAATCGAGGATCCGTCCGAAAGGCGGAGATCAAGGATCACTAAATCAACGTGCGGCAAGTGCGGCACCACCTCGGCAACGGTGCGGGCCGAGACCACGAGCCGAAGGTTCTCTACCGTCGACAGGAGCGAGGCAAGACCGACTTGCACGGTCTCATGATCGTCAACATGCGCAAGGCGAAGCACGCGGGAATGCGCTTCACCCGCCGTCATCGGCCCCCTGCTTTCAGCATCCCCTGAACGGGTGTCGTCGAAAGTAACTACTACCGAGCGTACCGGGAACGCGGGAGCATTCGACAACACCGTTCAGCGTGAATCACTTGTTGCTCACCCGAAGGCGACCCGCATGCACCAGCTTCCCCTTGACGAAATTTTCGGAGCCACTCTCGAATCTTGGTATGCTCGCGTCGCCGAATGGGTTCCGCCGGGAATCGCTAGTGATGGCCGGTGCGCGGAGTGTGGGGCTTCACCAGCTGCAGCGATTCTGTCCGACCGACTCTGGCCGCACTCGATTGTTCACGAGTTGACCGTCGTGCTGGCAATCCTTGAGAGGCAGCTCTCCGAATCTTTAGTTGAGGATCGTCTCGAGTGGGTCGGCAACAGCCCGGTCTCAGTTTCGACAGAGATTCGAGCGGTTCTTGTTGACAGAGTGTCGGCAGCGCAAGGCGACATTGTCGACGTGCTCGAGAAATGTTTGCAACCGAGGCTCGACGCTTGGGTTTCTGGCCAGCTTGAGATGTGCCTCGACGCGATCGCCACTTGCGAATAGTATTTCAACACGCGTGTGTCATTGCACCCAGCGCACCCCAGTAATGGGGTATAGGTGCATCAAATCTTCGGGACTAAGTTGAAGGGCGGGCTGTTCTTTGACGCTTGACTCGAATGGGGGAGTGGTTCAATGGCGTCACTGACCGAAATCCTCATCATGAGGGGCATCGTTCCAATCGACCAGCTCGACAACGTGTCGAACGTGCGAACAGAAGATGACGCGTTCATCCTCGAACTGCTCGAACGCGGCGTCGTCAATCAGGGCCAAGTCGCGTCGGCGATTGCCGCGCAAGCCGGGCTGCCGTTCGTTGAACTCCTTGACTTCCCGGTCGACCGCGCTGCCGTAGCGCGCGTGCCATCGGCAATGTGTCGCAGACATGAAGTGCTGCCAATCGAGATCGTCGGCGAAACCCTGATTGTGGCTGTTGCTGACCCGGGCGACGTGTTCGCGCTGGATGACGTGCGCGCCGTTTCGCGCATGCAGGCGCGCGCCGTCGTGGCCGAGCGGTCAGACCTGCGAGCCGCTATCGACCGCTACCACCGTGCCGACGGTGAGTTGACCTCGCTCACGTCTGTGCTGCAAGAAGAACAAGCGAGCACCGACATCGTGCCTGCGGCGCAGGTCGGCGCCGGTGAAGATGACGCCCCGATCGTTCGGTTTGTCAACCTCCTGATCAGTCAGGGCATCCAGGACAAGGCCTCAGACATCCACATGGAGCCGGCTGAGTTCGACCTCAAGGTGCGCTACCGCATCGACGGTGTCCTGCACGAAATGCAGTCCGCGCCAAAGAGCATCCAGAACGGCGTTATCTCTCGACTCAAGATCATGAGCGAGATCGATATCTCGGAGCGACGCAAACCGCAGGACGGCCGCATGTCGGTCAGTCACGGTGGTCGCAAGATCGACCTCCGGGTCGCAACCTTGCCGACCGTGTGGGGCGAAAAAGTCGTTATGCGAATTCTCGACACCAGCTCCAGCTCCCTGTCAATGGAGAGTCTCGCGCTCCTCCCGCACAACTTCGAGGCCTACCGGTCGTCTTACTCCAAGCCGTACGGCATGATTCTCGTGACAGGCCCGACCGGTTCCGGAAAGTCGACGACGCTCTACACGACTCTCGGCGCGGTAGCCCGCCCCGAGGTGAACGTCATCACCGTCGAAGACCCGGTTGAATACCGCATGGCCGGCATCAACCAGGTGCAGGTGAACGTGCGTGCTGGCCTGACCTTCGCCAGTGCGCTTCGCTCGATTCTGCGGTCCGACCCGGATGTCGTGCTGATCGGTGAGATCCGAGACCACGAGACGGCGCAGATCGCGATCGAAGCGTCACTGACCGGCCACCTTGTGCTCTCGACGTTGCACACCAACGATGCGCCGAGCGCGATCACTCGACTCACCGAAATGGATATCGAACCGTTCCTTGTCGGCTCTGCCCTCGATTGCGTTGTTGCCCAACGGTTGGCGAGGCGCTTGTGCGATCGCTGCAAAACGCCATACGACCATGACCCCCGCGACCTTGCCGCGCGCCGCATCGGCTTTCATGAGGGTCAGCCGGTGCCGCAACTCTTCCGACCGGGCGGATGTGCCAGTTGCTCGAACACCGGCTACCGAGGAAGAATCGCTTTGCACGAAGTGATGATGGTCACCGAGCAGATTGAACGGCTCGCGGTTGCCCGCGCATCCTCGGCCGAGATCGCAGGCATGGCGATCCAGCAAGGCATGCTCACGCTGCGTCAAGATGGATGGGCGAAGGCTCAAATGGGCCTGACCGCCGTGGATGAGATTTTGAGGGTGGTTGCATGAGTGGTCCGCTGCACGAGATACCGATGGCTGACGGAGAGCGTCTGCCGCCAGCCGCCGGTAACCGCGGTTCCAGTCGGCGCTCAAACGCTTCGGACCCCGGCAACTATCAACCCCAAGCGGGCAAGCTGCAGCCAATCGATTCTTTAGCGCCAAGCGACTACCTCCCGCAAGCTGGGGTTTTTCCGACTTCGCCGGCGAACGCCATGGCTTCGCCGACGAACGCCATGGCTTCAGTGGAGATCGCTCCGTCGTGGTCGCCCCCGGTAATTCCTGTTGTCACGACGGTGCCGCCGCCACCCGGTACTGCCGGCTTCGATGACCCTGCTGCGCCGAAACCAGGCCTTGGTCAGCCGGGCAGCGACCCGCTCATTGTCGAAGCTCTCAACGCCGTTGTCGCCGCGAGGGCTTCCGACCTGCACGTGTCGGCGAATGCGCAACCGATGATTCGCATCGACGGCTCATTGAGGCCGGTGCCAGGCTCGACGGTGTGGAGTGAGGCGATGGTTCGGAATGCCATTCTGAGCATCATGGCGGTCGATCGTCGAGAAGTGCTCGAGCGCGAGCTCGAGCTCGACTTCGCCTACACGCTGTCTGACACCGCTCGCTTCCGCGTCAACGTGTACCAACAGCGCAACATGCTGGGAGCTGCGTTCCGGCTCATCCCGACCGAGATCAAACAGCTAGCAAGCCTCGGTATCCCAGAGAAGATCGCCGCCTTCGCGCAGCTCGCTCGCGGTCTCGTGCTCGTCACTGGCCCGACCGGTTCCGGAAAGTCAACGACGCTCGCCGCCCTCATTGATCTCGTCAACAGCACGAGATCCGATCACATCGTGACGGTTGAAGACCCGATTGAGTTCATGCACTCAAATAAGCGGTCGCTCGTCAATCAGCGCGAAGTTGGTCCGGACACCAAGAGCTTCCTCAACGCGCTCAAGCACGTGTTGCGGCAAGACCCAGATGTGATCCTGATCGGTGAGCTCCGCGACCTCGAAACCATCTCGGTCGCTCTGACTGCCGCTGAGACCGGCCATCTCGTCTTTGCCACCCTGCACACCCAGGATGCTCCGCAAACCATCGACCGCATTATTGACGTGTTCCCTCCGCACCAGCAAGGTCAAGTTCGAGCCCAGCTCGCGGCTACCCTTCAGGGTGTTGTTTGTCAGACCCTCGTCAAGAAGGCGGCCGGCGAAGGGCGGGTCGTCGCGACCGAGGTGCTCATTGCTACCCCAGGCGTCGCAAACCTCATCCGCGAGGGCAAGACGTATCAAATTCGATCGTCAATGCAGGCCGGTCGAGATCACGGAATGCACACCATGGATCAGCACCTCGCTGAACTTGTCAACGCAGGCACCATCACGCATCAAGCCGCGTACGACAAGGCTCACAGTCTCGAAGACATCAAGCAGCTCATCCAGCGACCGGACCCCGATCGCGCAGCCGCTCGCACCTTCGCGAGCGAGAGCACCGCGGCGACCTTCGGAGCGCTCGACACCGGTCCTGACTTTGGCGACGCATACTCGAAGCGGGCATAAGGATGGCTACAACAAAGACCTTCGCCTACACGGCACGGGACGGCAACGGCAAGAAGGTCTCCGGGCGTATCGACGCGGCATCCGAGGGTGCGGTGCTCTCGAAGCTCCGGGTCATGGGTATTGCGCCGGTAACCGTCACGGAGGCCGACGCTGGAACAGGACTCAACCGCGAGATTAACCTTCCAAGTTTGTTCAGCCCTCGCGTCGGTGGCAAAGACCTCGCCATCATGAGCCGTCAGATGGCGACGATGATC
>Ga0105049_10011061_pt1 | contig 10347 bp, 8 predicted proteins | sample MAT06_FD_78087 | JGI IMG/M metagenome (GOLD analysis project Ga0105049, IMG submission 78087) | Freshwater microbial communities from Lake Fryxell liftoff mats and glacier meltwater in Antarctica - MAT-06 | ecosystem: Environmental > Aquatic > Freshwater > Ice > Liftoff microbial mat | place... | reverse complement strand
GCACCTGCGCGGGGTGGCAGGGGGCGCCCGCGCCGGTTGCCCTTGCGCGCGGCGCCGGTGCCGGATGCGCCCTTGGCCGACCTTGCCGCCCGCCCTGCTGCCAGCCGCGCCAGCACATCGGCAGGCAGGGCGGCGCGGACCGCCTCGAGCACCATGTCTTCGGGCACCTCCAGCCGGTCGGGGTCGGGCGATCGGGCATCGTCGCCTTCGCCATCCGGCGGGGGCGGCGGCGGTTCCGGTGCCTGGTCTTCGACCTCGGGGAACCGGATCGCGCGGTGGCCGTAGACAAGGCCTGCGGCCAGTTGCAGGTCGGTATCGGCCACCTTGTCCGACCCCCGCACCGCAGCCGAGGCGCGGGCGGCCGACAGAACCATCAGCGGCGCGCGCATCGAGGCAATGCCGAGATCGGCGGCAAGCTGTACCATCCGCGTCACCATGTCATGGTCGACCGTGACATAGGGCAGCCGTTCCCGCGCCGCCGCCAGCCGTGCGGGGTTCATCCGGATGTCGCGGGTTTCCTGCCAGCCGATGGCATCCAGATCGAGGAACAACGCCAGCCGTTCGGTCAGCGCAGGCGGTGCCGTCTCATCGCCGTCGGCGCCTTCGTCCAGTGCCACGACGACCCCTGCACCCTGTCCGTCCAGCCATTGCCCGAGCCGCACCGCCAGCCCCGCCCCGCAGCGTTCGGCCATGGTCAGGATCAGCGCGGGGCCGGTCGCCAGCAACCCCGCCGTCGCCACGCCGCGCCCGGCAGCCAGCGAGGCGGTAAGGTCGATGCCGCCGAACAGCACCTCGTCGGCAACCGAAGGGTGCACGCGCCGCACCGGCATCGGCAGCCCGTCGAGTGCCGCCAGCACCCGGTCGCGCACCGGCCCCGCACGCCCGCGCAACCACAGGCCGCGCAAGCCCTGCGGATCGACGGCCAGGAGCGACATCGCGACCTCGACCCGCGCCCAGGGCAGAAACGACCCCACCACGCGGGCGCCGGGGTCGCTCATCCGGGGAGAACTTCGTCAAGGATGCGGGCCACGCGCACGCCGCTGCCGGCATCGTCCAAAGGATCGCGGCGCAGCCGGTGGCGTAGGGCAGACCCGGCAACGGCGCGCAGATGGGTGCGGGTGACGGCGGGGGCCTTGTCGAACGCGGCCAGGGCGCGCGCGGCGCGGAGCAGGGTCAACTCGCCCCGCAGACCGTCGGAGCCGAGGGCGATGCACAGCGTCGCGCAATCTTCGAGCACCTGATCGGGGGTGGTCAGCAGGGGCAGAGCTTCCCTTGCGGCCAGAATCGCCTTGCGCAGGGCGGCGTCCTTGGCATGCCATTTCTTCAGGAACGCCTCGCGGTCGCGGTCATAGGCATCGCGGCGGCGGATCACCTCGACCCTCGTCGCCACGTCGCGGGGGCTGGTCACGTCCACCGACAGGCCGAACCGATCCAGAAGCTGGGGGCGCAGCTCGCCCTCTTCGGGGTTGCCGGAACCCACCAGCACGAAACGGGCGGGGTGGCGGATCGACAGGCCTTCGCGTTCGACCACGTTCTCGCCCGACTGTGCCACGTCCAGAAGCAGGTCCACGATGTGATCCTCGAGCAGGTTCACCTCGTCGATGTACAGATACCCCCGGTTCGCCCGTGCCAGCAGGCCCGGCTCGAACGCCTTTTCCCCGCGGGTCAGGGCGCGTTCGATGTCGAGGGCACCGACCACCCGATCCTCGGTCACGCCCAGCGGCAGGTCGATGACCGGGGTGGGTTTGGAGATCATCCGCCGGTCGCCTACCTCGGCCCAGTCGGGCACCGCTTCGGGCGAAGCGGAATTGACCGGGCAACCGGCCACTGCCTTGATCGGCGGCAGCAGGGCCGCCAGCGCGCGCACGGCGGTCGATTTGCCGGTGCCCCGGTCGCCGAACACCAGCACGCCGCCGATGCCGGGGTCTACGGCGGTCAGCACCATGGCGCGTTTCATCTCTTCCTGGCCGACGATGGCGGAAAAGGGAAAGGGTTGCATCATCGGGCTGATCGAGGGTGCAGTCATGCGGTATCCAGTGCAGGAAGAGGGAGGGGCAGGCGGGCGAGAGGGTCGGCACCGCCCCACATACCCGTCGTCCCCAGAATGCGAAAGCGGGCATAAAGCTCTTCCCGGAACCAGCCGCCTTCGCGCACGGCGCGGATGGCGCGGGCGTGGGGGCCGTCGGCGCGGGCAAAGCGGGACATGGCGGCGGCGTCGGGCCAGACCGAGAAGGTAACCTGATGCATCAGCGGCACTTCACCGATGCCGATCTTGAAGGCGACGTCGGGATCGTCACCGATCGCACCCGATATGTCGGGCACCCGGTTCCAGAACTGCAGTGCGGCGCGGGGTCGCAGGGTGGCGCGGGTCAGCACCGCAAGCGGGCCGTCGGCCGAACCGGTCCCGGCAAAGGGCTGTTGCCCCGACCATTGGCCGCGCACCGATGCGGGCGAGAGGTAGATCGTCCAGTCCTCGACCGCGCGGTCCCGCCAGCGGCGGTATACCGGGGCGTCTGCGACACGGTCACGCGCGGTGGCAAGATCGGGCCAGGCCACCAGAATCGCCCAGACCGACCAGTTGGGTCTGGGGGTGAAACCTTCGCCGGTTCCCGAACCGCACAGCTTCCAGAACAGGGCGTCGGGCATCCGTGCCATCTCGGGACGGGCGGTTGCCATCTGGGTGAGTATCCACAGCCTGCGGGCGAGCGAGCCAAAGCGGAACAGGGTAAGGGTGACGGTTGTCATGCGGGGGGGTGCGTCCGAAAACTGTCTCATCAGATTGACAGGATTCGCCGGGGATGCAAAGTGGTAAGGCCCCAAAGCGCCTTTTGGGGGGCGATGCGTCGCATGTTGTAAATCTGACTGGACATACTATCATACGCGCATGTTGACAGATCGTGATTCAGCCGCCGCCACCCACAGCCCCCGCGCCATCGTCATCGGTGCCGGAATGGGGGGGCTTGCCGCCGCCATGCGGCTGGGGGCCAAGGGATATGCCGTGACCGTGATCGACCGGCTGGACGTGCCCGGCGGGCGCGGGTCGTCGATCACCCAAGGCGGCCACCGGTTCGATCTGGGCCCGACCATCGTGACCGTGCCGCAGGGGTTGCGCGATCTGTGGGCGGTTTGCGGGCGCGATTTCGACCGGGACGTCGATCTGCGCCCGATGGACCCGTTCTATCGCATCGAATGGCCCGACGGGTCGCACTTTACCGCCCGCCAGGACGAGGCCGCGATGCGGGCCGAGGTGGCGCGCCTGTCGCCCGGCGATCTGGCGGGGTACGACCGGTTCCTGCGCGACAGTCAGGCGCGCTATCAGTTCGGGTACGAGGATCTGGGCCGTCGCCCGATGAACCGGCTGCTGGATCTGGTGAAAGTGCTGCCGCAGTTCGCATGGTTCCGCGCGGACCGGTCGGTTCATGCGCATGTGGCCCGCCGGGTCAAGGACCCGCGGATGCGCTTTGCCATGTCGTTCCATCCGCTGTTCATCGGCGGCGATCCGTTCCACGTCACCTCGATCTACATTCTGGTGAACCATCTGGAGAAGGCGTTCGGTGTTCACTATGCCATGGGCGGGGTCGCGGCGATTGCCGCCGCCATGGGCCGGGTCGTGCAGGATCAGGGCGGCGAGGTGATGCTGGGGGCCGAGGTGGACGAGGTGCTGGTGCAGGGCGGCCGGGCGCGGGGCGTGCGGCTGCTGGACGGGCGCGAGATTGCGGCGGACATCGTGGTGTCGAACGCGGATGCGGGGCATACCTATGACCGGCTTTTGCGCAACCAGCCGCGCCGGCGGTGGACCCCGCGCAAGCTGGGCCGGGCGCGGTGGTCGATGGGGCTGTTCGTCTGGTACTTCGGCACCAGGGGCACGCGCAATCTGTGGCCAGAGGTCGGCCATCACACCATCGCCGTCGGCCCCCGCTACAAGGACCACATCCGCGACATCTTCATCCGCGGCCGTCTGGCCGACGACATGAGCCTGTACATCCACCGCCCCACCGTGACCGACCCGTCTGCCGCGCCGGAGGGGGACGATACGTTCTATGTGCTGTCGCCGGTGCCGCATCTGGGGCACGACAACGGCGTCGACTGGGCGACCGGGGCCGAACCCTACCGGCAGAAGATGCAGGCGATGCTGGAGGACCGGTTGTTGCCGGGTTTGTCGAAGCATCTGACCGAAAGCCTGGTATTCACGCCCGAGACGTTCCGCGACCGCTATCTCACGCCCTATGGGTCGGGCTTTTCCATCGAGCCGCGCATCCTGCAATCGGCCTGGTTCCGCCCCCACAACGTATCCGAAGAACTGCCGGGTCTGTATCTGGTGGGTGCGGGCACGCATCCCGGGGCCGGATTGCCGGGGGTCGTGGCAAGTGCCGAGGTGCTGGGGAAACTGGTGCCCGATGCGCCGGTGCGGCGCATCGCGTCGCCAGCCGCGCGGCTGGCGGCGGAGTAGGTCGGGATGATCGACCCCGCCGACATGGACCACTGCCGCGCCGCGATCCGCGCGGGGTCGCTGTCGTTCCATACCGCGTCGCGGCTGCTGCCCGCGCGGGTGCGCGATCCGGCACTGGCGCTGTATGCGTTCTGCCGGCTGGCGGATGACGCGGTGGATGAGGGTGATGACAAGACCCGGGCCGTGCTGTCATTGCGTGAGCGGCTGGATCTGGTCTATGCGGGCCGCCCCCGCAATGCCGCCGCCGACCGCGCCTTTGCCGCCGTAGTGCAGGAATACGCCATGCCCCTCGTCTTGCCCGAGGCGCTGCTGGAGGGGCTGGCCTGGGATGCCACGGGTCGGCGCTATGCCACGCTGTCGGGCGTGTTGGACTATTCGGCGCGGGTGGCTGCGGCGGTCGGCGCGATGATGTGCGTGCTGATGCGGGTGCGCGATGCGGATGCTTTGGCGCGCGCCTGCGATCTGGGGCTGGCGATGCAGTTGACCAACATCGCGCGGGATGTGGGCGAGGATGCGCGGGCCGGGCGGTTGTACCTGCCGACCGACTGGCTGGTGGCGGAAGGGATCGATCCGGAAGCATTCCTTGCCGACCCGGTGCCGACCCCCGCCATCCGTGGCCTGACCGCACGCCTGCTGGCCGAGGCGGGCACGCTTTATGCCCATGCCGGTGACGGGGTGGCGGCGTTGCCGCTGGCCTGCCGTCCGGGGATCGAGGCTGCACGGCGCATCTATGCCGCCATCGGCACCGATCTGGCCACCCACGGCCACGACAGCATCACCCGCCGCGCGCACACGACCAAGGGGCGCAAGCTGGCGCTGCTGCTGCAGTCGGGCCTGTCGGTGGCGGCGATGTCGCTGATGCCGCGCGCGGCCACCCTGCATGGCGCGCCCCGCGCCGAAGTGGCGTTCCTGGTCGATGCCACGGCGAATCCGCGCCAGCCGGTCGGGCGTTCCGAGGCGGTTCTGGCCGTTCTGGCACAGCTTGAGGCGCAGGACCGTGCCCGGCACCACCACCGGGCCAGTCGATCTGTGACTGCGTGATTCCCTTTGCACCTGCGGCATCAGTACCTATCTGTCAGAGCTTGGGCCGCGACGGGGATTGCCGATGGACTGGACACTGTTTCTGACGTTTCTTGCCGCCTGCACCGCCGCAGGCGCCACCGGTGCCATGTTCGAGCCGGGGGAATGGTACCGGTCGCTGGTGAAACCCTGGTGGACGCCGCCGAACTGGGCGTTCCCGGTGGCCTGGACCACGCTGTACTTCCTGATGTCGCTGGCCGCGATGCGCGTGGCGCAACTGCCCGATGCCGGGCCGGCCCTGTCGTTCTGGGGCGCGCAGATCGCGTTCAACACATTGTGGACGCCGGTGTTCTTCGGTCTTTATCGGCTCAAGGCGGCGTTGGTGGTGATGGTGGGTCTGTGGACCTTTGTCGCGCTGACGCTGTTTGCGTTCTGGGGGCTGGACTGGCTGGCGGGGCTGATGATGGTGCCCTATCTGGTCTGGGTCACCGTGGCGGGCGCGCTGAACTGGTCGGTCCTGCGGCTGAACCCCGGCAAGGAACGGCCTGCGCGGGCGTGACCGGCAGCACCGGGGGCCAGCCCCCGGACTATTTCTGCAAGGAAGAAACTGCGACGTCAGGAACCGCTGGGGTGGGTCCACCCCGCCCGGCGCGGGACGCGCATGGCGAGCATGGGTTTCAGGAACGGTGAGGCGAAACGGTCGAGATCGAGCGCCTCGTGAACGCCTGTCGTGGTCTCGCCGTCGATCCGGGTTTCCACCAGCGACCGGCTGTAGAACGGGGCATCCAGCATCGCCATCACCTGTCGCGGCTGTGTGCCGGGATCGGCCCGCGTTTCGCGGCGCAATGCCCAGAAGGTGCGGTTGAACGGGGTCAGGGGGGGCGGGGACATCCGGGTTGCCGTGCCGTCGGGCGCGACATGCAGGCCAAGCGACAGCGCCGTGCCGTCGCGGCGTCGGGCGTCGTAGAAACAGGCGGCACCGCTGGACAGCGGGAACCGGCCCCATGTCCAGGTTTTGAAATCAGCCTCAAGCGCGCGGGTGCCGAAGTTCGCGTCGAAATAGCCGTGCCCTTGCCAGCGGTGCCCCTGGGTCAGGTCCACCTCGATGCGGGCGACGGGGGCGAAGGGGCGCCACAGGTGGGTGCCTTCGGGGGTCAGCCGGACTTCGACGTCGGTGATGGCCGATGGCGTCAGCACGATGGTGCCCCGCACCGGCGTGACCATCGGCGGCGCGCCCCATTCGTTGACCTCGATCACCAGCTGGCGTCCCGTCCAGTGCATCCGGCTGGGGCCGACGGTCAGCGTGTCGGGCGACTGGCGCAGCGCCGCGCGGCCACGGTCGGTCATGGTGAAGCGGCCACCCGGGCCATAGGTGGCCACGTTGATGCAGCAGTGATCCTGAGGGTCGCGCCGCCCCGACCAGGCGTACCAGGGCGAAAAGACCGACCCTATGAATCCGATGACCGAGAGGGCGCGGGTGCCATCGTCGGCGACGCCGTCGACGTACCACCAGGCATAGCCGTCGGGGCCCACTTCGACAGTGAAGCAGGGTCCCGCAGAATCGCCTCGGCCGCGTGCAGGCCCGATTGTGCCGCCATCGGCAGCCCCGCCCCCGGATGCACCCCGCCCCCCGCCAGCCACAGCCCCGGCAGCCGCGTCGCCGCCCCCGGCCTGCGGAAACTGGCCGTCAGCCCGGCTGGCGACAGCCCGTAGATCGCCCCCCCCGACCCCGGATGCAGCCTGGCAAACCCCCGCGGGCCGGTCATCGCCGACAGGTCCGGAGCCGGGTCGAAGGTCAGGCCCGCCGTTGCGAAGTGCGCGATCATCATGGCTTGGCATCGGTCATCCTCGGGGTCGGTGGTTGCGTCGGTCCGGGCATCGGTCCGGGCATCGGTCTGGGCGGGTGGTGCGTTCTGGATCACCTCGAACCGTTCGAGGGTCGCTGGCGGCCCCCGTCCTCCCCGGTCCTGTGCGCAAATATAGTGCGAGGCAGCTTGCGGGGAACGGCCCCTTGCCAGAGGCAGGAACTCGGTGTCGGGATCGTCGATGAAGAACACGTTGTGGTGCAAGAGGTCTGCGCCTTTGGGCGTGGCGGCAAAGGACCAGACGCGGGCCGACAGGCTGCGCGGGGTGACGGCGCGGGCGGGCACGGTGGCGGTGACCGCCTTTCCCATCAGGCCGCCCGCAAGCGCCGCCGGATCGCCGTTGAACACCACATCCTCGGCGGCAAGCGTGCTGCCATCGGCCAGACCCACGCCCGACACCCGGCCCCAGTGTTCATGGATGCGCGTGGCCGCGACGCCGTAGCGGAACGTGGCACCGCCCTGTTGTGCAATCCCCTCAAGCACTTGCGCCAGCCGGTGCATGCCGCCTTCGACGACATGCACGCCCATGGCCTCGGCCTGCCAGATCAGCGACAGGACGGCGGGGGATCGGCGCGGCGTGCCGCCGACATAGGTGGCGAAGCGCCCGAACAACTGCCGCAGGCGCGGCTCGCGGAAGGTCAGCGCAAGATAGCGGTGCAGCGTCATCCCCGGCATCAGCATCGGCCACAACGCAGGGGCCATCGCCGCCGCCCGCGCAACCTCCGGCAGCGACACGCGACTGGCCTGCATGACGGGGCCATCGAAGGCGGCAAAGGCGCGCGCGGTGCGGGCGTGAAACCGGCGAAAGTCGGCCTCGGACCGCGCGCCGCCCCAGTGGCGGATGGCGGCGGCGGTTGCCTCGGGGTCGGCGTGCAGGTCAAGCGTTGACCCATCGGGCCACCAGTGCCGCGCCAGCACGGGCTGCGGGATCAGCCGCAGATGATCCTCGATCCGGGTTCCGGCGGCGGCAAACACCGCATCGAACACCCGCCGCAGGGTCAGCACCGTCGGCCCTGCGTCGACCGGCCCTGCCGCCGAAGGCACCGTGCGCATCTTGCCGCCCGGCCCCGCTGCCGCCTCGACCACCGTCACCGCCGCCCCGGCATGGGCCAGCCGCACGGCGGCAGACAGCCCGCCGATGCCCGCACCGACGATCACGACGCGCCGTCGTCCGGTCTGCGCTGAGGTCGTCGCTTTTGCCATACCTGAATTGTTGACTCGGACGCCCGGAGTGTCCAGTATGATTTACATAAGGGTGTCAGTTTTTCTGGACATGAAGGGGCTAGGCATGGCGCTGGACACACGGATCGAGGCGGCGGTCGCTGCGGCGTTGCGGATCGGGCAGGGTGGTGACGCGCCACCAAGGCTTGCATCGGCGCTGCCCTATGCGGTCAATCCGGGTGGCGCGCGCATCCGGCCCACGATCCTGATATCGGTGGCACTGGCCTGTGGAGACAATCGCCCGCGCCTGACCGATGCCGCCGCTGCAGCGCTGGAACTGATCCATTGCGCCAGTCTGGTGCATGACGACCTGCCCTGTTTCGACGACGCCGATGTGCGGCGCGGCAAGGCGACCGTTCATCGGGCCTATTCCGAGCCTCTGGCCGTGCTGGCCGGTGACAGCCTTATCGTGCTGGCCTTCGATGTGCTGGCGCAGGCCGGGACCGAGGATGCCCTGCGCGCCCTTGGTCTGGTGCGAATCCTTGCGGCGCGCACCGGAATGCCGGGGGGGATTTGTGCGGGCCAAGGCTGGGAAAGCGAGACGCAGGTGGACCTGCGCGCCTATCACCGGGCGAAAACCGGGGCGCTGTTCATTGCCGCCACGCAGATGGGGGCGCAGGCGGCGGGGCAGGACCCCGAGCCGTGGACCGAGCTTGGTGCCCGCATCGGCGAGGCGTTCCAGGTGGCGGACGACCTGCGCGATGCGTTGTTTGATGCGGAAACGCTGGGCAAACCCGCCGGGCAGGACATGGTGCATGCGCGTCCCTCTGCGGTGACGCAGATGGGTGTTCCGGGTGCCATGCGGCATCTGCGCGACATTCTGTCGGGGGCCATCGCGTCGATCCCGTCCTGTCCGGGCGAGGCGCGGCTGGCGGCGATGGTGAACGCCTATGCCGAACGCATGACGCCCGTTGCCCCCGCCCATTCCGTGCCGGCGCATTCTGCAGCGATGCGGACCTGACACCATGTCGGGCCTTGCCGCCGCCCCGCAGACACGGCGTATGCCGGGCCTGATCCAGCGGCTTGCATCGTCGCGCAAGTTTCAGTCATGGGCGGTACGGATGCCTGTGCTGCGGTGGTTCGTGGCACGCGAGGGGGCCGTTCTTTTCGATGTGATCCAGGGGTTTGTCCGTTCGCAGGTGCTGATGGCGCTGGTCGAGCTGGACATTTTTGCGGCTGTTGAGGCAGGCCCGAAAACCGCCGCCGCCCTGGCCCCTGCGGCGGGCCTGACGCCTGAGCGGATGCAGGTGCTGCTGCAGGCCGGTGCGGCACTTGGCCTGTTGCGGCGCAAGGGTGACGGGTTTTTCCTGTCGCGTCGGGGGGCGGCCTTTCTGGGGGTGCCGGGTTTGGCAGGCATGGTGCGCCACCATGCCGTGCTTTACCGCGACCTGACCGATCCGGTGGCATTCCTTCGGGGTGAAACATCGCCGGAACTCGCGCGGTTCTGGCCCTATGTATTCGGTGCCGAAGCGGCCGCCGACCCAACCGTTGCCGCGACCTATTCGACGCTGATGTCCGACAGCCAGACGCTTGTGGCCGAAGATGCGCTTCGGCTGGTTGACCTGAAGGCGGCGCGGCATCTGATGGATGTGGGCGGCGGGACAGGGGCTTTCCTGCGGGCGGTCGCGGCGGCGCATCCCGGCCTGCGCCTGACGCTGTTCGATCTGCCCGCCGTGCTGGACAATGCACGGCTGCCCCCGCAGATCACCCCCGTTCCCGGCAGTTTCCGCGACGATCCGCTGCCGCAAGGGGCCGATACGATCAGCCTTGTCCGCGTGCTGTACGACCACG
>Ga0105049_10011060_pt1 | contig 10347 bp, 9 predicted proteins | sample MAT06_FD_78087 | JGI IMG/M metagenome (GOLD analysis project Ga0105049, IMG submission 78087) | Freshwater microbial communities from Lake Fryxell liftoff mats and glacier meltwater in Antarctica - MAT-06 | ecosystem: Environmental > Aquatic > Freshwater > Ice > Liftoff microbial mat | place... | reverse complement strand
CGCGATGGCGGCAGCTTCGGCCTCCACGCCTACAGCGAGCTGCAGAGCATCGTCTGGCCCGGCTGAGGTCTGGAAGACCAGGGGCAGGATCCCGTGGCCGGGCATGTGGGGGCGCGAGGCCCTTCGCCGAGGATTGTTGCGAACTAGAACGTGTTCTAGTCTCCGGTGATGGCCTCCTTCGATCTGGTGATCACCAACGGCACGGTCGTCGACGGTACGGGCCTGCCCCGACGCATCGCCGACGTCGGCATCAAGGACGGCCGCATCGCCGCCATCGGGTTCATCGAGGCCAGCGAGGGCGATCGGGTGATCGATGCCACCGGGCGTGTCGTCGCTCCGGGGATCGTCGACCCGCACACGCACTACGACCCCCAGCTCACCTTCGAGCCCTACGGGACCTCGAGCTGCTACCACGGCGTCACCACGGTCGTGACCGGCAACTGTGGCTTCTCGGTGGCGCCGCTGAAGCCGGGCGACGCGCCCTGGCTCATCCAGCTGTTCGCTCGCGTCGAGGGCATGGACCCGAGCGCCCTCGAGGGAATCCCGGTGGACGGTTTCGAGAGCTTCCCCGAGTTCCTCGAGTCGATGCGCGGGAAGATCGGCATCAACGCCGCCTTCTACATCGGGCACTGCGCCCTCCGCCGCTACGTCATGGGCGACGCTGCGCAGGAGCGAGAAGCCACCGCTGAGGAGATCGAGCGGATGGCCGAGATCGTGAAGGGCGCCATGGAGGCGGGCGCGGCGGGCTTCAGCTCCACTCACTCGCCCACGCACTTCGACCTCGCCAACCGCCCGGTGCCGTCGCGGCTCTCGAGCCTGGACGAGCTCAAGGCGCTCTCGGAGGCCGCCGGCCGCGCGGGCAGCGGATCGATCGCGTATCTCCCCGGCTCGGCCGTCGGTGGCATCACACCTGACGATGAAGAGCTGCTGATCGAGATGTCGCTGCTGTCGCGGATGCCGGTGATCATCCAGGGCCTCGGTGCCCGTTCCAAGGTCGACGCGCCCACCGCGGGCTGGGACAACGCCAAGCGCTTCGTCGACGACGCGACCGCCCGAGGTGCCGCGGTGTACTCGATGGCGATGTCGAAGCCGTTCAACCGCACGTTCGACCTCGCTGCCGGCACGAAGCTCTACGAAGGGGCCCTCCAGCTCAACCGGATCTTCACCGAAGCCGGCACCGTGGCCGAGCGCCTGGCGCTGATCGCCGACCCGGCCTTCCGCGACGCCGTGCGCAGCTCAGTCGACCAGCCCAACCGGGACCCCGACGCCGGCCCCACCCTGCCCCCGCCGGCTTGGGCGGTGCTGCACGTCAACAAGGTGGCGAAGCCGGAGAACGAGAAGCTCATCGGCCGTTCGCTGGTGGACATCGCGGCCGAGCGAGGTCTCCATCCCACCGACGCGTTCCTCGACATCGCGGCATCGGAGGATCTCGGCGTGGAGTTCCTCTGGAAGACCGAGACGCCCGAGTGGATCGAGGGCACCAAGATCGCCCAGGACGATCCGCACATGATCGTGGGCACGTCGGATGGTGGCGCGCACCTGGACCGCGACGACGGTGCCGAGGCCCACACCTGGTTCCTCCAGCACTGGGTGCGCGAGTGGGGCGGGTTCGCCCTTGAGGAAGGCGTCGGGCAGATCACGGCGATCCCGGCGGCGCTCTGCGGCTTCACCGATCGGGGGCTGCTCCTCACCGGCTACGCCGCCGACGTGATGATCTTCGACCCCGACACCGTCGGCCCCGACCAGAAGGTGCTCGCCCACGACTTCCCCAACGGTGCGGCCCGCTGGACATCGAAGCCTCAGGGCGTGCACGCCACCATCGTGAACGGCGTGCCGATCGTCATCGATGGCGAGCTGCAGGCGGACGCCGGTCTCCCCGGGCACGTCTTGAGCCCCTCATGAGCGAGCGAAGCGAGCGTCGGCAGCACAGCGGAACGGGGTTGTCCGCCCACTGGTGCTCCCCGAACGCGCAGCGCCCCGACCACGACCGGACGGAGCACTAGTGCGCGGTCTCGTCTGGACCGGGGAGCTGGAGGTGCGGGATGACGTCGAGGTGCGGGGCCCTCGGCCGCACGAGGTCCTGGTGCGCATCGTCAACGCGGGCCTGTGCCACTCCGATGTGTCGGTGCTGAACGGCACCATTCCGTTCCCTACCCCCGTCGTGCTGGGTCACGAAGGCGCCGGCGTGGTGGAGGAGATCGGCTCCGCTGTCCGCAAGGTGCAGGTGGGAGACCACGTCGTGCTCACCACGCTCGGGAGCTGTGGCCTCTGCGCGGCCTGCGACCGGGGCCAGCCCACCCACTGCCGCGACACGATGGGCAAGCTGAGCCGACCCTTCACCGTGGGCGGAGAGAAGGCCTTCCAGTTCGCCAACGCCGGCGTCTTCACCGAGCGCACTGTGGTGGCCGAGAGCCAGGCCGTCGTGATCCCCAAGGAGATGCCGTTGACGGCGGCCTGCCTCATCGGCTGCGCCGTCGTCACCGGCGCTGGCGCGGTGCTCAACCGGGCCAAGGTGCAACCGGGGGAGACCGTCGTCGTCATCGGCGCCGGTGGCATTGGCCAGGCCGTGATCCAGGCCGCGCGCATCAGCGCCGCGTCCCGCATCGTCGTGATCGATGCCAACCCGGGCAAGGAAGCCGTCGCCCGTCAGTTCGGAGCCACCGACTTCCTCGCTGGCTCCACCCTCACGGGCGAGGGCGAGCTCGTGCAGGCCGTCAAGGACCTCGGGCTCCCCAACGGCGTCGACCACGCCTTCGAGTGCGTGGGCCACCCGGCCCTCATCCGCCACGCCATCGACCTGCTCGACTGGGGCGGCCAGTGCATCCTGCTAGGGGTACCCAAGCTCGGCACCGAGGCCAGTTTCGTGGTGAACACCCTCTACAACGACAAGTCCATCATGGGTTGCCGCTACGGCAGCACCCGACCGCACCACGACATCCCGATGTTCGTGAACTTCTACCTCGATGGTCGGCTCCAGCTCGACGAGATGGTGAGCCAGGTCTACGACCTCGCGGACATCGACCGAGCGCTCACCGACATGCATGACGGCAAGCTCAACCGAGGCGTGCTCTCGCTCTCGTAGTCGCCGTCAGGAGAACCCGCAATCGTGCGGGGCCGGGAGCTCGGGGGTGCGCCCCACGGGGCCCAGCACGGGGCCTTGGGCGAAGCGGCATCCGAGGTCTCGCAGCCAGTCGAGCTGCTGGACGGTCTCGACCCCGTCGGCCACCGACGGCAGATCTCGTTCCTCGGCGGCCATCAGCAGCGTGCCGACCAGCGAGAGCACGTCAGGCTCGACCAACAGGCGGGCGATGGTGGCGCGACCGAGGTGTACGAAGTCCAAGGGAAGGCGGTGCATCTGGCTGAGCGAGCCCACCATGGACCCGACGTCAGCCAGGCCGACCGAGCAACCCAGGTCGCGCAGGGTCTGGAGCGTCACGCTGGCGGCCCGGATGTCGGCCAGCGCAGCCATGGCCGGGACCTGAATGCTGAGGCTTCCCGCGGCGAGTCGATGCCGGGCGAGCACCCGAAAGATGTCCGACGGGAGCGATGGGTCTCTGAACTGCGCGCCAGGGAGCCGGATGGCGAGACGGGCCGAGGGGCCGGTGTGCGCCATCGCCAGCGTCGCCCGGTCCAGCACCGCGCCCCCGAGGAGCGCGGCCGTTCCGTCAACGTCGGCGCCGGCCACGAGCTCATCGAGCGGACGGGTGCGATCGCCGGGGGAGCGCCAGCGGGCCAGTACCTGGGAGCGGTGGCTGAGCCCGTGAGACAGGCAGACGATCGGTTGGAAGGCGAGGATCAGGTGCCCAGCGGCCACCCCGGTGCGGGCGGTCTCGGCATCGAGGACCGGGGTTCGAGCCGGGGTGACGGGAAGCGCACTGATGCGCACGGCATCGGAGGGTTGCCGGCTCATCGCGCACCGTCCGAGGTGCTGGCCGGGGTGCTGGCCGGGGTCCGCAACAGTGCGATGAGCTCCGCTTGGGAGTGCACGCCGACCTTGGCGAAGATCGCCGTGAGGTGGTTGCGCACGGTGCTGGTGCTCAGGAAGAGGGCGCTGGCGATTCCCGGCACCCGTTCGCCCCGCAGGAGGCGCCGGAGCACCTCCCACTGTCGCGGTGAGAGCTGGTCGGCGCCCGGAAGGCGGTCGGGGTCGATCCCCGCATCCACCCGAATATCGATCCCGGCCGCCTCGAGCTCGTCCGCGATTCGGCGAAGGTGTTGCTCGAGCCTCGTCGTCCGCTTCGCCTGGTCGCCCCGATCGTTGCGATCGGCACCGGTGATCAGGAAGGCCAGCTGGTCCCGACCGTCGACCATCGGGGCGACCATGATGCGTACCCGAGTCCAGCGTCCAGAACGGCCCATGTGAAGCTCCACGGCCATGCTCAGGTCGTCGGTGAGCGCCCGAAGGCCAGCGCTGAGCAGCAGCTCGCGATCTCCGTGGTGCACCTGCTCGAGGAGCGAGAGTCCCACGAGGTCAGAGCTCGGAGCGCCGAGGTAGGCGGCGCCGTGGATGCTGATCTGTCGGACCACCCAATGGCGATCAACGATCCCCACCACGAGGCCCGGGGCCTCCGACGTTCGCCGCTCATCCATCATCATGCTGCTCATGTCTTCCATGAACGGCTCGGCATCGATCCGCCCGCAGAGGCGTTCGTCCTGGCGTAGGAGGTGCATTCGCGTGGACTCCTGGGATGCGTTCATCGGTAGGTCCGGCAGTCGGTGGGCCGGGAGGAGTAGGCGCGCTGCGTCGATCGAGTGGGCATGGGTCAGAGATCGGGGCGGTCCCAGGCCTCCGAAATGGACGGACCATCACCGACGACTGGGCGAACTTCACTCCGAAGTGCCCGGCCATGTTCCGACGGATGTGAGAGGGCCGATGACATTGAGGCATTCGAACCATTGAGTCGGGAGATCCAGGGGCCGTTGGTACCACTTGGGGAGCCGCACCACCGATACGATTTGCACTATCCCGCCCAGTCAGGAGGAAGGTCATGTCTGACACCAACGCACCGCCCCTGAACGCCCGTGTCGATGTGCAGATAGCCCACGACCTCAACAACCTCCTCGGGGTGATCCTGAACTACGTGACGCTCGTCCGCCGGGTCGTCGATGACCCCCGCGGCTTGTCCGACCTCGACGAGATCGGCGCGGCGGCGGAACGAGCCGCTGTCCTCACCAGGCAGATGGTGACCTTTCCCGGAGGGGCCCCCGATGGATGAGCTCGTGGGCTCGACGATCGGCCTGCTCATCATCGACGACCACCGGATGTTCTCCGAGAGCTTGGCCCGGCTTCTCGCCGATGAGGACGACATCGCCGTCGTGGGCGTGGCCTCCAGCGGGCGGGAGGGCATCGACCTCGCGATCCGACATCGTCCGCGGGTGGTGCTGGTCGACTACGAGATGCCCGAGTACGACGGCGTCCAGGTCGCCGCCGAGATCAAGCGACAGGATCCCGAGATCATGGTGCTGATCCTCACCGCGTCTACCGAGGACCGAGTCCTCCTGGCGGCGATCGAGGCAGGGTGCTCGGGATTCCTCACGAAGGATCGGGCGGCCGACGACGTCGCCCATGCCGTGCGGTCCGCGGCCGCGGGTGAGGCCGTGATCTCGCCGGCGCTTCTGGCTCGGCTGCTCCCGCGCCTCAACGGCTCGCACCGCTCGCTGGGCGATGACCTCACGGGTCGCGAGCGCGAGCTCTTGTCGCACCTCGCGCGCGGAGCTACGAACAAGGTCGTCGCGGCCGAGCTCCACCTCAGCGTCAACACCGTCCGCAACTACGTGCAGTCGGTGCTGACCAAGCTCGGTGCCCACTCGAAGCTCGAGGCGGTGTCCACCGCGGTGCGGGAGGGCATCATCGACTACCCGACCGCGTCATGACGCGAACGCGCCTTCGCTGACGAGTCCGTCGGCACCTACCGCGGGCACCCCGCCCGTCGTTGACTAGTGCGATGCATCCCGCTGCGGCCTGGCGCCGGCGTCGTCGGCGCTCAGCAACCGAGGACCAGCTCCGGCTGGCCCTTGCGGCGGCGCCCATCGGGGTGGCACTCGTGGCGGTCGACGGGCGATTCCTCTGGGCGAACCCTTCGCTGTGCTCGATGCTGTCTCGGTCGGTCGATGACCTCCTGAACACGACCTGGCCGGACGTCACGCATCCCGACGATCTCGACGATCTGGCGGCGTGCGTCGACGGATCAGTGGGCGGCTACCGCACAGACAAGCGGTTCGTGACCGGTGCCGGAGCAGAGCTGTGGACGGAGATCAGCGTCGTTGCGACGCAGGATGCTTCGGGCTCGGTCGCTCACTTCGTCGCCTACGTCGTTGACATCACCGAGCGTCGCTCGGCGGCCGCGCTGGAGGCCCGGTTCGCGGTGTTGGTGGAGAACGGGAGCGATCTGATCGCCGTATCGGACGCGGCGGGTCTCCTCGTGTACGGCTCGCCCGCGTACCTGTCGCTCCTCGGATATGACCCGGTCGAGAACATCGGCCAGCCCTTGATCGATCAGGTACACCCCGACGATCGGCCGGCGCTTCTGTCCGCCGGCCTGGCGTTGATGAAGACGCCGGGCGCCCGCGCCAGGCTCGACTTTCGGGTTGGGGACGTCCACGGTTTGTGGCGCTGGGTGGAGGCCACGGTGTCGAACCGACTCGATGATCCCGCGGTGCGCGGCTTCGTCACGAACACCCGAGACATCACCGACAGGGTGCTGGCCGCTGAACGCCTCGCCCATCAAGCCACTCACGACGGGCTCACCGGCCTTCCCAACCGGTCGGTCCTGTCCGAACGACTGGCCCAGGGGCGCGCCGCGGCCCATCGAGATGGTGAGCTGCTCGCGGTGCTCTTCGTCGACGTCGACCACTTCAAAGAGGTCAACGATCGGTTCGGTCATCGCGCCGGCGACCATCTCCTCCAGGAGGTGGCTGTGCGGCTCAGAGAGGCCGCCCGGGAGACCGACGAGGTGTTCCGGCTCGGTGGGGACGAGTTCCTGGTGGCGACGCAGGTCCCGGATGCCCGGTCGGCAAGCGAGATGGCCGCCCGCGTGTGCGACAGCTTCGCGAGGCCGTTCCCGCTGGGAGAGGCACTGATCAGCGTGAGGGCCAGCGTCGGGGTCGCCACGTCGGCGGACGCAGTCGACGACGCCGGCCTCCTGCACGCCGCCGATCTGGCGCTCTACGAGGCCAAGGCGCTCGGCCGCAATGGCTGGGCGACCTACCGACCTCACCTGCAGGGTACGGCGGGGTCGCGCGATCACGGACTCGACGGGCCGCCACCCGCCACCGATCAGGCGTGGTCCGAGATCATCCGCGTCGGCGGGGTGCTCATGAGCTCGATCACCCAGGCCGCGATCATCACGGACATGGAGCTTCGGGTGGCGGTGTGGAACGACCAGGCCGCCGAGCTGTTCGGGTGGACGCGGGACGAGGTGCTCGGCCGATCGCTCGGCGAGGTGATGGAGTTCACCGCCGACGAGGGCGTGCTGGTCTCGGCGCAACGGGATCTCCGACGAACAGCTCGATGGGCGGGCCGACTGCGATTGGTGAGCCGAAACGGCGCGGTGGCGGTAGACGCGATCGTCCAGGTGATCAACGACCCTCGTGGTCGGCCCATCGGACTGGCGGCCGTCACGGTTCCGTGCCCCGAGGTCGAGCCCCAGGACGAATCGCGATCGCTCCTGGTCCGGGAGCTGGAGGCCGCGCTGGCCCAGGATCAGCTGATGGTGGCGTACCAGCCCATCGTGGACACCGCCGGCGTCGTGGCTAAGGTCGAGGCCCTCGTGCGCTGGCAGCACCCCACGCGGGGGCTGCTGCTTCCCGGTGAGTTCATCCCCGCCGCTGAGCACTCGTCCGTGATGGGCTCGCTCACCGGCCACGTCCTCACCCGTGCGTGTGCCCAGGTGGCGGCCTGGCGGGCGGACGGGCACGCCGACCTCGAGCTCGCCGTCAACATCTCCGGGCGCGAGCTCGGCGATCCAGACCTGGAGGTCCGTGTCACCGCGGCCCTTGCCAGCAGTGGGCTGCCCCCGAGCGCCCTCTGGCTGGAGATCACGGAGACTGCGCTCGCCCTCGACGCGAATGGTGCGCTCGACGGGCTGGCCCGCCTGGGTGCGTTGGGCATCCGCATCGCCCTCGATGACTTCGGCACCGGGTTCGCCACGCTGGCCGAGCTGCACCGCATCCGCGCCCACGCGCTGAAGATCGATCGGATGTTCGTCGACGGGATCCTTCGGGGCGACGGCGACGCGGCCATCGTTCGATCGGTGCTCGCTCTGGGTCGTGAGCTCGGGCTGCTCGTCATCGCCGAAGGGGTGGAGACCGCGACCCAGCGCGACGCGCTGGTGGCGATGGGGTGCACCCTCTTCCAGGGCTACCTCTACGCCCGTCCGTCGCTTCCCGATCCCACTCCGTTGTGGCTCGTGGCCGAGGCCGTCCCCGTCTGAACCCTGCCGTCACACCTCGACCAAGGCGTCAGGCCGGGTCGGGCACCCAGTTGCCGTGGAAGCCGAGCGGCACCCGGTTGGGGAGGAGCACCCGGGCCACGGGACCATCAGCGGGATCGGCGGCCGGGAGCACCAGGAGCTCGGAGCGGTCGGTGCTGGCGTCGTACACCAGCGACATCAGCCAGCCGTCGTCCTCCGCGGCCGCCGCATGGCGGGGCACCATCACCCACTCACCGCTCGAGCGTCCGGCCCCGAGGTCGATGCGGGTGAGGTCGCCGGACTTGCCATCGATGCGGACGAGGTGGCCGCCGAAGCCGTTGTCCTGGTCGCTCCGTCGGATCTCCGAGCCATACCCCCACCGATGCGGGCGACCGACCACCCGCTCATCGACCCGGGGGAACTCCATCGGCTGGTCGCCGAGCTGCTCCTCCCGCACTGCTCCGCTCACGAGGTCGATCGTCCAGCGCCACAGGAGCGGAGGCGAATCGTCAGGGCCGAGGCGCTTGGCGTCGAACATGCGGTCGTAGCGCACGATGTCGATCACCACCTTGTCGCCGTCGTCGTGGGCGTTGAGGGGGTGGAACGCGTAGCAGGGGTCGATCTCGAACCAGCGGACGTCGGCGCCTGAGCCCCCCAACGGGATGAGCCCGAGACGGGCGGCTCGCTCGGGCTTCCAGGAGTAGGGGAAGCCGCCGCCGGCCATGGCGGTGTCGAGGTCGAACGTCACCGGCAGGTCGTAGACCACGGCCCAGCGTTCGGTGATCGAGCAGTCGTGCACCATCGGGCCGTCCTCCATCGCCACGGGGGAGACCTGCTTGACGATGCCGTCGGCCCCGATGACCGAGTACTCCAGATGCGGGATGCCCCAGTAGTAGGAGATGGCGTGACGATCGCCGGTTCGGGGATCGACCTTCGGGTGAGCGGTGTAGCCGTGGGGAAGCCCGCCGCCGAGGTCGGAGTGGCACACGGTGTCGAGCTCGTAGGAGAGCTCTACCGGTCGGCCCCCAGCCTCGACGATGGCGAAGGTCGTTCCACCCAGGCCGATCACGTTGGTGTTGGCCGTGTCCATGTCCGCGTGGCGCTCGCCGGGCACCGGAGCCTCGCCGAGCTGCTCGCTCACCCTGGTGGAGCGCACCATGCGGGCGTGGTACCAGTCGGCCTGTCCGCCGCTCAGCCGAATGCCGTGCACCATCGCGTCGCCCACGAACCAGTGGTGGGTGGCGGGGTTCACGGGCGCGATGGGGTTCGGCCCGTTGCGCAGGTAGCGCCCCTCGAGCTCCACCGGGAGGGTGCCCACGATCTCGAGCTCGGTGGCCGTGACATCACCCTCGATGGGTGCGTACGGCCCGGACAGCCACTTGTTCTCGACGACGGTCATGGGGCCTCCTGAGTTGAGATAACAGTGTCACGTTCGCCGGCCAGGACCGGGATCCCGAGCGCTCCTACACGGAGTGCCTCCGGGCGATGGCGCAGGGCTTCGGCGACGATCCGGCGCTCGTGGACGTGTCCCTGCGCAAGGCCCGGCGGCGGGTCGCGACCGCCGCGCAAAACTAGAACGTGTTCTAGTTTCCTGCTACCTTGCCCCTGTTCGCACCGGCTTGTCGCAGGAGGCAATCCCCATGGAGTTCGGCGTCTTCGCCCAGCTGTTCGTCCCGAAGTTCGAGCGTGAGGTCGACCCCAACGCCGAGCACAAGCGCATCATGCGCAACGTCGACATCGCGGTTGCCGCTGACCGCAACGCCTTCAAGTTCGTGTGGTGCCCGCAGCACCACTTCCTCGACGAGTACTCGCACATGCCTGGGCCCGAGGCGTTCCTCGGTCACTGCTCGGCCATCACCGAGCGCGTGCACCTCGGCTCCGCGATCTTCAACATCACCCCGGCCGTGAACAAGCCCGTGCGCATCGCCGAGAACGT
>Ga0105049_10011059_pt1 | contig 10348 bp, 6 predicted proteins | sample MAT06_FD_78087 | JGI IMG/M metagenome (GOLD analysis project Ga0105049, IMG submission 78087) | Freshwater microbial communities from Lake Fryxell liftoff mats and glacier meltwater in Antarctica - MAT-06 | ecosystem: Environmental > Aquatic > Freshwater > Ice > Liftoff microbial mat | place... | reverse complement strand
GAGGTTCTCCGTTCGCCCGCCAGGGGTTTCGTTACGCTGCGCTTCACTTCACCCCTGGCTACACGCCGGTCGCCCTGCGGGCTGCAAAGACAAGGCTCATTCACACTCTTTTAGCCCGGATGGGCGTCGGATGGTAGCCAGGGGTGGAGCGCTTCGCGCAACCCCTGGCGTGAGGCGTCACGAGACAACAAAAGTGGGCGTCTGACTCATATTGACGCCTCGCCAAATGGCTCATTCGTAACCGCGCGGAGTATTGATGCGTGATTGGTCTTGGTTTTAAGCCCCGGATGGGGCATCAGCTTGAAACAGGTGTCGAGGCCCTGGCGGCGGCTTTCACGCGATCTTCTTGGCTGCGGCGATCAGTTCTTGACAGTGTCCTTCGAGGTCGCGGTTGCCGGCTTCCTGGGCTTTCGCCAGCCCGCGTTCGGCGAAGTGCAGCGCCTTGGGGCCGCTCTTGAGTCGCAACATCTCTTCGGCGGCCGTCGTGTAGAACTTCCCTTCGTCCGGGTGTTTGGCGATGACCGCGTCGAACGCCGTGACGGCCCGATCCGCGTCTTTCATCTTCACGAACACCTGGGCTTTCTTGAGCGAGAAATCGACCGCCCGCGTTCCTCCGTTGTGTTCCGCATCGTACTTCTCACCCTGCTCGGCCAGTTCCACGGCCTTGAGGTATTCGCCCATCGCCGATGCGCCCGTGATGGCCGCGGAGTACAGCACATAGCGGTCGGCCTTGGCCGCGTCGAAGGGCTTGGCGACCCCGGCCTGCGCGAACGCCGCTGCCAGTTCATGCGCTTTCAAGCCGACAGCGGCCCGCATCGCCTGTTCGAGTTCGTCCACCGAGAGAGCCGCGACATCCAACCCCGCGAGTTCGCCCGCGTTCAGGGCAGCAATGTCGCGCTTTGCGGGTGCAGCCGGTACGGCCGGTTTCGGTGCGGGTTCATTCTCCGCTGGCGGGGAATCAGCTTCCTGTGCCTTTGCTTCGATGGGTGCGGGTGCCGCGACCGGCGCAGTGGGGGGCGGTTCCGCGGGAACATTCACCTTGGGCGGGTCGGCCGCGATGTATTCGAGGCCGAGTTTGTGGCGAAGCGCATCGAACTTGTATATTTCGATGGGAACCAACTCCTCGCCGATCTGCTTGTGCGGCGTGACGGCGACCGTACAGTCTTCCACGAACTTCACGATCCCGAAGACTCGCTTGCGAAGGATTGAGCTTCCCACGGCGTCGAGCGGGGAATTGTCGGCAAGCCCTTTGAGTGGGCGGTGAATCCAGATGTTCTCGAAGAAGTTCTTGGCATAATCGCGTAGTCGGGCTTCGGCGGCGTTCACGTCGCTGGTCTGAACGGGTTGCGCGATTGCTTCGAGTACCACGTCGCCGAACGGGGTCGAGCGGGTGGAGTCTTGCGGGCCTTCCACGGCGAGTTGCAGGGCGGTGCGGATGTCGTCGGCGACGCGGGCGACCGACTCGCGGTTGGGGTGGGCAACGTGAATCACCCCATTTGCTACCAAAAGCCGGGCCGCGACACGGGCGTAAGTGCCGCTGCCAACCGAGAGAAGCGACGGCAGTTCCTCGACCACGGTGGCGACCAACACCCCCGTTTCCTGGTTCGGGCGAACGTTGCGGAGCCGGCCGGCTTTGCTCCACGACTGAAGCATACTCATCACGGCGTTCGGGTCGCGGATCACCATCGTGTAGCCGTGCGACAGGAAGTTGGCATCGGCTTCCATCCCCTGACCGCAACGCAGCACTTCCACGAGCGCCCCGGCCTCTTCCGCACGCCTGTCGTCGGTTTCCAGATCAATCGACTTCAACAGTGCTTCGACTGCCTTCGGTTGCTCGCCGAGCCAGGCGAGAACGATGCCCAGGTCGAACCAAGCGGCGGGGTCATCAGGGGTAAGGGCGGTGAGTTGCTCGAATGCCTTGCGGGCGTCGCCGAACTTGCCGGTGGCCAGTTCCGTGGAAACGGGCTTGGCGGTCGGCCGGAAGATGTACTTCTTGCGGGCGGCCAGCGGCAATTGGCCCTCGTCGCCGAACTCGCTTTCGAGTTGCGCGCGAATGTCGGCGTCGGCGGGTTGGTAGTGGACGACTCGTTCCAGTGCCGCCCGTGAGGCGACCGGCCGGTTCAGCATAAACTCGTGCTGGTAAATCTTGACATAGACGTTGGTAAGTGAATCGTGCGCTTCGGGGTCGTAACCCTCGGCGGCCTTGCGATACAGCAGCAGCGCGCCGATGAGTTCGCCTTCGTTTTCGCGGAACTGGGCACGGAGGAAGTGCGCCATCCCGAAGTTGGGGTTGAGCTTCAACGCCTGGGAAACCGCTTCCTCGGCCTCTTCACGCTGCCCGGCGTTGTAGAGGAACTGGGCGTAGTACCCCCACACAGAGGGCTTATCGGCGTGCGTTTTGACGAGTTCCTTGAACGTGGTCGAAGCGGCCTCGTGTTGGTTCACGCGTTCCAACTCGAAGGCGCGTTCCACGGTCCCGTAGAACGCGGCGCAGCACCATTTGAACTTTTTGCCGCTACCGCAGGGACACGAGACATAGGGTTCGAGTGGCATTTGGTCAGCCTTAAGTTTGGTCGGGGAGTAACTCAGCGGAGCGATTGGCGGCTTTTGGGACAACCCGATCAAAAGCTGTCAGCTAGAATCTTAGGAGTTACGCGGTTGGCGTTGTAAGTGTTCCCAGGGCTTCCGCCCTGGGCTACGAACGCCGGCCCCTATCCGGGGGCGCGCGGCACTGTGATGTCTTCGCCCCGGAAGGGGCCGTCTTTCGTAGCCCAGGGCGGAAGCCCTGGGGCAACACCGCACAGATAACCTTTCCCAACATCCCAACCGCGTTACTTTTCTGCTGATAGCTTTGAACCGGCTTGTTAATTTCGGGAGCAGTATTGAGAACCGGCCGGAATATTCGGCCAGGCATCGCAACCCATTTAACCCGCGTGAACGCACTCCGGGCGAGAACATCTGGTTCTACCGTTCGTTTTGTTCAAGATAGTGGGTCGGGTTGGGCATGAAAACGGGGACGTATGAGTTTGACAGCCCGGAAAGCTGTCCTAATTTTGGGTGACCCGAGAATTTCTCGTCGGGCGAGTACGCCGGATCGCTTTCGCGCCACCGGCCCGGACTGCCCCGATATTCCCGAAGGATGACCCCCATAATGGTAACCAGTGACCTCGGCGCGTGCGAGTGGTTCGTCTGGGACTTGCGACGTAGCGGCCTCATCGACCGCGGCCAACTCGACTCAATCGTGGGCGAGTTCCTCCGCCGCAACCCACGAGCCGAGGCTGCAGCACTCGCCGAATACCTCGTTGCTCAGGGAACGCTCACCTCGTTCCAGGCCGAGCGAGTTCTCAACGGTAAAACTCAGGGGCTTGTGCTCGGGCCATACGTCCTCCTGGACGCGATTGGTGCCGGCAGCATGGGCCAAGTGTACAAGGCCAGTTCCAAAAACGACAACGTCTTTTACGCCGTGAAGGTCCTGCCGCGACGCAGCATGTGGAACGTGCGCCTCGCCCGCCGTCAGGTGCGGGCGTTCGGCAACTTCACCCACCCGGCCGTCGTGCCGTTCGTGGATGTGGGCACCGCCGGCGGCCTGCACTACCTCGTGTGGCCGCTCGTTGAGGGCACCACGATCGAGGGACTTGTTCAGCAAATGGGCAAACTCCCCGCGAACCTCGCGGCGTTTTACGGCGTGCAGATCGCCCAGGGGCTGACCGAGGCCCACCAAAACAGCCTCTTCCACGGCCTCGTGAAGCCCTCGAACATCATGGTTGGACCGGACAATCAGGCCCGCATCCTGGACTTCGGCATCGGCTCGCTGCTGGTGGAAAACGAGGGCGAAAGCCTCGTGGATACGATGTCCACGGCGAACACGCTGACCAGCGGCCTCGACTGCGCCAGCCCCGAGAGCATCATGGAACCGACGGCCCGAACGCCGGCCGGCGACCAGTACAGCCTCGGTTGCGTGCTGTACTACTGCCTCACGGGGCGGGTGCCGTTCCCCGAGGGTAGCGCCGTCGAGAAGATGATGGCGCACCAGTCCAAAGACCCGCTGCCCATCGTGGAATTGGCTCCCGATGTGCCCGAAGGGCTGGACGCAGTGGTCCGCAAGTTGATGGCGAAGTCGCCGGCCGACCGGTTCACGGCGTGCGATGAACTCGTCGAAGCGCTGGAACCGTTCCTGGGCGATATGTCGGAAATGCCGGGCGGGATGCCGGAATCGAACACCGGCCGTTCGCAGCCGAAGGGTTCGAGCGGTCGCATGCCTGGGCTGGGCAGTCGGCCGAGTGGCGGATCTGGGTCTGGCCCGAAGATGAACGGCCTGCCGCCGCGAGCGCCGACCGCCACGCCGGCTCCGCACTACTCCAGTCGCGTGAACCCGACACCCGCCGCGCCGCTGCCAAACCCGAGTCGCCTCGCGCCCGCCGCAGCGGCGGGTCGCCAGGGAGCGAATATGCCGAGTCGGCTGGCGCTCCAACTTCCGCCGATGGCCGAAGAGGAGGTGGAAGAAGCAATCGAGGCTACTGGCTTGGCTCGCCCCCTGGCACAGCCCGCGAACGCTCGCCCCAGCCCGAAACTGCCAGGACGGCCCACCACCGCGAAGCCGGTCGTCAAACTGCCGTCCACCAAGGCTAAGCCCGTGCCCGCCTCGAAACCGGCCGACGAACCAGACGATGTGCCGGTTGGCTGGGCGGAAGAAGAACCGACACGCAACAAAGACAAGGGCGGCAGTTTCGGACCGCTCGGCCTCGCCGCCGTCGCCATCGTCCTGATGGCCGCCGTCTACTTCGGTGCCATGATGATTATGAAGCAATAAGCCGGCCCCCGACTGAACAGATATACTTCTCGCGGTTGGAACCGAGGCGTTTTGAAGTGGTGCCGTTTAGCGTTATCCCAAGGGGACAAACCTTCAATTGTTCGCCCCCGCTGGGGGCTCCGCTAAACGAACATCTGAAACCAAACGGCTCATTCCCAACCGCGTGAAGTATAAACGCGCCGGTCACTTCTTCCCAAACTCGATGGCGTTCACCAACGTCGCGTCGCGGGTTCCCACGGCTTTCACCTTGTCGGGCTTCATCGCCAGCGTCACCGCGACCTGATCGCCTTGCGCACCCGCCAGCAAGTAGAACGTCTGAATCACCGGCAAGTCGTCCATCTTCCCCTCGGCTGTGAGGCGGTATAAGTAGCGGCCCGGCGTGGCCGGTAACTCGCCGTCGGTGAGCACTTTCGAGGGTGTCCAGCCCGGTGCGTCCGCGATGGCCCGCTTGAAGTCGTCGGGCGTCGTGTGCTTCCCCGCCGCGACCTTCTGCCAGACGGAAACGGTGGCTTGAGCCACGAACTCACCTTTGTCCATCAGACGAAGCACGAGGTGCGTATCGGTTTGGCCCGTCACATGCCAATCACGGACGTGAACCATCGAATAACGGCCCTTCGCGTCGGCGTGGCGCAACTCGGTCATCGCTGCGGGCACGTCGCCTTCGGGCACTTTAGCCACGACTTCATCCGAAAGCTCCTTGGGCAACGCGGCCAGGAGTTCTCGCTTCAACGTAACCGTGGCCTCCACCTGCGATGCGGGATTTACCGGCCCTTGCTCGCGCTCGTCTTTCTGCTTCCACGATAATTCGGTGACGCGGCCGGCGGTCGTGTCGAACGTCCCGGTGGCGTTCACTGCGAGTGTCACTTTCGCGCCGCTCTCAATGCCTTCCGCATTGCCATCAATGGTGAAGGTGGCGACACCGTCTTTCACCGCGGTGAACTTCCCCACCAGTTGATTCTTGCCGACGGCGTCGAAGAGACACGCCGCCTGGCACGCGGCATCGGCGATGGTCCAGGTGTCGCCGACGTTCACGGCTTTCCCGGGAAGCAAGCCCGCGAGGCACTGCGGGTTGAAGTGTTCCGTGACGAGGTCGAGTTCTTCGCGCGACAGCGGACCGGCCGGGGCGAAACAGAACAGCCCGTCCGGGTTGCGCCGGGCCACGACGAACTTGCGGTCGGCGGGCAATGTGCGGTTCGTCTTCTCGCTGGCCACAAGGGCCGTCGCCGTGGCTTCGTCGTAGTGCCGTGCGGTGCTGCTGGGCAAGCCGTCAATCGCGGTCAGCACCCGTCGCGCGAAGACGTGCCGGGCCTTAGCTTCCAACCGAATCGACTCCTTCTTGCCGGCCTGAACGACGAACAGATTGCCTTTCAATTCAAGGTCAACCGTGCATTTCGTCTTGTCGCCAAGGCCGACTTTTTCTGTGAGATTAACGGGCTGGGCGAATCCTGGGGCCGCGAACACGAGGGCCACCACGAGCGACGCGGCACGGGTCATGCGATTTCCTCAAACTGGTTCCCAGGGCTTCCGCCCTGGGCTACAGGCGTCGGCCCCATCCGGGGCGAAAAGCACTCATGTGTCTTCGCCCCGGATGGGGCCGTCTTTCGTAGCTTCCCTGGCTTGGTGCGGGAAGCCCTGGGCGTTCCACGACGCTGAATGCCACCCACCCCGCAATGTGTCAAGCCAAACCGCAACGTTATACTTCGTTCGCGTTGCAGCCGACGTGCCTTCCCCCGATAATTCTCCGTCCCACCTCACTGGAGCCTCTCCATGTTCCGCCTGTTCCCGCTAGTCGCCCTATTCGGCGTCGTGGCCGCCGTCGCGCCGGGCGACTCGCCTGCCGACGAGAAGAAGCCAGATCCCGCGAGCACGAAGTCGGCCCCGACCATTACCTGGAAGAAGACGATCCTTGATCGCAAGTTCCGCTCCGAAGGCGTCGCCACCGCGGACGTGAACAAGGACGGCAAGATCGACGTGATGAACGGCGAATACTGGTACGAAGCCCCGGACTGGACGCCGCACGAAATGCAGCCCCCGATGGACCACAAGGACGGCCTCGGCAACTACAGCCGCGTCTTCGCGTGCTGGGCTGAAGACCTCAACGGCGACGGCTACGCCGACCTGATCGTGATCGACTTCCCCGGCGCACCAGCCTACTGGATGGAGAACCCCAAGGGCAAGGCGACCAGCGAAGACGGTAAGCCAATGCACTGGAAGAAGCACACCATCTGGCACTCGGCCTGCAACGAAACACCGATCTACACCGACGTGTTCGGCGACAAGAAGCGAGTGCTGGTGATGGGCTACCAGCCCGACGGGAAGAACACCGCTGGCAACGAAGGCCGCATGGCGTACTTTACCCCCGACCCCAAAGACCCGAACGCGAAGTGGGCCGCACACCCGCTGAGCGACCCAGCGAAGCCCGGCGCGCCGGGGACGGGCCGCTTCAGTCACGGCCTCGGCGTCGGCGACCTGAACGGCGACGGCCGCAACGATGTGTTGTGCACCGCTGGGTGGTGGGAGCAGCCCGAAAAGCCGGACGGCAAGACGCCCTGGGAATTCCACGCCGCGCCGCTCGGCCAGGAATGCGCCGATATGTTCGTTTACGACGTGGACGGCGACGGCCGTAACGATGTCCTGAGTACCTCCGCCCACAAGTTCGGCGTCTGGTTCCACAAGAACGGCCTCGACCAGAAGACGAAACAGCCGGTGTGGAGTACGACGACGCTGTTCGGCATGCTCGTGTCCGAGACGCACGCGGCGCACTTCGTGGACATCGACGGCGACGGCCAGAAAGACCTCGTGACCGGCAAGCGCTGGTGGAGCCACGGCCGCGGCGAACCAGGCTCGAGTTGGAACGCGCCGATCTACTACTTCAAGGCGACGAAGAACGCGGACAAGGTCACGAGCTTCTTCCCCGTGATGATCGACGAAGATGCGGGGATCGGCACGCAGTTCGAGGTCGCGGACATCAACGGCGACGGCTTCCCCGATGTCGTCGTGTCGAACAAGAAGGGCGTCTGCGTCATCGTCCAGCAGCGGAAGTAATCAAGAGTGGTGGTGACAGTTACCGAGTTGTGAAGGCTCACCCCCACCCGCGGATCAAAGCATCGGCGACCGCCCCCGCAGCCGGGTGGAGGTGTGGCTGTTCGACCGTTCACGCATGGTTAAGTCATGGCGAAGTGTCTCATGCCCTTACCTCCCCTCGTTGCGGGTTGGGTGGGGGTAAAGTAACGCCCAAGTCGCATTCGGTAGCACTCTTGTTGCTAAAGTCTCCTTTTTTGTTTTCGCGGAGCGCGGGCTTCCCACTCGCGTTCCACGAAAAGCGCCGCGTTGCCTACCCAATCTTCTCGACCGCCGCGCGGGCTTCGTCGGGTGTGCCGGCGATTTGCCGCACGACAGCGATGGTCAACCGACTGTCGAAGGCCGCGAACAGCAGCGGCGACATCGGCATCTTCACCGCGCGGGCCGCGAAGCACTTCCGCAATAATCGTGCTACGGGCGGATTCCCGGCTTCGGCGCTCGCTTCGGCCGACACGCGGGCCGCCACTTCGGTTCCCCAGGCGCGTAGGCGTTCGCAATCCAGCAGGTACGCGGCGTGCGTATCGAAGTGTTCCCGGTAGAAGCCCAACACTTCCTCGGGAACTTGCTCGCGGCCCAGCGCGCGCAGGTGGGCTTCCACGTCGGCCCAACCCGCCCATTCCGGGTGCGCGTCGATCATCTCCACGGTCCGAGCATACGTACAGGTGACCACCAACTTCAGCACGCGGAGGTAATCGGGCGACTTTACCTTAACGCGGTACACGACACGGTGGGCGTGTTCGATAGCGATCACCGTGCCCTCTTGGTCGGTGCCCGCGATGCTCGCCAAAAGTGAGTCGATCTGTTCCGCGAGCGTATTCCCAATTGGTGAAAATTCGTCCACAACCGCGAGGCCGTGCGCCGTGGCCAATTCCTTCACCTCGACGTAGGGGCGATAGCGGAAGTCGGTGCGGTCGAAGCACGTCAGCAGCACGAGGTCTTCCCGACCGGCGTAGTTGGTGATGACCTGTGTTTCAGGGTGAAGGAACTCGAACACCAGCGTCAAACCCTCGAACGCGGGCCGCGCTTCGCACAGCGCGGGGTACAGTCGCTCCGCCAGTTTCCTGGCAGTCCCCAGGAAATCGAAACCGCGGAGACGCTCGGGGGCGTCTTCGTCCTGCACGCCGTAGGATGGGCCGCCCTCGATCATGCCGCGTGTGGTGAAGTAGACGCGGCCGGCGTGCTGGAATCGCTGAATCAGAGTGCCGTCGAACTTGCGGAGGAAGTGCAGGCGAGCGCCAGGTGCAGCCGACAGGCCGGTGAGGTCGGCGACCGACACCAACTTCTCGCCCAGGTTGTAAATCTTGACCAGCGGAAGCGACACGAGTTCCCAAGGCTCACGCCGGTACACAATCCCCTTGGCGTAGAGTTGGTGTGATTCCTGGGGAGTGAACAGCGCTCCACCAGCGTTGGCCAGCACGAGTAGGCCAGACTCTCGGCGACGAAGCAGCGGGTCGGCGTCGATGGTCCGCAGAATCGCTTCTTCGCGCGAACGCAGGTCTTCGAGCAGGTGATCCAATCGGAGGTTCACGGCAACACCTCCGTGAGCCGGTCGAGGACTTCACGGTACTTCGCGGCGGTCGCCTCGACGATGTGCGGCGGCAATGCGGGTGGCGGGCTGGCCTTGTCCCACGTTGTCGTTTCGAGCCAGTTCCGCACGAATTGCTTATCGAAACTCGGCGGCGACGAACCCGGTCGATAAGTGTCGCGTGGCCAAAACCGCGAGCTATCCGGCGTCAGCACTTCATCAATGAGGATGAGTTCGCCCGAAGGCAAGCGGCCCCATTCGAGTTTGGTGTCAGCCAGGATGATGCCGCGGCTCTCGGTGTGGGCGCTGGCCGCGGCATACACCGCGAGTGTCCGGTCTCGAAGTTCCCTGGACACATCATCACCAACCAGTTTCGCCATCTGCTCGAAACTGATGTTCACGTCGTGCTTGCCGTCTTCCTCCTTGGTCGCGGGGGTGAAGATCGGTGCGGGAAGTTGGCTTGCTTCTCGCAGCCCCGTGGGGAGTGGAAGCCCGCACACCAACCCCGTCTTTTGGTACTCGTTCCAGCCGGAGCCGACGAGGTAGCCACGAGCCACGCACTCGATGGGAACCACGGTTGTTTTGCGAACGTGCATGGTGCGGCCGACGAACTCGTCGCGCTGGAATGCAGCCGGGAGCGCCGCGAGGTCGGTGCCGAGCAAGTGGTGCGGCACTTGTAACCAGTCGAACCAGAATCTGCTCAGCGCGGTGAGGATGCGGCCCTTACCGGGGATGCCGTTGGGCATGACGTGATCGAACGCGCTGATACGGTCCGTGGCGATGATGGCGAGCGTGCCGTCGCCGAGGTCGTACACATCGCGGACCTTCCCCTCCCGGCGGGGAAAGCCTGCGATCTCACTGCGATACAATGCCGCCTCTGCCATCTGCGACTTCCGTGATGTTGCATGACAATTGTTTTGGCGAGCGGCGCG
>Ga0105049_10011055_pt1 | contig 10351 bp, 10 predicted proteins | sample MAT06_FD_78087 | JGI IMG/M metagenome (GOLD analysis project Ga0105049, IMG submission 78087) | Freshwater microbial communities from Lake Fryxell liftoff mats and glacier meltwater in Antarctica - MAT-06 | ecosystem: Environmental > Aquatic > Freshwater > Ice > Liftoff microbial mat | place... | reverse complement strand
GTAAAAAATCTACCAATTACCTCCACATATTACCTAAACTAAAAAAATGAATTTTAGCGAAGCATTGCCCACATTTGTAATTACTCTCCGCGAAGGAGTCGAAGCCGCCTTAGTTGTCGGAATAGTCCTCGCTTGCCTCAAAAAGTCGGGACAAAGTTATTTAAGTCCTTGGGTTTTCGGCGGTGTCGGCGTCGGACTTATTGCCAGCGCTTTGATAGGTGTACTGTTCGGCTGGACTATTCAAATTTTGTCCGCATCCAATCAGCCTTTTGCACCAATTATGGAATCCCTGCTAGAGGCAACCTTTGGGGTTTTAGCAATAGCAATGCTGAGCTGGATGCTGCTCTGGATGACCAAGCAAGCGCGATTTATGAAGGCCGAAGTCGAAGGCGCCGTAAGTGCTGCCTTAACGCAAAATTCTCATGCTGGCTGGGGCGTATTTAGTTTAGTTTTGATTGCTGTTTTACGCGAAGGATTTGAAACCGTTTTGTTTGTCGTTGCCAAGTTTCAACAAGGGATTATTCCGGCGATTGGTGCTTTGGCGGGCATTCTCTCAGCCACCGGACTTGGTGTCCTGCTGTTTAAATGGGGAGTCAAAATTGATATCCGCCTGTTTTTCAAATATATGGGCATTTTATTGCTCTTCATTGTAGCGGGTTTAGTGGTATCTACTTTGGGATTATTTGACAGCGCTGTGAATATTTTATCGCAAGCAAATCGCGAGTCAGCAGCACTGTGTTTCTATTACGAAAGATTTACTAAAATCCACTCTTGCATTCTCGGGCCGATGGTCTGGAATACCTCAAAATTGCTTCCCGAAGAAAAGTTTCCCGGTTTGTTGCTGAGCGCGCTGTTTGGCTACACGGACAAGCTTTATGTGGTGCAGGCGATGGCTTATTTCGTCTTTTTAATTACCGTCGGCGGCATTTACTTTCAAAGTTTGGCAGGTCGAGTGTTTTTTGCGTTCAAAAAAAACTCAGGTAACGAAATAAGAAATTAAGTGCGATCGACCTAGAGGGTGCATTTATCTAGGAAGGTAAGTTTAGTGAAATTTTACCCGATTCAAATTAAGGATTTTTTATGATTGGCTGCTGCCGTTTCAGCCAACTCTGGAATGCCTAATTGGGAAGTGCTGCAAGTTATCATCGTAGTTTCCTATTATGCAATTCCAACAATGCTGGTTTATGCCCTTTACAAAGGGCGAGATATCCCGTTTCAGTCGATGTTTCTTGTATTCGGAGCATTCTTCGTCGCCTGTGGCACAACCCACAAAGGTGGAATTGGTGAGACGCCCGTACCACAATAAACGGGCGGGATGCCCGTACCACAATAAACGCGGATGCGTGTAGATGGATTTTGACTTTTGCAAGATGAGAGTAGGGTACAGAAATTTTCCTAAATTTTATTGCTATTAGTAAGTTTGAATCCCAACTCTACCGAGGGGAATTTCTGCGTTTATTCCCACCATTTTAGCAGATATTGCGTACCCCCAATTGTGACTGTAACCTGGAGTATGAATACCACGTATATCAATTGATATGGTGGTGTCAGGAGCGACTGGTTGAGCAAAAACTACGGTGGCTTTTTGGTTGTTGACAGAAACTTGAGTCTCGATTTTCTGATTGGATTGATTTTTCACCTCAATCCCTCCCCTGATTCTCACATCCTCTGGAAGGGCGATCGCAATTTCCGAAAGAGTTCTTCCCTGAACGTGAACCTCAAAATGATGGGTAGCACCCTGAAAGCGAGCTTTATTAGGAGTTGCAGCGCTACCAACAAGGTGAGGAATATTAGCATTTTGCATGGCTCCTCCCGCAGTAGCGGGGGCATTAGATGCAAGGATGACGGTAAATGCGGTAGCATAAATTAACTTTTTCATCGCAGTCTTCCCTGAAAAATTAACTAATTGTTGTTCTTATTTATTAGCTTGGCTGTCAGGAATGAAATTAAGATGAAATTTTAGCTACTTAAAAGTGAATCATTCAATTATAACTTAACAGGATTTACGCATTTATACCAAAGAAACCGGGTTTTTTTACGAAAATCCTTCGTTGCAGCCAAAAAATTAGGCACAAAACCCGGTTTCTAGCCACCCGTGCCTCCAGGACTGTCAAACTACTGAGTGAATGTAAAACGACCGTCCACTTTTTCTCCGTTAATATCCGCATTCACCTTCACAGGATATTGACCGGGTTCTTTGCCAGGAAACACAACAGCGTAATGTTTACCTTCAGGATCGTATTTGAGCGCTAGAGTTTGTTGCTTTCCATTTGGCAACTGCACTTGTGCCGACACTTTCGCATCAGCAACTGGTTCCTTTTTATCGCCTTTTTGCAGATACAAATCTAAGTGAGTTCCCGTAGCTTCTTTTTCGGATACAAACTCTAAATGGTAAGCTCCAGAATTGACAACTTGACCCCCGTTAGCTCCTGTCGCAGCCGAAGCCGCGGCGGGTGCGGAAGACGCAGGTTGGGAGGCAGCAGGAGGTGGTGGTGGAGTAGTATTTGTATCGCTTGCTTGGTCGCTTTTACCGCAAGCTCCCAAAAATAGTAATCCGACACTGCCTAGAATAATCAAACTTGACTTGAGCGTTTTCATGTGCTTTACTCTTGGCGGACAATTATTTGTAAATTATGGCATTTTTAGACAGCGCGTCAAGGAAAATTATCAAAAATTATTCAGAAATTAGCCAGCATAACTGTTGAAACAATGCTGGGCGAATATCAGTAATTAAAAAACAAAAATATCGCCCTCGAACATCAGCATAGACGACTATTAATCGCGAGATATTTTCGCAGTTTATGGTATTTTGGTCTGTGGCTGCGAAAGCTTGCACGCTTGATGCCTGGCTATCTTAAGTGCGATCGCACTCCTCACCGCGACAGCACCTAATCCATGTTAAATCGCCACTTAACCTAGGTTGACACCCAAAAATGAAATCAGGATGAAATTTCTTAACTTTCAGACAGATAATCTTGCCAAGTTCTTGACATTTGCCCTCTAAAGTGAAATTGCCAACTCACATTGAAGGGATTTGACGGTGAAAACTTCAACTAAAATCACTCTTGTTGACAATTTAAGCAACGGCGAGGTTAATGAAGACTTGTTAGTTGCGGCTAATGCCAGCACAGACAAGATGCTTGGCCCGCAGGGAAAGGATGTGGTTCCACCATTCATTAATAATTTAGACGGCAGAATGTGGCACGATCCACTCGATCGCACAATAGGTAACGATTTACTATCCGGTGAAGAAGAGAACGAGAAATCACTCAAAAAATTTCCAACTAAAACAAATCTTGCTAAGTTCTTGACTTTTGCGCTCTACAGTGAAACTACAAACCTAAATTGAAAAAGTTTTACACCATGAAAACCTCAACAAAAATCGCTTTAGCAGCAGCTTTGGTAGGTACTTTAGCAGTCAGTGGATTAGTCCGAACTGTGTACGCTTCGCCAGCAAAATCTGAAGTTGCCGCCATGCCTCAGAATAGCAGCAATCCCAAAGCAGAAGCCAGTGATGGCGACGGCGAAACTAACGATAATGCCAAAGAAAACCAACAATCAAGTCGCCTGCAATCTCTAGCTAAAATTACACCGCAACAGGCACAAGCAGCAGCGGAAGCAGCTAAAGGTGGCACAGCAAGTCGCGTCAAATTAGAAAACGAAGATGGCAATGTTGTGTATTCAGTTGCGATCGGTCAGCAGGAAGTAACTGTAGATGCCGGTAACGGTAAAATTCTCAACACAACCAACGTCAAAAATGAGAGTAATGAGAGTGTTTATCCCCGCAGCAGCATTCAAAGTTCTGAGGCTGCTGGTGGCGATGGCGATGGGGAAACTAATGATGATGCCAAGAAATAAATTCCGAACTAATTCGCTTTCTTGATGCAACAAATAGAGTAGGGGCAGTGCTATGAATGCCTGCCCTTACTTGGGGAAATATCCCAGGTTTATAACACTCAACAATAAACCCAAAAGAGAAATATTATGAAGAAGATACTAAACAGGGTTCCAGAGGATACAGGTTCCTTCTGGATTATTAAGGTTCTGGCAACCACAGTAGGTGAAACTCTGGCTGATTATCTGTCGGTAAACCTGAAACTTGGTTTAAGCGTTACATCCTATGTTATGAGCGCTGTGTTACTGATTGCGCTTTTGAATCAGTTTAGGCTTAAACGGTATGTCCCAGTGAGTTACTGGATTGTAGTCGTTTTGATGAGCATCACTGGCACACTAATTACCGATAGATTGGTAGATGAGCTGGGAGTTAGCTTGACGACAATTAATATAGTTTTCAGTGTTGTATTGTCTGCCGTTTTTTGGCTGTGGTATTCAAACGAAAAAACATTAGCTATGCACTCCATCAACACAGCAAAAAGAGAGCTATTTTATTGGGCTGCTATCTTATTTACGTTTGCTTTGGGTACCGCAACAGGAGACTTTATAGCAGAGGCTTTGAAGCTGGGTTATGCACAATCAGCGCTAGTATTCGGCGTTTTAATTGCGATAGTAGCCACTGGTTATTATTACTTCAGAATGAATGCTGTCTTGGCATTTTGGATAGCCTACATCTTGACTCGTCCACTGGGAGCATCTACTGGCGATTTATTGTCACAACCCACTACAAATGGTGGTTTTGGTTTTGGTACGGTGGGAACAAGTATGCTTTTTCTTTCTATAATCATGAGTCTGGTTATTTACTTAAGCTTTAAGCAGAAGAAACTAGCCCCAATGCCGATCGACCAACAAGACTGATTAACTATCAAATCATCAGATTACCTTTACTGTTACAAGTCAGCTAGGCGTGGGCAGTTGTTTCACGGTGCAATTGCCACATTACCCCTGGTAAACACAAATGCAATCAATCTTTCCGAGTTCTTGACATTGATCATCTAGAGTGAAGCCGTCAAAGTACCATAAACCGATCGCAAAAATGAGCAAACTTCCACAAATCACCGCGTTTTTCTGGATAATGAAAATATGTGCGACCACTCTGGGAGAAACGGCAGGAGACCTTTTGTCGATGACGATCAATGTGGGCTATGCAGTTAGTTCTCTGATATTAATTGGAGTATTTTTAATTTCTCTTGTCACTCAATTGACCTCGAAAAGCTATAACCCATTGCTTTATTGGACTGTCATCCTTTCAACCAGCACGGCTGGTACAACGATGTCAGATTACATGAATCGTACTTTAGGGCTTGGCTACACTGCAGGATCTGCGATTTTAATTACTCTGCTTTTGGCTATTTTTGCGTTCTGGCAAATCAGTGTTGGATCTCTATCTGTTAAGAACGTCAAAACACCTAAAATTGAGCTGCTTTATTGGATTGCAATTCTAATTTCAAATACTTTGGGTACTTCCTTGGGCGATTTCCTGGCTGATACTTCTGGACTTGGATTTGCAGGAGGAGCAATCCTAATTTCTAGTTTGCTTGCCGTGGTATTGGCAGCATATTATTATACTCAAATTTCGCCAGTTTTGTTGTTTTGGATCGCGTTCGTACTCACCCGACCTTTTGGTGCAACTCTTGGGGATGTGATGACAAAATCACAGGAAAAAGGCGGTCTAAATTTTGGTACGGTCGGCTCATCTATAGTCCTGCTGTCAATACTTTTAGTCTGTATCGCCTTCACAACTTTCAATCAGAGAAAACTCATGGGGACTGTGGCTGCGAACGATGAATGACACTAAATCCGGGTTAGAAACTCTCTTTATAAGACTCGGCGGTTGAAACCGCGACTACACAAACGAAGTCCGCCTGCGCGGACTAAAGAATAAAGAATGTAGCCTGATGTTTACCATAACAGGCTACCCTTTGGTATTCGCTCGAATTGAGCAAAGCAATACTAGACTTGTCTGGTTTGTAACCTCAGCATTGCGATGCAGAGCATCAGCCAAAGATAGCCGATTCCATAGCCACCAATGATATCTGTTGGCCAGTGTACTCCTATATACATCCGACTCAGGCCAATAAGGGCGATCGTCAAAACAGCTAAAGTATATATTAATTTGGAAAACTTCGGAAAGTGAGCGGAAAGCAGGTAAGATAGAAACCCATACATTACAAAACTTCCTAAAGCGTGACCGCTCGGAAAACTAAAGGATGTTTCTGCAATTAAACTTGGAAAAAGATGTGGACGAGGTTTAGTAAAAAATAACTTTAATCCAGTATTGAGAATGAATGCTCCCAAACAAGCAACAGCAAAAAATTTAGCTTCCTCGCGGTGATGCTGCCACCAGAGAATTGCCAGCGTGACTGCCACAATCACTATAACTACACGGGCATCAGCAAGCTGAGTAATTGTTAGCATCACAGCATCTAGACTCGGATTTGCATATCCGTGCAGCCAGTACAGCAAAGAAGTATCAAAAGCAAAAGCTTCTCGTTCTAATATTTCTTCAAATAGCCACGCTAAAATAAAACTGATTAGCAGACAACTGGTAAGTCCAACTACACCAATTGTCACAATTAAAGTATTTAAGCGTGGGTTTATATGCTGCAACCAAAATTCATAAGTTTTTCGTAACATAATCAATACAACTCAATAAAGTTCAAGCTATGTATAGTTTATATCATAATTTTTCAATAGTTTGTTGTCTTTAGAAAACATCAATAAAGCAATTTATATTAAATGATTTAAAAAGAGTTACAGGGCAATTTCACAGTGAAACAACTGCCAACTCCTAGCTGACTGGTAACGGTAATTGAGCCGCCGTGATTTTGGGCAATGGTTTGGGCTATTGCTAATCCCAAACCCGAACCTCCATTCCAATAGGAACGAGATTCATCTGCTCGCCAAAACCGCTCAAAAATCAGCTTAATATGCTCGGGTGCAATTCCCACACCCGTATCTCGCACGCTGACACTGCAATAGGAAACGAGACGGTTGGCTGTAATTTCAACTGTTCCTCCAGATGGCGTGTAGTGCAGTGAATTTTGAATCAAATTGGTGAATAGTCGGGTTAGTTGACTGGAATCACCTACTAAATTAATATTTTCTGTTAGCTGAGGTTTTAAATTAATTTGTTTGAGTTCGGCGCGAGACTGATAAAGCTGAACTAAGTTTTCCAAAACAACAGTTAAATTGACAGGAGCTTTATTGATGCTGGCCACTTTATCGGTTCGTGCTAACAGCAGCAAATCTTCGGTTAGCTGCGTCATTTGATTCGCCGCACTAGCAATAGCCTGGAACTTTTCGGCATCTGACTCTCTCATTCCCTCTGGGTATTTTAGTGCTACGGCTAGATTACTTTTGATCGCCATCAAGGGGCTGCGAAATTCGTGAGAAGCATCAGCGGTAAACTGCTTTAAACTTTGAAAACTCTCCTCAATTGGCTGCATCGCTAGACGAGTCAATATCACTCCGCCAACACCGCTGAAAATCAAGGCTATAAGAATTCCACTCCCTAGCCCTAAATTTAATTTATTTAAGGTTTCGTCAATTTCTTTGAGGGATTGGCTTACTCTTATATAGCCGATGAGTTTACCACCTTCCCTCTCAATTATTGGCAAGGTAATTCCTTGAATGCGATTTTTTGCCGTTGGTAATTGTACTGTCTCGCTTAATGATAATGGTATGGCAAGCACAAACTTCCCTTGCTGAAATATCGTATTTCCGTTAGTGTCAAATAATTGCAAGCCTTGATTGTTATCAATCAGAGTTTGCACGTTAAAATCAGTATCAAATTTTATGCGTCCGTTTTCCAATTCTGTATTAGCAGATGCTCCTTCTCCTAAAACTGTCAGTTTGTCTGTTAGCTGGTGGGTGAGACTGCGAGCGAAGATTAGTCTAACGCCAATTGCAAAAATACTTAAGATTGATGCCATTACAAGCAGGTAAGAGAAGAGCAAACGAGAGCGTATTTTGTCAAACATAATTAGGAGAAATAATCAGCTAGAAAAGTTGTAGATATACGTGCAAAGTCTCAAGGACTTTGATATAATCATTAGTCAATACGCTTGGGTTAATATTATTTATTCCCCGGAGATCCCCCTAAATCCCCCTTAAGAAGGGGGACTTTGAGTAACTTTTTGTCCCTCCCTTTTTTTAAGGGGGAGTAGGGGCAAGCTAGAGAGGTATCGGCTTTATATGAACCGTATTGAGTTATTAGTGATGGCTGCTGAGTCGATAACCAATGCCGTAAACTGTTTCGATAAAATTTGCGGAACTTCCGGCTGCTTTGAGCTTGCTACGCAAATTTGTGATGTGAGTTTTGACTGTTCCTTCTCCTGATGCTTTATCAAAATCCCACAGTTTATCTAAGATTGCAGAGCGTGTTAAAACTTGAGTGGGACTTTTTAAGAAACATTCTAATATCATATACTCTTTGGGAGTTAAAGATAAAGCGTTTCCTGCATAAGTAACGGTGCAGCTACTGGGATTGAGTTGCAAATTACCGTGGGTTAGAATCAGGGGCTTGGTTTCTGGAATTCTCCGAGATAAAGCTCTAATTCGGGCGGCTAATTCTTCTAATTCAAAGGGTTTAACTAAGTAATCGTCAGCTCCTGCATCGAGTCCAATGACTCTATCTGATGTTGTATCGCGTGCTGTCAGCATCAAGATGAGGACGTGAGAGCGATCGGCACGCAGACGCTTGCACAGTGATATACCATCTAATTTGGGCAGCATTAAGTCTAACAAAATTAGGTCGTAATTAGCCGATCGCGCATATTCCCATCCCTCCAGGCCATCAGTCGCTATATCTACGACGTGGTTTTGATGCCTTAAGTCTTCTGCAAGGGGTTTGGCAATGCGAAGATCGTCTTCAACTAACAAAATTCTCATTTTTTTATATCGAGATATCTTTCTCAACAGTATGATATCGTGTCCAGTCGATTGATCGCAATAAGATTAGTTCGCAGCATAGGACTTAATTCCGATGCTGCTGCGGATTCAAAGAGGGAACTACAAACTGTTTTTTATTATCGTCGATTTACCGGAGATGATATGAGTCGTTTTAGGTTCTAAGAATTTTCTAAATTGAGCGTACAAAGCTGGCAAAACTAACAAAGTTAAGGCAGTAGAAGTAAACAATCCTCCTAAAACTACGATCGACAAAGGTTGCAAGATTTCCTTTCCGGGGCCGCCTTCTAAGACTAGAGGTGCTAAACCCAAGGCTGAAGTTAAAGCAGTCATCAGGATAGCGTTGAGCCGTTCCATCGAGCCTTTAATAATAGCTTCTTTAAAGGGCATTCCTTCGGCAAATTTAGAGTTGTAGTTGTCTACTAACAGTAAGCCGTTGCGGGTAGCTACGCCGAATAATGTGACAAAGCCAACTAAAGAAGCTACGGAAATTATACCGCCAGTCAAAGCTACAGCAATTACTCCTCCAACTAAGCCGAGGGGCAAATTAATCATAATCATCGCAGTTGAAGGGATAGACTTGACGGACAAGTACATCAATACGGTAATTACCAAAAAGGCGATCGCACTAAACACCATAATATTCTGCGAAGCCCTTTGTTCCGCCTCAAATTGACCGCCGTACTGGATAAAATAGCCAAAAGGCAACTGCACCTCTCGTTTGACTTTAGCTTGAATTTCAGTCACAACCGATCGCAAATCCCTACCTTTAGCGTTAGCCGCCACCACAATCAACCGCGAAACATTCTCGCGATTAATCGTATTGGGGCCCGTACCGTATGTAACAGTAGCAACTTGCGCGAGGGGAATTTTACCCCCCCTTTCATCCCCCCCTTTTAAAGGGGGGGAAAGAGGGGGGGTATCTACCAACAAATTCTGAATAGTTTCTAGGTTATTTCTAGCTTCAGGCTGCAACCAGACAACTAAATCAAAAGTTTGCTGTACTTCCAAAACTTGAGAAACAACTTTGCCGTTTAAAGCAGTCTCAATGATTTCCGAAAGTTCTCCAATTTTCAAACCATATCTACCCGCAGCTTGGCGGTTAAACTTAATTTGAATTTGTGAGACTGGTACTTGCGGTTCGAGTTGCAAATCTACAATTCCCTTAACTGTTTTCATTTGCGCTTCAACTTGAGCACCGAGGCTGCGAAGTTGATTCAAATCCGGGCCAAAAATTTTGACAGCAATCTGACTCCTGACACCAGACAAAACCTCATCCATCCGGTGAGAAATAAAACCGCCGATATTTGGTGCAACTCCCGGCAATTTAGCAAATTCCTGCCGCAGCGACTCCAAAGTTTTGGGCCTGTTTTTCATCCCTTCCTCGCTCAAACCAATATCAATGTGAGCCAAATTGACACCTGCAGCATCAGCATCACCCGGAGCTCTGCCCGATCGCACTTGCACGTATTCAAACCTGCTATCATCCTTAAGTGCATCTTCAATAGCAAAAGCCGCACTATCCGTCGCCTCCAAAGACACACCC
>Ga0105049_10011052_pt1 | contig 10353 bp, 12 predicted proteins | sample MAT06_FD_78087 | JGI IMG/M metagenome (GOLD analysis project Ga0105049, IMG submission 78087) | Freshwater microbial communities from Lake Fryxell liftoff mats and glacier meltwater in Antarctica - MAT-06 | ecosystem: Environmental > Aquatic > Freshwater > Ice > Liftoff microbial mat | place... | reverse complement strand
TTCAAGCGCGACGGGGAGAAGAAGACCGAGTTCGTGCACACGCTGAACGGCTCGGGTCTGGCGGTCGGGCGGACGCTGGTGGCCGTCATGGAAAATTATCAGGACGAGGCCGGGCGGATCGCGGTGCCGGAGGCGCTGTTGCCCTATATGGGCGGGGTGACGCACGTGGGATGAGCGAATAGAAACGAGGATCAGATGTTGAAGCTGCTGACCATGACCGCCTTGCTCGTCCTGGCCGCCTGCGCCACCGGGCCGTCGTCGCAGACCTATGTCCATGCCGCCACCGACACGTCGTTGACCGGCTGGGTGCGGTTCGCCAATGGCGAGTTCCAGCTGTACGGCGACCAGGACCAGGTGTTGCAGCCCTTCGCGCGGCCCTGTGTGTCGGGCGCGGCGTCGCGCGACGAGATGCGTCAGGCGGTGCAGGACCTGAATAACGCCAAGGTCCGGGTCACCGGCCGCACCGCGCCGTGGTCGCAGGCGCAGGCGGCGCGGATCGAGCACGCGGGGTCGGACATCCGCAACGACTGCGGCGGGGCCTTCGTGATCCTGGCGGACGACATACGCCCGGCGAACTAGGCCGGAGCCTGATCGGTTGAGAAGGAATCGCTTCGCGATGCCGCCGAAGCCGTGAATCAGGCTCCAGCATGATGTTGGAGTGAAATCCGGGCTCGGACGCGGTCGCGTCCAGACCGATTTCGCTCTAGACGGAGCGGCATGCGAATCCTTCTGACCAACGACGACGGGATCGAGGCCGAGGGTCTGGCGTGTCTGGAGCGGATCGCGCGGAGTCTGTCCGACGATGTCTGGATTTGCGCGCCGCAGACCGAGCAGTCGGGCAAGGGGCGGGGGATCACCCTGACCGAGCCGCTGCGGGTCAACCGGATTTCGGAGCGCCGCTTCGCGGTGACGGGCACGCCGACCGACTGTGTCGTGCTGGCGGTCAACGGCCTGATGCCGGACAAGCCGGACCTGCTGCTGTCGGGGGTCAACCGGGGGCATAATGTGGGCGAGGACTGCTCCTATTCGGGGACGGTGGCGGGGGCGTTGCAGGGGATGGCGTTCGGCATCCGCTCGATCGCCCTGAGCCAGAGCCTCGAGCGGTTCCATGACGATGTGGTCGTTCACTGGGAAACCGCCGAGGCGTTCGCGCCGGCCATCATCTCGCGCCTGCTGGCCCAGCCGTGGGCCAGTGGCGTGGTGATGAACCTGAATTTCCCCGCCCGCCCGCCCGAGGCCGTGAGCGAGGTCGAGGTGACGCGACAGGGGTTCCGCGACATCGGCGAGATGCATGCCGTGAAACGCACCGACCTGCGGGGCCGCGACTATTACTGGATGAGCTTTCGGGGCACGAAGCACGATCATCCGCCGGGGACGGACCTGCGGGCGATGGACGACGGCAAGATCTCGGTCACGCCGCTGCACATCGACCTGACCCATGCGCCCAGCATCCACGACCTGAAGGGCGTGCTGGGCGGGGCCCCGCCGAAGACGGTGGTGGCGTGAGAGTCCTCGCCCGCTGGGGGAGGATTTAGATGAAGCTCAACGACGACAGGGCCGGGCGGCTGATCCTCGGGCTGCGGCAGCAGGGGGTGACGGACCCGCGTGTGCTGGGGGCGATGGAATTGATCGACCGGGCCGTGTTCGTGCACGAGAAATTCCTCGATCAGGCGTGGGAGGATCAGGCCCTGCCGATCGACTGCGCCCAGACCATTTCCCAGCCCTATATCGTGGGCCTGATGACCCAGGCGCTGGACGTGCAGCCGCGCCACCGGGTGCTGGAGATCGGCACCGGCAGCGGTTACCAGGCCGCCGTGCTGAGCCGGCTGGCGCGCTATGTCTATTCCATCGAACGCTACCGCAGCCTGCTGACCGAGGCCGAGGGGCGGCTCAAGGACCTGAAGATCGACAATGTCATCACCCGGCACGGCGACGGAGGGCTGGGCTGGGCCGAACAGGCGCCGTTCGACCGGATCATGGTCACGGCGGCGGCACCGGGCGAGCCGACGGAACTGCTGCACCAGCTGAAGCCCGGCGGCATTCTGGTGTGCCCGGTGGGGCGGTCGTCGGTGCAACGGCTGCACCGCTATGTCGGCCAGCCGGACGGCAGTTTCCAGCGCGAAAGCCTTGCCGAGGTGCGGTTCGTGCCGCTGGTCGAGGGGACGGCGAAGGAGGGTTAACCTTCCCGCCCAACTTTCGTGCCGATTGACGGGTTGGCTAAAGGGCATCGTCGGGGCACACCAAGGCGGCGACCGGACGGCGGGAGACGGCATGACATTTCGATTCGCGATCAGGGCTCTGGCGGTGCTGGGGGCTGCGGCGACCCTGGCGGCCTGCGCCAGCTATCCGGCGGAGCCGCGCTATTCGATCCGCGCCGAGGCCGCCCCGGCGCGGGCTCCGGCCTATCCGACGCGACCGGTGCCGACGGGCGAGGGCGTGCGCGGGGCGACCAATCCGGCGACCGAGGCCCCGCCGCCGATGACCGCGCCGGTCGCGGCGATCGAGGGCGGGGCGCTGAACACGCCGATCAACACCGGTCCCCGCTACGCCCCCAGTGAGACGCCCGCAGCGGGTCCGGCTTCGGGCGGGTTCGATGCGCCGCCGCCGCCGGCACGATCGGTCGGGGGCACATTCACCGCCGGGGGTGCCTATGAGATCCAGCCGGGCGACACGATTTCAGGCGTCGGGCGACGGTTCCAGACGCCAGTCCAGGTGCTGATCGACCTGAACGGTCTCGGGCCGCGGGCCGCGATCGCGCCGGGGCAGAGGATCACCCTGCCGGCCAATGCGGTCGATATCGGCGGCGATCCCTATGCTACGGGTCCCGCGCCCGGCGGCGTCTATATGGCGGAGGGGACGCCACCACCGCCGCCGCCGCCGCCCTCTCGCACAGCGACCGTTGCGACGCCTGTCGTGCCGGTGCCGGTCGCGACCACGGTGGCGATGGACTGGCCGGTGCGCGGCGACATCCTGCGCCGGTTCGGGCCGGTCGGTGTGAGCGAGCGCAACAACGGCATCAATATCGGAGCCCCGGCCGGGTCCGAGGTCCGCGCCGCCGCGGCCGGGCGGGTCGGCTATGTCGGTGACGATCTGGCCGGGCAGGGGCTGACCGTGCTGGTGGTGCACCGGGACGGCTGGCGCTCGGTCTATGGGCATCTCGGCACGGCGACGGTGCGCGACGGCGACGACGTGCGCGCGGGCCAGCGGGTCGGCACGGTCGGGACCACGGCCGGCGACGGTCAGCCCTCGGTGCATTTCGAGATCTGGCGCATGCGTGGCGACGAGCCGCGGGCGGTCGATCCGTTGACCGTGTTGCCCCGATAGCGCAAAGCGACATGCCGACCGTAGCTCGCGTTGCAAAACAGGACGGCGCGCCCTAGGTTCCGCGCCTCATTTTCAAGGGCCGCACCACGCCGCGCCCCACGCCTTCGGAGACTATCGTGACGGAACTACTTGCGGGGCCCTTCGGCACCCTGATCTTCTTCGTGCCCGTGATCGTCCTGTTCTACTTCCTGCTGATCCGGCCCCAGCAGAAGCAGATGAAGGCCCATCAGGCGCTCGTCGCCGGCCTCAAGCGGGGCGACACCGTGGTGCTGTCCAACGGCATGGTCGGCAAGGTCACCCGCGTCGAGGCCGATGAAGCCATGGTCGAGATCGCCCAGGGCGTGAACGTCCGCGTGGTCAAATCGATGATCACGACGGTGCGCGACCGCACAGATGTCGCCGTCGCCAACGACACCAAGCCCGCCAAGCCCGTCAAGCAGCCCGCCAAGGTCTGACGCCGTTCTGAAAGGTCCGGGAACGCCCGCATGATCCATCTGTCGCGCTGGAAGGTCATCCTTCTCGCCCTGTCGCTCCTGTTCGGGCTGTTGTTCGCCTGGCCGAACTTGCTGGCGCCTGCCCAGCGCGAGGCCTTGCCGGGCTGGGTTCCGTCCAGCGGGCTGAACCTCGGGCTGGACCTGCAAGGCGGATCCTACCTGCTGCTGGAAGTCGACGTGCCGGCCATGCGCGAAAAGCGCCTGACCAATCTGGGCGAGGACAGCCGCAGCGTCCTGCTGGAGAACCGCATCAATATCGGGGCGGTGGTTCGGGACGGCGACGGCGTGGTCGTCAACCTGGCCAACCCGGCCCAGATGGATGCCGCGCTCGAGGCCATGAAGGGATTGTTGAACGCCGGCGGGGGCATGGCATCCAATCGTACGGTGCAACGCCAGGGCAACAGCCGGATCCGTTACGCCTATACCGACCAGGCCATGGCGAACATGCCGTCGGACGCGGTCACCCAGTCGATCGAGGTCGTGCGCCGCCGCCTGGACGGGACCGGGACCAAGGAAATCTCGATCACCCGCCAGGGCGCCGACCGGATCGTGGTGCAGGCCCCGGGCCAGAGCGATCCGACCGAACTGGAACGGCTGGTCGGCCAGACGGCGCTGCTGACCTTCCAGATGGTCAGCAGCGACCGGCAGGCCCTGCAGGACGCCCTGGCCGGCTCGACGCCGCCGGGATTTACGCTGACCGTCGACGCCGACGGAGCCACGCCGCTGCTGATCGAGCGCCGCGTCATGGTCGCGGGCGAGAACCTGACCCGCGCCTCGGTCGGGTCCGACGAGAGTGGTCGCCCCGCCATCGATTTTCGCTTCGACGGCCAGGGCGGTCGTCGATTCGGCTCGGCGACGGCGGCCAATGTCGGCCAGCGTTTCGCCATCCTGCTGGACGGAAAGGTCATCTCGGCCCCCGAGATCATCAGCGCGATCACCGGGGGCACGGGTCAGATCACCGGCGGCTTCTCGATCACCGAAGCCGCCGAACTGGTCGATCTGCTCAACGGTGGAGCGCTTCCCGCGCCTCTGAACGTGGAGGAGCGCCGCTCGGTGACCGCCGAACTGGGTGCCGACGCGGTCGCGGCCGGTACGCTTTCGACGATGATCGGCTTCGGCATCATCGTGCTGTTCATGTTTCTTTCCTATGGGCTGTTGTTCGGCGGCATCTCCGTGATCGGGCTGCTGCTCAACGGGCTGCTGATCGTCGCCGCCATGTCCATGACCGGGGCGACCCTGACCCTGCCCGGCATCGCCGGCCTGATCCTGACCTTTGCCGTGGCGGTGGACGCCAATGTGCTGATCTATGAACGGATGCGGGACGAGGCGCGGGCCGGACGGTCCGTGATCGCCTCGCTCGACGCCGGCTTCAACAAGGCCATGGGGACGATCATCGACGCGAACCTGACGACCCTCGTCGCGGCGCTGATGATGTTCATCTTCGGCGCGGGTCCGGTGCGGGGCTTCGCCTGGACCCTGACCATCGGCGTCTTCACCTCCATGCTGACGGCGGTGCTGGTGGCCCAGGTCGGACTGGCCTGGTGGCTGAAGGTCGCCAAACCCAAAAAACTGCCGATCGCGGAGTGATGGCGATGTCCTGGTGGCCCCTCATCAAAGTCCTGCCGGTGAAGACGAACCTGAAGTTCGTCTCGTTCGCCAAATATGCCGCGATCCTGTCGACCATTCTGGTGCTCGCCTCGTTGGTCGGGGTGTTCAAGCCCGGCCTTAACATGGGTATCGATTTCAGCGGCGGGGCCGTGATGGAGTTGACCCAGCCGGCCGGCGCGAAACTGGACCTCGAGGCCGTACGGGGCGCGGTGGACCAACTGGGACTCGGCGATGTCCAGGTGCAGGGCATCGACAACGACGCCAGCGCCATCGTCAAATTCCAGGTCCCGGACGACCAGCCCCAGAGCCAGGTGGTGCAGCGGGTCCAGACGGCCATCACCGGGGCGGTCGGCGAGGTCACCTATTCCGGCGTCAGTGTGGTCGGATCCAAGGTCTCGGGCGAGTTGTTCCGCGCCGGCCTGCTGGCCCTTGGCCTGGCGATCGTGTTGATGTTCGCCTACATCTGGTTCCGGTTCGAGCCGCAGTTCGGGTTCGGCGCCGTTGCCGGTCTGTTGCACGACGTGATCCTGGTGTTCGGCCTGATCGTGGTGATGCGGCTGGAATTCAGCCTCAACATGGTCGCCGCCATCCTGACCGTGATCGGCTATTCGATGAACGACACCGTCGTCGTGTTCGACCGCCTTCGCGAGAATCTGCGCAAATACAAGACCATGCCGCTGCGCGAGGTGATCGACCTGTCGATCAACGAGACCCTGTCCCGGACGATCATCACCGGTCTGACCGCAGTGATGGTGCTGGCGGCCCTCGCGGTCTACGGCGGCGCGGCCCTGTTCAGCTTCTCGATCGCCCTGATGTTCGGCATTATCATCGGCACCTATTCATCCATCTATGTCGGCGCGCCGATCATCCTGCTGTGGGGCGTCAAACGCGGCAGCCGCGACCAGGACGATCTGAAACCGATCAAACTGGGCATGGCCTCGCGCCCGTAGGGACACAGAAAGCCCCTGCAGTCTTTCGGTTTTTGTCGCGGACCGTCAGCGCTATGGTGACGGTCGATTGAGTCGCGTCGCCCCGTTGGGCGCGCGGCGTCGCCGAAGCGCCCGGGGAGGGGCGGACCATGGGCAAGCTGCTGTCGAACTTCCGCACCACCATCCTGCTCAGCCTCGTGCTGGCCGGGATCATGATCTACGCCTTCTTCAAGATTGCGGGCCGCGAGATCGGCGACCTCGACTTCTGGCAGGCCACCGCGCGCTGGGTGCATGTGGTCGCCGGCATCCTGTGGATCGGCCTGCTGTACTATTTCAACTTCGTCCAGATCCGGGTCATGCCGAATATACCGGCCGAGTTGAAGCCTGCGATCGGCAAACATATCGCCCCCGAGGCCCTGTTCTGGTTCCGCTGGTCGGCGCTGGTGACGGTGCTGGCGGGGATCGCCGTGATGCTGACCCGCGGTCACGTCTATTCCGCCGAGGTGATGAGCTTCGGCTTCGCCGGCGGCCTGGTCGAGGGCGACCAGTCCTACAGCCTGCTGGGCATCGGCGTCTGGCTGGCCATCATCATGTTCCTGAACGTCTGGGGCATCATCTGGCCGAACCAGAAGCGGGCCCTGGGGATCGTCGTCGTCGATGACGACAAGAAGGCCAGGGCGGCCCGTGTCGCCATGCTGGGCAGCCGCACCAATCTGCTGCTCAGCCTGCCGATGCTGACCTCAATGGCGATGTATCAGACGCTGTTTGGCTGATCTGCCATGACGCCGGGTCGTATCGCATTCGGCCTGCTGGCCGCAGGTTTCCTGATCCAGCTGGTTGTGATCCTCTGGGGCGGTGCCGTCTATCCCGGGTACGATCACGCGGCTCAGTACATCAGTGAACTGGGCGCGACCGGGGCGGTCACCGGCCCGGCGGTCAGCTGGTGGGGGTTCGTTCCAAGCGGGATTATGATCGGGGCCGGCTGCCTGGTCGCGGCATGGCTGACGCGGCGTAGCGGACTGGCGGCAGCGGCCTGGTTGCTGCTGGCCTGGTATGGCCTGACCCTTGCGGCGGCCGGCGTCTACCCATGCGCCTTTGAGTGCGCGCGGGCCGAAGTCTCGTTCAACGTCCTGATGCACGACCTGTTCGGCGGGACAGGCTATCTAACCGGTGTCCTGGGTCTGGCTCTGGCGGGCTTGGCCGCGAAACGCGCGGGGCGCACGGGTCTGGCCAGTCTGTCGCTGATCTGCACGATCCTCGCGGTTGCCGGCTTCGCCGGGGTAATCGCTGAGGCAAGCCCGGGCGGCCTGATCCAGAGGATGCTGGAAGGCGCGGTGGCCCTGTTCATCCTGGTTTTTGGCTGGACCCTGACCCGAAACAGTCCGCTCGCGATGGCGGGCCGGACTTCTTGAGCGAAGTCGATCTTGACGCCCAGGTGCGCGCCGCCGACATTGATCGTTGGCTGTCCAGCCGTTTCGTGGCCGACGAACGGCTGCGCGCGGACCTGATCGCGCTCTACGCCTTCGAGGCCGAACTGATGGCGATCCCGACCCGGGTGACCCAGCCGCTGCTGGCCGAGATGCGCTATGTCTGGTGGCGCGAGCAGATGGACGGTGTGTTCGCGGGAACCGCGCGCAAGGGCCATCCGGTGCTCGAGGCGCTGACCGATGTGGTGGCGCGCCATGGGCTGGACCGCGCGCCGTTCGACGCGTTGATCGAGGCGCACGTCGGGCGGGTGAGAGGCGAGCCGCACGATCTCGACGCCTTCTATGTCGGGCCGATGCAGGCGGCGGTGCGCGTGCTGGCGGGGCCGGGGCATGGGGCGAGGGTCGTCGAGGCCGGTCGGGTGTGGGGATTGGCGCAGACCGGACAGGTCGATCAGGCGCGTGCCTTGAAGAGGGCCGCCAACCGGACGCTGGCGAGCCTGCCGGTTCGGGCCTTTCCTGCGGTCGCGGCAGCAGCGCTGACCCGGCCGGACAGCCCGGAGTTCGTCAAACGGCTGAGGCTGGTGGTCGCGTTCGTGACCGGGCGCATCTGACGCCGGAAACCGGTCGACCGGGACGCGGAAACCGTGCATCTTTCGACGATCATCGATCGGCAAGACCGGGGAATTCCATGACCATTCGTACTGTCCTGATCGCGGCCTTGGCGGTCGCCGGTGCCTTGGGCGCGCCCGTGAAGGCCACGGCGGCTGTCCTGCCCTCGACGATGGCGACCGACGCGGCCAGTGACGCGGCTAACCAGGCCGTGGTCCAGAGCCTCTACAGTGCTTTCGCAGCGGGGGACGGAGCCACGATCTCGGGCCTGCTGGCCCCCGATCTGGTCTGGATGGAGGGCGAGGGTGGACCGTATGCCGATCGTAACCCGTACAATGGTCCTGCCGCGGTATTCGAGGGCGTGTTCGGCCGGATCGGGGCGGAGTTCCTGGGCTTTGTGGTGACCCCGCAGGCCTTTGTGGTCAGCGGCGACAAGGTCGTGGCGTTCGGACGCTATACCGGGGCCAACCGGGCGACCGGCGAGACGCTGGATGCCCAGTTCACCCATGTCTTCACCGTCGTGGGCAGCAGGATCGTCCACTTCCAGCAATACACCGACACCGCCCAGTGGGTGGATGTGGTGACGCCGGACTGACGGGCTTCAGCCGCGCGGCCAGGCCGACACCTCGGCGGGCCAGACCTGGCGGTTCGGCGAGCCGTCGAAGGCCCAGCGGAGGGTGCGGGCCAGGGTGTGGGCACCGGCGCGGACGACCGGGACCGGCGGCGTGGTCAGGCCGTGCATCTGAAGCGCCCAGGCGGGCAGCAGGTCGACTCCGGCCCGCATGACCACAGCTGAGGCGGCATCGGTCAGGGCGGCACCGACCGTCTGGTTCAGAACCAGTTGCGCCACTTCGCGGGTACGGTCGTCGGCGCGCAGGCCGTCGCGCATGAACTGGATCAGGGCCTCGGCCCCGGCGCGGTCGCGCGGGACGGGGTCGGCCCCGAGCCGGTCGGCGACCACGGCCATCTCGGCGAAATAGCGATCCTGATCGGCGCGCGACATGTCGGGCTCGGCATAGCGAATCCAGGCGTTGAGGAAGCTGATCGCCTCGGTGACATGGACCCAGGCCAACAGGGCGGGGTCGCCGGCCCGGTAGGCGGTGCCATCGGGCAGGTCGCCGCCGATCCGATCGTGGATGCCCCGGACCCGGTCGATGGCGGCGCGGCCGTGTTCGCCATGGTCATAGGTGGTGACGGCGATGAATTTGGCGGTACGCTGAAGCCGACCGTGCATGTCCGTGCGGAAGTTGGAATGGTCCCAGACCCCGGCCAGCACCGCCGGATGCAGCATCTGCAGCAGCAGGCCCGAGACGCCGCCGATCATCATGGTGACGATGTCGCCATTGACGCGCCAGGCGACCGAGTCGGGCGCGAACAGGGCATCGGCGCGGCGCAGGATGGGGCGCTCGCCTTTCGAGGCGTCATTGAACAGGGCGGTGATGCGTTGGCGGATGGCGACCCTGGCCGATTCGAGGATCACCGGGCGTCCCGCCATGCCTTCAACGCCTCGAGCGCGCGCAGGCTCATCAGCCGCTTCTTGGCGCGGCCGCGCTCCTTGAGCGGGATCTTGACGCCCGCCTCATCGACCTTGGGCGCTTCCAGCGGGGGCAGCAGGCCGTAATTGATGTTCATTGGCTGGAATTTGGAGATGCCGCCGGGGCCGGCGAGATGGCCGCCGGTGATGTGTTCGACCAGAGCCCCCATGGCCGTGTGGACCGGTGGGGCTTCCAGCGGGCGGCCCAGCCCCGCCTCGGCAAGGCGTTCGGCGGCGGCGAGGCGGCCGGTCAGCAGGCCCATGGCCGCGCTCTCGACATAGCCCTCGACCCCCGTTACCTGACCGGCGAAGCGCAGGCGCGGCATGGCCTTGAGGCGCAGCTGGCGGTCCAGCAGTTTGGGACTGTTGAGGAAGGTGTTGCGGTGCAGGCCGCCGAGGCGGGCGAACTGGGCCTCGTGCAGGCCCGG
>Ga0105049_10011051_pt1 | contig 10353 bp, 14 predicted proteins | sample MAT06_FD_78087 | JGI IMG/M metagenome (GOLD analysis project Ga0105049, IMG submission 78087) | Freshwater microbial communities from Lake Fryxell liftoff mats and glacier meltwater in Antarctica - MAT-06 | ecosystem: Environmental > Aquatic > Freshwater > Ice > Liftoff microbial mat | place... | reverse complement strand
ATCTAACTTCTTAAAAAGGGCTCTGAGGTTTCCTGCACTCTGGTAATTGAGAAGATACTTACTGCATCTATCCTCCATAGAGAGCCTTATCAAGGTCGAATCGATAGATGCTTGCCGAGTAAGGTCGAACAAGAATATTTGGACAGCCTGCCGAAATCCAGCTAACCTCTATTAGCTTTATCTGCCACGCCGGGCGTTCATTGTGGACTCCCTTCACCGTTCCCGGATCCTGCGTCTCACTTCACATTAGGTGCTGTATGAGCCTTCGCCGTACCTTGGTCCATCAATTCGTTTTCGTCTATGTTTTTTGCCTTGTCTTATGTTCTCTCCTTTTCCCCCCTCGTGAGTCAGTTCATTTCCCGGAATTCGGAGAAAACGACTTCCTCGAGTATTGGACCGCCTCGGCGCTTCTCGATCAAGCCGCCGATCCTTACGATCCGGCCCTCGTACTTGAGGTGGAAAGATCTCAAGGCTGGACCCCAGATAAGCCTCTCATGATGTGGAATCCTCCTTGGACCGTGACTCTATTGAAACCGTTCCTGCTTTTACCATTTGACATTGCGGCTCGTTGTTTTTTGCTTCTAAATATTGGGGCTATCGTCCTTAGCCTCTTCCTCCTCTTGAAAGTTTTCCATTTCTCCGAACGAGGGCGCATTGCGGCAGTGGCGTTTAGCCTCCTTAGCCCTTCCCTCTTTCTCCTGCTTCTCAAGGGGCAGATCACCGCAATTCCTTTCCTAGGACTGAGCTCGTTCATTTACTATGCATATCGTAGCAAGTTTCTGGCAGCCGGCGCAGCGCTCTCGCTTCTTAGCGTTAAGCCACACCTCGGGTATCTGCTGTTCATTCCAATCGCTTACTGGGTTATCAGAGAGCGCCGAATCAAAGTCATCACTGGCTTCCTAGCAGCTTCGCTGGCTCTGGTTTTAACAACCTATCTCGTCCATCCCTCCAGCCTTCTTTTTTGGTGGAATCGCAGCCGTCACGAGAGTTCCAGCCTGCTCGTACCGGTAGAGCAATGGGCCACCTCAACACTTGCCACTCCTCTTAGGTTTTTATCAATCGAATTGGGACTTGGATCGTCTTCGTGGCTTCTGGTCTGGATACCACTAAGTACGGCAGTTTTAATTGCCTATCTGTTCGTTCGACGTTCCAGCTCCGTCGCAAGTTGGAAAGAGCATTTCCTTTGGCTCACTCCTCTTTCATTATTTACAGCCCCATTTGGATGGATATTTGATGGGGTGTTCCTCATGATTTCTGACCTTGCCATGCTGGATGCTTTGCGGCGCTATCCAAGGGACAGGTCAATGAAGTCTCTCTTTGGCGCTGTCATCCTCCTTAAGGTTAGCGCAATCGCTGGCTGGGCAATTTACGCTCCAAAACTCCACACCTATTGGATCTATTACGCAGGATACTGCTTGATTGCGATTGGATTCGCTTCTGCGCTTCGGCGAGCGAATCGCAACTCGAAGGACTCTGTACCCATCACAAATTGACTAGATATCCTGAAGCTTTTCAGCGAACTGTTTGTGATGCGCACTTATCAGCGCAAACGCTTCCTCGGGAGTATCAACTAGATGGACGAACTCGAAATCATGCGAGGATATCAATCCCCGCTCGAGTGGCTCTGCGCGCATCCAATCAAGTAGCCCCGCCCAGAACACCTTATCCAAGAGAACAATCGGACGCTTGGTCATGTGCTTCACTTGAATGAGCTGCCAAGAGAAGTAAAGCTCAAGCAGGGTTCCTACTCCGCCCGGTGTTATAATTATCGAATGCGAGAGGCGCATGAAGTCATCCAGACGTGAAGAAAACTTCATGTGGTGGCGTTTGATATCAAGATGCTTGTTGGGAGTGGGCTCAAAATCTAATCGTATAGAGAGTCCATAGGAGCGACTCTTGGTATTCTTCTCTAACTTCCCTAGCTGAGCTCCCTTGTTCGCGGCCTCCATGAGACCGGGGCCACCTCCGGTAAGGATATCAATGCCGTCCGCGGCGAGCAGGCGCGCAAGCTCTGCTACTTGCGCATAAATCGGGCTATCGGACTTAATGCGCGCGCTGCCAAAGATACACGTGCGGTAGAATCTAGGATCCTCGACGAGCTGCAACTCTCGCTCAAGAACTAGCGCACGCTCATGTAAGATACGAAGCCTGTCATCGAGGTGCTTTCGCCGCTGAACTCGCGGATCTGTCTTGGATTTTTTTGCCACGGTTTTCGGTGAGGCTATTTTGTGAGCTTCTTCAGCAGATTTCTTGGAACTCATAGATTATCGGGCGTTCACAGCAAGAAGCTTTTGTGGTTCTTCTTGGAATTCAGTTGAAGCCTCGGGCTGGGTTCGCAGTTCCTCAATTTGGCGTGCGGTAAGTTGCTCATGGAGCAGCGCGGTCCAGCTTTCCCATCCAGTAAACTCTGAGCGTTCTTGAATAAGCTCGTAAAGAGCCTCAAGGGAATCGCCTGGATGCGCATCGCAGAGCGTTTCTAATGAACTCACCACAAAGCGCATGGCCTTCATGATGTCATTAAAATGCTGGGGCAAGATGGGAGGACTGGCCTTACGAGACGTGCGCTTTTGCGCGCGCTCAATAGCCTTTAGCAACTCGGAGGCTGCCTGCTCTAACTCACCAATCTCTTGCTGACGAAGCGGAGTGCTGTGCAGTCGAGGATTGTGGTGAGGATGGAAAAATCGATAAATATCCATGTCTATTCGGAAGGTTAGATTGATGCTAGTGCTGGAGGAGAATTTGGACAAGGTAGTAAGTTTGGGTAGGACGCCGTGTCCCACGGCGCCGAAAGATCTTTCGGCCGACCCGGATACCAAGATTTTCACAGTTGATTGATTCGGCGCCCTGGGGACAGGGCGCCCTACCAGACGGTCGCCTACAAGGGTCGCCTACCCGGATAATCAGATTATGCGAACAGCCCTTTATGTAATCTGGTTCCTGATCCCCTCATTCTTCTTTCTGATGGCCCTCTGGTCTCAGCTTGAGAAATTGAGTGGGCGTCAAAAGAAGGAGAACGCTGAGGACTTTTTTAAGCAGGGAATCTTCGTGCTTGGGTGCGTCCTTTTTGCCGCCCTTATTGAGACCTACTCGCTTGATTTTGTTACCAATGCTATTTTCCAAGGCATGGTTCCCAAGGGTGTACTGCAGGTGCTTTTACTCCCCCTTATTTTGTTCATCGCGGCTAAACTACTTGGCCCTTCCCAAGAGCTTCGAATAGGAAAAGCGCCCCGACCTTCCGAGAGAAAGGTACAATCGAAACCCCGAAAAGGGGCAAAGTCATGAGATACATTATCGGCGTCGATGAGGTTGGCCGGGGTCCCCTTGCTGGCCCCGTTGTCGCGGCCGCAGTTGCCCTACCGCACGATTATGTGAATTCCGCGATACGGGACTCAAAGACTGTCTCGGCACGCAACAGAGAGGCGCTTTGTTCGATAATAAAGGAGGCGGCCGCGGGCTGGTCCATTGTCGCCGTAGGGCATAAGCGCATAAGCGAGCTTAATATTCGAAACGCTTCTTTGCTGGCCATGCGCCTCGCCGTAGAGCGGGTCCTTGCAGTGTGCCAAGACGCAGAGCTGATTTTAGTAGATGGCAATGCGCTTATTCCCTTTCGGCCTAGTAGCCTCGCTGGGCTGCCGCCGCAGCGTGCGGTGATAAAGGGAGATAGTCTGCATGTCCAAATTTCTGCCGCATCCATCATCGCTAAGGTCTGGCGAGACGAGCAGATGGAAATCCTTGACCGCAAGTACCCGGGATACGGCCTCGGGGACCACGCCGGGTACCCAACTCCGCAGCACAAAGCGGCCATCAAGACCCTGGGCCCCTCGCGCATCCATCGCGAAACGTTTAGCGGAGTTCGGGAGTTTCTCCCGTGCCGCGGCTCTCAGCCTGCTGCTTCCTTCAGGTAGCAATTCGAAATCAAGCCTCAAGGACAATGTTGGCGTTATAGGGGAGCTTGCGGCCGTGAGGCTTCTCGAGAAAAGGGGTTTCTCCATTTGGAAGCGAAATTGGCGCTGCCGTCTGGGCGAAATTGATATCGTCGCTTACCGCGAACACACCCTCGTCGTCGTGGAGGTCAAAACAAGATCTCTGCGCGATGCCTTTCGAGCCATAGACCGAATCGACAAGGATAAGGCAGAGCGACTAAAACGCCTGGCGGAAAGATTTTGGCGAGATAACCGGGTTGAACGAAAGGCTCGAAGACTCTGGAGTATGCGCATCGATGGGATAGGAATCACCTTGGGGCGCTGGGGCGTGGTGGCAGAGGCTGAACATGTTGAGGGAATCCAGACGTTTGAGGCAACTCCTCATATCTTGCGGCCCCTTTAGCCGTCATTGCTCACAGCCGGGGCGGGGCTGTGAGCAATGACGGCTAGCTAACGCCCGGATGGCGTTAGCAAATCGCGACCAACGGGAGCGATTTGGCTTCGGCCGTGAGCTCAGCCGCACGGAGCGCACCGGAGGGCGACGCCGTGTGCGCGGCGCTCGCAGGTGCGCGAGGCTCACGGACCCGAGAAGGGATCCCGTGAGACATGACGGTTAGGCGTTCCCGGAAATTGCGATCCCCAAAGAGAAAGACCGGACCATAGCTCCATGGCTAACAACATTTATTAGTTTGGCATGCGGCCATGAACCAAAGGCATATCGGCCTCCCCCCTTTTAACCACAAATATCCCCTGTTTTCTGGAATTTACGCCCATGGAGAAGCTAGGGAGTTGGGAGCTAACAAATTCTGCAATTCGTGTTATACTTGTAATATATGTATTACAAACGAAGGTGATGATTATGAAAGCCACCCTGGCAATTCGTTTGACCGGCGACCTGGAAGAGCGTTTAAGCTCTTTGGCCAAACGCACCGGTCGAACGAAGACGTTCTACGCCCGAGAAGCACTTCTCAGATACCTCGATGAGATGGAAGACACTTTCGTTGCGATCGAGCGGATAGAGAAGCCAGGAAAGCGCCTGTCTATGAAGGAAGCGGAGAAAGCTCTTGGCCTGGATAATTGAATGGGATGACCGCGCAATCAGAGACGCTAAAAAACTTGGTGTTCAAGCCAGCCGGGAGATCGTCATCTATCTCAAAAAGCGAATTGCGACAAAACAAGACCCTCGCCGCTTTGGCAAGCCGCTAGTGGGAGACAAGGCTGGACTTTGGCGTTACCGAGTTCGTGACTATCGAATCATTTGTCGCATTGAAGATAACCGCCTAATTGTGCTTGTGTTAACCGTCGGCCATAGAAAAGAGGTGTATGATTGAAAGTAGGCCTATACATCCAAGCTCCAACCCACCTCTCCAAGATTCAGCTAAAAACATCTAGCCGTCATTGCTCACAGCTGGGGCGGGCTGTGAGCAATGACGGCTAGCTAACGCCATCCAGGCTAATCTATTACACCCCCTCATCCTAAACTGTAAAAAACTAGGACCCAAGTGGCTCATACCTCCGAAGGCTATTCTCTTCTCGACTCTGGAAACCTCATGAAGCTTGAGCGCTATGGGGACAAGGTGCTCGCGCGCCCTAGCACGGTATGCATTTGGAAGAAGAGACTCTCAGAGGACAAGTGGCGCAGCGCTGATGCGCGCTATATTCCCGGGAAAGACGAAGCAAGCGGTGGATGGCAATTTAAGGGCGAAGGATTTGAAACCTGGGACACAAACTATTTAGGCTGCGAGCTTGAGCTCAGGCTCCAGACCAATGGACAGCTTGGCCTGTTTCCCGAACATGGATCCTATCTACCCGAACTTGTCCCCGCACTTGAAGCTGCCGAGAAGACAAGTTCAAAGCCTCCGCGTGTTTTGAACCTCTTTGCCTATACGGGACTTGCGTCTGTGTTTTTGGCGAAGAGAGGCTGGGACGTTACGCACGTAGATCTTGCGAAGAAAGCGCTTTCGTGGGCTCAGATAAATTTTAAGAAAAATCAGATTCCGGAACAGCAAATCCGCCTTATCTGTGATGATGCAGTCAAATTTCTGGAACGCGAAGGGCGCAGGGGAAGCAAATACGAGGCCGTGATCCTTGACCCACCTAGCTTTAGCCGCATCACTAAACAGAATTTCTGGAAGATTGAAGAGCAGATCTGCTCGCTGGTGCGGAATGCATACGCAGTGAGCGTTGCCGAGCGGCCGCTCGTAATCGTTACGTGCCACGATCCAGGAATGCGCGGCGAAATGCTGGCGAACGTGCTGCTTGACCTGGCGCCTGGTGCGCATCTGCGAATAGGGAAACGCGAGCTATCTCTGCCTGAGGAAGGTTCGGGGCGACTGCTGTCGAGCGGATCTCTTGCGACACTCTCGGTTAAATAGCCGCTAGGCGAAGGCGGCCGGGCGTTAACTTCACAAAGTCTAAATTCGCGACGGTTAAGCTGCCTTTACGCCCTGAAGCTTGGCTGTGAATTTTACTTCGAACCCTAATTTGGCAAGAACTGGAATAATGCTCGATAGACGGGGATTTCCCTCTTTAGAAAGCATGTCGTAAAGGTTCTCCCGATTTAGGCTTGTTGCTTTTGCTAGATTACCGATACCACCTTGTGCTTCGACAACATCGCGCAGGGCGAGAAGAAATACATCTTCCCCCTCTTCAATTGCTGCCGTGAGATATTCAGCAGCACGACCAAGATCTTGAAGATCCTTCATCAAAAAGTCTTCTTTGTAATCAATAGTTGGCATGGCCTTTCTCCCTTTTATACGTCGCCCAGTACTCTTTCGCCGTTTCGATGTCTTCATCTTGGCTCCCCTTGTCGCCGCCGCACAGCAGAATCACGAAATCGTTTCCACTTTGACCGAAGTAAACACGGTAGCCGGGACCGCAATCTATCTTAAGCTCTTGTACGCTTTCTCCTACCGATCGAGCGTTCCCGAAATTTCCCGGACGGAGCCGCGCTAGGCGCGATTTTATTTTCGCTGCTGCTCGCTCGTCCCTCAATGAATAAAGCCATTCAACGAACGGTTGTTTGCCATTTGAGAGACAGAAAACTTTAAGAGTTTTTGGAGAAACGTCCGTGTCGTTAACGTTGTAGTTTATAACCTACAATGACGCAAGCAGTTGTTCCGATCGCAAACGTTTTGGGCACAGCTGATGATGGAGACATAACTCTGAGGCAACTTCGCTTTTATTTGGGCTATCTCGTTCTCAATGCGCGCGAGGTCCCGAAACGCTCCAACAAGAGTAGTAAGAGGCGAAGCTGAAACATCATCGCAACTGGCTGATAACACTTCGTTTCTCTACGGGCGTAGGATCGTTCAAGTTATCACGTGTTAGTGCCGTCCACTTCTACGTGTTCATATTTACATTCACCTTAAGCTTCGCTCTCTTTGCTCTCTATGTGGTGATGCCCATCAGTAAGGCACGCCGCGTCAAAGCAGGCCGGGAATGGGAAGAGAATCTTAAATGGGTGAAGCTGCGCGCCATCCGCCGTTACTATCCGGCTCTTAGAAATCTTCCCGAGGAGGTCATTATGCGCAAATACGACCTCGACTCCTGGTACAACTCGATTGGGCGCTAAATCAATTCGCCAATGCCTGTCTGCCAGTGAATCGCGCATAAATTGCCGAACTGTTTGCGGTCTGGATCTCTGGATAAGCACCACAGTTCCGCATCCTTGATCTCCCTCCCAAGGCGCTGGGTCGGCTCGATATCGTCTTCGCGAATTGAGCGTGACGATTTGATTTCAACAATAGCGCGAGCCCTTCCAGGGCGGTCAATGATGAGATCCAGCTCCTCGCCCCGATCGGTCCGTAAAAAATAAAAGCCGTAATCCTTTCCAGAGTACTCCGCACGGCGCCGAATCTCTTGAATTACAAAGTGCTCGAACAAATCCCCGTATCCGTAGTTTTGATCATTCAGTGGTTGATCTACCCGCCGCTGAAGTGCGCGCAAAACACCGGGATCAAAAAGATAAAACTTCGGAGACTTTCCTTGAGACTTTCTAACGGATTCATGAAAAGCCGGTAGAAAGTGCCCAAGCAGTGTATCCTCAAGAATTTGGAAATATGTTTTTACTGTCTGATCTGAAACGCCTACATCTTTACTAATGGCTGAATAGTTTATTACCTTACCGCTCGATTGAGCCGCTACGTGCAAGAAGCGCCCAAACGGCTCGAGATTTCTGACGATTTGCTCTTCAGAGATCTCCTCCTTGAGGTAGGTGCTGATATAGCTTCGAAGATACAGAACACGCTCCGCGTCTGAAGGGACGTTCCAAATTGTTGGAAGGCCGCCGAAGGATAGGTAGGTATCGAGATCGAACCTCGTTCCAAGCTCGACGCTTGTTAGGGGGAAGAGGTGATAAGAGTATGCGCGCCCTGCAAGAAGGTTCGCCCCGCCCCTTTTAAACTTTCGAGCACTTGAGCCTGTGAGAATGAATTTGCCTTGCTTGCGATCGATGAGCCGTTGAACAGAGTCTAATACCCTTGGCGCCTTCTGAACTTCATCAATGAAGATCCATTTTTTCTCATCAATTGCGGACTCGATTCGAGCTACCAACTCGCGCAGCGCAAATGTTGCTTGCTCGAATTGAACAGCGTCCAAGAGATCAATTTCAAGAAAGGGAGTGTTGGCAAATAGTTGGCGGATGATGGTGCTTTTGCCTGTTCCTCTAGCGCCGAATAGAAACAAACTGTTTGATTTTAATATGTTAACAGAACGGTTAAGCATACTTCGGATTATCGACGTAAATTCGAAGTATATCAAGAGCTATGTTTTGGGGTGGCCTTTGGAAGCAAACCTCGCCCCTCACGACAACATAAGTGGATTAACTTGTTATTGGTTGTATGCCGACTTCCGCCGTAATGACCCGTCCCTCTGAGCCCTGCTCTGCGAGAACATTCTTTTGAGAGGACAGCCTCAACTCTTCGAATTAGCCTATCGGGCATTACGAGAAGCACATCAATCAAGACCGTAGTGGGGCTGCGGCTTCTTGCTAACAGGCCCTACCATTCTGCCTGAAAGGCGATATGCAAAGCTGGGAACGGGAATGTACCATTCTCTTACATTGTCCCCGCTCTACATGAATGGAATATGACCAAGAATCGCCACATCGTCGCCCTGGCGCTGCTCTTTAGCATCACGCTTAACTTCCCCTTCATAGCCGAGTATCTCCGCTATGGAAGTCACTCCATTCTTAGTTTTAATGATATCGATGAACCAAACTACCTCCGCCTTCCCTTCGCGGTAGTAAACGGACTCGGACCAGAATCTTTTTATGCTGAGCACCGCACTCAGAAGGCATTCTCGGAAATTTCTTCAGGACATCCGAATCGAGTCGTCGATTATATTATTGGCTTAGCACTACAGCCTTTTAACATCTCTCCTATCGAGCTTGGGCTTGGACTGGATCTGGTCTGCGCCTTTTTGGGATTTGCTCTCGGTTTTAAAATATTAAGGAGGCTCTGCGGCTCGTCGTTAATTGCCGCTGCTGGAACTGTTGTGATGCTGGCATTTCCCTGGGTCTTTTGGCCCGGGGAGCTCTTAACTTATGACTGGGGTGCCGGAAGCCATTTCGCCTCTTCGCAACCATCCGCCCTCTCGGTTCATTTCTATCCAAGGATACCGATATTTCGTGGCATATATACGCAGCTTGGTGTCTTGCTATTCCTTGGCGTGGTTTTGCTCGGACTAAATGTAGCCTCAGAGAGGGAGAGGAGCCTCCTGAAGCTCCTCGGTCTTGGGGTTCTCGCAGGCTGCTCACTCTATATCTATTTTTACTGCTGGATCGCCTGCTGCGTTCTTGTTCCTGTGCTGATTGCTGCCTTCTCGAACCAGGATAAAGGCGCTGAATTTTCCAAGCGCTGGAGAAGAATTATTGGTGATACTGGGCTTTTTGCTCTTGGAGCGATCCTTAGCTGCCTTCCTGCCCTGCTAAGTATCCTCAACCGAGCCAGCGCAGCGCCAATGAATTTAGGCGAGATCGGGAACTACTGGTTCCTGCCGCTAGAATACGGCCTGCTTGTCATAGCATTGGTTAGCTTCTTGCTGGTTAAGCAACTCAAGAGTCCTGAGAAGTCCGTGCTTGTGATATTGCTCGCAATTCCCCTCATTGATATTGCGTTCTCGAATCTCCAACCACTATTTAAAGTTTGGCTGGAGCCCCACCACCTAGGAAAATATTTTCTATGGCCTCTCTTCTCGGGGCTACTCAGCGTTGTCCTGCTTGAGGCTCTACATAGGCGGCGACTGAGACTCGTTCCCAAAGCTGCCGCCTTAGCGCCTCTTATCTTTGGGGTTCTTGTTGTGGCCTACTATGAAAAAAACCTGGAAGGCGAAATTCCATTGAGAAAGTCGTTCGCGGAACTAATTCAACATTTAGAAACCACGCTCCCTTCAGCGGCAGTCATTGCGACCTATCCATTTCTCGCTGACT
>Ga0105049_10011048_pt1 | contig 10355 bp, 7 predicted proteins | sample MAT06_FD_78087 | JGI IMG/M metagenome (GOLD analysis project Ga0105049, IMG submission 78087) | Freshwater microbial communities from Lake Fryxell liftoff mats and glacier meltwater in Antarctica - MAT-06 | ecosystem: Environmental > Aquatic > Freshwater > Ice > Liftoff microbial mat | place... | reverse complement strand
TCATCGGAGGCGCCGTGGTTCCACGTAGGGGGATCCCCCGCAATAAACTGATGACACCCTCAGCAACAAATCGCCGAATCCGAACACGGATGTTCAGCAAAACGTTTTTCGCGGAAGGATGAGGCCGGATTGGCGCTCTCGCAAGCACCGTCCGAGGCCCGTCCGCACCTGGACACCGCTCGACAACTGCTTGACCACAGCCGCGACGAGCTTCGCGCCGCCGTCTGGGATCTGCGGATGGACAGCGAAGCATTGGCCGACCTGCCCGCCGCACTGCGGGACATCGCCGCCAGCACTGAGACGGGTGGCGGCAAACCCGTTGCGTTCACCCTCGAAGGTGAGCCGCGCGCCGTGCCGCCCACCCTCGCGCACCACGCCTCTCGCATCGCGCAGGAAGCCCTCACCAACTCACTTCGCCACAGCGAGGCGGCAGCCCTTTCAGTGACGCTCACCTTCCTGCCCGCACAACTTCGCCTCAGCATTCACGACAATGGCCGAGGTTTCGACCCCGCCCGCTCCGCCGGACCCGACACCGGTCACTTCGGCCTCGATGGCATGAAACGTCGCGCGGCCAAAATCGGTGGATCTCTCGCCCTCGAAAGCAATGCCGACGGCACCACCATTTCCCTCACCTCACCCCTGCTATGAAGCCCGCCGCGCCCATCCGCCTGCTGCTCGCCGACGACCATCTCGTCGTGCGCCTGGGCCTCGCCGCCGTGCTTAAATTCGATCCTCGCTTTACCATCGTCGCCGAAGCCGTCGATGGCCATGCCGCGGTCGCCGCGCACCGCGAACACCGTCCGGACATCACGCTCATGGACGTGCGGATGCCGAGGCTGGACGGCATCGAAGCCGCACGTCGGATTCGCACCGAGTCGCCCGCCGCACGTCTGCTGATGCTCACTACCTATGACGCAGAGGAAGACATGCGCCGCGCGTTGGACGCCGGAGCCAGCGGCTACCTGATCAAGGATTCAAGTCAGGACGATCTCATCACCGCGCTGCTCGCCGTCCATCGCGGCGAACCATGGCTGCCCGCGAACCGCGCGCGCCGCCTTCGCGAGCACACGCAGGAAGCCCCGCTTTCCCCGCGCCAGCTCGAAGTGCTCGAACTCCTCGCCAAAGGTTTGTCGAACAAGGAAATCGCCGGCGTGCTCGGCTTCACCACCGACGGCACTAAAGCGCACCTGCGGACGATTTTCGCCAAGCTCGGCGTCGCCGACCGCACGGAAGCCGTCGTCAACGCCATCCAGCGCGGACTGGTGCGGGTGGAGTGAACGCCCGCCTACAAGTCTTCAAGCGGCGTCCCGAACTGGTTTCCATTGAGAAAAACGGGGGGAATAATGGGGTCGCACCTAACTAAAAGACACATAGAAAGTAGGGGTGCGCGCTGCTGCGATGGCAAGGGTATTGCGGGTTTTGGTAGCGGGCGGATGGTGTCACGTGACGGCTCGAGGAAACCGGAGGGAGAGACGGGCAGGGGAGGAAGGTGAAAAATTGGCGGCCTGGTTTTCAGGAGCATCCTACCGTTCGAGGGTCTGGCACCTGGTTCGACACTGCAGCCGCTTCCATGGGCACTACCACGATGAATCTGCGCCCTCATATGGGACACCGTTCTCGCTACCGCTACCAGTCATCCTTCTCCGAATGATCAGTGTTTCTTGGGCAAAATCCTCTCCAACGCTTCCCTCGCGGCGGCCATCGTTTCTTCATCGCTGGCCTGTAGAAACTGCTCCAAGATTGGACGTAATCCAGACGCCGCCGAACCGATCGCGCCGATGGCCCTGATTTTAGCGATTCCAGCGTCTGGCACCACTTCAACCGAAACGGCAGTGCTCAGAGGATCCAGCGTATGGACCGCAGACGGGCCGAAGGCAGACAACGCTTCCGCACAATACTGACGAATGCGTTCATCCGAATGCTGGAGCACTCTGGCCATTTCGGGAATTGCTGGCACCGCCGCGCCGCCGAGGGCCACGAAATAGTGCAACGCATAAAAGAAATGGGCGTCATCTCGAGATGCAGCGACCAGTGTAGCCAGGGCTTCGTTGGTTTGCCCGGTGAAAAGCAATCCACCTGCCCGGCCCGCCAACCGGATGTATTTGGAAGCATGGCGGTCCAAAATATCGAACGTCGGCAAGGCGGTAGTCCCAATTTTCAGGAGAGCGAAGCACGCGGGAAAGTGGCCATGGGGTCGGCCCGCAAGACGTTGAGGCTCCGTTACCGCATTAGATGCCGGTGGACCGATTAAACCCAAAGGTATGACAACGTTGTCGGCTCCGATTCCGTCTTCCAGCACCCGAATCAGGGTAAGTACCGCGGGTGCAACATCTGCTCCTAAAAGGCCCAAGGCATAAGCAGCTCTGTCGCAGGCCTCATAACCCTCGACCGACATGGGTAGACATCTCTGAATGGAAAAAGGCAGCCGAGAACGGATCTGCCTGAGTGCCCACTTCAACTTACTTTCACGGGTTCCGGCTAATTGAATCAGCGCCGGGAGAGCATTGGTTCCGAGGGCCTGTGCCATTTCATGACACTTTTGCCATTCACCATCGGGAAACGGTTGTTTAATCCATTGGCCAATAGTTCTCGCCTGATAAACCGGCTCCCAAAGTTGACCCAGTTTCAGGCGGATCAAAGCCAACGCCCCCCAAAAAAAAGCCGGCTAGAGACCAACGCACCCAAATCCTGGTGAGGGTATTCATCGACGGTTGGAATGTGTCATTTGGTTTCAGTCTAGGTAGGCGAATTCGTTCAGATTCAGCAGCGTGCGGTAGAGTTCGCGGAGGCGATGACTGACGCGACGCAGGCGACTGCACTCAGCCTAACATATCGAACCCGCCGAACTGTTGGAAAAAGGGTCCTCGAACGCCGCCACACGCCGCCCGCTGAGGCGCTGCATCACCACGAACAGAATGGAAACGCAGAACAGGATTTTTCTTCGTGTTGTCGCAGCAGCGCGATGGCCTGGCGTTGGTCGGCGTCGGTGATCTCCGCGAGGTGCAGCAGACGCATGTTGTCGTCGAGGTAGCCGCGGATCACCGCCGCCATCCGTTCGCCCCGGCGCGCCGCCTTGGCCGCAATGAAACCTTGCTCGACCCGAGTGAGGTAAATCTGGGTGCGGACCATGCCCGCCACCTTGTCGCCTCCATGGGGCGGTCCAGGAACATCGCGCCGGACCTCCGGCGGGGTTGGCGCGCTCGAATGTTTCAGCGGCTTCTTCATGGGCCTCATCTATATCACCCCACACCCGCGTCACCAGCGCTATGCCCCGCTCTGTCTCAGGGCGGTACTTGGGCAACTCTTCCCGGGCTGAGATTCCAGAAAGAGCCGGAGCCCGTGACTTGCAATCGGACGGCGCGGACTTGATAGGTGCTTCCGGGCGGCGCCGAAGTATCGATATACCTAAGATCTCCCGTCGGAGCCCCCAGGTTCAATGGATCGGAGAATCCCCCGAGGCCGCGGGTACTTCGATACACGTAATAGCGACAGCCGACATCCGGTGACGGTGACCAACTCAACGTGACCGTCTCGGCCCGGCGAGTCGCGGTCAGGTTGGCCACGGGCGTCACGCGAAAGAGTCGGAGAGTGGGGTCGCCGAGAATGCTCTGGAAACGGTGAATTTCGGTGAAGCTCGACCATCCGCGGCGCATGAGTTCCGCGAGCGGTGCTCCGCTTCCGAGTGGGCTGAAGTCCCACTGAACTCCGCCGACAATGGCGAGTCCGTAGTTGGGCCAAGCCAAGGAGGATCGAAGCCAATTGTTTTCGGTTACCTCGTTCTTCGGGTTCAAACGCGCCCAGTCACAGGCAAAGGAAAACCAGACCTGCCGGAAGGTGATTGGAAGTTCCTTGGCAGGATCGGCAAAGGTACGGGCGCTGTGGGCAACCCAGAGGTCGTTAAAAACCCCCGAGTCCGGCGGATCTCCATAGTTGAAGTGAATGGCTAGATCGGCGGGAACTTTTTGACGCAGATTCGCTCCGTCAAACAGGGTTCCCGGAGTCACATCGAAGGCGGCCCCGGCGAACGATTGGCCGGCGGCAACGGCTTTGTCCGCCATCGGATTACCGGCATGACACGACACCCGGCCAAACGTCGGAATCAAATTCGCCCGATAGCGAGAATCTTTGGCCAGGTAACGCCTCAGCAAGGTAATTTCGTTCAAGCCCGTCAAAATGGGTAAGGCAGCGAAGTCGACTCGGCCCACCGCGAAATCGGGGATTCCCGGGAGAAAGTCTTGATCAAACTTTCCGTCGCCGGCCTGGTTGGCGGGTCCGTTGACGGTATCAGTCCAGGCGGCTTTCTGCAGGTACCCGTAATACGCGTCACAGGTCCAGGCTCCGGCATGGCTTGGGATCGTGGAGGAGTGACCGTCGGCGGCGGAGTGACCGCTGTAGGGAATGGCCACGTGGCCGAGGAGGAAAATAACATTGGTCGTATTCGGTGAGTAGTTTGCGGCGATCCACTGGTCCACGGCCGCGACCTTGGCTCGGTTTTTTGACCAGTCGTGGTCCTCATGCTTCGGGGCTCGCAACCAGGACTTCACGGTCCAGCCCTCGCTGACCAAATCCGATCTTAGTTGGGCCACTTCATCCGTTAGCTTAGACGCTATGGTTCGTTCCACGACGAGCAGTACGGTTCCCCGTTGATGTTGGGGTGGCATTTCGATGCCCGCGACGAACTGCCGGTACTGTTTGCCAAACCAGGCACTGCTCAAGAGTGCCTGGTATTCGTAACTCCTACCGGGCCTCACCGCTGGGTCCATCCACGTTTCGTTCGTCGCGTTGCTGAGAATGGGAGAGCCCCAATCGGAGTCTCCCAGGGGCCGACGCCAAAGGGTCAAAGGTCGAGGGTCGGGAAAGGTGGGGTATACAATTCCAGACGGAATCAGAGCTCCTTGGTAGTTCCGGGTGAATTGCAGACCCAGGCCAGCGGCGTTGGTCTTGATCTGGATGGTCAGTTGCTGGTGACGAAATGTTTCGGTCACGCCCAGCGGGTAGTTGAAGCTCTCGAGACTGTCGATTGTACCAGCGATTTGTTGGTTACCGCTCCGATTCGATCCGACCCGAAATCCTTCGGCGTAACCATCAGGCGTGGGCAGTTTTTGGAGAATAATTCCCGGTCCGCTTGATTCCAGCACCTTCGGACTCGCGGGATTTTTCCACTGGTGGAGCGAACTGTTATGAAAGAGGCGGGTAAAATCGGGGCTGTAGCACATGACCAATTCGTGCCAGTTCGGGCCCGAATTCCATTGGGTCGGATCCAGCTTTGTTCGATAGAGGTAATGATATTCCTGGCCCAACTTGAGCCAGGTATCGCCATTGGCATCGGATTCAAAGTACCACGCCCACCATCCTAACAGGGGGATAGACGGGGCTGGGGGAATGGTTTCTCCCACGCCGATCAGCGTGCCACTGCTCTTGAGAGGATTGGGTAAGATCCAATCCGGTTTGAACCATAGACGGAGACTGCCCTGATCGAGTCGGAGGTTCGGCCGTCCCGTGGAATCAATCGCGGGGTATCGAAGCGGCCGGGGAGGAGAACTGGAGGTGGCGGGTGACCCGTCGATAGCTACCCCTTGGCCGACAACTCCGGGCGCGGAGGTTTCGGTACCGGGAGGTGGGAGTGTGTTCTGTCCGCGGTCCCCTTGTTTCCAGGTCGTACTGGGTCCTTCCCACCACCAGGCGGCGAGGCGTTTGGGGAACCAACTTTGTGCGTCGAGAGGATCGGTGTGATGGGTCAATTCCTCGCCATCAAGCGCACCGTCCCCATCACTGTCCGCTTTCCGCCAGTGAGTCTCGGTCGCCTGCGCCCTCCCATCGCCATTGAGGTCTTCTTCGATATCGGGCAGACCATCTTGATCTTCATCCCAGGCGACTCCGTCTCGGGCCGCGGCATAATGAAAACCAAGATCGACCTGGGTCGGATCGTCGAATCCATCCTGCTTCGTCTGATCGATCTGGGTGGTGTGGTGAAAGAGTTGTGCCGCCGCGGCGGTCTGGCTGCCGGTGTGGCGCAGGGCCGCCAAGGTAGAGGGATAGTAGTACGATCCGAGTGGCCCAGTTTGATAGGCGACTTCGACGGAAACTTGATTGTGCGGGCCTTTAAACCAGGCGGCCGAACTACTGTAAGCGTTATAGCCGATCGCGGTCGCCGTGGGAGGGGACCCCCGGAACGTGACCCCGTCGAAAAGGTTGTCTTGCACTGTCACGCGACTGCCCTGGGACCCGCTTTCGACCTCCAGGGTTCCGCCCTTGAAGAGATTGTGCCGCAGAGAAAGGACACGGGAGTTGGGGGCGGCCGATCCGAGCACTACCCGGGAATCGAGGAAGAGCGTGTTGAACCAGGTCAGCGTGGTCGACGGGTTGAGCGCGGCGAAGGACAAGCTGACCCCAGAGAACTGACAATCGCGCAGCAAGAAGTCAGCGACTGGATGGGCGCGGATTTCCTCAAAGAGTTGGCGCCGCTGGGGAAGGTCAGCCGCCACCTCCATTTGCAGGAAACGCAAGTCCACGGAGGGCGCGCGAGTGACTCCGGAAGACGTTACCGTGAGGAACGCGCCGGAGGCTCCGTTTGATCGGGGTAACTCCTGCACGGCGGCGGCCGAACAGAAGCGGTTTAGAGCGTCGGGCCGGCCTCGACTGATCAGTTTGGCCGAGGATCCCAGGCTAAATCCGTGATTCAGTGGGGCGGCGATGACGACGCCTTGAGTTAAGGTCAGCGTCGCTTGGTTGACGTGGGTGGGGCCGAAGGTCAGGAAATGGATCGGCCAATAATGATAGCCGAGTTGCTGCTCCGGCGGGGTCGCGTGGGGATCCGGAGCGCCCGAAAGCGTTACCTCCGAATTTATCGTCTGAGGAAGGGTGGCGGGGGCGGTGACGGTAGTCTGGGCAAGTTCGGCGGCTAGCGCGACACGGGGAGGAATCTGGGTTGCGATTGGGCGGTCAAACCAGGCGGCGACGACGGGATCGTCGAGTCTGAGGTAGTGCAGGCCGGTCCAGGCACTCGCAAAGGGTGATGCGGGTGGAAGGACTGAGTTTACGAGGTTCACTCCGCGGTGGTCTCCTACCCGGAACACGATGGAATGAGTGAGACTTAGCGTGGTGTCGGCGCCGGCGGCAGGATTCTTTTCAAACAGGGTGTTGGCCTGGTGAACAGTAAGAAATTCACCACTCACTTCGGTCGCGAGAATATTTTTAAAGGCGGAATTGCCGCTGTAGCTGGAGTAAAGGAGCGCGTTCTGGACGAAGTAACTTTCTTTGCCAGTCAGGGCTTTCTGAAACTGGAGGGCGCCGGCGCAATGGATGAACTGCGCATGACGCACGGTGAGGGGATACTTGGGGGCGAAATAGGTGCCGGCCAGACCGAGGTCGGCCTGGCGGATGACCAAGTTCGTTAGCGTTAGTGGAGTCCTACTTCCGCTCCCATCCAGGTCTAGCGCCCGGCTGGCGTAGGTGCCTAGCGGTGCGTCGTTCGCACCTTCGATGGATTCCCCAAAGGATGGGTCATCTACCGCGGTTAGGATCACGGGGCGATAGGGGGCACCTCGCCAATCGACAGTAGTGCCGGCCACCACCCACAGGGATGCTCCGCGGGCGTATTTGAGCACGGTGCCCGGGCGAAACGTCGCGGTCCCGCTTAGATTCACCCTACCGGAGACGTAATAGGTGGTCAGGCCATTGAAGGTCTGGTGGGGCGTTGAGTTGAGCACCGTGGAGTCGAGAACGACGCCGGGCGAACTGGGGGCCGGGTGAATCTCTGCCTTCACGTTCAAAGAGTCGGCGGGAGGGGGGAGCAGGCGTCCAGTCGCAGTGCGGGGCCAGTCGCGCCCCTCAACGGGATGGGGCGGCAATTCGATCGTCGCGGTCCGACCGGCCCGTTCTGGCAGATTCGGCGTCGCGGCTTCGGGCAGAGCGCTGAGCAGCGGCTGCAATTCCCGATAGTCCGCGCGTTGAATCAGGAACGAACGCCCTGCTCGTTGTTCCCAGACTTGGCGCAGGGGGATTTCCCCGGGCTCGCTGGCTTCTACCGGGGCCAGCCGGAACGCCCTTCCCCGGCCGAGCACCATCCGGCCAAAATGAAGGTGCTCATTCGTCGCCAGTTCGTTTTCCCCGACCGGTACCGGATGGGTCTGCGTTTCGGTGGGTTGGGTGGCGAAGTGCTCGGTGTAAATCTCGAGATCCGTAGTGTCGGGATTGAGTCCAAACAGCGCCGGATCCGGCAATTGGGCGCGGAGGATGACGTCGCATTCGAATCCGGCGGCGGTGTAGACCGCTCGCACATCGGCAGACACGCGGTCGAAGGCGTTGGGATACTGAACGGTGTTGGCGGCGAGGAGGAGTCCGGTACTGGGTTGGAGCTGAGCGAGTCGGACACCCGATTGGGCGGCGCGATCCCAGTAGGCGAGTAGCGTGGGCGAGCTCCGCAGAGTGAGGCCGTCTGACGTCACCACCGTCAGGGCCCCTGGAGTCGTCAATTCGGACGTCAGGGCGACCTGATGAGGCCCTCGGGTGGCCATGAATCCGCCGGCGATCGGGACGAGTTCGGCCACTGTTTCCTGCCATTCGCCCGATTCATTCCGGTAATGGAGACCGGTGGCCAACTCGGTGTATCGATTGGTCAGGATTAGAGGGTGGCCGGCTTGATCGAGGCTCGGTACTGGCCATTCGAGGATACGGTAATCCGCCCCACGTTCGAGCACGACCGCGGCCCGGCTCGTCGATCCAGCGAACCATCCGACCAGCAGGAGCAGCGTTATTCCAAAGAGGGGGTTCACTGGGAGGATTGGCACGAAGTGTACGTTGCCCCACGCCCGCGAGCTAGTGGTCTAATGCTCAGGGCACCACGAGCTCGAGGGACAATCGGCCGCAGAGTTCTCCCGGAAGCCGGCGATCCTCGCTGCCGGGGGCTGGTTTTTCCGGGGCGACATGACCATCGGCAAAGCTCACTTGAGCGCGCTGAGAATGCCGGAAATGAACGGTGGCACTGAGACGATTGGTGTCGAAGAAATAGAATTCCTCCAGCATCGGGTGCTCGGCCGAGGCGGGGGCCTGGAAGTCATTCACCTGGCCGCCATCGGTAAAGAGTGCGAGGGACATGGGGTGATGGAAACTAGACGGGGCCAGTCCAGGGACACCGCGGGGCCCGGCGAGCAGATTATAAGCATACCCGTAAGCGGCGCCTCGGGCTTTCGTTTTAAAATGCGGGGCGGCGCGATTCAAGGACGGGCAAAGTTCCACTCCTCGACCTTGCAAATACGGCCACAGGGCGCCTTCGGTGGGCCGAAATTCCCGCTCACCTTCCTGGCCATCCGCAAGCCAACCGAACCAATAGCGCCATCCGCCATTGGTGCGGCCGGTTCGCTCGGAAAAGGTGCGTCCGTGGTCATCCCAGTAGAGTAGAGTTGACAGCCCGAGTTGACGCAGATTGGAGACGCAACGGGTGGAACTACCGGCCAGACGAGCCCGGCTTAGGGCAGGGAACAGCAACGCGGCCAGTACGGCGGTTACGGCCAAAACCACCAGCAGTTCCACGAGGGTGAATCCTCGGCGGAGCGCAGAGGGTTGGGCTCGTCGGACGGAATTCACGCCCGGGGGGGCATCATGCCGGTCTGGCGCGCGTAATTGAAGATGCCACCGGCATCCACCACCGGGCGGACTTCGCCGAGCGGCTTGAGCGGATAGACTTTGCCGGTGCCGTGGTGGGTGATGGTGTTGGCGTCGATATCGACGGTGGCCACATCACCCGTTTGGAAGACTTCGCACAGCCGGTCGAGGCATTCGATCGGGTACAATTCCCCGGTGGCCACGCAATTGCGGAAGAAGATTCGGGCGAAGCTTTGGGCCACCACGCACTGACAATTAGCCGCGCCCATGGCGATGGGGGCGTGTTCGCGGGAACTTCCGCAGCCAAAATTGCGACCCGAGATCACGATCGGGTACTCGGTTTTCATGGCCCCTTCCTTCACAAAGCGCACCGGATACTGGGAGTCCGGCAGCCCGCACAGGGAGTAGCCGCCCAGTTTTTCGTATTCCTCGGCGATGGTTGGCACGAGGTTCAAGTACTGGGCTGGAATGATTTGGTCGGTATCGATATTGTCGCGGACGACATAAACCGGTCCGGAGAACGTGCTCATCACCAAGAGACAGTGGGGTGCTCTGGGTCGGTGGACAACAGGATTCCCCAGGGGCGCCAGCGGGGCGGATTAGATGGGGCCGCGCAGCAACGCAGCCCTACCTCTGAGGGTAGGGACGAGCTGCCGCTCGTCCCCATATCGATTCTGGGCGGGTGGGGAGGCGTTGGGGGGAGGGGAGTCGGCGACGCGGAAGGGCTGCCCGCGATGTGGTTTCAGGTTTGC
>Ga0105049_10011047_pt1 | contig 10356 bp, 3 predicted proteins | sample MAT06_FD_78087 | JGI IMG/M metagenome (GOLD analysis project Ga0105049, IMG submission 78087) | Freshwater microbial communities from Lake Fryxell liftoff mats and glacier meltwater in Antarctica - MAT-06 | ecosystem: Environmental > Aquatic > Freshwater > Ice > Liftoff microbial mat | place... | reverse complement strand
CTTCGAACATCACACCTTGGTCTGCCGTTCCGGACAAAAGCGTACGACGCACGTTATTACCAGCGGCTGTCATCCATACCGTAAAATCTGTTGGCGCTGGAACCAAACTGAGGATGTTGTTCAGAACGAGGTTGTTCGCTGGAGCGTTCACATCAATTGTGATCGTACCATTTGCGCGGATGTTCGTTCCACCAGTGTTCGCTAGCGAACCGATGGTCGTGACAGCGTTGCCCGTGATATTGATGTTCGTGGTACCAGTAACGCCCGTTGTACCAAGCACCGTATTCGTTGTTGCCGCAACACCGATAGCGTTTGTACCCGCACCGTTGATCGTCAGATTTCCCGCCGTAACAAGGTTACCCGTGTTATCGATCGTGAGATTTCCACCAGCACCGCCGCCAACTGCAAACAATTGCGTTGGAGTGTTACCAGCACCGATTCCAACATTACCGGCATTCGTGACGCGGATGCGTGTAAGGTTGTTGGTGATAACGTTCAGTGGATCGTTTGTGAGCGTACCCAACAAGTTGTTGGTTCCGTCTACGAACACGGTGTTATTCCCCGTCAACTTCCAGAAGAGATGATCTCCGGATGTGAAGTTGAGTTGTGAGTTGCCGGCACTCGGTACGCTTTGGACAAACAAGATGTTGTCGACAGCGCCGTTGGAGGGCGGCAAGATCAAATTATAATCGCCTGTGAGTGACCCATCAGCCGGCGTGTTCAGCTGAATGCGATTGAAGGTTAACGGCGTTAACCCTCCATCGTTCAGGATCACGCGTCGGCCTTGCAACGAACCCGTCTGAGCTGTTGCGACCGAGAAGGCCGCAATGCTCAAGGAGAGTCCGAGCAAAAGTCCGCGTCCCATGTTGCGCATTGTAAAGCTCCGTGTTGTTTGTTCGTTCTCTCGTTGGGGAGTGTCGGTTGTGAACCGACTGCTGCTGCTGTTTGTGTTGTGTTGGTTTTTCATGGTACTCTCCTTCCTTATTGCACGCGTGTGCATTTGAGGTAAGAGTTTTTGTGAACCGTTGTTGCGATGCCTGCGCCCCCCGCAATGTCTTGGGCCCATATGAATCGGAACAATCCACCGGCAAGATCAGTGCGTATCATACCCTTGAAGATGGCCGTTACTCGGTTGCCCGGAGTAACACCGTCAACGGGAAGCGGCGTAAGTGCCGCACCAATTGTTCCATCGATGGCCGACGGAGCAAGTGGCGAACCCGCCTGTGTAACACTCAACATTGCCTCGCTTACAGCAAGAGCTGGTCCGGTAAATCCGGCACGGAGGTTCGAGAATGGAGCATTTGTACCACTGAAGTTCACGATGATTTCTACTTCCCAGATCTGGTTTGCACCAAGCATGACGAAGAGGTGATCGTCGTTTTGCAGTACTGCAGAGTTCACAACTGTTTCATCTGCTGGCTTATAGGCAAACACTACGCCCGGTGTACCGTTGAAGCGACGTACTTCGTTACCTGGGCCGGCCCTAATCATCAGAACGTCTTCTGTGCCAGTCGCAAGTGCAAGACCATTGATACGAAGGTCGGAGTTCACAGCGTTGTCTACGTCCACGATCACATCGCCGCCTGCGCGGGCTTGTGCCGTAACGTTTACCGGACCACCTGTGGAACCAAGCGTAACCGCACCGGCAGTTGCCGATGAACCGATCTGCGTTGTTCCAGCGCCCGTAGCATTGATCGTGGTATTACCGACGATCGTGTTCGTTGCGCCAACAGCTCCGATGTTCGTTGTGTTGGTACCTGATGCATTGATGTTGATCGTTGGAGCAACATCCGTGATCGACGTACCTGCAGAACGGTTGTTCGTGGTGAGCGAGTTGGTCGCTACCGCGCCGCCCGTTGCGAGCGAACCGATTGTTGTAGCACCTGAACCGGATGTGTTCACGTTCACATTTGCCGAGGTAGCACTGATCGACGTCGTGGCGCTTACAGCAACCGTCGAGTTCGAACCAATTGTTACCGCGCCGCCTGTGGCGAGCGATCCGATTGTTGTTGCGCCTGTACCTGAGTTGTTCAGGTTCACGTTTGGTGCAAGCGATGTGATCGTTGCGCCAGATGTGAGTGCAATTGCGCCGGCAGCAGCATTACCCAGCGTGATCGTACCCGTGCTTGTGCCGGTGTTGATCTGCGTGTTGCTGTTGATGCTGTTGTTGATGTTCGTTGGACCGTCGATCGTCATTGTCGAACCGGAGTTGCCAATGCTTGTTGGCGTTGTGCCGGTGCGATTGATGTTCGTTGTACCAAGAACTGTTGTTGTGCTGAGTGCATTACCGATGTTCGTTCCGGTTGCTGCAGGTGCGATGTTGATGTTGACCGTTCCGTCTGCATCGATGGTGTTCGTGAGGGCGTTGAGCGACAGCATGTTGTCTGTTGCGGCACCGCGGTTGAACGACAACGTCGAGGCATCGAGATTGATGAAGCGGTTGCTGGTGAGTGCCTTGTTGACCGCTGCATTACCAGCTGCCAGTGTACCCAAGCGAACCTTTGCATCAATACCAGTCTCATTATACGTAGCACCATTGTCGGCATCGATGAGGTCAGATGCCGGACGACGACGAATGTCTCCGTTGTTATCCGCGATAACCACTCCGTCCGTCACAACACTGTATGGTGTTGCGTGGTTGGCGCTGAGCGAGAGAATGCGTGTGTTGATCGTTCCGCCTACACCGTTCACGGTAAGGAGACGGTTGGCAAACGGTGCAATACCAACACCAAGGCTGGCGTTTGCGCCCGTTCCATTCCCGATCTGTGTTGTTGCGTTGCCAGCCGTGTTGACGGTTGTTGCACCACGAACTGCGAACGTGTTCACATCGGCTGTACCGATAGATCCGTTTTGCTGTACGGTGAGTGAACCGTTCATCGTGGTGGTGTTCGCAGCACCTGTCGAGATGGCCAGGTTACCGGCACGTGTGATCGCGTCTTCGTTGATGGTCAGGTCTGGATTCGCAAGAGCCGTGTTCACCACGATACCCGTGAGAAGCGAGTTGACCGTCAAACCAACCGATGTTGGCACAACCGTTCCGCCGATGATGGCACCGTTGACGCCACCATCTACGCGAAGACCGTTGGTGCTTGGAGCGAAGATGGCGAAGGCCGTGTTCGCAACGTTGGTTTGGTTCACGCCAACTTCCGCAGCTGCACCAGAGAAGTACATGCGCGTTATGTTGTTGGTGACAACGTTCACATCGATGGCATTGAGTGTACCGAGCTTGTTGTTACCATCAAGCACTGTGTTCCCCTTGCGCAACCATGCGAAGGCACCGATCAGTGTTCCTTCGTCCCACTTGAACATGTCGCCGCTATTGTCGGCAACCATGATGCCTTCTGTTGGCGTGTCGATATATGGTGTTGTGAGCGAAGCACCACCCAAGTGTGCAATACGCACATCTGGTGTAGCAACCGCCGCTGTTTGTGCAACTCCGCTGATGGCGAGGACGCGAGTAGCGACCGGCGCCATGCCGATACCGACGTTCGCGCCTGCACCGTTGCCGGTACCAAGTTGCGTGTTCGATGTACCGCTTGCGTTCACGAGTGTTGGTCCGAGAACCGTTGTTGTGCTTGTTGCATTACCAATGTTCGTTGTAGCACCACCTGCAGCGTTCACGTCGGTCTTACCGAGAACCGTGTTCGTTGCGAAGGCCGTTGTTCCAATGTTATTGGCAGTTCCGTATGCAGCCGTACCGATGTTGTTCGTGCTCGAGAACATCCGCGTGGTGTTGCCGTTCGTACCCATGGTTGTGAGATCCGTGCCCGTGATGTTCACGTTCGTTGGACCAACAACCGTTGTCGTGCTAAGAGTATTGCCAATGTTCGTAGCAGCATTGCCCGTTGCGTTCACGTTCGTAAGACCGAGAACATTGTTCGTGGCGTTTGCAGTAGAACCGATGGCGTTGATCGTTGCGTAGGCACCCGTACCGATTTGGTTCGAGCTTGAGAACAAACGCGTTGTGTTGCCGTTCGCGCCGATCGTGGTGGTGGATGGACCGGACACGTTCACGTTGGTTGCACCAAGCACCGTTGTGGTGCTGAGTACGTTACCAATGTTCGTGTTCGCAATTCCGCCCGTGTTCACGTTGGTGAGCGACATAACGTTTACAACCGGAGCACCGCCGTTTTGACCGTCGAACTCAACAAAGTTTGTACCCGGTAGGCCGTTACCTGTAAAGAAGATGGAGTATTGATCCAAGTTCACGTAGCGGTTTTCGAGGTATGGCTTTGCCGAAGTGGCAAGTGGTGTGGAAGCACCGGCACCAAGACGGAATGCACCGTTTTGATACTGGAGACCTTCGTCTGCCATGTCTGCCAGAAGCTTCTGGCGTACTTTCTCGAAGATGTTCTCCGTAAGCATGAAGAGCGGCGTAACATCCGTCTTGATGTTGCGAAGAAGAAGATTGCCGCCAGCACCTGTGCCAACACTGATGCCAACAGACTGATTAGCAACACCAGCCTGATTACCGATCTCGACGTTATCGCTCGTTCCAACATTCACGAACAATGGTCCGATGATCTGCGTTTGATCCTTGATCACAACGTCGCCTACGGTGTTCGTAATGTCGCCGCGCGGATCCAACAAACCACCAATAACGGTGTTGCTCGATGGATTACCGATCGTGGTGAGGAACGAACCCGTTGCGTTCACGTTCGTGATGGCCGTTGCCGTGATGATGTTCGAACCACCATGGATGGACAGCATGTTCTGCGTTCCACCAATGCGTGTGAAGAGCAACTGCTGGTTATCCGTGTTAATGAAACGCGTAGACAGCAGTGGAACTGCTGTGCTCGTGTTACCACCAAGGCGGAAGGCGTTGTTCTGCCACATGATGCCTTCTTGTGCAAGACCAGCCGCATTTGCTTGACGAACGCGGTTCAGACCGTCCAAGAACAGGAAGCTGTTTGGATTGTCTGTTGCAATGCCGTTCATAAAGATGTTGCCACCAGCACTCGCATTCAAAACGATGTTCTGGGTTGGCGACGACGAGTTACCGATCGTGACCATGCCGTCTGTATTCGTGTTGATGTTCGTGGTACCATACACCCAGTTCGTTGCCGTTGGTGAACCGATCGCATTCGTCGTGTTCATTCCGGCGCCGATGGAGTTGCTCGTATTGTTATTCGTACCAATGGTGGAGTTACCCTTGGCGTTGAAAATGCCGTTGATCGTTCCTGCGCCGTTGGCTGTGATGTCGCCCGCTGCCGTTGCAAGGAAGTTGGCGTTGGCAACCCACTGACTGTTCAGGTTGTCCCAACGTGTTGTTTGATCGTTTGCCGTACCAGCCAAGATTCTTGCTGATGTAGATGCGATGGTGATTGAACCACTTACGCTAGTGATGGCGATACCTGTGCCAGCCGTCAGCGTTGTTGCAACCGGAAGCGTGCTTGCGCTTGTTCCGATGAAGATCTGACCTGCCGAGATGGGCGTGGACTCAACAATGGCGCCGCCGCTCGAAACCATGAAGCGATTGTTGTTCAGCGCCATGCTCGACCCCGTACCACCAAAGGATACCGGAAGCACACCACTTGTAACGGCACTCGCGTTCAAGTTTGTGAGAAGCGAACCGTTCGCTGCAGGAAGACGGTTCGAACCGTCCAGCTTCACGATGTTGTTCGGCGTGTTGATCTTCGGGCTGTTGGCCAGCTCGAGGTTGTCTACCATGCGATTGCCTGTTGGCAACGTCACGTTCAACAATGGGTTTGGATACGTGCCCGAAAGGTCACCGCCGGCAACACCACCCGGTGTACCGCCGTTTGCTGGGATCAGCGTGACCGAGGTGAGGCGACCGTACGTGTCTACGTTGATCACGGGGATCTGCGTAGCCGTTCCGTACATGCCAGGCGTTACGCCCGACGTATTCATTAATGTCTGGTTGAGTGTTCCAATCGTTGCAACGTTGTTCAAGGCAGCAAGTACTTGATTACCTGCTGTGGCAGCGATGTTCGGATTTGGATAGGAACCAGCCAGTGCACCGCCGGCAGGACCGGATGGAGGCAAGGTGGTTGGGATCACGCCTGGTGCAATGTCGCCCGCCGTGATTGTTCCGTCAACAATGTTGAGAGAGTTGACCGAGTTCGTCTGCAGGTTAAGGTTGCCTACCGAAGCAGGTGCGAGCTTGGAGTTCGTCACCACGCCGGCGCGAATCGTTGGGTTTGGATATGTGCCGTCGAGATCGCCACCGGCAGGTCCGGTTGGGATACCAGCTGTGATCGGCTGCGTGCTTGCACCCGTAACGCGACCGAAGGCGTCTACCGTCAGAACTGGCACCGTTGAACCGGAACCGTACGTACCACTTACAACACCCGTGGTGTTCAAGCGGTTGTCGCTGATCTTGATGGTGGTTGCCGGATCGTTGATTGCCGTCATCACTTGATTACCGGCAAGGTTGCTCAAGTTTGGATTGGGATACGAACCGCTGAGCGCTCCGCCGGCAGGACCGGTTGGAGGAAGCGTTGTTGGGATAACACCAGGAGCGATATCGCCCAAGGTGATCGATCCGTCTACGATGTTCGAGCTGTTCACGGAGTTGGCTTGGAGGTTGGAATTACTAACAGCCCCTGGCGCCAGCTTCGAGTTGTCGATCGCACCCGGACGTACCGTTGGTGATGGATACGTACCTGTAAGGTCACCACCGGCCGGACCAACCGGCGTTGTACCGCCAATGGCCACGTTGATGGCGCCCGTGATTCGACCCTGTTGATCAACCACGATCTGTGGAACGGTGACGGTTGAACCGTACGTTCCAGGAATCACTGCCGTGTTGGCCAACTTCGAAGCCGTTACCGAACCGTCGACGATCTTGCTCGTCGTGATGCTTCCGTCGGCGATCTTGACCGTGTTGACAGCGCCGTCGGCGATGTTCACGTTCGTAACCGCGCCAGCCGCGATCTTCGGCGTGGTGATGGCATTGTCTTGAATCTTCGGTGTTGTAACAGCACCGTTCACGATCACTGGATTTGGATAGGTACCTGTGAGATCTCCACCGGCCGGACCACTTGGTGGCAGCGACGTTGGGATAACACCAGGAGCGATCTTCGCCAGTGTGATGGATCCGTTTTGGATGTTGCTTGTGGCAACAGCGTTGGATGCGAGTTTATCGTTCGTGATGCCGAATGGTGCAACCGACAGGGATACTGTTGGTCCGTTCGGATTCACAACGGCAATGGAGGCATCTGCGTTGGTAACCGTAAGAACACCGGCAATCGCCGTTGCGTCAATAACAATCGTGTCGCCAGTCTGCGAAACGGATATACCGTTTTGGCCCCGTGCGAACACGTTACCTTGCAAACCGTTTAACGACAGAACAGCACCCGTCGAACCAGGTTCGAGGCCGCCGGCCTTTTCCGCGCGTTCTGCGCGAATGGCATAGGGTACCACCGTTAACCGCGTGCGCGGTGAGAATGGCGTACCACCCTGGATAGAAGTCTCTAACCAGAGCGATTGCTCGAAGTTCACACCGGAAAGTGGTATGGTTTGACCCACGATCACGTTGAACAATCCCTTACCTACTGCAACACTTTGTGTTTCTTCATACACAAGATTGCCACCCGATGGTGCATCGTAGAGACGAAGCAGCAAGGTGTAGTTCCCGTCTGCGATCGGCTGTCCGCTTGGCTGCGTGAGCAACCCCTGGTATGATACCAGGCGCGGGATCTGCGCGCTAATCGGTGCTGTTGCACCGAGTGCGCCGACCAGAAGAGCGATAAGCACGCTGCGGCGTACCATTGTCTTCATGTTCTTACCCCAAATAAAACTGAACGTAAATTTTGATTTCATGATTAGCGGACAACATTCATGCGGTTCACGCGAACGAATGGCCTGCCATCCGTTGCACTTGTACCACGAACCTCGTAGAGGTAGGCTCCAGTCGCTACGGGCATGCCCGTCTCGTCTCGGCCGTCCCACACGATCTCTTGCGATCCGGTTTCCGAGGTCTCCACGCGCAAGTCCCGAAGGAGATTGCCCACAATGTCAAACACACGCACCGATACCGCACCCGTTACCGGTGTACGCATCGAAATGGTTGTGAATGAGGAGAACGGATTAGGATAGTTCGAAACCTCGCCTTCGGAGATTGGACCACGGTCCTCATCTACGGAAGTAGGAATCTCGAGCGGCAGCCAAAAACCTTGGCTGAGCTTGTTGGAATTGTTAGACACCATCCCAATGATGGTTTGTCCAACTGTTGCGGAAAGCAGCTGTGAAGATGCGCTGGCACCAATGGTACCACCGCTGCCAACGACTTGTCTGGCTAGCTGCGTTTGCGTGTACGAGTATTGGGAGGTCATCATAACGATGAATCCTATACAAGCCACGGCTCTCATGACGCGGAATACGTCAAACATGAGACCCCCATGCTATTACAAAAGTGAGCCCCTCTCACCTTTCAGAGCACGAAGGTACGGGAAGTCAATGAAATACGGTTGTGAAAGACCGAAAACAATGTAGATATACGTGAAAGTCCTGACACGCTGTAAGGCTTTGCTGACAAACGCTGTTGGGGCGATATCCACCGCAATTGAAAGGATTCACAAGTTATCCACACAATTTTCCCCTTTTGCCTTTCCTCCCTGCCAGTTTCCTGAAATCAGGCATGAATTCAATTTTGCGGTCACAAGAAAATCAGTCATCTTTGTGAACCTTCCTTTCGATAGTGAAGCACAACCGCTTCCACTCTTTTCCGTTTCCACGCTTTTACCTATGCCACCACGCCAACAAAACGATCGGCGCGGTCCCCGCGACCAGCGCCAGGCCAGCGATCCGCAAGAGGAATCGATGCCCACCACTCCTTCCACACCACAACCTTCGGGCGAGAGTATGGCACCGGCTGCCGACGGGGCTCCGGTTCTTGATATGTCGCTTCTGCAGAAGATGAAGATTGCAGAGCTGACGGCGATCGCCACCACCCTGGGAATTGCCGACTATCAAGACTTGCGCAAGCAGGAGTTGATCTTTAAGATTATCGAGGCAGAGAACCAGCGCGCGATCCGCGACTCGCACCGCGAGGGCATTACGGCCTCGATTGGTGTGATAGAGGTGTTGCCGGACGGATACGGCTTTATGCGCTCTACGGAGTTCAACTACCTGCCATCGCCGGATGATATATATGTATCGCCGTCACAAGTAAAGCGGTTCGGACTGCGCACCGGCGATACCGTGAAGGGCTACGTGCGTCCACCGAAGGATGGCGAACGCTTCTTTGCACTCCTTAAGGTAGAGAGCATTAATTACGTGCTTCCGGAAATAATGAGGGATCGGACGTTGTTCGAGAACCTCACACCGCTCTACCCTACAGAGCGCATGAAGCTGGAAACGGCTCCGGGCGAGTACTCGACGCGGATCATCGACCTTGTGTCGCCGATTGGTAAAGGACAGCGTGGACTGATCGTCTCGCCCCCAAAGGCCGGCAAGACGATTCTCCTACAGAAGATCGCAAACGCCATCGTGCGCAACCATCCGGATGTGAAGCTGATTGTGTTGCTGATTGATGAACGTCCGGAAGAAGTAACGGACATGCGCCGCTCGGTGAATGCCGAAGTGGTGGCGTCGACGTTTGACGAGCCCCCAGAGCGCCACGTGGCCGTGTCCGACATGGTGCTCGAGAAGGCAAAGCGTCTCGTAGAAGCACGTCAGGACGTGGTGATCTTGCTGGACTCGATCACACGCCTGGCTCGCGCCCACAACACCGTGATCCCCCACTCCGGTAAGTTGCTCTCGGGCGGTGTAGATGCAAACGCACTACACAAGCCGAAGCGCTTCTTTGGTGCGGCACGAAATGTGGAAGAAGGCGGTTCGCTAACGATTATCGCAACGGCCCTGGTGGAAACGAATTCGCGCATGGACGAAGTGATCTTCGAAGAGTTCAAGGGTACAGGGAACATGGAGTTGGTGCTGGAGCGCAAGCTTGCAGAGAAGCGCGTTTATCCGGCGATCGACGTGAACCGCTCCGGAACTCGGAAGGAAGAACTGTTGCTCACGCCCGAAACCCTGAACAAGGTGTACATTCTGCGCAAAGTATTGGCAGAAGACTCGCCCATAGAGGCAATGGAAATGCTGCTCGATAGAATGCGCTCTACAAAGTCTAACGATGAGTTCTTGAAGACGTTGAACTTCTAGAACATGACGGAGAAAGAACAACAACGCCTACTCTCGGTTGCGATGAATGCGTCGCTGGGAGTGGGCGTTGTTATGTTGATCTCGAAGTGGATTGCCTACATGCTCACGCATTCATCGGTGATCTTCTCGGATGCAGCAGAGTCTGTGGTGCACATCGTGGCCGTATGGTTCGCATGGTATGCGCTGCGGATTACACGGAAACCGCCGGACGAAGATCATCATTACGGACAT
>Ga0105049_10011045_pt1 | contig 10356 bp, 7 predicted proteins | sample MAT06_FD_78087 | JGI IMG/M metagenome (GOLD analysis project Ga0105049, IMG submission 78087) | Freshwater microbial communities from Lake Fryxell liftoff mats and glacier meltwater in Antarctica - MAT-06 | ecosystem: Environmental > Aquatic > Freshwater > Ice > Liftoff microbial mat | place... | reverse complement strand
ATGCGGTACAGCGACTCGCGGAAGTCCGTACGGAAATCGGGCGCCAGCGCCATCTCGAAGCCGACCAGCGAGTCGATCACGAGCCGCTTGGCCTTCGTTCGGTTCACCGCGGCCACGACCTCGTGCACCGTCTCGTCCACCGAGAGGTCCAGCGGTCGCAGATAGAGGATCTCCAAGCTGCCGTCCTTCCGCGGCGTCTCGAAGTCCATCCCCATCCTCTTCGCGGCGGCCACGTACTCGTCGGGCAGCTCCTCGAACATGGCGACGACGCCGGGCTCGCCTCGACGCAAGCCCTCGGCGATGAATTGCCGGCCCAGGATCGACTTGCCCGCGCCCGACGGGCCGGCCACGAGGAGGCTGTGTCCCGACGGAATGCCGCCGCCGAGCATCGCGTCCAACTCGGGGATGCCGATCGACAAGAGGTGTGTGCCCTTCGGCTCGCTGTACTTGCGGTCCAGCCCGAATGTCCGTGGGAAGACTTGCAGACCGTCCGAACTGATGCGGAACGTGTGCAGCCCGGGAACCGAGCCCTGACCGCGCAGCTTGACGACCTGCAGCTTGCGCACGATGGAGTTGCGGTCGACGGCCTGGTGCAGCCACAGGAGCCCGTCGGCGACGGTGAACACGGGATTGTCGCGCAGCTCACCCTCGGTGTACTCGCCGATCAGAAACGTGGTCGCCTGCCAACTGGTCAAGTGCAACGCGAGCCGCTGGATGAACGACTGGAGCTCGACTTCGCCGCCGTCGGCCCGCGACTTGCGCGCGACGGTGCGGAAGGAATCCACGATCACGATCCCGGGGCCCACGGCCTCGACTTCCTGGATCATCCGCGCGAGCACCGCATCCAGGTCCTTCTCCAACACGAGTTCGCTGAGGTTGACGAACCGGATGGCGCTGTTGAGCCGAGACTGATCGAAGAAGGAGTACTGCTGCTGGTAACGCAGCATCTTGATCGCCGGCTCGCCCAGCACCGTGAAGTAGATCGCCGGCTTCTCCGGCGTCGCATTGGCGAACATGAACTGGTGCGCGAGCGTGGTTTTCCCGCACCCGGGCGATCCCGCGATGATGTTGAAGCTGAACTCGGGCAGACCACCCCCGAGCACCTCGTCCAGGCCCGGCACCCCGGTCGGGAGCTTCCTGATGACGACCTTGTCGAACGCGCTCATGGTTTGTCCGTGCCTTCGTTGACCGAATTCCAGGTTCCTGCCGGCGCGTCCGGCCATGCGTCACCCACGAGCCGCATCGTCAGGGATCGGCCGATCAGTGCGATGAGCAGATCCAGCAGATGCGAGACGAGCAATGGCGCGCCCTCACCACCACCTGGCGGCAAGCTTCCATCCTTGCCCTCGACGATGGTGTCGAGGCCGGCGAGGGTACCGTCCTCGCGAACCTGGACGGACGCGAGCACCGTGGATTCGGCTTTCGCCAACACCAGCGCTCGCGAGAGCAGCGCGCGGAAGCCCGCCGTTCCGGCAAAGGTGGTGAGCGCGCCGCGCAACCTGTCGCAGACTTGAACCGCGTGGACGCACATCGGCCGATCAGCGCCTGCGCTGCCGCGGGCCGCTTCCCAAGAGAGCAGCCCGCGCGCGATAGTCTGGGATGAGGGAGAAGCCGACGTCATTGGACGACACGCGGTTCGCGTAGCGCATCGCGCCGAGGCGATTCGGATCGGTGGGAAAGCCGGGTACCTACGGGCGCTTGTCCCAGGTCCCCGTGCGCGGGACCTGTGCGAAACCATGTCGCCTCGGGGCCTATCGTATCCCATTGCGGGTCATGCCGCGAGGAGTGGCGCCCGGAACAGTCGGATGGACGCGCTCGCTCGAAGCGTCCGCCAGGGAGACGTCCCGGACTCACCCGGGGATGGAACCGAGACCCGCATTCGGTGCAGGTCGCGGTGCGCCGTGGCCCGATTTGCGATCTCGCACCGGACCCAGCTCTCACGCCGCGGAATTGGGCACAGCCCGAGGCGCGATTGCGATCGCGACGCCGCACAGCACGATCGCGCCGCAGACGAACAGGCGGGCGGACGGGGCTTCGCGCAACACGAGGACTCCGCCCAGCGCTGCGAGGACGGGCACGGCGAGTTGCGCGATCGCGGCGCGCGACGCGCTGACGTGACGCAGCGCCGCGTACCACACCGCGTAGCCGAGTCCCGAAGCGATCGCTCCCGACGCCGCGGCCAGCACGACGCCGCGCGTGCTCGCCCGGAGGTGCTCGTGCTCGACGACGACGAAGAGCGCGACGAGCGGCAGGCTCCACAGGAAGTTCTGAGCCGTCGCGGCCAGCGGTCGCGTGCTCCCGCGACCGAGCAGTGAGTACACGCCCCACGCGACCCCAGCTATGCCCATCAGCGCCGCACCGCGCGCGTCGGGCGCTGCCTGACCGGGCAGGAGCAGCGCGCCGAGTCCCGCGAGTGCCAGGAGCATCCCCGCCCACTGCCTCGACGTGGGGCGCACACCGCGCGCGAGATCGCCGCCGACCATCGTCACCTGCACGACGCCGAAGAGGATCAGCGCGCCGGGACCGGTCGCGATGCGCGTGTAGGCCAGCGAGAACGCGACGGCGTACGTGCACAAGGCGATTCCGCCGCGCGGTCCGCCGCCGCCCGACTTCTCGCCGCGTGCGCGCACGAGCAGCGCCAGGACCAGCGCGCCGGACGCGAGCCGCACGCCGGTGAACGACGCGGCGTCGATCGCGCCCGAACCCAACGCCGCGCGGCACAGGAGCGAGTTCGCGGCGAACGCGCACAACGCCGCGGCCAGGAGCGTCGCCGGGCGGGTCACCAGCGCAGTCGCGGCCGGCGCGCTCACGGCGGCTCAGGCGCGCTTCAGCGGTTCCATGCGGTGGAACACGCTCCAACGCACGATGGCCCACAGCGCGATGAACGCGTCCTTCAGTCCGATCTTCTTGCCTTCGGAGTAGTCGCGGCCGGCGTAGCTGATCGGCACCTCGTACACGCGCGCGCGCAGCTTCGCGACCTTCGCGGCGAACTCGGGCTCGACCGCGAACGTGCGCGATTGGATCTGGATGCGGTCGGCGACCTCGCGTCGGAAGACCTTGTAGCAGGTCTCCATGTCGGACAAGTTCAGGTTGGTGAACATGTTCGACGCCGTCGTCAACATGCGATTGCCGACGTAGTGCCAGTACAAGTGCACGCGCGCGTAGCGCCCGCCCGCGAAGCGGCTGCCGAACACGACATCGGCCTTGCCCTCCTCGATCGGACGCAGCAGCGCCGCGTAGTCGTCCGGGTCGTACTCGAGATCGGCGTCCTGGATCAGCACGACGTCGCCAGTGACCTTCGAGAAGCCCGTCGAGAGCGCCGCGCCCTTTCCCGCGTTCACCTCGTGATGGAAACAGCGCACGTTCGGGTACTGCTTCTCGAGCTCGGCCATGATCTCGCGCCAGCGATCGCGCGAGCCGTCGTTCACGAGCACGATCTCCTTCTCGAACGGCGTCGCCTGGACGCGCCGCACGATCTCCGCGAGGGTGTTCTCCTCGTTGTAGACGGGGATCACGACGGAGAGCTTCATCGTCAGCCTCGCGGGTCCGGCATCGTGTCGGCTGGGAAGGTCGTGTCGAGACCGAAGAACGAGCCGATGCCGCGCTCCAGTTCGACGTAGCCCCCTTCGCCTTCGATGCACCAGCGTGGCTTCAGGAAGAGCTCGAAGATCTCGGCGTCGGCGCGCCGGCGCTTCGATTGGACGACGTGACGCCTCGCCATCCAATGGTCCCAGCGTCCGATCAGGTCGTTGACGCCGATCATGTCCGCGGCGGCGATGCGGCGGACTTCGACGTTCTCGTCCAGCTTCTGGTGCGCCTTCTCGATCATGCGCTGGAAGAAGCCCGACTTCGGGTTGGTGGCCGACTCGATGCGGAACTCCTCGTCGCGCGTGTGCAGGCCAGAGACCATCCACGTGCGGCGCGTGTGCAAGGCGAGCATCGGCGCCAGCACGGCGCGCAAGTTCGTGTCGTCGTAGTTCTTGAAGCACGCGAGCAGCGGGTTGCGTGTCTGGAGGAGGCGCACCATCTCGGCGGGCAGGCGCTTGCTCGTGCTCGAATGGTGGTGCCAGCACACCGCGGTCGGGACGTAGCGCGTCTCATGTCCTTGAACCCACGAGCGCCAGCCGAGGTCCACGTCCTCGTAGTAAGCGAAGAACTCCGCGTCGAAGCCGCCGACGTCGTGATAGACGTCGGCCGACATCGCCATCGCGCCGCCGCAGGCGAAGAGCGTCTTCACGGGCACGTCGAACTGGGGGCCCGGCTCGACGTTGATGCCGCGCTGGATCCCGATCCCGTGGAAGTTCATGCCGCCGCCGGCGGAGTTCATGAGCTTGCCGTCCCACGAGTACATCTTGGCCGTCGTCGCGGCGCATTCCTTGCGCACGATCGGCGCCACGAGCTCCTTGAGCCAGGGCTTCGCCACGCGCATGTCGTTGTTCAGGAAGACGAGCACCTCCGGCCGCGTCGCGAGGCGCGTGCCCTGATTGCAGCCCTCGGCGAAACCGACGTTGCGTTCGTTGACCTCGAGCCGCACCCAGGCGTGCTTCGCGCGCATCTCCTCGACGCTGCCGTCGTCGCTGCCGTTGTCGACGAGCACGACCTCCAGCCGATCCTTCGGGTAGTCGAGCGCGGCGAGGCTCTCGAAGCAGCCCTTCAGATGGTGCTTGCCGTTCAGGTTCAAGATCACGATCGACACGCGCGGCAAGTCGCGCTCGGCGACGGCCTTGCCCGGCGTCACGACGAGTTCGGGAGCCGGCGCGTACGTCAGCGTCGACGATCGCTCGCGCAAAGGCTGAGTCGGTCCCGGCCGGCCGACGAGCTTCTTCAGGATCTTCTTCACGAGATCGCGTCCACGCGTGCGCTCACGTCGCCGACCTCTTGTGCGCGCGCGCCGGACGCTCGATCTGCACGCGCAGGATCCGAGCATGGCTCTCGTGGCGACCCGACCCCACGGTCTCCACGCGCAGGCGCCGCGCATGCGACGGGATGTCCACCTCGAACTCGTGCGCGCGCGAGCCGTCGCGTCCGCCGGACCTGAACGCGGGCATGTCGCCGACGTGTCGGTCGTCGACGAGCACGCGCGCGCCCAAGGCGAGGTGCTGTTCGCCCGCGAGCGCGTACTGCTCGACGCGGATGCGTCGCAGTCCCCCACCGGCACCCGCGATGTCGTACTCGGCCGCGGCGCCAGTGCCCGCGCGCAGGAGCAACATGTCCGCGCCCTGCTGCTCCGTGCCGCCCGCGCGCGCGCTGGTCTGGATGCCGGCCGCGTCGAGCAAGATTCGCGCGCCGTCCTGGGGAACACGCGCCGCCGCGCTGCACGCCAACTGGCGGTAGCGGAACTCCGTGGCGGCGGCGTCCTCCTGGATCGTCTTGACGTGCGGCACCGAGCGCGCGAGCGTTTCGGCGAGGTCGGGCTCTGCGATGAAGCGCGCCATCACCGCGGCGAGGTCCCCGTCGTCCCCGACACGGAAGTGGATTCCGTCCACCCCGTGGCGCACGAACTCGGCCATGCCGCCGATATCCGAGGCGACGACCGGTGTGCGCAGGAGCTGCGCTTCCTGGATGGTGATGGGCGCGTTCTCGAACCAGATGGACGGCACGACGAGCACGTCGATCTCGGCGTAGACCTCGGCCAGCTTCGCGTTGTCGAAGCGACCGCGGAACACGACGTTCGGACCCGCGAGCTGTCTCAGCTCGGCGTGGTGCTCGTCGCGCTCGGGATCGAAGCCGCCGAAGACGTTCAGCACGCAGTTCAGGCCGGCCAGGCGTCGCATCGCCTTCACCAACGTCGCGCCGCCCTTGTACCAAACGAGCGTCCCGACGAAACCGAAGCGCACGCGTCCGGACGGATCGGGGCGCTTCGACGTGAGGCGCACGTGATCGGTGCGCATGCCGTTCGCCGAGTACACGAGCGTGTGCGCGTCGAAGCCGGCCGTGTCGACGAACTTCCGCCGCAGGAATCGGCTGGGCGACACGCGCAGGTCGGCGGCGGCGAACGATCTCGGCACGACCTCGTTGCGGTCCATGACTTCGGCGTACTCGTCCTGGCCGGCCAGGCCGGCCGCGAGCTCGCCCACGGGTCCGAGCAGCGCGCCCGCGACCTTGGCCGCTCCGATGCGATCGAGGTGCCGATCCTTCACGCACAAGTAGCAACCCGCGCCCTGATTCTCGTCGCAGCGCACGCCGTCGGGACGGATGAGCTGAACGCGCGCGCACAGAGCCCAGTAATCGTGCAACGTCAACAGCGTGCCGACACCCTCCTCGCGCGCGACGTCCACGAGCGTCGCCGAGAGGTGGATCAAGTGTTGGAAGTGGACGACGTCGGGGCGCTCGCGCTCGAGCACCCGCCGGAACGCGACCTCCGCGCGCGGATCCTTGTAGCTTTCGCGCAGACTGCGCAACTGGATCCGATTCGTGAAGCGCAGCACGCGCAACCCCTCGAACTCGTCCTCGCGCGTGCTGAAGTCGGCCGGTCCGCCTTCCTCGACGGACTGGCGCTCGGGAGTCCGCGTCATGATCACGACTTCGTGACCGCGCGCGCGGATCTCGCGCGCCAGGTTGAGCGTGTAGACCTCGGTCCCGGCCCAGGTGTCCGGCGGGAAGCCGTGCACGACGTAGAGCACCTTGAGGCGCGGCGACGCGAGCATCTGCGTGGCCGCGTAACGCTTCTCGCTCTGACCGCCGTCGTGCAGCCCGTCGAACGCCGCGCCGCGCAAGCGCGCGGCCTCGACGAGCATCGCGCCCAGCCCGGCGTCGGTGAGGCCTTCGGCCTTCAACGCGAGCGCGTCCTCGTCGAGAACGCGCTTCTCGAGGATGCGCGCGTCGCCCTTCGACGCGACGCACACGCGATCCAGCCACTCGGCGTTGAAGCGGCCGTCGATCTCCGCGCGCTTGTACGTCTCGTCGGGATCGTAGTCGTGGCTGTGCTCGACGAGGGCCTCGTCGTCGTACACGACCGTGTACCCGGCTTCGAGGAACGCGCGCGCCTGCAGCAGGTCCTCGCCGAACCACGTGCGCGGGAACGGATGGCGCTCCCACAACTCGCGCCGCACTGCGCTGGCGACGTCGTTGAAGTTGTAGAGCACGCGCCGCTCGTGCGCGTTCATGCGCGCGTACGTGCCCGAATCGGGCAACCGGACCTCTCGCCGTCCGGCCTGGTAGCCCAGGTCGTTCGCGCTGAAGATCTTGGTCAAGAGGCGCGCATCGGGCCGCGGCACGTTGCGGCAGTAGGCCGCGCCGACGCGCTCGTCCGCGAAGTTCGCCGCGAGCCGCTCGAGCCAGTCGCTGCCCTTCGGGATCGCGTCCTGCGTCAGGTAGACCAGCAGGTCGCCCCCCGAACGCGCCGCGAGCAAGTTGCGCGTGTCGCCGTGGTCGAACTCGACCTGCTCGATGCGCTCGAACGCGAAAGGCACGGGGAAGCGCTTCGACCAGCCCGCGAGGCACTCCCACGTGCCGTCGCTCGACCCCGAGTCGATGGCGCGGAAGTCCCACGGCAGGGCGCACTTCTGCCCGGCGAGGGCCCCGAGGACCCGGTCCAGGAACTCCAGCCCTTGCCAGGTGGGCATGAGGACGGAGATGGAACGGAGGGGGCGCATCGGGTGTGGATCGGACGGGTCGGGTGGAACATTGGAGCGGCCCGGGGCGGGACGCGCCAGAGTGCACGCCGATCCACGCCCAGGTTCTAATCGCGGCTGCCCGCGCGCTGCCCGCGGACCTGGGCCGCGCGCAGTGCGAGCGCGCGCGGCAAGTGCGACCAACCACCGTGACGCGCCATGTAGCGCAGGTCGCGCGCGAGCTCGTGCGCGATCCCCTTCGCAACGGACAGCACGTCCGGGCGCACGCGGCGGCCGAACTGCTCGCGCTGGAAAGCGGCATCGATCCGGTAGCGCTCGAAAGCTTGCGCGGGCGTGTATCGGTGCGCATGCCACACGACGGCGCGCGGTTCGAAGCGCACGCGCAGACCGCGGGCGAGCACCGCGCGGGCCCAGGCGACGTCTTCGCCGAACGCGACGTCGGGGAACGGGATCTCGAGCAGCACGGATCGCCGTACCGCGCTGGCGACGTCGTTGAAGCGCACGTCGGCGGCGCCCGGCTCCCCCACCCAGCTCGCCTCGCTCGCATCGACGTGATCGAGGACCGTCCGCGCCGTCAACGGGTCGTCGTCGGGTCGCGGCAGGAGCCGCGCGAACGCACCGGCCGTCCGCGCATCGTCGAGGACACGGGCGAGCGTCGCGAGCGTGTCCGCGTCGCGCGGCTCGCAGTCTTGGCTCAGGAAGACGATGCGTTCCGCGCGCGCGAGCCGCGCGAGCGCGTTGCGGGTGCGGCCGTGACCGAACTCGCGCTGCGGGATCGTCTCGACGCGCGCGCCGGCCCGCTCGAGCAGCGCGCGCGTTCCGTCCGACGAACTCGAGTCGATGGCGACGATCTCGCACCCGCCCTCGACACGCTGGCGCGCGAGCGCGGGCAGGAGCCGCGCGAGGTCGCGCTCGCCGTTCCAGGTCGGCAGGCAGATCGAGACGCTGGGTGCGGACATGCGGCGGCGCGCAGACTAGCAACCCGTTGAACAAGTCGGGTCGCCTGACGCCACGTGCCTAAGCGGTGCGATAGGCCGACGGAGTGTCCGTCAGGTCGAAGCCCGCGCCGCCGGGCCAAGCGCGGTCGCGATCGAAGGCCTGAAGCTCCCCGTGCCCGCGCTCGGGATGCCCAAGTGATTGGGCCCGGAACACCTGACCCACGAACGACAGGTCGTTGCCCGAGACCGCGAACTCGAGTGGCGGAGAGGATCCGCGGCTCGGTGCCGCGGCGTCCGCGAGACGACGAACCACCGGAGGTTCGCGCGCGGCCTTCAGCGCGGGGACTTCAGCTCGATCGTCGCGCCGGCCGGCACCGGTTCCCTTGGCCACCGGCCCGAACGGAGGCGTTCGAGCTCTTGGACGGCGCCGACTTCGAGCACGATGCCGAGCGCGTCGCCGGCGCGCAGATCGACCCACAGCGCACCCGGTACGTCGCCGCGGCGGACGCCGGTCGCTGTCGCGCGCACACGAGTCGAGGCGATGCCGGCCAGCACGTAGACGCCCGGCTCCAGGTCGTCGAACGCGAACGCGGCGTCGCGCGTGCTCCACGCGCTGCGAGTCGGGCCCCCGAGGTGAATCTCTGCCTCGTGGATGCGCCAGATCCCGATCCGCACGCTCTCATTCGGCGCAGCGCGATCCGCGACGACGAGGCCTTCGATGCGTCGGGACTGCGGCAGATCGACGTGCGTGCTCTCCACCGGATCCGCATCGATCCAGGATCCGTGTTCGGGGTGGCCAGCGGCCACGACGCGCAAGCGCATTCGCGCGTGCGGCACGCCCTCGAGGCGCACTCGGCCGCTGTCGTCGGTCGAAGCTGCGGGGGCGCCGCCCTGAGACAAGCTCAACCGCACCTCCGCTCCCGCGACCGGCCGCCCCGAGGCCGTGACGACGAAGTCGAGATCGCGCGCGAGCAGCGCCAGCGTGGCGTCCTCGACGACGAGTTGCAGCGCGTCGCTGGCCGAGGGGACGAGCGCGAGGGCGGCGACGCGCTCGCCGACGCACAGCACGACGCGGGCATCGGCGAGCATTCCGCGCCGAAGACTCCAGGCGAGTTCTCCCTCGCGGCGTCGATCACCGCGGTACTCCAGGGGGTGCAGCGTGCTGCGCGGTGCGAGTCCCGCGGCGACGTCCTGAGCGCGCAGGCTGCCGACGCGGACCGCATCCGCGTACTCGGGCGCGACGCCGAGTCGCGCGAACGCGAGCGGCAGCGCGCGCTCGTCCACGGCGCGGACGTCGAGATCGCGCGACATCGGCAGTCGCAGCTCGACTTCGGCCGCGGGCGATTCCAGCAGCAAGCGGACCACTTTCGACACCTTCTGGTGTTCGTGCGCGATCGCTTCGACGAACCAGCCCCCGCTGCGCAGTCCGTCGCAGGCGAACTGACCGCGTTCGTCGGTCGTCGCCTCGACCGCGTGGATCGGGTCGGAGAGACTCAGGCGCAAGCGCACGCGCGCACCGGCGAGCGGCTCGCGACTGCTCCGCCCGCCGACCACGCGGCCGGTGATGCGACCGTCGGCCGAGGAACCCGGCGGGTCCGCCGACGCGGCGCTCGTGCGCAGGGCGTCGCGCGCCGGCTCGAGCGCGTCGTGCTCGGAGGCTTCGCCCGGCGCGCCGTCCTTCTCGCGGGGCGCATGCGCACGCGCGCTCGCCCTGGTCGGATCGCTCCGCGCATCCGCCGGCTCGCGTGGCGCGCCCGGCAGCAGCGCGAACATCAGCACGCACGCCGCCGCGAGCACGAGGAACGCGAGGATCCCGGCCTGCGAGCGGCGCATCGCCCCATCCT
>Ga0105049_10011044_pt1 | contig 10357 bp, 9 predicted proteins | sample MAT06_FD_78087 | JGI IMG/M metagenome (GOLD analysis project Ga0105049, IMG submission 78087) | Freshwater microbial communities from Lake Fryxell liftoff mats and glacier meltwater in Antarctica - MAT-06 | ecosystem: Environmental > Aquatic > Freshwater > Ice > Liftoff microbial mat | place... | reverse complement strand
GATTCCCCTTCTGCGGGCCATTGGCATCGTGGCGATCGTGGCGCTCATCATGGAAGGCATCACGTCGCGCTGGAACCTGCGAGAGGTGTTCTTCCGTGAGTGGTCTTGGATACTGCCGCTAGGGGGTCTGCTGCTGGTGGGGGGAATCTCAACACTATTTTCTCTCGATCCTTGGGCAAGCCTCTACGGTTCACCGGAGTTTCTGGAAGGCATCTTCACCTGGGTGGCGGCAAGTGGAATCTTGTGCGCCGTGGTGGTGGGCCTGAAGCGGTGGGAGCAAGCTGAGCGACTGGCATGTGTCGCTGTGCTCGGCTCCGTGCCCATGGCCCTCTATGCCATGATCCAACGCGCGGGCCTCGATCCGATGGCCTTTGCTGGCACCATGGTCGGCGACAAGATGGTCGCCCCGGTGACAGCCTTTGCGGGGCAGGCGATTTTTGTGGGTGGGTATTTGGTGATGCTTGTGCCAGTAAGTCTCTGGCTGGCGTATACTGCTTGGAAGAACACCGAACACCCGAAGTGGCAACGCGTGCTTGGAGCCGCGCTGGGCTGCACGGTGTGCTTGCTGCAAATCGGGGGAATTCTCGCCTGCGAAAAGCGAGGGCCATTTCTTGCGCTGGGAGCCGTCCTTTTCTCAGCTTGCCTATTGGTTGCCGTGCGCCGAGCTCTTCCGCGGCTTGCAGTTGGCGCACTTGCTGGAATTATTGTCCTCGTAGCAGGTCTCTTCCTCCTTGCGCACCTTACTCAAGGCGGCACACGCCTTGGTGAGACACCTGTGCTGAAAAGCCTCGCGCGTATCGCACCGAGCTCGGCAGGCGCTTCCGATGGTTTCCGCGATGCGGTCTGGAGGGCCTCGGCTCAAATTGTTTTCTCTGGAGAGACATTTACATTCCCCAGTGGCGAAAAAGATCGCTGGGTCGCTCTGCGTCCGTGGCTCGGCTATGGACTTGAGACGACCCCCGCATTGCTGAGTCCCCGGTGGATGAACATCAGCGGTGGGCCGGATGGCCGGATCGAGAGTCGTTTGCATAATGTGCTGTGGGATCGCTTACAGACGGTGGGGGCCTTAGGATTGCTCTTCACGCTTTGGCTTATGCTGATCGTCTGGCAGCGGGGAGTCCAAGCAATGGGTGCGGTAAGCACGCGACGGTCTCTTCTCTGCGCTGGCGGCGGCAGTGTCCTTGGGGCCGCTGTGGGATACTCCCTCTCCGGGGTAGGTTTCTTAGCTCTGGGCCTGGGCTTTGGGCTTGTGGGTGGATTGCTCATTGGTGTTCTTTGGGAGTGTTGGCAGGATGGGAAAAATTCGCCGCGTCCGCTCGTGAGTAGCGCTGAGGCACTGGCACTCGCCCTCACTGCCGCCTTGATTGGACATGCTGTGGATATGAGCTTCGTCTTTCCCACGCCGGCCACGCTGCTCGTTTTCTCGATTTTTTCTGGTGCAGTGATTGCGCTGAGCCGAATGCCCCATCGGGTGGACGAGTCGCCTGCCGCGCCGGTGCAAATGTCACTCCTAAGTGGCAGTATTCTCTGTGGGCTTCTTGGTCTGGTTTTGGCCTACGCTTTCTGTTTCTACCTGAGCACGCGAACCTTCGAGTGGAGCACCGTGCTCGCGTCGGCTTTCACACACGTTCAATCTGCAAATACAAATCCCAACCCTACTAGCTTCATCTTGCCACTACTCTTTTTCCCCACGCTGGCAGTGGGGGCACTCATCTTGGTCGGATGCGGAGAACCTTCTCGTCGGTATCGCTTTGCGCTGGACTGGACAATGCTCTTCGCTGCAGGAGTCGCGGGAACAGCGCTTGCGAGCCTGACAATCGCCGTGTGGCTTGCTTCGGTCGGGCCCATTCCTAGTCCGCAAATCAGCGAAACGGAGGCTCTAGCCTATGGCGCACGCTACATGGTTCTGCCAGCGGGACTGCTGATCCTTACTCTCCTTTCTCTCGGAACCTTGGCATGGACGTTGTCCGGACCCGTGCGCCTCTCCGCAAAAGCGATGGCCACCGGCCTGGCCCTCCTCGCTGGATCATCACTGCTGATCATGACCTTTGTGGCAGAACCGCTTTGGCATACCGCCTACCGAGGACGAGCCGAGGTGTTGCAGTCCGTCGGTAGCAAACCGCCAGCGGCCATCCTCTTTGCAGAGGCACTCGCCGTCAATCCATGGAATATTACGACCCGCCTTCAACACGGCGTCATCCTCATGGAGATGGCCATGGAAGCATCAACAAAAAGCGACTACCTCGCTCACTTGCAAAATGCAGCGAAAACGCTCGAGAACGGACGGAAGTATCGCCCATTTCACTATCTCGACTACTACCTCGGGCGAACCTATCTCCTTCTTGCACTCCAAGCACCAGACAAATCCGCCCACCAAGACCTGCTCAAAAAGGCGCATGAAGCCTTCATCCGCTCTCTTCGACTGACGGCCCTAAACGATCTCGCGTGGGTGGACCTGGCCATCGTGCAGCAACTGCAAGGGGACCCGGATGGTGCAGCGAAGTCTCTGCAAGAGTCGGACAAGGTCTCAAAGACCTTTGATCCCGCTCCGTGGGGAAAATTTTACACCGCGCAATCCTTCGCCAATCCCGATCAAGCAATCTCTCACGGCTACGCCCGACGCGCCTTAAAATTTCTAGACCAAAATCTCGAGACGCAAGCTGCTTCGGCATCGCCTGAAACCGAGGACGAGATCTACCGGCTCTGGGTTACGAAGGCCACGTTGCATCGCAATCTCGGCGAGCCAATCCTTGCGCTTGTCAGTCTACAAATGGCACTGAAATTGAATCCACCCGGCGGCACATGGCAGGCGAACGCGATGCTCGGCCATGTCTACATGGATCTAGGTAACCCGAAGGACGCCGCGACCGAAGTGCGTAAAGCTCTCTCCTCCGCCCCAGAGGAAGCCAAAGACAGCCTCTTTGAATTGCTGCAAGCAATCAGCCGTAAAGTTGACAATTGACCCGAAATACCGAAGAGCCTCACGCCCGCTTCGCTCAAGACGCTAAGACGCAAAGGTTCTGAGAGAGGAGAGTTCCAATATCTCTTTCCCCCTTTGCGTCTTCGCGTCTTTGCGTGAGAACTCTGCAGCTCCCCCGGAAAGAGGCTCACGCCCGCTTCGCTCAAGACGCAAAGACGCAAAGATTCTGAGAGAGAAAATGCTATCTCTTCCCCCTTTGCGTCTTCGCGTGAACCCTTCACTCTCCGCCTTATGAGCGAAAACGAAATTGCCAAGGTTGTCGTAGATGCAGCTGTAAATATTCACAGCAAGCTGGGGCCAGGTTTGCTTGAGTCGGTCTATGAAATTGTTTTGGCTCGTGAACTAGAGCGTCGTGGCCTTCGAATCGCGCGTCAGGTTTCTGTCCCTATTGAGTATGAAGGGCTGCGATTCGATGAAGGGTTCCGCGCGGACATAATTGTGGAAGGCAAAGTTATTTTGGAACTGAAATCGGTGGAGTTCGTCTCTAAAATCCACCAGAAGCAGCTTTTCACTTATCTCAAACTGGCTGACAAACGCCTCGGCTTGCTCCTTAACTTCGGGGACAACCTCATGAAGGAAGGCATTAAAAGAATCGCCAACGGCATGGTGGATGAATCCTAGGACTCACGCCCGCTTCGCTCAAGACGCCAAGACGCAAAGATTCTGAGAGGGGAGGCTCCGATATCTCTTTCCCCCTTTGCGTCTTCGCGTCTTTGCGTGAGAACTCTCCAGTCCCCCGGGAAGGAGCTACAGGGGAGGTTTCATCTTTAGGTTCCTCTCCGAAACCTGTCAGGATTGACAAGTATGCATGCAGTGTTAGTGTATGCATATGAAGACTCGCATGACCCTGACCATTGAGCCTGAGATTTCTCACCGGGCGAAAGCCGTGGCTCGGGATAGGGGAACCAGCTTGTCAGCGTTGGTGGAATCCCTTCTTGCTCGGGAGGCGGGAATCGCAACACCGCTTAAAAAAACATCCTTTGTGCAGAAGTGGGTTGGCCGTCTGCACAGCAGTTCAAACCACCACGGCGATGCTCGGTTGGACTATCTGAAGCAAAGGCATGGGCTCTGATGAGGTTGTTTATTGATACTGATATCCTACTGGACTTCGCTTTAGGCAGGGAGCCTTACGTCGGAGCGGCCGCAGGGGTGCTGGAATGGGCGGGTGAAAATCCCGGACAATGCGCCGTCGCGTGGCACAGCCTAGCCAATTTTCATTACCTCACCAAAGGTCGCTCGGTGGAGTTCATAGGCGAGTTGCTGGAGTTCGTGGAAATTCCTCGAACGGGCACCCGGGAAATGAAACAGGCAATGAGCCTCGGGTTTGATGATCTTGAAGATGCGATGCAGGTCGCCGCTGCCCTGCTCTTTGACGCGCAGGTGATCGTCAGTCGGAACGGAAAGCATTATCGCAAATCTCCGATCAAGGTCATGGGGGCCTCGGAACTCCTTCCTATTCTCAGATAGCGCCCAAGACGCCAAGATTCTGAGAGAGGAGAATTCCGATATCTTTCCCCTTTTGCGTCTGTGCGTCTTTGCGTGAGAACTACGGAGCGTAGAATGCGGGGAGCAGGTAGACGCGACCGGGTTCCAGTGAAACCTTGGGTCCGGGGAGGCCGATCTCGATTTTTTGGGCGCGGGTTTGGCCGAAGAGGCGGAGAAAATTTTCGAAACGATAGCCGTGTTCATACCGAACGATGCTTGCATCCGGCGACTCGCCCATCTCGCGCGCTTTATCGTAGGCATCTTCGATGTAGCCGAGCTGATCCACAAGCTTCACAGCATAGGCATCCGTCCCACTAAGAATACGACCGTCCGCCACGCCATCGCGCAGGGTTTTCTCATCCAACTTCCGCGAGCGTGCGACAATCCCTACGAAGCGGTCGTAGCTCTGCATGACAAGGCCTTGCACGTAGGCGCTTTCTTCGGGTGTCATCTCGCGAGCTCCATTGAGCATGTCCTTGAATTTTCCGCTTTTGAAGGTAACAGCTTGCAGTCCGATTTTCCCAAAAAGCTCTTGGTAGTTAAGCGTTGAAATAATCACGCCGATGCTCCCTGTAAACGTCGAGGGATTGCACATGATCCAATTTGCTCCGCAGGCGGCGTAATAGGCACCAGAGGCACCGATGGAGGTGAAATAGACAATGACTGGCTTGTGCCGTGCAAGGCGAGAGACCGCATCGTAGAGCACGTCGGAGGCCGTGATCTCTCCGCCAGGGGAATCAACCTGGATAATAACTGCTCGCACATCTTCGTCGTTCTCTGCCTGTTGCAGGGCGGCTTTAAAGTCCTCCACCAGCGATGAGCCCAACACGCCTTCCTGCCCGTAGGCAATGATGCCTTCAAGAGGAATTAACGCGATTTTTTGTGAGCTCCCATTGTTGCCATCCTGCATAACGCGCTCTTCAAAGACCTGTGGTTTTAGGAGTCGAACACCCGCCACGGAGCTTGATCCCTTCGCTGCAAGGGCCGCGAAGAGAAGAAAATTTGCAAACATGCTGACGGCTACGGCCACCAACAAAAATACCATGAAGCACCCAGATTTTTTCATAAGGAGGTGCGAACGTGCGCGAAGCCGAGCGACTTCACAAGGCAGGAAAACGATTTTTTCCTACCACAGAGATCCTCGGGCCCCCGCAGAGAAACTATTCCGTGACCTCTAAGCCCATCTGCCGTGCCGTCCCGCAGAGAGTGCGATACGCCGCCTCATCGCTCCGGGCGTTCATATCCTTGATCTTGATCTTCACGATATCCATCACTTGCTTCTTTGTGATTTTTCCAACCTTAATTTTGTTCGGCTCCTTCGACCCCGAAGCGAGGCCTGCGGCCTTCTTGAGCAGAATTGCTGCTGGCGGGGATTTCGTGATGAAGGTGAAGGATTTGTCTTTGTAAACCGTAATGACGACCGGCAGGATGTCGCCCGCTTGCTTTTGGGTGGACGCGTTGAATTCTTTACAGAACGCCATGATGTTTACGCCCTGTTGTCCGAGGGCAGGGCCGACCGGGGGAGCAGGGTTTGCTTGTCCTGCAGGGATCTGTAACTTAATTTGTCCAACGATTTCTTTTGCCATAATATGAGGTCCTCGGGCTGTGCCGAAGGGGTTGGAAAGAAACCATGCGACAGCAAACCTGACAAGCAGAAAATGCGCCCTCTGCGGTTTTGCGTGAGAACCACTCGCGCGACAGCAAAAGACTCACACCCGCTTCGCTCAAGACGCAAAGACGCAAAGATTGTGAGAGAGGAGAATTCCAATATCTCTTCCCCCTTTGCGTCTTCGCGTCTTTGCGTGAGAACTCTTCAGTTCCCCGGGAAAGAAGCTCACGCCCGCTTAGGCGCGCGGTGGGAGCCGAAGGCTTGCCACGTGGAACATGATCAACTAACCAAGGAAAGTGTAACCAATGTGGTCGGTCAGTTTGTTACCCACGTTTCCGTTCATACCATGACGCCTCTCCGCAGCACCATTGCCATCAGCTGGAATACCTTTACCGAATTGGTGAGGATGAAAGTTTTCTACTTTCTCCTCATCTTCGCGCTCCTCATTATTGGCAATTCCGCTTTCGTGGCGAACCTTTCGTTTCAAGAACAATTTCAAATGCTCAAGGATATTTCCTTGGGGGCAATGTCGGTTTTTACCTCGCTCTTAGCGATTCTCGCCACGGCCAACTTCCTGCCCAAGGACATGGAAGATCGCACAATCTATACGATCCTTGCCAAGCCAGTGCCTCGCTTTTCCTACCTCTTAGGAAAGCTCATGGGGATTTTTCTACTTTTGGCCCTTGCGACTCTCACCATGACCTGTCTCTTTCTGCTTGTGCTCTGGCTGCGAGAACAGGGTGAGATCGGTATGCTTCGGGCCCAACTCGCCGGAGCACCACCCGAGCAGATTGCGGCCGGCATGAAGGAAATTTCCGGTGTCTTTAACATCAACCTTCTTCCGGGCATCATGATTGTTTTCATCAAAGCCGCAGTGCTTGCTTCCCTTACGCTCTTGCTTTCGACGTTTTCGACATCTGCCCTCTTCACGACACTCATGGCCGTCGCCGTTTACTTCATCGGCCACCTCCAGGCCACAGCCCGTGAGTATTGGCAGGCTGGCAGCGATGTGAGTTGGCTTGCGAGTCTGCTCTCGAAATCCGTGGCTCTCGTTTTTCCCGACTTACAGGCCTTTAATTTTGTGGACGATGTGATCGCGGGTACCGCGGTCCCCCTTGCTTTGTTCTTGAAGACCGCCGCACTCGGGGGGCTTTACGTCGCGGTTTATTTCTCTCTCGCTGCGTTCATTTTTTCTGACCGCGAGCTGTGATGCGCCGGAAGCTTCTTGCCCTCGGTTTTCTTGTCCTCTTTGGAGCAGGCCTTATTCCCTTTCAGGCTCACCTTGCCCAGGAGGCTAAGCTCGCTCATTTTCGGAAGACCGCGCTCGACCTTGGCCTGCGAGAACAGATCGGACAGATGGGCTTTCTTGCTGCTCTCAGCGGGTTTAGATCGCCTCTTGCTGCCATTCTCTGGATTCAAGCTCATAGCGCATGGGAAAATACGGCCTGGGGAAGGATGGCTGGTCTCTTCGACACGGTCACGACCCTTCAACCGCGCTCGCTCCTCTATTGGGACATGGCCTCATGGCACATGGCGTGGAATGCCAGCGTGGCCGCTATGCAAGATACGAAACAACCAAGCGAGGCCCTCCGCATTCGAGCCCAGCGCCAATATTTCGAACTCGGACGTAGTTTCTTAGAACGTGGCATTCGGAACAACCCAGACCGCCATGAACTCTACCTTCAGATGGCAATCCTCCTGCGAGATAAATTCGAGGATCACTGCGGCTCTGCAGCGATGTTTGAGAAGGCTGCCGCGTTTCCCGATGCGCCTAGCTACACCCGACGCTTTGCCGCTTACGAAATGGCAAAGTGCCCAGGAAGGGAAAATGAGGCCTACCAGACGTTGAAGAAACTTCACGTCGAGGGCGAAAAACAGCGCCTCCCTACTCTCATCAACCTTTTGCGCGAGATGGAAAAGAAACTGGATATCCCCCTTGAAGAAAGGATACAACAGCCGTAAACCCACGTCTGCCTCGGTTATTTTCTCATGCGATTTGCTATATTTGGAGACATTCACGCCAACCTTCACGCCCTTGAAGCCGTCATGGCCGACGCGAAGGCGCAAAACTGCAATCACTTCGTCTGCATGGGCGACGTCGTGGGATATAACGCATTTCCTACGCAATGCCTCGAACTCATTCGTGCTCTAGATTGTCCTGTCGTCAAAGGAAACCACGACGAACAGGCTTCCATGTTCGGCGTGCAGGATGGCTTTAATCCCCTGGCCGAAGAAGCCATTAATTGGACGCGCGAGCATCTCTCCGACACCGACAGAGACTGGCTCCGCGCCCTCAGGCTTCAGCGACAAGTTCGCGATTTTACCATTGTCCATGCCACGCTCGACACGCCGCATAAGTGGGGCTACGTCTTCAATCAGCTCGACGCCGCTGCGAGCTTCAGCTACCAGCACACGGCCATCTGCTTCATCGGCCATACCCATGTTCCGAAAGCCTACATCCGTGACGGCAGCGTTCGCACTATCGCTCTCGATACCCTCGAGATCATGCCCGGCAAAAAATACCTTGTGAACGTCGGTAGCGTGGGACAACCGAGGGATGGTGACTGGCGGGCAGCATACTGCGTTTACGATACCGTAGAAAACTGTATCACTCTGCGCCGTCTAGAATACGATATCAGCGCGGCTCAACACGCCATCCTTGATGCCGGCCTCCCGCACAAGCTCGCCGATCGTCTCGCTTTGGGGAGGTAATACTCTCCCCCATGCCCCCTCGCTCAATCCTTCTCATCAAGCCGGGCTCCCTTGGTGACATCATTCACGCCCTCCCTGTCGCATCCGCGCTCCATGCGGCGTGGCCGGAGGCCAAGCTCACTTGGATGGCAGACCCCCGCTGGGCTTCCCTCCTTGCCGACAATCCCGCGATACACGACATCCATTCCTTTCCCCGCGAGACCTTCCGAGGTGTTAGGGGTGCGATTCGCGGAATCCGCTGGTATCGCGAACTAAGCGAATCATCATACGATTTGGTGCTTGATCTTCAGGGGCTTCTCCGGAGTGCTCTGGCCGCCAAGCTCGCGGGCTCCTCCGCGATTTACGGGCTAGCTGATGCTCGCGAGGGAGCTGGTCTTTTTTATCACAAAGCAGCCCAAACCCATCCTCTGCAGCACGCCGTAGATCGCTACCTACGCATTCTTACCCTCCTTGATCTCCCCATTCCCGCCAAAGTGGAATTCCCGATACATGCGGAAGAAGTATCGTATGTTCCTATCGAAGAACGATATATAGTGATTAATCCTTTTGCGCGGGGCGGCAGTAAAGCGCTAGCGAACAATGCAGCCATAGCGTTATTCGCAGAGACAGCGAATCTTGTCTCGTGTCCTGTTCTTTGTGTTGGTCAGGGCGTTCCGGTGGAGGGATTACCCGGCTCTGTTCGCGACCTGACGAACAAAACAACTCTGCCGCAGCTGGCGGGATTGCTTAAGCATGCAGCATTTGTTGTGAGCGTGGACAGCGGGCCAATGCACCTTGCGGCAGCCCTCGGCGTGCCGTTGCTTGGGATTCATACGTGGAGCGACCCGCGAAAAGTCGGTCCGTATTCCGAGACTGCGTGGATATGGCAAGGAGGAGAGATTCGGCAGCAATCCTTCCATCGCCCACCTGATCCTGAGGTTCCCTTTACGGAAACCTCCGCCCGGGAAGTGGCCCACTTCATCAAGGATAGGGAGCGCAGGCTTCCACCTGGCCCATGAGGGCTTCCAGCCCGCATGGCAATGACCCAGCCAACTACCGAGCCGACAGCGACAGAACATAGCCAAACTGTATCCTATTCCCGGCCACGCGATATTCCTCCAAAGTATCCGGCCCGCAACGGCCTGTGCCAAGCCCTTGATGCGGAGGCAGATGAGGCCACGGCATTTGCACATTGGTGTCATGGGGCTTTCCATAACCTTGCATTTGCCATGATCTCGGGACAGCGATTCCGCTCTAGGGACCCGCATCGTCTTTGGCCGCTAAGGCGGAAGTCGGAGAGGCTGCTAGCCGAAATTCCCATTCGCCATTAAGGCTTTTGAAAAATGGTGATTGGCCACGACGACGCTGTAGAGCCTTTGCGGGCGAACTATAGAGGTCGAATGTCGCTCGTGGCGGCGGACGCGACTAAGGAATTGGGACGGGATCGAGCTTCCAAATATCCCGAGCATATTCGGAGATGGTTCGGTCGCTTGAGAACTTGCCGACTCGAGCTGTGTTCATAATCGCCATCCGCGCCCACCTTGCCTTGTCGAGGAAGGCCTCGGAAACAAGAAGTGGTGCCGCACTGTAAG
>Ga0105049_10011043_pt1 | contig 10357 bp, 8 predicted proteins | sample MAT06_FD_78087 | JGI IMG/M metagenome (GOLD analysis project Ga0105049, IMG submission 78087) | Freshwater microbial communities from Lake Fryxell liftoff mats and glacier meltwater in Antarctica - MAT-06 | ecosystem: Environmental > Aquatic > Freshwater > Ice > Liftoff microbial mat | place... | reverse complement strand
TGTGAAGTCCCGTTCGAGAACCGTCGCAAACTCCTGATCGGCGATCTGCTGTTTCCCGTCGCGAGTCAAGATCTCACCAAGCGCCTCGCGTACGTCGACCAAAAGCTCGACGTCGAGCGCCGCATACACGAGCCAGGACTGGGGAAGCGGACGCGTTGACCAGTCAGCCGCTGAGTGTTCTTTTGCCAGGTGGATGCCGAGAAGCTCCTCGACGACAGCACCGAGCCCTACTCGCGACAGCCCGGCCAAGCGGGCACCAAGCTCGGTGTCGAACAGGCGGGTCGGGTTCAGCCCGACCTCGCGCAAGCACGTGAGATCTTGACTTGCCGCGTGCAGAATCCACTCCTCGGAGCTGATCGCGGCGTCAAGCTCGGCGAACCGGCCGATTCCGATGGGATCGAAGAGAAACGTGCCGGCATCCCGCCGAAATATCTGAATCAAGTACGCGCGTTGTGAATAGCGGTAGCCGGATGCGCGCTCGGCATCAATTGCCACGGGACCTGTTCCGGCAGCAATCGCGAGCACTGCCTTGAGGTAGTCGTCACGATTGTCGATGACGTCGACGGCAGCGTGCTGCGCGTCGCTATACTCCGCGACAGCACGGTGCTCGTCGTCCTTGACCGACTCGGAGGATTCGGGTTCTCGAGGTGACGGCCGCTGGTTAGTCATTCCCGGCCCGACGCGCCGACAGCAGGCTCACTCCCTCAATCGCCGGTGGCAAGCCCGCGAGCATGCACACGAGGTCATTCCAGGCTTCGACATGCGAAGCGATGTTGTGGTCAAGCGGCGTCCACGAGGCGCGCAGTTCGATCTGGGCACCGTCACCTTGACCGGCGAGTTCGCCGTAGCCGGTCGACAACACGCGAGTCGCGGTGCCGCTCGCCGAGTGATACAAAGCTTGACGTTCGGTGAGGGCGTCAACAAGCCACGACCACGCGACATCGGCAAGAAATGGATCGACCCCGATGTCCGTCTCCAACGGAGCCTGCGCGTAACAGATAACGCGGAACACGCCGTTCCAGGCCTGCGGGGCTTCTGGGTCGTAGAGCAACACGAATCTCCCACCCCCGAACGGTGAATCGGCATCGTGTCGTGCTGGAGTCACATTGGCGGCGAGCGCCGCCGACCACGGCGCGGCTGTGTCCGGGGCCGATATCTCAGACACGGCGAGTTCGTTGCGAACGGCAGCACTCCGAAATGACTCCAACGCGGCAGCGAACTCGGTCGGCAACTTAGGCTGGTCAACGGACTCTGGCACGAGTGAAGATTAGGCTGAATTGCGGCGGAACCCGCCGAGGCACGCCGCCCCTCATTGGGCGAGCGTCGGTCAGGCGTCGCGGAGAAGGAGGGCGTTGTGTTGCGAACATCGCGGTCCACCGTCTCTGCAGTGCGAATCGCCGGGCTCGTCGCGGCAATCACAGGCGGATTGACCGCGGCAACCATACTCGCGGCGGCCACCGTGGCTGTACTTTTCGCGCGAGCCGTCGTGACTCCTCCAAAGCGGCGGATTGAGGATCTCCGCATCTTGGCCCACGACGCCAAGACGATTACGTTATCCGCAACTCTCGACTCTCTCACCCCCGGCAGTTATAGCCTGTGGTTTCGTGGGGACTCCGGGCACGCTCAGATCGGCGAGATCATCCGATATGACGCGGAAACCGTAACGCGGGAGCTCATCGCGGTTGACTTCGGCGACCTCGGCAGTGCTCGACGAGGCCGTTTGAGCGGGTGGTACTACTTGAGCCCGTCCGCGCTTGGCTATCCGTTCTCCGAGGTTGAGATCGCAACCGAACTCGGAGCGGCGCCCGCTTGGCTGATTCCAGCGGCTGAGCCGAGCACACGATGGATGATCGGCGTGCACGGCCGAGCGGTGCGAAGGCAAGAGGCCTTGCGATCGGTTCCGGTGATTCGGGAAGCGGGCTACAACTGTCTCCTCGTCTCCTATCGAAACGACGGGGATGCGCCTGGGAGCGTAGACAATCGCTACTCGCTTGGCGACGCCGAGTGGCGGGATGTTGATGCTGCGATGGGCTTCACGCTCGAGCATGGAGCGACCGAGATTGTGCTGATGGGATGGTCAATGGGAGGTGCAATCGTCCTCCAAGCACTGACCAGATCGCGTCATGCCGATGTGATTACTGGCGTTGTGCTCGAGTCTCCGGTCGTTGATTGGGTGACAGCACTGCAGTTTCAAGGTGCCGCTTACCGCTTGCCCGGAGTACTGAGACGCGCCGTAGTGGCGCTATTGAGCAGTCGTTACACGCGCTGGTTGACGGGCCAATCGACCGCAATTGACATTACGCGGATGAATCTGGTCGCGCGATCCGCGGAACTCGACGCTCCAATCCTGGTTCTGCACAGCGACGACGATGGCTTCGTCCCATCAACGGCTTCTCGAGCCCTGGCGGCCGCCCGCCCCGATCTCGTGACGTTCGACTGGTTCACGACCGCTCGGCACACCCGGCTGTGGAACTACGATCGCGATCGGTGGAACGCTGATATCAGGTCTTGGCTTGCCGCGCTTCCGAGCCATCGCGACTGAAAGCCCACCGGGCGTACAGACTGCTCGACTCGTCGATGATCAACTGGGTGAGCTCGAGCGAGTTCTCGGTACCAGCGGCCGCCGGATCCGGTGTCGCGAAGATCGGAAGCCGCGCCGAGGTGAGGAGCGCGGAGGTCGTGAGGCACAACTCGTCCACGAGACCAGCATTCACCAGTTGGGTAGCGAGCCTCGGTCCACCCTCGCAGACGATCGAGGCGAATCCGTTGCCTCTCAACAGCGCCATGATGTCTATTGGATCCACCGGGGCTGCTGAATAGTGATTGTCATTCTCAGGTGACAGGATCAGCGCTTCAGCGAACTGCGCACGGATGATGCCGACGACCGCAATCGGGCAGATCACGATGAGTCGCTCACCGGCATCCGGATCAATTCGATGCCCGCTCAGGTCGCCAGTCGCGGTCACGACTGCCAGTCGCGACATCTTTGGGAGCTGGTATCCCTCTGAACGCACCGAGGCTGCCCCGACGAGCACGACGTCACTCAGTTCCCTGATGACCCCGAGGATGCGTCGATCCATCGCACTCGTGATCGTTTCGGAGGTGCCGTCTTTCCCGGCAGCGCTTCCGTTCACTGTTGCAACCAGATTCAAGCGGAGCCACTCGTGATTCGGCGGGCGATACCACTCAAGCAGTTGCGCCCGAGCATCGCTGGCGTCGCATTCCAGAACCTGCGGTGGCTCGGGGTGCACGCGCCGAAGGATCATCCGGCGATTCTTTCGCGCACTTGTCGTTTGATTCTTGCCAGCATTGCGGTCATGCCGCGGATGCGCAGTGGACTGACAAGCGCCGTCAACCCGAGTGTCTGCGGAAAGTCGCCCGGGGTCGCGAGCACCTCGGACGTGCTGAGCCCATCGAGTCCCTGGACCAGAATCGATGCGAACCCGCGCGTCGTCGGAGCCTCGGCCGGTGCCGTCGCAAATACGTGTACGCGCGAGACATCATCGACGTCGACAAAAATGAAGACCGGGGACTGGCACTCTTCGACCCGTTCGAGCAGCGTTGGGTCCTCGCGGTAGCGCTCGGGGAGCGCGGGTAGCTCATTGGCGTATTCCAGAAGCAGCTGCAGTCGGTCGCGTTGCTCCATCGAGTGAAAGTCCTCGCTGATGAGCGCGAGTTGCGCTGGCACGACTTCATCTGACACGGAAGTCAGTATCCCACTCGCGTGCGGTGCCTTAGCTGCGGGGTGCTTCGCCCGGTTCGGGGCCGATGACGATGGGAACCCGAACTGCAGAGCCCCACTCGGTCCACGAACCGTCGTAGTTACGCACGTCAGCAAAGCCGAGCAAGTGGGTGAGGACGAACCAGGTGTGGCTCGAGCGTTCGCCGATTCTGCAGTAGGCAATAATGCTGTCGCCATCCTCCAGTCCAGCTCCCGCCCGATAAATCGCGTCGAGTTCGGCGGTCGACTTGAAGGTGCCGTCATCTGCCGCAGCCCTCGCCCATGGCACGTTCTGCGCGGTCGGGATGTGTCCAGCCCGAAGCGCTCCCTCCTCCGGGTACGCCGGTGCCGTGGTGCGCTCGCCACTGAACTCTTCTGGCGATCGAACATCAATGAGTGGGTTTCCAATGTGCGCGAGCACTTCATCTTTGTACGCGCGAATCTTTGAATCGTCGCGTTCGACGACCGGGTAGTCGCTCGGTTCGATGTTCGGATGTTCGGTGCTGTAAGGCCGGCCGTCTGCTTCCCACTTGGCGCGACCACCGTCAAGCAGACGCACGTCTTCGTGGCCGAATAGCGAGAACACCCACAGTGCGTATGCCGCCCACCAGTTGCTTTTGTCGCCATAGATCACGACTGTGTCATCGCGCTTGATCCCCTTGGCGCGCATGAGTTCGGCGAACCCTGTGCCGTCTACGTAATCACGCTCGACCGGATCGTTGAGTTCGGTGTGCCAGTCGATCTTGACGGCGCCCGGAATGTGGCCAGTTTCGTACAACAACACATCTTCGTCGGTTTCGACGACGACGAGCCCGGCAGCACCGAGGTTAGCCGCTAGCCACGCGGTGGACACCAAGCGCTCGGGATGGGCGTAGCTCCGAAACTTCTCGGCTGGGTCGGATACGACGGTCATAATGGCCTCTCTGTGCGGCAGTAAACTTACTTCTCATTGAGAAATCTACGCACTCTGGCTGGGCGGTGTCCCTTCATGACCGAGTGCGACGAGCCTGAGGGCGAACGACGATAGTGACTTTTCTGACGAGTGCGCCACGCCTGACCGACCGCCAGCCCAGCATGACCGCCGCCGAGCTCGTCGGCCACCTCAGCCCGCCGCCACAGTTTGCAACCGCGAGCCTCGAGAACTATGTGCCCGACGATCGGTTTCCCTCGCAAGCGCAGGCTGTTGAAGCTATGCGCGCGTTCGCCAGCGGCGCTGTCGCCCCGGCACGGGGATTGTTCTCGCGCCGATCGAGTACTCCAGCGGCTAAGCCCGGGGTGTACCTCGACGGTGGCTTCGGCGTTGGCAAGACCCACCTGCTCGCGGCTCTGTGGCACCGCACGAGCGGTCGTACATACTTCGGGACCTTCATCGAATACACCGCAATCGTGGGCGCGCTCGGGTATCGCGAGGCCGCGGCGCACTTTCGCGGGGCGTCTCTCATCGCGATCGACGAGTTCGAGCTCGATGACCCGGGCGACACCATGATGATGTCGCGCCTGCTCGGCGACCTGGTCGCCAGCGGCTCGCGCATAGCCGCCACTTCGAATACACCGCCCCACGCCCTCGGTGAGGGGCGCTTCGCCGCGCAAGACTTCTTGCGCGAAATTCATGCGCTCGCCGACCGCTTCACAACCGTGCGCATCGATGGGGAGGACTATCGCAAGCGCGACATCGAGGGACATGCAGTCTCGCTCGACGAGGCCGAGTTTGAGGCGCGCATCGCCGCCGAGACCGCGGTGGTCACCGTAGATGCGTTTCGTGACGTGCTTCGCCACCTCGCTACAGTGCACCCGAGTCGGTACGTTGGCCTCATCTCCGGCCTCGCGGCTATCGGACTTACCGACGTTGAGACGCTGTCAAATCAGACGGATGCTTTGCGTCTCGTCGCCCTCGTTGACCGCCTCTACGACGCGCAGGTGCGTATCCACGGCACAGGGGTTCCGCTGGATCAGGTATTCTCCCCCGAAATGCTTGCGGGCGGATACCGTAAGAAGTACCTGCGGGCAACCTCGCGCATGATTGCTCTGACATCAATGAACAACTAGGACAGCCCATTCACCTTCGGCTGGGCGTTCGCTGAGCATTGTCGAATCGAGCGACAGGTAAGCTAGCGGTTCCTACACGCAGAGTTGGCGTTCGGAGCGCGACCGTTCGTTGTGCGACGTCGCCGTGGCGGCGGTGGGACTGATGATGACGCCCCCCCAGGAGACCATGACGCCATCGTGTTTGACCATCCTTACGCGTTCGTTCCTCGTGACGCCGTGTCCCTGACCGCGATCCTGATCGCTACTCTCGCGGTCCTGGCGATTACGGCGGTCGCGACGCTTCTGATCGGCCGCGCTGCTGGATGGATCGCGGCTGCGGGTCTCGCCGCACTCGCGGTCATGGTGGGAATCCGCGTCCCTGAGGTACTCGATGCTGCTGGCGTCGTACGAGAGGTTGTGCCATGGATGCCGACCCTCGACATTGCGTTACGGCTGCGGCTCGACGGCCTGTCGGCGTTGTTCCTCGTCATCGTGCTCGGTATCGGCGCGCTGGTGATGGCCTATTCGGCCGCATACCTAGCTGACCGCACCGTGCACCGGCACACCGGCTACTTCACGTGGATGCTGCTGTTCGCGTTCGCGATGACCGGTCTCGTGCTTGCCGACGACCTCGTGCTGCTGTTTGTGTTCTGGGAGCTCACGACCCTGTGTTCCTTCTTCCTCATTAACCGCTCGGGTCGCCGCGCGAGTGCCCCCGCCGTGCGAACTCTCCTCATCACCTCACTCGGTGGTCTCGCGTTGCTGTTCGCGGTCGTGCTGATCGTGGCTCGTACCGGTACGACGGTGCTGAGCGAGGCGCTCACCGACGCTGTGTGGCAGTCTGACCCGGCCTTCACCGCCGGAATCTCCGTGCTTGTCGCCCTGGCGGCAATGACCAAGTCGGCGCAGTTTCCCTTTCACATGTGGTTACCCGATGCCATGGTCGCGCCTACTCCCGTGAGTGCCTACCTCCATGCGGCCGCGATGGTCAAGGCCGGCATCTATTTGTTGATGTTGTTCTCGCCCGCGCTCGCGGGCACCGTCGTTTGGCAGTCGATTCTGGTCTCGAGCGGCCTCGTCACGGCCGTGATGGGGGCCGTCTTCGCCTTGCGTCGATTTGATCTGAAAGAGATCATGGCGTACTCGACGGTGAGCCAGCTCGGCTTGATCGTCGCCCTCATCGGCATTGGCACTCCCTCGGCGCTCGCCACCGCGGCCCTCTACACGCTCGCTCACGCCCTGTTCAAGTCCGCGCTATTCATGATCGTCGGCGTCGTCGACCAGCAGGCTGGCACGCGAGACATTCGTCTGCTACGGGGTCTGTGGCGACGGATGCCCGTCACGTTTGTGACAACGCTGCTCGCCGGCTTGTCGATGGCTGGTGTCTTTCCCTTGCTCGGATTCATCTCCAAGGAGTATCTGCTTGGTCAAATGCTCGAGCCCGGCGGGCCATTCTGGCTGGGGGTGCTCCTTGCCGGCACTGCCGTTATCGCCGCGACCGCCACTTTCGCTTACACTGGCCGCATTCTGCTCGGCGGATTCACCAACTATCGGGGGAGCGAGCGCGCCGACGACGACCTTGATACACACCGGATGCCCGATGAGGTGCGTGAAGCCGCCCCGGCGTTCATCGGCCCCGCGTTGCTGCCAGCTCTGCTCGGCCTAGTGCTCGGCCCGGCTGTCGTCTGGCTGTTCCCGATCATGAGTGCTGCGGGCAGCGCAGCTGCGGGGGAGCCGTACACCGCGAGCTTTGCGCTCTTCGGTGGATTCACCGTCGAACTCGCCCTGTCAGTCTCGATTATCGTGCTGGGCCTCGTCGCGATCAGCCAGCGCCGGCAACTCGACCGCGTCTTTGAACGGCGCATCCTGTCTTTCACCGCGATCGATGTTGTCGAGCGACTGCGCACCGGCGCGATCGCGCTCGGCACGCGCATGGGTGACGTCACACGCACCGACGCCCAGCCGTCGCACCTGGGTGCGCCGTGGATCTTGCTGGGTGTCATCGCGATCGCTGCCCTCGTGGTCTCGCCGTCGGTGGGCGAGGTCATCGAGCCGGGTGAGCCGTGGACCGATGCGCTTATGCTCGGGCTCCTGGTGGTCACCGTCGTGCCAGCGGTGATCACGCGCTCGCGGTTGACCGCGCTCATCCTGGTGGGCGGGGCGGGCTTTGTCGTCGCGCTGTGGTTCTTTGCGCTCGGCGCTGTCGACGTTGGACTCACCCAATTGCTCGTCGAACTGTTGACCGTGGTCGCGCTCGTGCTCATTCTGAGCCGCCTACCGTCGGTCTTTCATCGGGTGGCGCGTACCCGTCAGGCACTGACCGCGGCCATCGCGATCGGGGTGGGCGTTGCGGCAACCGCGGTGACGCTCGCCTTCACGGGGAGACGTGAGATTTCGGCAGTCGGGCAGTATTTTCTCGACGAGGCTTTGGTCGACACCGGCGGCACCAACGTCGTCAACACGATTTTGGTGGACTACCGCGCACTCGACACTCTCGGTGAGCTGACGGTCATCGCGGTAGCCGGCATCGTGTTGATGGGCATACTCGGCTTGCGTCCCATGCTCGCCGCACGCACGCGCGACCTGACTGCGTGGTCGGGCACCGCATTGATGCGCACCGCTGACAACACCCTGCCGATTCGCGTCATCGCTCGCTGGGCAGCACCTGTCATCGTCGTGCTGTCTGTGTATCTCCTGTTGCGGGGGCACTACGAGCCCGGCGGAGGCTTCATCGCGGCGTTGGTGGGCGGCACCGGTTTTGCGCTGGCCTACCTCGGCGCGCCGACCGACCGTCGCGCTCCAGTGCGGTGGCCGTACCGAGGGCTGCTGGCAGCTGGGGTTGTCGTTGGCGTCGCGAGCGGCGTCGGCGGGTACCTTGTCGGATCTTTCCTGCGCCCGGTGCGATTCGGCATCCCGCTGCCCTGGGGCGGCGAATACGGGTTCACAAGCGCGTTGATCTTCGACCTGGGAGTGTATTTCGCTGTGGTGGCTATCATCATCGCCGTCATCAATGAGCTCGGCGGGGTGCGCGAGCGCCACGGCGAGCCCGTCGCGCGTGCCGGGGACGAGCACGGCGACGGCGACGAGCAGGATGTCCACGACGAGCGGGGTGTCCGCGACGAGCGAGGTGTCCGCGACGAGCAGGGCGCCCGCCTCGAGCAGAAGGGGGCCACGCGATGAGTCTCGCCCTGAGCATTGGAGTGCTCGCCGCCGCTGGGGTTTTTTTGGTGCTGCAGCGTGGCATGATTCGCATCATTCTGGGTTTCGTATTGCTGACGCACGCGGTCAATCTGCTCATCATCGCGGCGGGCGGGGTCGCTCGCCGCGATGCACCATTCGTCGGCGGCGACACGTCCCAGGCGGCCGACCCACTTCCGCAAGCTTTTGTCTTGACAGCGATCGTCATCGCATTCGCCATCACGGTTGTGTTGGCGACCTTCGCCGCAGTTGGCCGCCGCGATGACGACACCGAACCTGAGTCGCGCCCGCCGCTCAACGGCGAGAGCGCGCACGAGGTGGACGAACGATGATCGAATTGATCGAGCTCTTGCTGCCGCTCTTCGTCGGCGCTCCGCTGCTCATCGGTGGCGTGCTATTCGTGTTGCCCCGTCAGTACCTGTTGCGACAAATACTCGGTATGGGTTCGCTTGTCGCGATGCTCGGTGGCGCCATCGCTCTCGTTGTGGTCACCTCCGATGGCACCGTGCTCGCCGCCCAGGTCGCGCTCTGGCCGGGCGGTATTGCCATTCCCTTCGTCGCTGACGCTTTCTCGAGCCTGATCCTGGCGGCGACAGCGATTGTCACCGCTGTCAGTTTTCAGTACATGATCGCGAGCGGCGAAGCGCGCAGCCCTTCGATTGCGTCGTTCGTTCTCGTGCTCGCCGGTGGTGTCGCTGGTGCTTTGCTCACGGCCGACCTATTCAACCTCTTTGTGTTCATCGAGGTCATGCTCTTGCCCTCCTACGGCCTTCTCGTGATTCTCAGTCGCCGCGGCGATATGGCCGGCTCGCGCCTCTACGTCACGGTCAACCTTCTCGCTTCAACCCTGTTTCTCGCCGGTGTCGGCCTGATCTACGCGGTGCAGGGCACTGTCAACCTTGCAGAACTCGCCGGCGCCGGCGATGACCCGGCCACCGCTATTGCGACAGCGGTCTGCCTGGCCGCGATCGCCGTGAAGGCCGCGGTTTTTCCGGTGCACGGTTGGCTCGGGCGGGCCTACGCGGCGGCCTCTCCGGCCGTTGCTGCCTTGTTCTCGGGCTTGCACACGAAGGTCGCCGTCTACATCGTCTACCGCATCAGCTCGGTTATTTTTGAGGGCGATGGTCCCTGGATGACCGCGATTCTGATTCTCGCGTCGCTCACGCTCGTCGTCGGCGCATTCGCGGCGCTCGGAGAACGCGAGATTCGCCCAGTCTTGATGTTCCAAATGATCAGCGGCATCGGGTTCATTCTCATCGGCGTCGCCCTGTTCACACCGCTCGGACTTACGGCGGGCATCGTCTACATGGTGCACCACATGGTGGTGATGGGGTCTCTGCTGCTGATCGCCAGTGCGATCGAGCAGACCTACGGCTCCGGGCGTCTGGACCGGGTTGCCGGCTTGCGAACCCG
>Ga0105049_10011039_pt1 | contig 10358 bp, 8 predicted proteins | sample MAT06_FD_78087 | JGI IMG/M metagenome (GOLD analysis project Ga0105049, IMG submission 78087) | Freshwater microbial communities from Lake Fryxell liftoff mats and glacier meltwater in Antarctica - MAT-06 | ecosystem: Environmental > Aquatic > Freshwater > Ice > Liftoff microbial mat | place... | reverse complement strand
TACGGATGAAATTTGTTGTACCAATTTTAGTGTTCCCTTTTTAGGAGAAAAACGATAAGCCCCAACCATGCCTGTGAGTTCCTGGATGAGGTATAGGTATTTCCCCGATGGGCTAAAACTAACATGCCTTGGCCCGCTGCCTGGCACAGTCTTAACGAAGGGTTGTGCCCCAGCCGTAATCGTGCCTTTCTTTTTATTAAATCGATATACCATCAGTTTATCGGTCCCCAGATCTGGTACCAACAACCATTGATTGTTTTTGCTCAATACGGTGGCGTGCACATGGGGTTCGCTTTGCCGCTCTTTGTTTACACTGCTCCCTTCATGTTGAATGGTTATGGTGGCCGTGTCAATTTTTCCTGTTAGTGTATTTACCGGTAATACCGTAAAATTGCCGGAACTGTAATTGCCGGTAAAAATCCATTTCCCTGTTCTATCGATACTGATATAACAGGGATTGTTGCCCATGGTTTTTTGTTGATTCAAAAAAAGGAGATGGCCGGTAGAACGATCGAACGCATAACTACTCACCGCGCCTTTGGGGATAGCATTGGCAGCATCTTCGTTAACAACAAACACCGTTTTTTTATTGGGCGCAACAGTCAAAAAAGAAGGGTTGGATGCTTTAACAGAATCTACCGTGGTAAGTTTGCCGTTAGTTCTGTTAAAGGCGGCGACATACATCCCATAACTCCCTGCATTGGTGTAGGTGCCGATGAGGAGATAATCTGGTGTTTGCTGCGCTTTTGCTTGCAGGCAAATCATCAATATAAAGCCAAGGCGAATTATTTTCATACCATGAAAATAAAAAGTTTTGTTCAACGGCATAAAAAAAGGTTTCGCCCGCAGCGAAACCTATGTCTAAAGAATCAATAAAATGCAAAAAAGAAATTGATCAAATCAAAATGCTGTGAACCGACACCCATTTGTATTGTCTGAGTTCTTTAAGTTCATGCACCATGGGGGTTTCCCCATATTTGCGGGCAAATAGATCTATGAGTACATCGGCTGATTCAAAATGATAATCGTTGTTACAGCTGCGTATTACATTGCAAGCCCAGGTATATGTTTGTTCCATGATAATAATATTTGATGAAAAATATCGAGGTATGTGTTACATACGATCGAACTTAAAATTGGTTCCGTTGAAACCATACGAATCTTTGCGTAGCGGGAAGCCTGCAATTGGGTTTGTTTTTTCTTTTCATGTTCCTGAGGTTTATAAATTAAAAAATGAGTGTACTATTTTTTAATATTGGTGCAGGAAATTCAAAGGATGTGTAGGATCAAATCAACAATGGGTTGAAAGGTTAATTGCGATAGGAACTGGGAGGTGGTGAATCAGAGAATGCCCTGGAATGGGGCAATTATGTAGAATTGTTCGGTACAGTAATAGACTGTAAAAATAGAAAACATATTTAAAAAAACAACTAAACAAGGCAGTTTTGTGGAAAAATAAAGGCAAGGGCAGGTTGAATGACTTCATTATCAACCGAATAACTACAAAATATTCTTTCCAAGATTCTTTTTAACCAGGCAGGGTAAAAAACAAGCTAATACTGTACATTTGCGCACTGAATAAGTAGGGGTAAAAAACGTTGTTGCCAGTTCTACTGAATTGGTATGCTGGTATTTACACCCCAATCATTTAACCTTTCATTAACCATGGGCGCGGCTATTTTTGCCGCACAAGAATACATTATGAGAAAATTATTTGTGATGATCCTGGCACTTACCGCAACCCTATCTACCCTTGCGCAGGAAACACCAGCAACTAGTCTGGAACCTACCCCTAAAAAGAAAAAAGTATATGACCTAAGCAAACGTGCATCAGATCATTTTATGTTCCAGATTGGGCTCAACAGCTGGCTGGGTGCGCCAGATAGTATTGCTAATAAAATAAGTGGATTACAAAGAAGTGCCAACTTGTACCTCATGCTTGATAGGCCATTCAAAGGCAATCAACAGCTGAGTATCGCAGCAGGCATTGGAATAGGCGTGAGCAATATTTATTTTGAAAAGATGAATGTAGATATCGGATCTGACAATCCGGTTTTACGTTTTATCAATACAGATTCGACCAACAACTACAAAAAATACAAAGTAACTACCGCGTTTCTGGAAGCGCCGCTGGAACTCCGTTTCGCAAAAAACCCGTCAACACCTAATAAAACATTTAAGGCGGCTGTGGGTGTAAAGTTTGGAACGCTTGTAAATGCACATACTAAAGGTAAAAACCTCCGTAACAGTTCCGGCAACACCATCAACACCAGAACAGACAAAGTACTTTCTAAAAATTACTTCAGCTCTACCCGCCTGGCAGCCACTGCCAGAGTTGGATATGGCAACTTTACCTTATTTGGAGCGTATAACCTGACGGATATTTTTAAAGCTGGCGTGGCAGCAGACATTAAGGGCTTACAAATGGGATTAACCATCAGCGGCTTGTAACCTTACAAATGATTTAACTTTATTTATGATCCTCCGACCTCGGATGATTTTTTTTGCCCGTTGCAATCAACTAATTTCGCGGCTCACTCAACATCGGTTCACCACCGGCATCAATCAACATGAGCGACGAAATAAAACACGAATGCGGCCTGGCTTTCATTCGGTTGCGGAAACCCTTCAGTTATTATCAACAAAAGTACCAATCGGTTTTGTATGGCCTCAACAAGCTGTACCTACTGATGGAAAAACAACACAACCGCGGACAAGACGGAGCGGGGGTGGCTGCAGTTAAATTAAATACCGAACCAGGTTATCCATTTTTGTACCGCGTTCGTAGCAATGCCAATCAACCCATTGCAGATCTATTTTCAAAAATCGGAGTAGAAATTGCTGAGGTAGAAAAACACCAGCCCGATATCAGGAATCATCCGGGTTTAATGAAAGGCCACCTGGGCATCATGGGTGAAATATTAATGGGTCATCTTCGCTATGGAACACAGGGTAAAAACAACGTAGAATATTGTCACCCCTTTATCAAAAAAAATACCATTCCAGCAAGAAACCTGGCACTGGCTGGCAACTTTAACTTGGTAAATACAGAAGAATTATTTGGGCTCATCAACATTGCTCCCGGCGAATTTCAAAGCCAAAGTGATTTGGCAGCGATGATGGAAGTCATTCACCATTTTTTGGTGAAAGCAGACGAACTCACACCCGGAGAAATTGACATTGCATCTGTTTTGAGAAAAGCGGTGCCTTTGTTTGACGGCGGATTCCATTTTGGTGGTATGACGGGTAGTGGAGATGCCTTTTTAATGAGAGATGCTCACGGCATTAGGCCTGCCTATTATTATGTAAACGACGAAGTAGTGGTGGGTGCCAGTGAAAGAGCTGCCATTCGTACTGCCTTCAACCTCGAAGAAAACGAAGTGCAGGAACTGATGCCAGGTTGTGCTTTGTTGGTCAACCCAGAGGGTAATGTTAGAATAGAACAAATTGTAGAACCCCAGGAAAGAAAGGCTTGTAGTTTTGAAAGGATATATTTCAGCAGAGGAAGCGATGAAAAAATTTATAGAGAAAGAATCGCACTGGGACATCACCTCAGCAGTACCATCTTAAAAGCCATCGACTACGATTTAAAAAATACCATTTTTTCTTTTATTCCCAATACGGCTGAAACCGCATTTTATGGTCTCATTAAAGGTGCCGAAGATTATCTCAACAAGATCAAAATAGAACGCATCTTGAGTTGGGGGAAAGATTACGATGAAGCCAAACTGTCGGAGATGGTTAACCGAAGAGTGCGGATAGAAAAAATTGCCATCAAAGATGTAAAGCTGCGGACGTTTATCACCCAGGATAGCAGTCGTAACGAAATGGTGCAACACGTGTACGATATCACTTATGGTACAGTTAAAAAAGACATTGATACACTGGTCATTATCGATGATAGCATTGTAAGGGGAACAACTTTAAGAGAAAGTATTATTCGCATGCTGAGCAGACTCAGACCAAAACGTATCGTCATTGTATCATCTGCCCCGCAGATCCGTTACCCAGATTGCTATGGAATTGATATGAGCAAGATGGGCGATTTTATTGCGTTTAAAGCTGCGGTGGCGTTGCTGAAAGAAACCAACCAGGAAAGCCTGCTCGACGATCTGCTAGATAGGTGTAAAGAACTGCAAAGGAGCCACCAGTTACATTCAGAAAACTTAGTACAACAGGTGTATAAATCTTTTTCGCCCGAACAGATATCAGCCAAAATTGCGCAACTCATCACTCCGGAAGATATTCAAATACCGGTAGATGTGATTTACCAAACAATTGAATCTTTACACGAAGCTTGTCCTGGAAACAAAGGCGATTGGTACTTTACTGGCAACTACCCTACGCCCGGAGGCAATAAAGTTTGCAACAAAGCATTCATGAATTACGTTGAAGGAAAAAATGTACGCGGTTACTAAACCTTCCGTTTCAACAACAAATACAGGAACAAAGCAAAAAAAATAATCATGCTCGAAATTTTTACAGTTGCCGGTCTCGCAACATTCGAAGTATATGCCGCTATACCGGCAGGGTTTGCATTTGAACTTCACCCCCTCACCATTTTTGGCGCCAGTACATTGGGTGGATTGTTAGGTGTTTTTGTAGCTGCATTTCTGGGCGATAGAATTAGGGTCTTTTTTTATCGATTCAAAAAATCTTCGCCAGCCAAACCGAAAAAGACCGATGGGTTGGCTTACCGGCTTTGGAATAAATACGGCATCATCGGACTGGGTTTTCTGGGCACGATGACGGTAGGCGCCCCCATTAGTTTAGCAGTGGGTGTTGGCTTGAATGCACCTCTGAAAAAACTGATAACCTGGTGTTGTGTAGGCGTGTTGGTAAGGTGTGCAGTATTTACAGCGATTGGCCACTTCGGATTAAAAATGTTTGAATAAAACTTTGTTGTCAGCCTGTGCTGCTTTAAATTTTTAGCAACCCCATTTTTGCCATTGCGTTCATCGGCTTGTTGTCCCAAAACAATTCGAAATCTTCTAATCCGGCTGCTTCATAACTGTCCATCACTTCTTTTAAAGTTAGCGTAAGTGGCTGATCGATGCGCATTTTTTCCAGCATTGGCAAGAGCCATTCGGCGTGTGAGCGCAACACTTGAATGCTGTAGCTGTTGGTTTTGGTGGTAAAATTCAGTGTGGCCATTTCTCTTTGCATTCCTTTTTTAGACTGGGTAAAAAATTCAGCGCGTGGCTTTTTGCCCATCCAAACTACTTTGCTATTAGGCTTTGAAGAGGGCAACTCATCATCATTCAACGCCTTTTCTATGAACTGTGGATCAACCGATGTTTTAGGAATTTTAAAATCGAACCATTTGTGCAATGGTTCTTCCAAACCAATATGGTGCATATAATTGAACAGTGATTTTTTTAATCCGTATCCAAAAGCATCATGGTCTGCACCAGTAGGGTCGTGGTGCACAATATCGTTGTTGGCAAATGTGCCGATGACATCCGTGTCTTTCGTGACTTTGTATTTCTCTGGGTTCAATCCTACTGGACTGTGAGCCGTCATAGCAAACTGGTGCCAGAAAGCAGATTGCAAAACACCCGCTTTGAAGAGTTGCCGCACCATATCCAAAGAGTCGATGGTTTCCTGTGCAGTTTGCGTAGGAAATCCGTACATCAAGTATGCGTGCACCATAATGCCGGCTTCGGTAAAATGTTTGTTCACCCTCGCCACCTGTGCTACGGTGATCCCTTTTTGTATGAGCTCCAGCAACCGATCGGAAGCCACTTCTAAACCGCCACTGACAGCGATGCAACCTGCCGCTTTTAAAAGCATACAAAGATCTCTGGTAAAACTTTTTTCAAACCTAATATTGGCCCACCAACTCACCACTAGTTTTCTGCGAATAATTTCTAAAGATACAGCGCGCATCAAAGCTGGTGGGGCCGCTTCATCTACAAAGTGAAAACCATTTTCGCCGGTTTGCGCCACCAGTTCTTCCATCCTGTCACAAATCAACGACGCAGCAACAGGTTCATACAACTGGATATAGTCTAGAGAAACGTCGCAGAAAGTACATTTACCCCAGTAACAACCATGCGCCATCGTTAGTTTGTTCCACCTGCCATCGCTCCATAAGCGGTGCATGGGATTAGCTACTTCGATGGCAGAAATATATTGATCAAGCAAAAAATCGCTGTAATCTGGAGTGCCCACTTCCCCTTGTTTGTAATCCTTGATCGTTTTGTTGTTTTTGTACGCCACCTTTCCGTCTTCCAGTAAAAAAGTTCTTTTAAGGTCGTTCACTGTTTTGTGGCCATCAATGTATCCGATCAAATTTTCGAGTGGGGCTTCTCCGTCATCCAATGTAATGAAATCATAAAATTCAAACACCCTGGGGTCCGATAATGACCGTAACTCCGTATTGGCAAAGCCTCCGCCCATCAACACTTTCACGTGGGGATACCGTTGTTTGACGTATTGCCCGCAACGCAACGAAGTATATAAATTTCCCGGAAAAGGCACAGAGATCGCCAACATTTCTGGTTGAATTTCTTCCATCTTTTTTTGGAAGATGTTGATCAAGATTTCATCTATGTATGTATAGGGTTGTTGAAGTGATGCATACAATTCGTCGAAACTATTGGCGCTTCTCCCCAGCCGTTCTGCGTACCTGCTAAACCCAAAATGAGCATCAACGGTTTCCATGATCAGATCGCTCAGGTCTTCAAGGTACATGGTCGCAATGTGTTTGGCTTTGTCTTGCACACCCATGCTACCAAATGCCCATTCCATATCGTCTAATTGAGCAAAGCGACTGGCCTCGGGCAATAAATTTCTTTTGCAAATAAAATGGGCCAGTGTTGGTTTTTTACCTTGTAAAAAAGCAATGGCTTCATCGATGGTTTGCAGATAATCGTCTTGCAGTAATATCATTCTGGTAGCATTGGCCGATAGTTCTTTTGGATGCTGGTCAATTGTTTTAAATAAACGGCGAAGTCCTTCTTTGCTAAACAAGGCCAAGGTAGTTTCTATGCCTAAGTCGGCCTGAAAAGAAACAATATTGCGGGTATTTAAAAATCCCTTGATGTATGCGGTGGCGGGATACGGCGTATTGAGTTGCGTAAACGGAGGTGTAATTAAAAATAACTTTGTGCTCAATCCTGTTTCTTTTGCTGCAAAAATATCTTTAATTATTCAAAACTGTTGAGTCGTACGAAAGGAAACATCAAGGAAAAGACACAAAGTTTATACAATTGCTCAGGAAAGCTGTTTGTTGAGGGCTATGAATGGAATTGCACGTTGCTGAATAAAATAAAGAGACTTGTTTGCACCCAAACGGGAGGCCCTTCATTGCACACATTACCACCAACTTTCGGTAATTTTAAAAATCTTAAAATATTTGACTAAGAAGATGAAACTATACATCAAGAACATGGTTTGCAATAGATGCAAAATGGTAGTAAAAGCCGTATTGGAAAATAATGGGCTGCGTCCTTTATCTGTCAATTTGGGCGAAGTGGAAATGGAGGAAGAATTGTCAAAAGCACAACAATCGAATATAAACAGCTCCTTAAAATTATTAGGCTTTGAGATCCTCGGAGATAAAAAAAGCAAAACCATTGAAAAAATAAAAAATGTTATCGTAAAATTAGTCCACCATTCTGACCTTGAATTAAAGACAAACCTTTCTACTTTTATTACATCGCACTTACACCAGGACTATCATTATTTAAGCAATCTTTTCTCAGAGGTAGAAGGCACCACTATAGAAAAATACTTTATTGCCCAACGCATAGAACGGGTAAAAGAGTTAATAGTTTATGACGAATTGAGTTTGACAGAAATTGCCGAACAGTTAGGATATAGCAGCGTTGCTTATTTATCCAATCAATTCAAAAAAATAACAGGCTTTACACCGGGTTATTTTAAATCATTAAAAGAGTATAAACGTAAAAACGTAGAAGAACTGTAAATGTTACAACTCTAATACAAAATTCCACAACAGTAACTCCAAACACTCAGATTACCTTTGTGTCAAAAAGATGACACATGCCTATAAAGTAACTGGGATGACTTGTACTGGCTGCCAGTCGAAAGTGCAAGCTTTATTATCAAAAGTTACCAATGTAAAAAATGTAACCATAGACCTGTCAGCAGGGGTAGCCACTATTGAAATGGATCAACACATCCAAACAAATACTTTAAAGGAAGCTTTTAAAGATTATCCGCAATACCAATTATTCGAAACCGAACCAATTGTTGTTGCTTCAACACTTGATGATGCACCCACTGCCTCCTGGTTGACAACTTACAAACCCATCTTATTAATTTTTGCCTATATCAGCGCTATCTCCATCATCGTGGCATATAGCGCAAATGAATTTAGAACAATGGAAGCCATGAGGGTTTTTATGGCGGGTTTCTTTTTAACATTCTCTTTCTTCAAAATACTTGACCTGAAAGGGTTTGCAGAAAGCTATGCCATGTACGATGTAGTAGCAAAAAAGTGGAGCGGTTGGGGTTATGTTTATGCATTTATTGAATTGGGTTTAGGCATTGCCTTTGCTATGAATTTTCAACCACTTGCCACCAATATCATTACAGTGGTGGTGATGGGAGTCAGTATAATTGGTGTATTACAAAGTGTAATGAATAAGCGTGCTATAAAATGCGCTTGTTTGGGTGCCGTTTTTAACCTTCCCATGAGTACGGTTACCATCATAGAAGACGCTTTGATGATTGGCATGAGTACGATCATGATAGTGATGATGTAGTTATATACTCGGCACGATTGTTTCAGTAACAATTAAAAAAAATATCATGAATAAATATCAGGCACTCATTCAAGCACTCAACAACTGTGCTGCCGAATGCAACAATTGTTCCACCGCATGTTTGGATGAAGACCATGTTAAAATGATGGTCAACTGTATCAAGTTAGACATGGATTGTGCTACCATTTGCACTGCAACAGCAACGCTATTATCCCGTAACTCTGCGCACGGTATGCACATGATGGACGAATGTATTGAAATATGTACGGCTTGCGCAGAAGAATGTGAAAAACACGCCGACAAACATGAACACTGCAAATCATGTGCTGTAGCGTGTAGGAAATGTGTAGAAGTGTGTAAAAATGCCATGTAAAATAAATTACCCAAACTGGGGGAAGTACCAGCCTGCTCAGTTTTTTTGGCGCCCGTGACCGCATACAAAAGCGTGAAACCGTCTAATATTTATTTTTAGAATGCAAGCCATCTGACTGCCAAAGATCAGATAGTATTTATCTAAAATAAATTCACGCATATCTAAATTAACGGGAGTTGGTGTTTGGCATCTTCAGAATATTCACCTCATAATTTAAAAAGAATAACATGAAATCATTTTCAGAAAAACAAAAATTAAATGGCAAATCCTTTTTAAAATCAATCCTATTGGTAGGCGCAATTCTTTTATTCGCAGTAAATATTTGCCAATCCCAAATAAACAACGCTAAAACAGAAATGATAAAAGTGTTTGGCAATTGTGAAATGTGTGAAACTAGCATTGAAAAAGCAGCGGACCAAAAAAAAATATCAAAAGCCGATTGGAACGAAGAAACCAAAATGGCCACCATTACCTACGATAGTAAAAAGACAACTATTGACGCGGTTCTAAAAAATATTGCCCTTGCGGGCTATGACAACCAAAATTTTCTGGCACCTGATGAAGCCTATAATAAATTGCCAGGTTGCTGTAAGTATAACAGAGAAAATAAATCGGCTACGGTATCACAACCTGGCATAGACGCAATGACGCCCACGCTAAATCATGTAAACCACCAGCAAGATGGAACGAACGATATCGCTTCGCAAGAAACCAAACAGCTAGAAGCAGTATTTAACAGCTACTTCGCATTAAAGGATGCGCTGGTAAAAACTGATGGGAACGCAGCATCTGCTAAAGCGAAAGATTTACAAATGGCTATCAATACCGTTAAAATGGACAAATTGGATATGAACGTACACAATGTTTGGATGAAGGTTTTAAATAACTTAAAAAAAGACGCTGAACAAATAAACGAAACAAAAGACATAGTCCGTCAGAGAGAAAACTTTATGAGCCTTTCAACAAATATGTATGCGTTGATAAAAGCGGTAAACCCTACAGAAACGATTTACTATCAATTTTGCCCAATGGCAAATGACGGTAAAGGGGCCAATTGGTTGAGCAAAGAAAGTACCATTAGAAATCCTTATTACGGTTCTATGATGTTGAGTTGTGGTAAAACAGTAGAAACAATTGAATAAACCTTCTCTACCACGTTGGCCGTGCCTTAGATACTTACGCCCTCATTATAAATCGCTAACACAGCAAAAAGATAAAAGAAAAAAAGCAAAATAAGGAGTGGTTTATTC
>Ga0105049_10011033_pt1 | contig 10363 bp, 7 predicted proteins | sample MAT06_FD_78087 | JGI IMG/M metagenome (GOLD analysis project Ga0105049, IMG submission 78087) | Freshwater microbial communities from Lake Fryxell liftoff mats and glacier meltwater in Antarctica - MAT-06 | ecosystem: Environmental > Aquatic > Freshwater > Ice > Liftoff microbial mat | place... | reverse complement strand
TGCTTCAGGAACTGGATTACCTTCTTTTGCAACTGCAACTGCAGGAACATATGTTTTAACGATTTATGGATATTGTGGTGGTAATTTATGCGATAGTTGTGTAATTACTTTTGTGGTAGAAGATGTACCATTATGTGAGTGCGGAACTTGGGAATCATTCGGAGCAATTGTAGATGTTCCCGTAGCTGCTGATTACTCCATACTTGCAGATTGTGGTGATAGTTTCAACAGTATACCTGTCGGCACAAATATTAATTTTGTTGCCGGAGGATATTTATGTATTGGTGATGTTGCCGTTTGTGGATCAGATTTAGAATGGAATTTAGCAGGACCAGTAACTATGTCAGGAACCGGTTTGCCAACATTTACATTTACTACGCCAGGCGTATATTTCTTAACCTTTACTGGATCTTGCAATGGAACTGAATGCGGCACCTGCACAATTAGATTTGTGGTTGTTGATGCACCGATATGTGATTGTGGTTCATGGGGATTATTTGATGTGAGCAACGCTATAAAAACTATGCAAAATCAACCTTGTGGCACTTTATATAATTGGAAAATTAATGTTCCATTTACAATAAACGGCACCTATACTTGTGTAGGAGAATGCGCAGCAACATATACTTGGGTTGTAAAGAGAAATGGAGTAACAGTTTCCACCGGAACCGGATTACCTTTAACATATACGCCAACACTCAATGGCAATTACGAAGTGGTTATCTACCCGGTTTGCGGAGGAGTGGAATGTGCACCTTGTTCATTTAAATTTAAAATAAAAACAGTGCCTGTACCAAAATTAGATGATGGAAGTGACGCAAAATTGTCAATATCTTTAGCACCTAATCCTGCAAATAATTTTGTTAAGGTTGAAATGAAGTCTATTTACAATGAAGGCGGAATGCTAGTCATTACAAATGAATTAGGTGTAATCGTAAAATCAGAAACTGTTGAATTAATTGAAGGAACAAATACTTTTGATATTCAAATTCAAACACTTCCTTCCGGAATATATTTTGTTAAATATTCTGGCAACAGTGAAATGACGGTCGAGCGATTAATTATAGCTAGATAATTAATTTAATATAAATAGGAGTCAGCGAAAGCTGGCTCTTTTTTTTGCTTCAAAAAAACCTGCAGCGAGAAAATAGTTTAATCCAAATATCATCAACAACATCTTGACGAAAAGCGCTTAAACTTAATACCTGAATCAATCTGTAGGATGTGCGGTAAGAATTATTTGCTTCGTCCTCTAAATTCAAATTGTACAAGGGTAACTTGAATGGTTTGATAATAGGTTCAACATACGCTGGAATGGCAACTCCATTACTTCAAATGCTACCAATCTTGAAGTCGCAATAAAGGAATTATTAAAATATGACTACATATTTAGTTAAAGATTTTACGCTGTTTATGCTAACATTGAAATAATAATTATTTACAGAGAATTTAACGAGTTCGAAAACACACAACCCCATTTTATTATCATTTGTGCGGTAAAACTATTTAATACCAAAAGGATTTATAATTTAGGCCAAAAATGATTAAAAAAATATAATTAAAAGAACAAATGCTGATTACCTGATCATGGGTTAATGTTTTTATTATCTTACTGATACATGCGTCGAGGTCATCTAATGTTTTAAACAATCGGTTAGAAAAATCTCTTTTGAACTTTGCCCAAATTTTTTCTGCCGGATTTAATTCCGGGCTGTATGGCGGCAGGAATATTAGAATTATATTTTCAGGAATTATTAATGCTTTAGCTTTATGAAAGGCACCGTTGTCGAGCACCATTACTTTTAGTTCAGTTGGTTTATGTAAAGAAAATTCATTCAGAAATATTTAAAAAGTGTGGGTGTTACAGTGTGGCATTTCTAAAAGAAAATGGTCGCCTGTAATTGGCGAAAATGCTCCAAAAAGATATAAAGACTGAAAGACTTGTTGAAATGGACATATTGGCTTTACGCCCAATGCAGCTCAGGCTTTTCCATTTTTGGTAAATAAACCAAATCTACTCTCGTCTTGAAAATAAAGATTTATTTCTTTGCAATTTTTTTGCTGTGTTTAGCTCGCTTGTTTACAGATTTGACTGAAGCTTTTTTAAAAGTGTCGACAGCTTCCTGGTCTTTCTTGATGTGGCTTTTGCGAGCAACTTTAATCTTCGATCCAAAATTTTTAATACTGTACTTCATTAAGGTATTGTACTTTATCTGTTTTTTAAACTCTTGCTCTGCCCAGATTAGTAATTCCGAATAACCACGAAGTCCGTTAGTCGGGTCCTTCAATTTGTTCTCTAAAGCTTTATGTTCTTCTTTTGTGAAAACAGATGGTCTAAAGCCAGTTTTTCCATGCTTTTGTAAAGCTTCTATACCTCCTTGATAATACTTTGTTCGCCATGTTTGCGCACTGTTAGGATCAACCCCAACCAATGCAGCAATAGCTCTTTTCGAAATTCATGCTTTTTCATTTTTTTTCATTTCTATTAATACGCTAAGGCGAAGAGCAATTAATGGAGATGCCTTTTTCAATAAAGCTTTCAGCTCTGTGAGCGTTTCTTTTACAACAACTTGTTTTGGTAATGCCATATAGTGAATTATATTATAGTCCAAAGTAAGGAAAAAATCCAGATTTCCTAATTTGGACTAATTATTATTTCATTTTGGTGTAATACAGACAATACACCCCGTTATAAAAGATTTGGCGACTTTGAGCTTCCACAAAAACAATAAAAAAACCCTCAAACTCAATAGAGTTAAGGGTTTCCTGTGGTGTGGGGCGGGATCGAACCGTCGACACAAGGATTTTCAGTCCTTTGCTCTACCAACTGAGCTACCGCACCGTTTTTGGCCGAATTTCACATCCATTCGGTTTTCTTTCGGAAGGCAAAGGTAATATTTAGCTGTTTATTTTCCAATTCTAAAGTTATTTACCATAAAATTTTTGTCGGAAACTACGTCATAGTAAGCATTGAATGCCGTATGGCGAATTACTAATTCATCAAAATTAACGGGAGAATCATCACTACATCGCACTTTTATTAGGTAAACATCCGGTAATAATTCCAAGTTTTCGGAAGCGCGAACCCAGCCGTCCATAACATCTGTGCTCTGTGTTGGCGCTACACTACTTTCGCGCAGTAATTTACCATTTTGGTCGTAGTAACCTAAGTCTATGTAAGGATATGCCATGCTATTAATGTCGCTTTTTGCCCAAAATGATATTTCAATCCAAATGGTATCATGCGGCTCAACAGGTATTTCGGCCATTGGAAGCACCTTTTTATCGCTGCAGAAGGCTCCCGAACCAATAAATGCCGATCCTCCTGAAAAATTCTCGAAACCGTTGCGGTAAAATATGGTTAAGGGCTGCTCTGCGCGATACGGTGTTCCAGTTGGTGAAATATAGTCTTGAAGCGTGTCGCTAACAGTTAGATAGTCGGCAATTGCTAATGCATCGCCTTTTTGCGTAAGTGCACTCGTTTCAAATGCGTACAATGTGTACGCTTCGCGTGTGCTAAATTTTACAGCATGATCAATTATATATTGTTCCCCTGCTGTCATGGGCGCAGGTTTAGTAATAATTAATAATCGCTTTGCGTTAAATACGCCTCCTTCGGTTTTATTATTTATATATGGATGCGATACTAACTGCACATTATTTAACGTCTGACTAAATGAAGTGCGACTCGACATATAATTTACCAATGGTAATCCGGTTTGATACGACATTTCCATTGCCTGTGCAAAATTGCCGCGTGTGCGATCGATATATAATTTTTCGGAGCCCTGAAAAAATGAGGGTAAAAAAACAATTGCGTCAAAATCGTCGGCAGTATAAGATGTGCCTAAAAACATGTCGGAGAAATACGTGTTTTTTCCGTTAAACGGATTTTCTGCATTTTTTTCTTGCATGCGTGTTGCAGTTCCGTTAAACCAAATGTAAGTTTCAATTGCCATTAAAGCAACTAACGATATGGAAAATAAATAAGCAAGTTTGGCATAGCGCAGCTTAATTTTTTTATGGAGCATGAAAATCAATACAGCAATCACCGCCATATATACATAATAAAATCCCCAGGCAAATCGTCCTGGCGAGCGGAATTGTTTTAATGGTGTGATAATATCCAATAAAAATTGCAAGCCTAAATTAAATGGAAATGTCATCGAAAATAATAACATCAATACTGCAGAAAATAAAAATTTACCCATATCGCCAGGTAATGGAATACTTGCACGAACAATCGATTTTTTAAATCGCAACCGTTTGATATAAATAAATAAAATTATAAATAAGAAAATTAATCCCGTGTATCCAACGTATGCGTATCCCTCGGGATTAGATTGCCCAAAATGAAAAATTTTCCTTGCCTGGTTGGTAAGTGTTCCATTGTTTGGCAAAAACACCGATTGAAACGAAGCTTTATATCTGAAAAAACCATAAGGACTTTCGGGTCTATCATTTACGCTATCTGTAAAATGCATAAATAACATTATACTCAACAAAGGCACCGCAGCAACAGCAAATAATTTGAACACGGCGCTGTAATTTCTTTTATTGCTGAACCATAAAACAATACCATGAAATCCAATAAACAACGCAGCTATTAAAACATAATACATGTGGATGAGTCCGAAAAAAATAATAGTGAGTGTTGCAATGCACAGCGGTAACAATGCATAGTGCTTCTTTTTAATTATTATCAATTGCCACCAAATTAGCGGAACAAACATGGCATAGCCTAAGGCAAAATGTCCCCAAAAACGATCCAGTTGCGGACTCATCAAGCCAATTAGTATGGCCATAATTGCAGCATACCACGCTGGTAATTGATAATGACGCAATATTTTAAATAGTATTAATATCCCACCCCAAAGCGATAAGAGCAAAAGCATATTAAGTATGCCAATGGTATAATTATGTATAGGAAAGATGTTATTATCAATAGTATTTAAAATCCACGAAATCATTGGCTGATTATCGGTAAATACCACATGTTCACCATAAGGATAATTCATGCCTGTGAATTGTGTTCCGTTGTCGTTGGCAACATACCAGGCGGGAGTATAGTAGTTTTTAAAAGCATCGCCACCAGTGCTCAACAAATATTGATTCGGATGAAAAGCAATTTTACTAAACGCACCAAAAATAATAATCAGACTTATTACAGCAAGTAGATATATCGGTTTTAAGCGGGTATAATTTTTCATTTAAAAGCTCCTGAAAAATATCTTCAAAAAATTAATTGATTCAGCAAATAAAATGCGGGCGCGCATGCTGCTGAATTGGATGTTTTCTTTTAATTCGATAGGAATTGGTTGAACGCGAATATTTTTTTGGCGTGAAGCCAGAAATATAAATTCTAAATCAAATAAATACCGGTCGATTGTAGTAGTGAGAAAAACTGATTTTCCGGATTGATTAAATCCCTTCAACCCACATTGTGTGTCGGTTACCTTTAAGCGCAAAACAAAACCTGTGCATGCTCTCAATAATTTAGAAATAAATTTCCGAAAAGGAGGAACATGTTTGTAATAGTTTTCATCTTTTATTCCTACAGCAATATCAGTTTTATTGGTTGATAATAGGTCCCATACCTTTAAAAAACTTTCGTTGGTATAGGGAAAATCAACATCGGTATAAATACAATAGTTAGCAGCAGAAGCAGCCACACCCTGCCGAAGTGCAAAGCCTTTTCCTCGGTTCTCAGTATAATTAATGTATTGAAATGCAGTAATACTTTTAGCAATTTCATTAATTAATAAATCGTTAATGCCTTTAGAAGCTCCATCGTTAATTAAAATTAATTTTATATCAACATCGGGTAATTGCTGCTTAATTGTATTAAATGATTCAATAATATTGTTGTTCCAACCAACAATTGGATTAAAACAAGGTAAAATAATATCAAGCGATTGTTGTTCCACGTTTATTTAAAAATACCATATCTAATAATACAATAAATGGCTCTGATGCCATCTTTCCAATTTATTTTTTTACCCTCGGCATACGTTCTGCCGTAATAGGAAATGCCTACTTCGTAAATACTAATATTTTTAATCTTTGCTAATTTCTGCGTTAATTCGGGTTCAAAACCAAAACGATTTTCTTTTAGTGTAATAGATTGCAGCATGCTCGTACGCACTAATTTATAACACGTTTCCATGTCGGTAAGATTAAGGTTGCTGAACATGTTTGAAAGGTTAGTCAAAAATTTATTTCCTATTGAATGCCAGTAAAATAAAATGCGATGCGGTTTGCCACCCAAAAATCTGCTGCCATAAACAACATCTGCATTACGTTCTAAAACAGGTTTTAATAGGATGTTAAATTCGTTCGGGTCGTATTCTAAATCGGCATCTTGCACAATAGTATAATCTCCAGTTGCATTTTTTATTCCAGTATGCAATGCTGCACCTTTGCCTTTGTTTTTTTCATGATGAAATGCACGAATATCTAAATTAGGATTTGCTTCCATAAATTGTTGCAGTCTAATTGCAGTTGCATCGTTTGAGCAATCGTTTACTACAATAATTTCCATAGCTATGTTTTCCGCAAGCTGCACGGAGCTCAAAGTACTTAATATAGTATGTATTGTTGCCTCTTCGTTATAGGCAGGCACAATTACACTGAGTTTTTTTACGCCCATATTGTTGTGAGGGTAAAAATAAAGTATTTACTTGGTAAAGGGAAAGCGTTGCCTGCACTTATTGTTCACGTGTGCCACCTTTAACTACTGATGTTGTAGGCAATTTAATTTCATAAGAAGCACCTGTTTTAACTGTTAGCAAGTTGCTGCGCAGCCAAGGGTTGTAAAATTTAAGCATTTTGTAGTTAGTGCCATGTTCGTTTGCAAAAACGGCAAGGTCAGCAATGCTGGTATTCACTTTTACGGTTTTGTATGCTAATGGATTGTAAAGGTCTTCGGGTGTTAGAAAGAAACCGTACTTCTGGTTATTTTCGAAAATGATTTTATAGGCAACAGCTCTAAAAATATAGCGTGATGTTTCATCTTTAAGAAATAAGTCGTAGTAAGCGTCTTGTTTTTGGTAATTAATGGCTCCTTCAATTGCGCCCATTCCTGCATTATAACTTGCAGCTGCTAACGTCCAATTATTGAATTTTGCATAAGCATCGTTTAAATATTTTGTAGCTGCCAATGTCGATTTTTCCATATCGTAACGTTCATCAATTTCAGCCGTAATAGTTAAATTATATTGCAAGCCGGTTGCCTTTAAAAATTGCCAGTAACCATGTGCCTCCGAAGGAGAAATAACATTGCGTAAACCGCTTTCGGCTATGGCGAGATATTTAAAATCGTCGGGAATATTATTTGCTTTTAAAATGGGTTCAATTACAGGAAACCAGCGATTGGCTAATTTTAAATTTTGAATCATGTTTGAATGCCAATATCCATTTACGGTTAATTCGCGGTCGAGGCGTTCGCGTACTTCAAAATCGTTAAGTGGAAGTGGCTCACCAGCAAAGGTAACAGCAGGGGGCATTTTAGCCGCATAATAGCGAATGGTATTTACATCGTCGGCAAGGGTGCGCAAGGTGTCGGTTGCATTGGGCTGTGCAATGCTGTCGGGATTGTTATTTCCTGATACCGCGTAGCCAATAAAAATACCAATACCAACAAATGCACCAATGAGGATGTAATGAATTTTTTTCATTTTGATTATTTTTTCTTGTACACTGGAACCGTTGAACAGGGTTCGCCATACATAATACTTTTAACTAACGGCCGAAGCAACCGTGTTATTTCGAGATATGCTTCAGGTGGTACAGGTTTATCGCTGCAACCTTTTATTATTACGCGCTGATCACGAAACTGTTCTTTATCTACGTTTGCTAATGCTGCATAAATTAATTGCTTAATGGTAGTCGATTTATCGCCCATCGTAATTGATTTAGCAAATGGTTCTGCATTGGCAACAATAAGCATCCATGCCCAATTGGGAATAATTGCGTCTGCGGAGCAATAAACAGCCAAATGTTTATCAGTGTAGTCGCCCCAATTAATAGCCGCTAATGCTTCTCTAAAATCTTTTTCGCGCAATATCAACCCTCTGAACAAATAGTCTTTTAAGTCGAATAAGGCAATTTGATTCTCATCTGGAAAATAGGTTTCCAGGTCGAAAGAAATGATGCCGCTTTGTGCTACTTTGTTTACGAATTCCACTTTTTCGGATTTATATTAATTCAAAACTACGTAATTCCACATAAAAATTTTCCCGCAGATGGCGCCGGTTTTGCAGCTTTGTGGCTGCGGTCGACGTAATCTGCGGGAGCAATTGTTAAGAACTGCTTTAGTTCGTAACGGTAATTTATGCTAAAAAGTTTTATTCCCCGTAAAAATAACGGTTGTCGGTAACCTTTGCTTTTTCTTTTAATTCAGTTAATAAAGTCTGACCTTGAAATTTGTTCTGCATAGCATAAGTCAACTGATTTTTGTTGATGTTATAATCAGCAACCTCTGGAATAGGCAAAAACTCTATTGGCTGAGCAATATAAACGCCACGAACACCTTCAATAACAGCAGTGGTTTTTCCTTGTTCAGTTCCGAATACGGCACCAATTACTTTCGGCTCGCGACCAATGATAGGTGCATTTGCAGAACCAAAACTTGCATTGCGCACTGTATCTACTCTTGCGCCAATTTTTGCTGCAATGGCATCGAGTGAACTACCCGCGCTCATTGCATCGGTAATTTGTTTGCCTAATTGCGCCGCTTTTTTCTCTTTAATAACTTCTACTTCAATTATTTCTTTAATGTTTTCCAATTCTGCAATTCCGTTAACGCGCACATCTTTTACGTATGCAACAATTACGCGGTCAGACATATTGAAATATTTAAAATCATTTTTGTTAGCATCAAAAGCCCATGTAATCATTTCACGCGTATTTTCCAGACCTGGAACTTCATACATGCTTTTTGTTAAAGGTTGTGTAACACGTTTAAACAATTGCATATCAATTGCACCTTGCTCAAAAGTTTCAGCTGTTTGATATTTATCATAAAATGAACTTGCCTGCTTCTCAATCGAATCGATAGTTTCTTTACCAGCTCCTATTGATTTACTTAGGTAAGTTACATTAACAAATTCTTTTCTGTTTTTTATTTCGTTAATTTCAATAATATGGTAACCATACATTGTTTTAACAATTTCTATTTTTTCAGTTGTGCCAGTTTTAAATAGATACGATTTTAATTCAGGCAATATATTAATTGCAGGAGTCGACCATCCTAAATCACCACCTTGCTGAGCCGTAGTTTGGTCTTCTGAATATTGAATGGCAAGTGCTGTAAAATCGCCGCCATTATCAATTACAGATTTAATACTGTCGATTAAATTTTTAGCAGTAACACTATCGCGTTCAGCGGTTATACCAACAAAAATGTGACGGGCTTTAACTGAATCTGGCATAATATCACGACTCTTAATTTTAGCCATGCGATACATACCACCATTTTCGAACGGGCCTACAAATGTGCCTGCTGTAGCTGTAAAATATTGATTTACAATATTTGAATCAAGGCCTTGAGCATATAAATCGGTACGACTGTAATTTGAATTACCAAATTTATCAGGATCATCAGAGCGTGAAACAATATAAACTGAATCGCTTTTTGCAGCCATCATTTTTGTTGCACTTTCGTTAAGTGCTTTTAGTGTTGTAGCGCTATCGGTAGCAGTAGGTGAAAACTCCCATGATACATATTCTAACACACGACCTTCAGTTTGCTTGTATTTATTTTTATTCTCGTTGTAATATTTTTTTAATTCAGCATCAGTAACTGTAATAGTAGAATCTACTATTGATGCATAAGGCAATGTTACAAATACAAAAGTGCCTCTAGTGTTACTTGTTGAATAATTGCGTTTTGCCATCCATTCAGGAACGTAAGATGCTTTTGTAAACAAGTTTGTGTATTTGCTTTGCTTGTAATCGCGTTTAGCAACTTGCTCACGGGAAATAAATTGATAGTATTCCTGACGCGCCTGTGGATTATTTTGTTGAGTTTCTTGATTTGAAATATTATCAACAAATCCAGGTAAAATAGATGGATCGTATTGGCCAGTTTGTGAAAGACCTATATAATAATTTTTGATGGCAGGATGTGGATCTGGACCATAAATAAGGTTGCTAAATTCTTCTGGCGTAACGGCGAGACCGGAAGCTTCCAGGTTTTTATCAATTAATTTTTCATTAACAAACTCATTCCATGATTGCTCACTTATGCTGAATTCGGTTTTCGGGTCCAATTGATATTGGCCTTGCTCGTAAGCTATAACCTGATTATTAAAAGTCAGGTATTCCAAAATCGATTTACCACGGCGCTCGGCATACTCATCTC